>Ga0302315_10000434_pt1 | contig 47451 bp, 49 predicted proteins | sample III_Palsa_N3_1_FD_200532 | JGI IMG/M metagenome (GOLD analysis project Ga0302315, IMG submission 200532) | Peat permafrost microbial communities from Stordalen Mire near Abisko, Sweden - III_Palsa_N3_1 | ecosystem: Environmental > Terrestrial > Soil > Palsa > Peat permafrost | place: Sweden...
TTTTGTATGCGCGTTGATCTCAGAGGCGCAAAATTTAAATGAGTATGCCTTTGCTTTAGGCGCCCTGTCGCATTATATGGCCGATAAGTATGGTCACTCCTTAGGTACCAACCATGTTGTGCCTTTGGTATACCCCAAGCTAAAAAAGGAGTTTGGCGATATAGTAACGTATGAGCAAAACCCGATAGCGCATAGCCGGGTTGAAATTTCGTTTGATGTATTACAGGTAGCCAGGGGTAATTATGCCACACAGGCCTATCATGATTTTATTGGTTTTAATGTAGCCAAGCCTGTACTGGAAAGGGCCTTTATGAAAATTTACGGGCAGGATATTAATGTTGTATTTGGTAACCTTGATCTTGCCATATCAACCTTCAGGTGGTCGGTTAAGGACCTGCTGCCAACTTTAACCCGTTCGGCATGGGTGTTAAAGAAGGACGAGATCAAAAAAACAAACCCAAGCGCCAACAGCCGCAATTTCCGTTATAGGATGCACCGGAGAGATTATAAGCTTGAGTTTGGTAAAACACATCAGAAAGCAAGTTTCGGTGATCAAATATTAGCCTTCTTTATCAGGATACTGCCTAAGGTTGGCCCCTTAAAGGCATTAAAGTTTAAAGACCCGGGCCCGCAGGGAGAGAAGCTATTTATAGCAAGCTTTGATAGCGTTTTAGTAAAATATGCCGAAGCTTTAACAGCTTTGAATCATGGGCGTATCATTTTAAACAATGTTGATTATGACACTGGTAAAGAAACCTCATTTGGCGAGTATAGCCTTGCCGACCTAACTTATAGCGATATGTTATATGAACTGCAGCATAATAAATTTTATGATCTTACCGCGCCATTAAAGCAAAACATAGTATCCTTTTATTCAAAGGCCGATAGCACCACCAATTCAAAAAAATATCCTGTCGACTGGAAAAAAACCAATGGGGCATTGGTACAGGTTAAATCGGCACAAACCATAAAAATTGACAGTTTAAAAACAGCTACCGGTTTAAATTATAAATTGCAGCAATAATAATTGCTCAGGCAAAGGTTTTAGGCAGGCTTATGGCAAAGCTGGTACCGGTATCGTTGTTACTGCTTACTTCAATTTCGCCGCCATGCTTTATTACTATCTGGCGTACAATGCTCAGGCCGAGGCCAACAGATGCCTCGCCACGAATGCCGTTGCGGCGGGCTTTTGAAAAGCGGTCAAAAATATAGGGCAGCATTTCGGCAGGGATGCCGATACCAAAATCTTTCACGGTAATAAATATCGCGTTAGCTGTGTCTGACAGCGATATTTCGATATTATCATTCTTGCCAGAGAATTTTATAGCATTGCTGATCAGGTTATCCATAACGCGCTGCATTTTTTCAGGGTTTATGCCTGCATAAACCGGGTGGCCAGCATTTTTATATAAGATATTTACCTGGCCTTTTTTATTTTTTGCCCACTCATCAATTATTGCTGAAAGAAAGGTATCGAGATCGGTATTTTCAAGCTCAAACTCATTAAGCTCGTTCTCGGCTGTTTCCAGCAGGTCATTAATTATGGCGGCAGCTTTGTCGCACGATGCATTTATCATTTGCAGGTAGTCGTTATTCTCCTGGTTTGTATTTTCCTCCATTTCCATTAATGCCGCTGCCGACTTAATGATGGATAGCGGATTTCGCAGATCGTGGGCAACCACGCCCAATATTTCGTTTTTTAACTGGCTTGCATTTTCTATTTCCACATTTTTTTGCTCGATGGCTTTTAGCTTGAAGAAATTATCGGCCCTATAGGAGAAGAAGTATCTTGAAATACAAAAAAATGCTGTTACCAATAATAACGAAGCTAAGTTATTAAGCACCAGTTCGCTAAAACTATGCTGGTAAAACGGCAGGATTATAATGAATACGATGCCTGTGGCTAAGGCTACAAAAATGGTTTCGTAATACTCGAATGTGTAAAATACGCCTACTATTATTAAGCCCATCATATACATTACCAAGGTATTGCGTGGGTTGTGCATGCTGAAAAAGCTGGCCCGCATGGCACAGGTAATTATAAACATTGAAAACAGGATAACCAGCGCCTGGGCTGTTTTCAGGAATTTAGGGTTTGATTTAAAATGCCGGGTAAATTTAAAGCTTGCAGCGTAAAAGAAGGGGACAATGATCAACGCTGTCCAATTAGCATAATCATATTCATTTATATGATGTATGGTTTGATCAGACAAATTATAGGCATAAAATACTGTTCGTATTAGAATGCAAAAGATAAAATAAATTAAGCTAACAACCTGTACAGTTTTTAAATTCTGAAGAACATAGTATGAACGAAAAGCAGCCCGCCCGGATTTATCAGCCCTGTTAAAAAAAAGGATCCTCATCAATGTGATTAATAGGTGGGGCTAATATAGTCAATCCCCGCAGAATATGTAAAGTAAAATATATTAAAAACCCCTTTACAGGTATAAAGGCCTGTAAAGGGGTGCCGGCAATAAATTTTATTTATTGCTTTAAAGCTGTATTGCTATACAGGTGATACTCGCCCGGGGCCAATGTCATACTAAAGGGTATGCTGTTAACAGTTATACTTGTACCACTAAGGTTATCGTACCATGTGCCAGTTGCCGGGAAACTTATGGAGGCAGTTGCCGAAACCACATCAAAATTGCCAACAACTTCTACATTTACATTGTCTGTAGCGTCAAGCAATTGTATGGTTTTAACATTACCGGCCAGGCTGTAGCTAAATTTTGTTGTTTCAAAAACAGGGTTCTTGATCTTCATATTTATCATTTTGGCGTACACGGCATATAGTGCTTTCCTGTTAGGATCGGTATTATAAGTCCAATTGAAAGGCTTATCAACAGTATTGTCGCTGGTGGCACTAATACTAACATCATAACCTAATTCGCCGCCCATCCATACCATTTTAGGGCCCGGGGATGAGAACATAAATGCCGCGCCCATAGCATCGCACATTAAACCTGTTGGTATGTTTTTAACTGAATAACTTCCGGAGCTATTGCCATAAGCCTCATTTTTAAATTGCAGGCGCTCCTGGTCGTGACTTTCGAAATAGGAAACTAAACCGTATGGTGCAGGCAATGTAGAAGAAAAGCCATATGCATCATAAAATAATCCTGAAATATCCCACGATGGGTTGGTAGGATAACCCATTGTACTTTGCTCGCCGGCTGAGCTTTGGTTGTTCCATACCATCATGCCTGCATTGGCATACTGCGCTTCTTCCGTATTAGCCGAGAACATTTCTAATATGGTGTAACAGGTTGGGTCTACACTTTTCAGAAAGGCATTATATTTGTTCCACAAGGTAACCCTGGTAGCATCATAAGCAGCCCAGGTGGTTTCATCGCTGCCTGAATTTACCTGCGTATATCCTTTAGCTTCATCAAACCTGTAACCGTCAATATGGTATTCCTGTATCCAATATTTCATTACGTTTTCTGCCCAGTATTGTGTTGCCGCAACCGAATGGTTTAACTGGTAACCTACACCATCGGGGTGCATGGTTGTTTGGTCAAACCAGGGGCTGTTTGCCGCGGGCTGGTTGAGCGAGGCGTTCCAGTACATCTGCACCATTGGCGATGAACCGAACTGATCTTCAAGCACCATATCCATTATAACGGCTATACCTTTAGCATGGCAGGCATCAATAAAAGCTTTATACGTATTGGGCGTGCCATAATATTTATCAAGCGCGAACATGAAATTTGAATTATATCCCCATGAATCGTTACCCTCAAACTCACTTACAGGCATCAGTTCAATAGCATTTACACCAAGGCGCGAAATATAATTAAGCGTATCGATAAGGGTTTGATAGCTATGGGTAGAAACAAAATCGCGTACCAGCAATTCATATACTACCAGGTCTTTTTGTGCGGGTTTGGTAAAGTTTGCTACTTTCCAGGTATATGCAGGTGCATTTACTTCAAAATCAGTAACCTCGCCGGTTGTTTTACCGGTCGGGTAAGCCTTTAGGTTGGGGTAAACTGATGCCGGTATATATTGGTCGTTGGCAGGATCAAGCACCTCGTGGCTGTATGGATCGGCTACCTTTAATGAGCCATCGATATAATACTGGTAGGAATATTCGGTACTTGGGTTGATATTATCAACCTCAACCCACCAGCGGGTACCATCGGTTGAGTTGGTCATAGGTGTAGCAGTTGTTGACCAGCCATTAAAATCGCCTATTACAGATACCGATTTTTTACCCGGCGCATACAGGTTAAAAACTACCGAGGTGCCGTTGTTGATAAAGGTAACCCCATCGCCATCACCTGCAGGTACATCTTTACCTTTTGGGTTCGTTACTGTTCCGGTAACGTTCCCGGAACCGCTGCCAGAAACATCGGATTTCTTGCATGCGGTAGCACTAACCAGCAATACTCCGATCAGTAGTAAGTATACATTTTTAATCATCTTAAATTTATTTATTGTTTAATAATTGGTTTTTCAATACAACGGCGTTTTTATTGTTTTCATATAAAGCCGCTGAAAAACAGGCTGTTTTATGAAACTAAAAAATACACTTCTCCTAAATTGGGCAGGTAAAATTATTAATTTAAATTATATTTTTAAAATAATATTGTTAATGATTGCTAATAGATGGGGTGGGATGCGTGTTTTAAGTTCAAATCAAACGCATTATTTAACATGCTTTTTTACAATATCAACCAATTCTACCAGGTCAAAGGGTTTGCGCAGGTAGCCATTGGCCAGGCCGGCCTCGGCAATTTCCTTGATATTACTTACGGCTGATATTATAATAATAGGAATATGGCTGGTTGCCGGGTTTGATTTTAGTTCCTTGCTTAACTGCTGGCCATTGGCATCACTTTTCCAGTCGGTTAGCCAGTTATCCAATAACACCAGGTCGGGTTGAAAGCTATCTATCGATTTTAAAATTTTTGAGTCTTCTGATGCTATTACCTCGTATTTTTCCTCTTCTAAAATATAAACAATAGTTTCCCTTATGTCCTTATCATCTTCAATTACCAGAATTTTTTTAGTGATGGTTTCCATAAGGGGGCAATGCCTGTATAAAGTTTAACTATTATTAAATAAAATCATTTAGAAGTTTATAAATATAGCACAAATAATTCTAAGCTTATAACATCAATTGCTATGCTTTTTGTTTTAAAGCATAGCGTTTTTTTATGCATTAAAATTAACAGGCTGATCAGCTATTATAGCACAAGCGGCAGCGGGGCTCGTAGCTTTCCTTTTCGCCTAATAAAATTTGCCCGTCGTCTGTTACCAGCCTATAGGAGTAAAGGGCCGGGTTGCCGCATTTAACACATACGGCATGCAGCTTGGTTACCGACTCGGCAATGGCCATAAGCGCGGGCATAGGGCCAAAGGGGCGGCCCATAAAATCCATATCTAAACCGGCCACAATCACACGCACGCCCTTATTGGCTAAGCTATTGCATACATCGGGCAGCCCGTCGTCAAAAAACTGCGCTTCATCAATACCAACCACCTGCACCTGGCTGCCGGGCAGCAATATGGCCGATGCCTTTGAAACCGGCATAGAAGGGATAGAATTTGAATTATGCGATACCAGCGCGTTCTCGCTGTAACGCGTATCGGCCTTGGGGCTAAATATTTCAACACTAAGGCGGGCTATACGGGCGCGTTTTAACCTGCGCATCAACTCCTCGGTTTTGCCCGAAAACATCGATCCGCATATTACTTCGATACTGCCGCCGCCTTCGCCCCGTCTCTTAAAAACATCTTCGCCCTGTTGCATGTTATAGCCTTGTAAGGCGCCAAATATCAGAATTTAATCTTATTTTTGGATAGCATTTTCAATATAAAAAGCCATGAAGCAACAGGAAGTATTTAAAAAGATAGGCGGCATTATAAAAGAGCTGAATGACCAATATGAATTCCTGAAAACAGTAGACGGGCAGTTAAACGAGTTGGAACTTGAGCTTTTTATTGCCAACTCCCATTTTCTAACAGATCATGTAGTGATACTGAGTAAATTGAACTCGCAACTGAAGCCCGCCAAAACACCGGTTGAAGAAAAGGTTGTTGCTGAACCTGAAAAGCCTGTTGAAAAGCCTGAACCCGTTAAACCCGAAGCTGCTAAACCAACAGAGGAGCCCAGGTATTTTGAGCCGCTTGTACAATCGGCCACACAGGCTGTTAAAAACAGGGCAGATGCCACCGACAATAACGTTGAGGATAACCCTGTACCGCATTTCGAGCTGGAAAACGGTAGCGCTGATGACACTTATTCATTTATACGCGAAGAGCCGGAAACCATACGGCATGAATTGATTTTAGATGAAGCGGATCTGGGCGAAGATGATGAGCAATATGAAAATGCCCTTGCAGAAAAGCCTGTGGAAGAAATTCACAATGCGCCTGTGCCCGAAGAACCCGAACCAGTAAAGGAGCAAGTAAAACCGCCCGCACATAAACCTGCCGCACCAGCCGTAAAGGAAGTTGCAAAAGAGGATGTGCTTACCATAAATGAAAAAATATCGGCACAGATGGGCGATAAAAACGGTGCCAGGGGCGAACAGTTGCATTCACAAGCCATCAGCGATCTTAAAGCTGCTATTAACTTAAATGATAAGCTATTGTATGTTAAGGAGCTTTTTAACGGCTATAGCCTGGCTTACAGCGAAGCCATAGAGATATTGAACCGCTTTAACAGTTTTGATGAGGCCGAACTCTTTTTGAAAAAGAATTATACGGTAAAAAATAACTGGGATGATAAGCCTGAAACTACCGGTAAATTTTATGACCTGTTAAAAAGGCGTTACGCGTAAACAATACCCATACGGTTCGAGTCGAGCTTGATGAGAACGAACAGCAGTATGGTAAAGTTTAATAACGATGAACCACCGTAACTGATAAATGGTAGTGGTATACCAATTGACGGTACTATGCCAATGGTCATGCCTATATTGATCACTACGTGGAAAAATATAACGGAGGCCACGCCATAACCGTAAATTCGTGAAAAGGGAGATCGTTGCCGTTCGGCTATGCGGATGATGCGCAGCACTAAAAACAAGTACAGGCCCAATACCACTACCGCGCCTGCAAAACCCCATTCCTCGCCAATAGTGCAAAAAATAAAATCGGTGCTTTGCTCGGGCACGAACGAGTACTTGGTTTGTGTGCCCTGCATATAGCCCTTGCCCCACATTTTACCCGAGCCTATGGCTATTTTGGATTGATTTACGTTATAGCCTCTCCCCTTCAGATCCTTGTTCATGCCCAAAACAATATCAATCCGTACTTTTTGGTGCGGCTTTAAAACATCGTTGTATAAAAATTTAACGCTAAATACAAAAGCTATGGTAATGCACAGGCCTACAAGTATGGTTTTAAACAGCTTTCTATTGCGCCTGAAAAGCAGAAGAATAACAGCCGCTATAACAATGAGCGGAACGATAACGTAGGTGAGGTTATTTAACTTTAATGTTAAAACAAACAGGGTGATGAACAGGCCTTCGAGTATCAGGAAATAAGGCGAGAGCCCTTCGCGGTACAAAACCAATATAAGGCAGCTAAACACCAATGTCGAACCTGCATCGGGTTGCAGCATGATAAGCGCCATGGGGAAAAGTATAATGCCCGCCGCTGTTAAAAACGATTTCAGTTCGGTTACTTTTATATTCGTACCGCTTAAATAGCGTGCAAGCAACAGGCAGGTGCTAAACTTGGCAAACTCCGATGGCTGTAGCCTGAAACCTCCTCCCAATGATATCCACGCCTGGTTGCCCCCAACATTTTTGCCATGAACCAGTACCAGTATAAGCAGCAAGGTAGTTATTACATAAAAGGCGGGTGCCAGCGCGGTAATGAACCGGCTCTCGAGCAGCAAAATAATGATGGATACTACTATGGCTACTATGATATATACAAACTGCTTACCGTAATCGGTGCTCATATCAACAATACCCGGGTGGTGCGGGTCATAGGCAGCGGAGTGGATATTAAGCCAACCAATGGTACACAGGCACAGGTAAAGGAATACCGTTATCCAGTCGACATTGAAAAAGAAACTGCGCGGCTGGTTACTCATGGCCCCTCCGTTTAACTGGCGTGGCTACGTAAGCAAGGGTGTTATTTTTTTGATTTTTGGGCGATGCTTTTTTGAATACGCTCTTTTTTGCGGTATCAGTTGCTGCCTTAGGCTTATTGTGTACCCTTGACTTAATAATGTAGGCATTGCTGTCGGGCATCAGGTTGGCATTCATAATGCGGTCAAACTCATCCTTTGGCCGGGCAATGGTATCGGTTAAATATTTCTCAACAATATAACTGGCAATAGGGGCTGCATACCATGCGCCCTGACCTGCATTTTCAACTATCACAGCGATGGCGATACGAGGATGATCGCGCGGAGCGAAAGCAACAAAAATAGAGTGGTTTTTGCCATGGGAGTTTTGTGCCGTACCGGTTTTGCCGCACATAATTATACCCGGTATTTTCGAGCTGCGCGCGGTGCCGCTTTCAACCACCTCCTGCATGCCATCAATTACAGGCTCAAAATATTTTCCGTCAATACCTACATAGTTTTTTTGCAGGTATTCTTCTTTGCTGATGCTTTTGTCGCCAATGGCTTTTATTAAATGTGGTTTATAATAAAAACCATGATTAGCAATGGTACACTCGATGTTAGCCATTTGTAAAGGGGTGGCCAATAGCTCGCCCTGGCCAATGGCAAGGGAAATGATGGTGCTGGAACGCCAGTGGTTTGCGCCGAACCTTTTATCGTAAAACTGCGCGGTTGGCAAAAAGCCCTTGCCTTCATTTGGCATATCCACATCAAGCCTTTCGCCAAAGCCAAACTTGCTTACATCTTTTCTCCAGTTAACAAAGGTGGTATCGGTATTGCGCGGCCCGTTAATGTTCATGAGCTTTTCAAACACACTGCTAAAATAGGTATTGCACGATACAGCAATGCCGCGTGATAGGCCCGATTCGCCATGTACCGCATCACAATGCATCACATGGCCGCCAAATATAGGGTGATAAGCCGCCTGGCAGTAATAACTGGTTTGTGGGGTAATGATACCTTCCTGCAGCGCTATTAAGGCGCTCAAGGGCTTAAACGATGATCCCGGCGGATATAAAGCCTGTATAGGCCTTATTAAAAATGGGGTATAAACATTCTTATACATTTTAGCCGCATTGTTGCCACGTTCGCGGCCAACCATCAGGTTAGGGTCGTAGGTAGGACTGCTTACAAATGCCAGTATCTCGCCTGTTGATGGTTCAATAGCTATAATGCTGCCTACTTTATTATGCATAAGTTGTTCGCCGAGCTTCTGGATGCGGAGGTCTAACGATGAAGTGAGGCGTTCGCCTGCACGTGCAGCGGTATCATTAGCGCCGTTTGCATAACTGCCCCGTGGTATGCCGCGTGAATCGTACACCATATTTTTTACGCCAACCTGCCCGCGTAAAACATCTTCATAGGCTTTTTCAACACCTGTTTCGCCAATATAATCGCCGGGCTGGTAGCGGCCACCAGAGCGTTTGATCTCCTTATCGTTAACCTCGCTAATATATCCCAAAAATTGCGCTGCAACAGAATCGGGATAGACCCGCATATACCTGGTAACCGGAAAGAAGCCCTGAAATTCAGATAGCCTTTCCGACAGCGAAGCGTATGCTTGTGCGGTTAACTGTTTTTCAAAAGGGGACGATAAGCCCGGCCCGTATTTAATGGCTTTTTCAAAGCGCTTGTCAAATTCCACTTTATCAATACCCAACAGTTTGCAAAACTCCAGCGTGTCAAATGGTTTTACCTGTTTAGGAATAACATCAATATCATAAAATGCTTCATTTTGTACCAGCACATGGCCGTTACGGTCATATATGGGCCCGCGGGCGGGGTATATTTTAACCTGGCGCAGTACGTTTTTGGTGGCGTAAATGCTATACTCCTTGTCGATGATCTGTATATAAAACAGCTTGGCAAGTAAAATAAGAAGGATGGTTATAAAAATTCCTGCGATAACATACCGCCGTACAAAAAAGCTGTTCATTTACGTTCTTTTTTCCTGAAAAATAATAGCCCGGTAACCAACATCAAAAATACAGTAAATATTGAACTCGAAACAAAGCGGCTTAGTGTGTATTGGATTTCTGATAAGTGGAAAGCTTCAAGGCTGAACAGGAAAAAATGATGGAACAGCGTAAGTACCACTGCATAGGTTAAAAACCACCTGAAACCCATAATGCTTAAAGTTGGCTCGGGCTCGTTATCAAAGCCCTCTTTTTGTACGGTTATGCTGATGAACAGCACACGCACAAAGGCCAGTAAAACGCAGGCCGAGGCATGCAGGCCGGGTGTATCATAAAAGGCATCAATGGTAAGGCCGGTTAAAAAAGCCAGTACGAACAGTAAAAGGTTAGGTATTTCAAAGGGCAGCAGCAATATGAATAAAATGTACAGGTAAGGCGTAGCCAGGTTATACAGGTTAATATTTTTTAACAAAAACACCTGTATAAAAACCAGTACTACAAACCGGATAATATTAATGGTTACTGTTCTGATCATCCTTTTTTTGCAACGCCTCTAAAGCATCTTGTTCGTTTTGGAATTTATTATCGACCACGTTAACATATTGTAATTTGCTGAAATCAACAGCAAATGTCACTTCCATATTTAGCGAAACAGCACCATCCTTAGGATGCAGGTTGCTCACCTTACCTACCATTATCCCCTCGGGAAATAATGAATAGCCTGATGTTAATACCGCTTCGCCAAGTGTTGGCTGCGCGTTGGTGCTTACATCTACTAACATCCCTTTATGCTGGTCGAGTTCATCTGTCCATTGTATAGAACCTATTTCTTTGTTTTTGGCCAGCATTACGCTAAAGCGGCTGTATTTGTTCAGCATAGATTGTACGTTGGCCATGTGCGGGGTAACATTTACCACTTTGCCAACAATACCCGCGCTGCTGATAACGCCCATGCCTACCGCAATACCATCCTTACTGCCCCGGTTAATGGTTATATAATTATAACTGCGGTTAAACGAGTTGTTGATCACTTTTGCGGTGATGTACTCGTACTGCTGTTTGTAAATGGTATCGGTTACTTTACGTTTGGCAAGCGTATCAATATAAAATGATGATTTTAACTGATTGCGCAAATTGGCATTTTCGCGGGCAAGGCTATCGTTAACATCTTTTAGCGACAGGTAATCATAAAACCCATTGATACGGCTATACAAATTACCGGTAACATCATTAGCGCTGCTTATAAAGGTGGCTTTTTGAAAAGCGTTGTATTTTACGTAAATGATGAGCGAACTTATCTCAAAAATAACAAATAAAAAAAATGCGTTGTACTTAGTAATGAAGATAAGTAAGTTGCGCATGTTGGATCAGTGATTAGCGGTTAGTGATTTGTGATTAGTTGCTTTGATAGTTAATTCTTGCTTGTTAAAAATTTAACCATACTACAAGAACCAATCTCTGGTCACTAATCACCAATCACTAACAAAATTATTGCATCAGGAATTTAAAATTACCAATATTTTTTAAAGCTGTACCGGTGCCACGTACTACGGCGCGCAGGGGGTCTTCGGCTACGTGTACGGGCAGTTTTGTTTTTGACGCTATACGTTTATCAAGCCCGCGTAATAACGCGCCACCACCTGTTAAATAGATGCCGGTTTGATAAATATCTGCCGACAGCTCCGGCGGGGTAATTTCCAGTGCCTTCAGGATAGCCTCTTCTATTTTCGAAATGGATTTATCCAAACAATGCGCTATTTCGGTATACGATACCATGATCTGTTTTGGTACGCCTGTCATCAGGTCGCGGCCCTGTACGGCAAAATCAGCCGGTGGATCTGCAAGCTCTGGCAAAGCGGCACCCACTTCGATCTTTATCTTTTCAGCGGTACGGTCGCCTATCATAATGTTATGCTGGCGGCGGATGTATTGTACAATATCGGAGTCGAAGTTATCACCTGCCACGCGGATAGACTGGTCGCACACAATACCCGATAGCGCGATAACTGCGATCTCGGTAGTACCACCGCCGATATCTATGATCATGTTGCCCATAGGTTCTTCCACATCAATGCCGATACCTACGGCTGCCGCCATTGGCTCATGTATCAAATAAACCTCTTTGGCGCCTGCAATTTCGGCGCTGTCGCGTACGGCGCGTTTTTCAACTTCGGTAATGCCGGATGGAATACAGATAACCATACGCAGCGAAGGGAAAAACCAGCCTTTACCGGGGTTTATCATTTTTATCATGCCGCGGATCATGTGTTCGGCGGCGTTAAAATCGGCAATTACACCGTCTTTCAAAGGGCGGACGGTGCGGATATTATCGTGCGTTTTGCCTTCCATTTGCATGGCCTGCCTGCCTATAGCTATCACTTTATTGGTTGTACGGTCAAAAGCCACTATCGACGGCTCGTCGACAACAACTTTGTCATTATGTATGATGAGGGTATTTGCGGTACCTAAATCGATGGCGATTTCCTGCGTAAAAAAATTAAATAGACCCATTTGTAATTAAAATTAAAACTGCACGAATTTCACGAAATTAGTGCGAATAAAAAGAAATTGAAATTTTACGAATTAAAGAACTTGTAAGTTGATAAATATAACTCTGATTTAGTGTAATTCGTATCAATTAGTGCAATTAGTGAAAATATAATTAGTGTTTAAAATGACGGATGCCGGTAGTAACCATCGCTATGCCTTTTTCATTACACATGTCGATAGATTTTTGATCATTTATAGATCCACCCGGTTGTAATATAGCTGTAATCCCCGCTTCTGCTGCCAGTTCGGCACAATCGGCAAAAGGGAAAAATGCATCTGATGCCATAACAGCCCCTTTAAGATCGAACCCAAAACTTTCTGCTTTTATTACGGCTTGCCTCAATGAGTCGACCCTTGAGGTTTGCCCAACACCACTGGCCATCAACTGGTTGTTTTTGGCGAAAACTATCGTGTTTGATTTAGTATGCTTAACCACCTTATTGGCGAAGAAAAGATCTTTCAACTCATGCTCAGTTGCTTGCTTTGTGGTAACGGCTGTCATTTGTGCCGGGCCCTCAACAATCAAATCTTTATCCTGCTCTATTACGCCGTTCAGCAAGGTTTTAAATTGCTTGCCGGGCAACTCAACCGGCTGGCGGATGAGGATGATACGGTTTTTCTTTTGCAGCAGTATTTGTACGGCAACATCGGTATATGCAGGCGCTATCAGTACCTCGTAAAATATTTTACTTATCTCGGTAGCGGTTTCCGCATTTATCTCATCATTGGCAATAATTACACCGCCAAAGGCTGATACCGGGTCGCAGGCCAATGCATCTATCCAGGCCTCTTTTATAAATGAACGCGATGCTATGCCGCAGGCGTTGGTATGTTTTAAAATGGCTATGGTAGGCTCGGTAAATTCATCAATAAGGGCTACTGCCGCGTCAACATCCACTAAATTATTGTAGGATAATTCCTTACCATGTAGTTTGGTAAACATGGCATCCAGATTACCATAAAATACGCCCTTTTGATGTGGATTTTCGCCGTAACGCAAAGTTTGACTGCTTTGTATGCTTTGCTTGAAAACCGGCAATGGTTCTTCCTGGTTAAAATACTGGAAGATGGCAGTGTCGTAGTTTGATGATATGTTGAAGGCCTTATGGGCAAATGAACGGCGCTGATCGAGCGTTGTACTGCCGTTTTGTGATGTGAGCAATGTTTCCAGTTCGCTGTAATCGTTTTTTGAAGCGACTATAACCACATCTTTAAAGTTTTTAGCCGCCGCGCGGATAAGGGAAATGCCGCCAATGTCTATTTTTTCGATAATATCATCCTCGCCTGCACCCGATTTAACAGTTTCCTCAAAGGGATAAAGGTCGACGATAACCAGGTCAATTTCCGGTATTTCATATTGTGCCAGTTGCTGTTCATCACCTTTAAAATTTCTGCGTGCTAAAATGCCACCAAACACTTTGGGGTGCAGCGTTTTTACACGGCCACCAAGTATAGACGGGTAGGAGGTAAGATCCTCAACAGCAATTACATCAACCCCAAGCGAGCGTATAAAAGTTTCGGTGCCGCCGGTAGTGTAAATTTTTACACCAAGGCGGTTTAACTCATGAATTATAGGCTCGAGGTTGTCTTTATAGTAAACAGAAATTAAAGCGTTTTTTATTTGAACGGACTGGCTCATTTGATGGTGCGTTTTTAGAGCGGCAAAGGTAGTGATTAGTGATTAGAGATTAGTGATTAGTGGTAGCTTTTTTTTAGAGTATGGTTTAGCTGGTTTTGATGTTATTTAATTGTTGGAATATTTTTATTTTCGTAGGAAAATAATTATCAATGAGATCATTTACTGAACTTGATGCGTGGAAAAAATCGCGAATATTGCGAAACGAAATATCTGTATTAGTTAAAACATTTCCAAGTGAGGAAAAGTACAGGCTAAGCGATCAAATAATACGTTCATCCCGATCAATTGGAAATAATATAGCTGAAGGGCAAGGCAGGTTCCATTACATAGATGCTGCTAAGTTTTTAATAAATGCAAGGGGATCAATTACAGAAACTATTGACCACCTTATTATCGCATTGGATGAATTGTATATCAGTAATGAGATATTTGAAAAATTAAAGAATTTATGCGACGATTGTATGCGTTTGACCAATGGATACATCAATTACCTTAGGCAACAAAAAAACATTAATAATGACTAAAGCAAAATCAAAAGAAACATCTGGCCTTTATAATTTGAATGCTGAAGCAATGGTTAAAGGTATAGGCAGAAAAGCAACCGACGAAGAATTAATGGAATATTTGCAAAGTGATGCGGATAAACCTCCAATTAATTTAAACGATGCATTTGCTAAGTATCAAACTATCAAATCAAAAACATCAAAATCATAAAGGCAACTAATCACTAATCACCAGTCACTAATCACTAACCCCTAACTCTTCATCTTCTTCAATAAGCCTTCAACTACCCGGGGGAAATGATGGTGCTCTAACTGCTGGCCTTTAAATTTTACCATTTCTAAGTTATCATCCTTATCTATCTTGAATTTTGATTGATGGATGATTTCGCCTTCGTCGAATTGTTCGTTTACAAAATGAATGGTAATGCCCGATTCTTCTTCTTTATTGGCCAGGATGGCCTTGTGTACATGATCGCCGTACATGCCTGCGCCGCCGTATTTGGGTAACAGGGCCGGGTGTAAATTTATAATACGGTTAGGGAACGATTTTAATAAAGCTACCGGTACCAACCATAAAAAGCCCGCGAGTACGATCAGGTCGACCTGCAGGTTTTTCAATAACCTTATCACTTCATCGGTTTCATAAAACTCCCTGCGGGTAAATATATGCGATGGTACTTCGAAATTATCGGCACGCTGCAATACGTAGGCCTGTGGGTTATTGGTAAGTATAAGCACAACTTCCGCTTCGGAATTGCGCTTAAAGTGCTCCATAATCTTTTGTGCATTTGATCCGGAACCTGAAGCAAAAATGGCTATTCTTTTTTTCAAAATGGCAGATCAATTATTATTCATTCAAATATAAAATATTACGGATATAAAACGCCGCTGGTTACATTAAAGTTTGTTTTTTAATGATGATAAACCTTTTTTAGGCAAATTATAAAGCTTTTATGAATAAACTTATACGTTTAGGCTGCTTAATTGCCTGTTGGTAATTTTACCCGTACAAAGCCATATTGTACTATGCGGCGTTTGGTGGTTGGTGTAAAATAGGTGGCTATATCGCCTGTTTGTAATATCAGGGAATATTGGCCCAGGTTAACAATTTTCGCGTAAGCAAAAGGCATGGTGGTACCAATTGTCAGTACGCCGTTAACCCTTACGGTATCCGTACACTTCATGTCGCTCATTAAAAAAAGCTGATCGCTGGTTAATGACCATGTTCCTGCTGAAGTTTTTTGGGATAAACAGGCAAAATTACTATAGGTACAAGTACTGGTGGTTGGAAAGGTGAAATTTTGGGTGGTATCGCAGGTGGTGTTAAGCGTGTCGGTTGGTAACTGGCTGCTCCCCAAATAATTAAATACCAAAACCGATGCCAGCTGCCATGTGCCATTGGTGAAAAGCGTTGAGATGATCTGGGCTTGCGAATCCTTTTTACAAGAGTTAACCACAATGCTGGTAATGATCAAAATCGGTAAAAAAATAAAGAGGACTTTGTTTTTCATTCAAAAAGAAATATTGGCAAAGGTAAAAATTTGCACGCAGGTAATTATAACTGATTTATGAGGGAAATATTACACATGGGGTTAAGCAATTGCTTTGTTTACTAATTTTCAAATCTTCAAATCAACACATTTTCAAATTACTCTATTATCCCATCATTCCTTCAAACCGTTCCCAAAAACCATCTTTTGGTACAGGGGCAACAATTAATACAGGTTCTTTTTTAATAGGATGAATAAACTGTAGCCGACGTGCATGCAGGCAAATGCTTTTGCGCAGGCTGCCGCGTGGGTAGCCATATTTATTATCGCCAACAATTGGGCAGCCCAGGGTGCTTAGCTGTACCCGTATCTGGTGCGGGCGGCCTGTTATGGGGTCAACCTCAATTAAGTAGTAGCCGTTTAATTCGGCAACAAGTTTATAATTTAGTTCGGAGCGCAGGCTGCCGGTTACTTCATGGTCGTGGGCTTTGGTTACGTTTTTTTGCGGATTTTTTATCAGCCAGTGTATCAGGTTGCCTGCTGTTGGCTGGGGTTTGTTGCGTACCACGGCATAATAGGTTTTATGCATTTCGCGGCTCTTGAACATTTGGTTTATACGCTCCAATGCCTTGCTGGTTTTGGCAAAGAGTATCACCCCGCTCACCGGCCTGTCCAGCCGGTGCACCACACCCAAAAATGCGCCATTAGGCTTGTTGTATTTTTGGGCGATATACTTTTTCACCTTATCCTCAAGCGATTCATCGCCCGTATCATCCACCTGCACAATATCACCGGCACGCTTATTTATGGCAATAAGGTGGTTATCCTCGTACAGTATGTCGCTGTCGGTGATGTCGTAATCCGTGTATTTGAATTCAGGTCTCATTTTTATTTAGTCGGAAAGTCCGTAAGTCGGTAAGTCAGAAAGTATGTTGCCCCCCCCCCTTTAGGGGCTGGGGCGCTAATACTGCTCCTTCTCGTTCGGGAAATTCTTAGCCTTTACATCACCTACATAATGCTTAATGGCATCGTTCATTACATCGTACAGATCGGCATACTGGCGCAAAAAGCGTGGTTTAAAACCTTTATTTATCCCCAGCATGTCATGTATCACCAACACCTGGCCGTCGCAATGCTGACCTGCGCCTATGCCAATGGTAGGTATGTTCAGGCTTGCGGTAACTTCCTCGGCCAGTTTGGCTGGTATTTTTTCGAGCACTACACCAAAACAACCTAATTCTTGTAATTTAAGGGCATCTTCCTTTAATTTCTGCGCTTCGGCCTCGTGCCTTGCACGTACAGTATAGGTACCGAATTTGTATATCGATTGCGGTGTTAAACCCAAATGGCCCATTACCGGGATGCCCGCCGTTAAAATGCGTGTAACCGATTCTGCAATTTCTACGCCACCCTCCATTTTTACTCCATGCGCACCGGCTTCCTTCATAATACGGATGGCCGAGTTAAGCGCTTCCTTTGAATTACCCTGGTATGAGCCAAAAGGCAGGTCGACCACTACCAAAGCCCGCTTTGCCGCCCTCACTACGGATGACGCATGATAGATCATCTGATCGAGCGTAATAGGCAGCGTGGTTTCATGCCCCGCCATCACATTAGATGCTGAGTCGCCTACCAGGATAATATCCATGCCGGCATCGTCAACAATAGCAGCCATCGAGTAGTCGTAAGCAGTGAGCATGGCAATTTTCTCGCCGTGGTTTTTCATCTCCTGCAAAATATGGGTGGTTATCCGTTTAACTTCTTTGTTTACAGACATGGTGTTTGTTATTTGTGGAGCACAAAGGTGGGGAGTTTATTTCGAAATTCGAATTTTCAATTTCGGATTTATTTTTTCCCTTATCCTTTTACTGGCGCAAGTTTAAGGGCTGGCAGTGCATTAGATTAACTTGTGCCCCGCGTTATGACAAAAAAATCCAAAATCCAACTTTCCAATTCCGAAATAATAATTACCTTTGCACCGTGAATCAAGAAGTCTTTTACTTCACTCTTCCAACCTGTTTAAAGGGAGCTTATCACAAAGCTAACCAACAAAATAATCATTCTATTTTTTTTAAAAATGACTTACCTCACCAAATTACCGGCGGTATTATTACTGGCTGACGGAACTGTATTTTATGGCAAAGCTGCCGGGAAGATTGGTACTACCACCGGCGAAATATGTTTTAATACCGGCATGACCGGCTACCAGGAAATTTTTACCGATCCGTCATACTTCGGGCAGATAATGGTAGCGACAAACGCCCATATTGGTAATTATGGCATTGCTAACGAGGAAGTTGAAAGCGGCCACATACAAATAGCCGGGCTGGTTTGTAAAAATTACAACATCACATACAGCCGCAAACAGGCCGATGAAAGCATACAGGACTATTTTCAGCAGCAAAATATAGTAGGTATAAGCGATATCGATACCCGCCAACTGGTGCGCCATATACGCGATAAAGGCGCCATGAATGCCATTATATCATCAGAGATTTTAGATATTGAAGAACTGAAAATCAAATTGGATAAAGTGCCGTCAATGGATGGTTTGGAGCTGTCGTCGCAGGTATCAACCACCGAAACTTATACTTTTGGCGATGAGAATGCCAAATATCGTGTAGCAGTGCTTGACCTGGGTGTAAAGAAAAACATCCTGCGCAACTTTGACGACCGCGATGTATTTGCAAAGGTTTACCCGGCAAAAACATCTTTCGAGGAAATGGAAAAAGATTTTTCGCCATCGGGCTATTTCATCTCCAACGGCCCCGGCGACCCATCGGCCATGCCTTATGCTATCGATACGGTAAAAGATATATTAGCGGCAGGTAAGCCTATGTTCGGGATTTGTCTTGGTCACCAGTTGCTGGCTTTGGCTAATGACATCCCCACTAAAAAAATGTTTAACGGTCACCGTGGATTGAACCACCCGGTAAAAAATATCATCATCAACCATTGCGAAGTTACCTCGCAAAATCACGGTTTTGGCGTAGTACCCGAGGCGGTGAGGGCATCGGATAAGGTAGAGATCACCCACGTAAACCTTAACGATCAATCTATCGAAGGCATCAGGGTAAAGGGCAAAAAGGCATTCTCGGTACAATATCACCCCGAATCATCTCCGGGCCCGCATGACAGCAGGTATTTGTTTGATGATTTTATTAAGTTGATGGCTTAGTTTTTAATAAAGCGTCATTGCGAGGAACGAAGCAACCTTACATGGTAGGTATTCATCATTCAAATCGCCGACTTGTATAGTGGGATTGCTTCGTTCCTCGCAATGACGCGCGGAAGATGGGATGATCATTTTCCCAAATAATACCCCGGCACCACCAATCCTTTCTTTTCCACATCCCAAATAATGCTTGATACTTTCCAGCCTTGTTTGGTTTTTATCAGTTGGAAACTGTTTACACCACGTTCGGCAACGGTATCCATCGTATTCATATAGGTTTCATAAGTACTCATGCGTTCTGCTATTTTGCCAAATTGTTCTGTTTTGCCAAATATCTCGTGCTCGTAAACTAATTTTACACTGTCGCCTTCAATAAAGGTGCGATATAAATAAACAAACTGCCCAAGGTTAAGCACCTGCGTAGTATCCCCACGGAAATGGATAAACTGCGCCTGGGGTATAAAGTAATTTTTAATGGCATCATAACGCGGTTGCTCGCCCTTTTTAAAACTGATAGATGTATAAGCATCATCTACAGCTTTTTTAATGGCTTTTTCATCGGGCACGGTATAAGCAGCAACTGAATCAACTTTCGGCGTACTGCTTTTTGAATGGCAGGCGGATAGGGCAAGCATTAAAGCAATATAACGCAATGCGTTTTTCATAGTGGTATGATTTATTGTAAATAAAGGTATATAAAAAACGTGTCATGCTGAACTTAACTAAGCTAACATGATAAATTTTGTCATCCTGAGCGACAGCGAAGGATCTATTATAAAAGCGGACGGTAGCGAACAGGCCAGTAACCCGGCGCTTGGTACACCACGCGGATAGATCCTTCGCTATGCTCAGGATGACAAGTTGATTTATATCTCTTTTCTTTTCATCGGCAAATTACCGCCGTTTACCGAAAGTTTTAGCGGCTTCCCCAAATTAGCATAGCTATTGGTTGTGCAAGCATGCATTATTGTACTGTTAAACTCAACAAACACATGAAAATAATACTATTAATTTCCATCAGTCACACCATCGTACATTATCTGCAGCATGCCGCTAGTTTTATACATGCATTGGGACATATAATAAGCTAATTTTGCCTGGAATAGGGCAGGAGAATGAACAGACAGCAAGGCCAGACATCCACGGGAACGGACTGATATTAATGATCAGTCAGGAATAATAACCCTTCACCGTAAATTTTCTGTCATTCGCCGAAAAACTTATGGTTAATTCAATAATGTATCGCATTTTTACAGCATGGCAAAACAACCCATTATTACCGTAAAAAACCTGGTAAAAAACTACGGCGATTTTAACGCCGTAAAGGATATAAGTTTTGAAGTTTATGAGGGCGAGATCTTCGGCTTGCTTGGCCCTAACGGTGCCGGTAAAACCACTACTTTAGAGATCATCGAAACGCTGCGCGATAAAACCTCGGGCGAAATTATTGTAGATGGCTTTAATGTTGACAAGGATGCCGATAATATCAAAAAGCGCATAGGCGTACAGCTACAGGCGGCGGGATATTACCCAAATCTTAACCTGTCGGAACTTATCGAACTGTTTTGCGGCCTGTATGGCATTGACAAAACGCCTACAGAAATGCTGGAAAAAGTTGCCCTGGTTGATAAAGCCAAAGCCAAATACAAGGAGCTTTCGGGCGGGCAGAAACAACGCTTTTCGATAGCTACCACTTTAATAAACGATCCGCGTATTATCTTTCTGGATGAACCCACTACCGGCCTCGACCCGCAGGCACGCCGTAATTTGTGGGATCTGATCCGTGAGATCCGCGATGGCGGTACTACCGTGGTAATTACCACCCATTATATGGATGAAGCCGAAATTTTGTGCGACAGGGTGGCTTTTGTTGATGGCGGAAGAATTATAGATATTGATACCCCGGATAATTTTATCGATAAACTGGTAGCCTCGGGCTTCGAACGTAAAAAGGAAGTAAAGCTGGCTAACCTGGAGGATGTATTTATTAATTTGACAGGAAAAGAGTGGCGGGAAGGGTAGTAAAAAGTCAGAAAGTCCGGAAGTCGGAAAGACCGAAAGTATAGAAGTAAATAATCGGTTAAAATATTGATTTAAAATCTCCTGGACTTTCGGTCTTTCCGACTTCCGGTCTTATAAAAAGAATTTATGAACAAACCATACAGCAACTTTAAAGCAACCCTGGCCATAGCCAAAGCCAGTTTGCGGTCTATTTTACGCAGCCCGTCGGCGGTAGTGTTTACACTGCTGTTTCCGTTAATATTTATTTTGGTGTTCGGCTTTATTGGCGGCAGCACGGTTGCAGTTGATGTGGGTGTTGCAAAAGGCAGTGATACACAAAACAGGCTTTTTGATACACTTAAAAAAGTAAAGATCATTAACCTGATACAGGATCAATCGGCAGCCGATATGAACAGCAACCTGTCGAAAGGCCATATCGATGCCATATTGGATATACAAAAGCATAACACCCCGCCATACCTTACGGTGAACGTACAATACACCAAAGCATCGCAGGAAAAAGGCAGCATACTGCAATCGGTATTACGGACTATGTTTTACCGCATAGATATGGCCACGCGCACAGGCAACGCCCCGCCGCCTGTTGCCGAGCTAAAGGAAACTACCGTACAGGGCCGCGAGTATAAAACCATCGACTTTATTTTACCCGGCCAGTTAGGTTTTTCGCTGTTAAGCACAGGGGTTTTCGGTACAGCATTCGTATTTTTAAGCTTACGCATGACATTGGTTATCAAGCGTTTTTTTGCCACGCCGGTTAAGCGTTACAGCATTGTAATAGGCGAGGCCATGGCGCGCATCACCTTCGCGCTTGTCGGTGCTTCGTTTATTTTGCTGATAGGGCGTTTCGCGTTTGGGTTTACGCTCGTACACGGTTTTGTCACGTTCATTAATATGCTCATCCTGTCATTCATTGGGGTGGTGATATTTATGGGTTTTGGGTTCACGGTATCAGGCATTGCCAAAAACGAAAGCTCGGTACCGCCGATCGCCAACCTGATCACGCTGCCACAATTCCTGCTGTCGGGTACATTTTTCAGTATTAGCGTGTTCCCGGTATGGCTACAGCCTATATGCCGCATATTACCATTAACCTTTTTAAATGATGCCATGCGCCAGGTAGCTTTTGAAGGTGCAGGCTTGTTGGATGTTACCCACCAGTTGTTTTACCTGCTGCTATGGGGCATAGGTATTTACGCGGTGGCAGTTAAGTTGTTTAAGTGGGAGTAGTTTTGATGTGCGGATGTGCAAATATGCAAATGTGTAGATAGTTTGGCAGGAAAAGCAAATTGATGATATTTTAAATGGCAACATTCTCACCACCCATTCACGAACGTTCAACTATTGAGCTGATAGGTATAAAAAACAGCTCGGTTGATTACTGGCAACAGGATGCTATTGACCAGGCAAGAGCGGAGTTATTTAAAAGGGGCGTGGGCCGCGAAGAAGAGCAAAAATGGCTTGATGAATGGGCAGAGGAACATAAGCAAGCTGAAATAGAGCTGCAACAGCAACGCGAAAAAAATGCAGTTGAAAGCTACACACTCACAGAGATGCTGCTAAGTTTTGCGACAGCACCATTTATGATTATTAGCAGATCAAATTGGGGCCAATCTTTATGGAGTTTAAAAAGCGGGAACTATAAGCTTAAATTCAAACAAAGGCTCATCCTTTTAATAACCGGTACCTGTTTCTGGATCCTGTTTTTCTGGTTGATTACCAAATTTTATTGATCCATCAGGCATACCTTATTGGACCTGCCCATGTTAATTCTGCGTTAAACTTCAACTTATTTTCCTCTTATTTAATTGAAAGTGTATATTTGAAAAGTATATACATATAGTGTACACTATACACTATGTCATCTATCAAATTAAATTAACCAAAATGAGCTTAATAATTGATGTTCACGCCCGCCAGATACTTGATTCGCGCGGCAACCCTACTATAGAAGTAGATGTATTAACCGAAAACGGGGCCTTCGGCCGTGCTGCCGTACCATCCGGCGCTTCAACCGGCGCCCACGAAGCTGTTGAGCTTCGCGACAACGATAAAACCAAATACATGGGCAAAGGTGTGCTTAAAGCCATTTCCAACGTAAATGATATAATTGCCAAAGAATTGCAGGGCATTGATGTTTTCGACCAGAATACTATCGATCAACTGATGATTGAACTAGACGGCACGCCAAACAAAGCTAAGTTAGGCGCTAATGCTATTTTAGGCGTTTCGCTTGCTGTTGCTAAAGCTGCTGCCGAAGAAAGCCGCCAGCCGCTATACCGCTACATTGGTGGTGTTAATGCCAATACATTGCCTATCCCGATGATGAATATTGTTAACGGTGGCTCGCATTCTGACGCGCCTATCGCGTTCCAGGAATTTATGATCATGCCTGTTGGCGCTTCTTCATTTTCCGAAGCATTACGCTGGGGAACAGAAGTGTTTCATAACCTGAAAAAGATATTGCACGATAGGGGCCTTACAACTACAGTTGGCGACGAAGGTGGTTTTGCCCCAACTTTTGATAGTACCGAAGATGGCGTTGAAACCATTCTAAAAGCTATTGAAAAAGCAGGCTACAAAGCCGGCGAAGATATATTCCTGGCGCTTGATTGTGCCGCGTCGGAATTTTACAAAGATGGTAAATATGATTATACCAAATTTGAAGGCCCAAAAGGTGCTATCCGCACCAGTGCCGAGCAGGCAGAATATTTGGCCCAATTAGCAGAAAAATACCCGATCATCTCTATTGAAGATGGTATGGCAGAAGATGATTGGGACGGCTGGAAATTATTGACCGACAGGATCGGCAGTAAAATTCAGTTAGTGGGTGATGATCTGTTTGTTACCAACGTAACCCGTTTACAAAAAGGTATTGACGAAGATATAGCCAACTCCATACTGGTTAAAGTAAACCAGATAGGGTCATTAACCGAAACCATTAACGCGGTAAGTTTGGCACAAACCAATGGCTATACTTCGGTAATGAGCCACCGTTCAGGCGAAACTGAGGACAGCACTATTGCCGACCTTGCAGTAGCCCTTAACTGCGGCCAGATAAAAACCGGTTCACTCTCACGTTCCGACAGGATAGCGAAATATAACCAGTTACTCCGCATAGAAGAAGAACTTGGCGCTAATGCGAAATTTATCGGTAAGAATTTTAAATTTTATAAAAAATAAGCGGAAAGGCGAAAGCACAAAGCTAAAAGCAATATGGGCCCCGGTTTACCGGGGCTTTTTTGTTTGCTTTTTTGTTAAATTGGAATGTCTATCTTAGTTACATAAAGTTGAGCATTGCGATGAAACAAATCCAATTTCTAATATTAATTATTTTATTACTACCCGCTTGTTCTAAACCTACAAATAATAGTAATAAAATCAGGAAGATAGATTTTGCTATGGAGGGTATAGCTATAAATATTGATAGTTCATTAACTTATAATTATTATAGCTGTAGTCGTAATAATAACCTAAAAGGGTTTTATAAAGGTAAAGTTACTATGGTTTTATGGGATTCATTAAATACAAAACTGAATTTAATAAACTTCGATACTTTAAAGGAGGTAGATTGTCGGAATGAGTTTGATCCGGGTATTGAATTGCTTATTAAAAACAATAAGAACCCTAAGCATTTTATTAGTAATGTAGGTTGTTTGCCGAGCGAGGTGAAATCAATTTTTTATTGGATAGCCAATACTTACAAATATGTTAAATTAACTAAAGTGAAAGACTCTATAAAGTTTGATGTGCAAATCCGTTGCCCGCCAATTAACAATGGCAATGTTAAATTTCCAGCTCCATTTAAAAAACGACACTTTCATAAATAATATTTAAGCCTTCTCAAAGCTATAGGCAACTTTACTTATCCGTTTCACACAAAAAAATCATCATAATCACCCCAATCATAACAAATCAGCGGTTATCTTTGCCCCATGAAGGTTAACAAGTTTTTAAGGGCTATCATCATTTTATTTATCCTGGCTTTAAACATCGGCTGCGATCAAATTTCAAAAACCATTGTGCGCAACAATATGCACGATAACCAGGTGATCGGCTTCATCTATAACCATGTAACGCTTGAAAAGGTGGAGAACACCGGCGCGTTCCTTAGTCTGGGCGATTCGTTGGGCGGCCCTATCCGCTATATTTTGCTGATGATATTGCCGCTAGTAGCTGTTTGCTTTGGCCTGGGCTATATTTTATACAAAACCAATATCACCAGGTACAAGTTGCTGGGTATCATCTTTATTATCGGCGGCGGCGTTGGCAACCTTTATGACCGTATAGTACACGGCTCCGTAACCGATTTTATGCATATCTCCTTTTTCGGCAACCTTCAAACCGGCGTATTTAACGTAGCCGATATGTCAATCATGGCGGGGATGTTTATTATTATAGTTGACTCGTATGTAAAGCGGAAGCAGGAAACAAGCGTAGATAAAGCAGCTGAAAATTAATAACATATCTCCCTATCTGCGCGCGTCATTGCGAGGCACGAAGCAACCTCACAGGACAGGTATTCAGCATGCAAATCGCCGACTTGTATAGTGGGATTGCTTCGTTCCTCGCAATGACATGTTGGAAAGGGCCTCGTTAGGAATAGCCAACGGGAATTGCACAATTATAATGATCGGTTAATCAGCGGTTAGTAAAATTATAAGCAATTACAGCCTTTTACCCTTTAGCTTTCGCCTTTAACCTCCCTCCAAACCACAATACCAATAAAAAGCGTATCTTTGCATCAATACCCGTACGCTTACGGTTTTGATAATTGACAACTCTTCAGATCCGCTTATGCAATCGCGTTAGCACATATATTAAAAACATTACATGTCATTCGAAAATTTAAATTTAATTGAGCCTATTCTCAGGGCTTTAAAAACTGAGGGTTACACCACACCCACACCTATACAGGAGCAATCCATCCCCATTATATTACGTCACCAGGATTTGCTTGGCTGCGCGCAAACCGGTACCGGTAAAACCGCCGCCTTCGCTATACCCATTTTACAGCTATTATACCAGGACAGGCTGCAGCACAAGGAACAAAAAACTATAAAGGCGCTGATACTAACGCCAACCCGCGAACTGGCTATACAAATTGACGAGAGCTTTGCAGCTTACGGCAAACATACCGGCTTAAAGCATTTGGTAATATTCGGCGGTGTTTCACAAAACCCGCAAACCGAAGCTTTGCGCAGGGGCGTTGATATTTTAGTGGCCACACCGGGCCGTTTACTCGACCTGATGAACCAGAAATATGTTCACCTCGACCATATAAAAATGTTGGTGTTGGACGAAGCAGACCGCATGCTGGATATGGGTTTTGTACACGATGTTAAAAAGATAATTGCCAAAGTACCTGCCAAAAGGCAAACGCTGTTCTTTTCGGCAACTATGCCAAATGAAATTCAGCAACTTGCCAATACCATATTAACCAAACCCGAAAAGGTAGAAGTTACCCCGGTATCATCAACTGCCGAAACTATACAGCAGGAGCTTTTTTATGTAGAGAAGAACGATAAACGCTCGTTACTGGCGCATATATTAAAAGACAAGAACATTAAAACCGCGCTGGTATTTACCCGTACCAAACATGGTGCCGATAAGGTGGTTAAAGACCTGATACGCGTAGGCATCACTGCCGAGGCTATCCACGGCAATAAATCACAAAATGCGCGTCAGCGGGCATTAAGTAACTTTAAAAATCGTACCACCAGGGTGCTGATAGCTACCGATATTGCTGCACGTGGTATTGATATTGATGACCTTACGCACGTTATAAATTACGAGCTGCCCAACATACCCGAAACTTATGTACACCGTATTGGCCGTACAGGCCGCGCCGGTGCAAGTGGTATAGCCATGTCTTTTTGTGATGCTGAGGAAATAGAGTTTTTAAAAGATATTCATAAGCTCATATCCAAACAAATCCCTGTTAACGAGGAGCATCCTTACCCTATGAGCCCACAGAATATGGTGGCTAAGGCCGAAGCTGCAAAGCAAGCTGGAGGCCGTACAGGCGCGCCTAAAAGAGGCCGTGGTTTTGGGAGCAAGGATAGGGGTCGTGGCAGCGGTAATAGCGGCGGCAGCGGAATGAGCGGCGCCAGTAAAGGCGGCAGCTGGGGAAGAAGAGGTGGTCACAGGGATTAATATAAATGCCTCAGTAATCAATTTGTCATCCTGAGCGATAGCGAAGGGTGACAAATATTTAATGATAACAAATCCCCCTTGTTAATAAGTTAATAATCCCCCTTGCAGCAATCAAAGTTTTGATTTAATTTTAATCAAAATTTACAACCCGTAGTATGAAACGCCTTTTTTACCTTTTTAAAAACAAGTATTTTTGGGTTACTGCGGCTTTTTTGGTGTGGATGATATTTTTTGATAAGAACGATCTGTTCTCGCAATATCAATATCACCAGCAGGTTAGCAAGCTAAAACTGGAGCGTAAATTTTACCTCGACCAAACTGCCAAAGTAAGCAAGGATCTTGACGAGCTTACCTCAAACCCCGATAAACTCGAAAAATTCGCCCGCGAAAAATACCTCATGAAAAAAGATAACGAGGATGTTTTTGTGATAGTGAAAGACAGTAAATAATTTGAAAATTAGCCAATTTGAAGATTTGAAAATGATTGAAAAATCGATATGCATTTTCAAATTAGAACATCTTCAAATTAATTAAGCATCTTTAAATTTGCATACTTTCAACCGATACGCATTTTCAAATTCTCAAATCACCAAATTTTCAAATCAATTAAGCCTTATCGTAAACTTTGTGCCTTCGTTTACCGCGCTTTCTATTTTTATGGATCCGCCAAGTGATTCTACCTGGTTACGTGTAATAAACAGCCCTATACCTTTGGCGTCGGGGTTTTGATGGAAAGTTTTATACATACCAAAAACCTGGTCGCCATAGCGTGAAAGATCAATGCCCATGCCGTTATCTTCAAATACTAAATAAGCATGCTCGTCGTTTTCAAAGGTTTCGCATTTGATAACCGGCTGATGATGGGGTTGGCGGTATTTTAACGAGTTGGTAAGCAGGTTTTGCAATATGCTTTCCAGGTAAGCCGGTATGTAATTTATTTCGGGATATTTACTAAAATCATATTCGATATTGGCATGGGTTTCATTAATATTATTGCCAAGCGCCGAGATGATGTTTTTAAACAAAGGTTCAAATTCAACTACCTTTTTATCCTTGTTAATTTCGGCCTGTATTTTTACAACTTCTTCCAGGTGTTTAACGGTGGTGTTAAGGCTTTCGCTAATTGAGCGTATGTGCTCAAAAACTTCATCCTGCTCGTTCTTCAGATCTGTATCTTTAAACAAGTCGACCATAAACTTTAAATTGCCGGTATGCGAGCGCAGGTTATGCGATACGATGTAGGCAAAGTTTTGCAGGCGTTTATTTTGATCATTTGATAGATTGAGTGAGTCTTGCAGGGTTATTTCCCTTTTTTTGATCTGATCAATATCCTGTAATATACCTCTTATGCTAATACACTTACCATAATTGTCAATAATGGGTATAGCTTTAAACCGCACCCATATCACCCTGTTTTTAGCCGTTCTAAAGGGCGTTTCAAGGTCAAATGACTTGCACGATTTGATGATGGTTTCGATAGCTTCAGTAACCTGGTGGCGATGCGACGCTTCAAAAAAGCTTGCCATTTCATCAACAGTTAGCTTCACTTGCTTGCTTAATTCAAAAATTTCATATCCTTCTGCCGAAATCGACAAATTCATGGAATTTACATCAAGCTCCCATATAGCCGTTTTGGCAATTTTACCGGTTTCGTTAAAGAGCAAGTCCTTATGTGCCGATTGCAGTTCGGATATTTTTTGGGCGTTGATATTGATGATGGTGCCGTAAAGTTTGGCTGATGCCGGGTCATCAAGCCGCCAACTGGTATTTTCAAACCATTGGTAGCCCGAATTTTTAGTGAATAGCCTTACCTGTACAGTTGAAATATGATTAGCGTTACGCTCGTTGATGGATTTTGTGAAAACCTTGCGGTCATCGTGATAAAGCAAGTGTTCGTAAAAAAAGTTATAGGAACACTCTATCTCCCCGGTTTCATAGCCTAAAATTCTATAAAAGCCGTCAGACCACTTAACCTCATTGCTGTTGATGTTAAATTCCCAGATACCTGCATTAATATGATTAATTACCTGAGCCAAATGGGATGCACTATTATTAGGAAAATCGTGATCTTCAGTAAAACTCATATTAAATTTTCACATTCATAATGACTTAGTACATGTAAAATGTGTGCCATTAATTATTTTTACTCTTTTTTACAACTAAAGGTTGTGAAGTGTAACTAAATTTATAAATTTGATTAAGTACGAATGCCAAATATAAAAATTTATAGCTATAAATACCTATAAACCTGCCATTTACAAAGCAAAATTGTTACAACTATGTGGTGTTAATAACTAATAGTTTAATGTTATTTTCATCGGGTAAAGCGCTATTGGGCCAATAAGTGGTTTTTTATTTGGTTTATGGTGTTTTTGTATCAATTGAGGGTATAAATTAATACGACACAGTGATTGGTATGTGTATTAACTATTGGGAAATAAAATCCAATAGTTTATTTGTAATATGATTATATGTCCTTTTTAACAGGCATGTTTTTCTTTAAACAGGTAAGATTAACAGCTCTTAAGGGCATTTGCAGCTATCCACCTGGCAGCTTTAGTATTCTGTTGTAATATTCTGTTAGCCGATGAAATGGACTCAACTTTTAATAATGGGCTTCTTTTACCAATTTGCCTTAATGCCCAGTTTACAGCTTTTTTAACAAAGTTCCTGTCGTCCCAGGCTTCGCGCTCAATAATTGGCAGCAGAGAAATAAATATTGCATTATCAGCTTTTTTATCATGTACCGCATATTCGGCTATCAAAACAAATCCCGCACGTTTAATATATTCCTCATCATGGGTACTATATTCAACAGCTTTTTGCATGGCGAAAGGTGTGCGGTCAAACAAATTACCACAAACCTGGTCACATACATCCCACGAGTAAAATTGCTTTACCCAATTATCCATTTGTTGTGGCGTAACTAATACAGGGTCATCAATTATAGATGCTAATATGCGCGCCTCATGTACGCCTGTGTCCCAAAGTTCCAGCGCAAGTGCATGATCTTTTTTGATTGACCGGGCCAACTTGCGCAACTCTGGCATAGGCACCCCTAAAGCTTTTGAATTATCCACCCCAAAACGCTTCATTCCCTCAAGGTAAGCGGGATTGGCTTTTTGTTTTAATAAAGCTATAATGTCGGTAGTAGTCATATCAACTCAAATAAACAAAAAAAGCCCCGATTTACCGGGGCTTAAATAATTTCAATAAATCCGAAATTGAATATCCGGAATCCGAAATTAAAGATTTCCTCTCAACTCCTGTTCACGCTCAATAGCCTCAAACAAAGCCTTAAAGTTGCCGGCGCCGAATGATTTTGCGCCTTTGCGCTGTATGATCTCGAAGAACAGGGTAGGCCTGTCCTCCACCGGTTTGGTAAATATTTGCAGCAGGTAACCCTCGTCATCACGGTCGACCAATATGCCCAGCTGTTTTAGTGGCCCCAGGTCCTCGTCAATATGGCCGACGCGGTCGGTTAATTCATCGTAATAGGAGGTAGGTACAGTTAAAAACTCCACACCGCGGCTTTGCAGGTCGGTTACTGTTTTTACAATATCATGCGTGGCCAAAGCCATGTGCTGTACACCTTCATCTTCGTAAAATTCCAGGTATTCTTCAATTTGCGATTTCTTTTTGCCTTCGGCAGGCTCATTGATCGGGAACTTTACATAGCCGTTGCCATTGCTCATTACCTTGCTCATTAATGCTGAGTATTCGGTAGAAATCATCTTATCATCAAATGTTAAAATGTTCCTGAAACCCATGGTGTCTTCATAAAAATTAACCCACTCGTTCATTTTGTTCCAGCCTACGTTACCTACACAATGGTCGACATAAAGCAGGCCGGTATCTGTTGGGTTATAATGGGTTTTATGTTCTTTATAGCCCGGTAAAAACAGGCCTTTATAGTTTTTACGCTCTATAAAAAGATGCACCGTTTCGCCATAAAGCTTTATGCCGCTGGTACGTACTTCGCCAAACTCGTCGGTATGTGTTTGTGGTTTTTGATAGGGTTTTGCCCCGCGACTGGTAGTTTGCTGAAAAGCGTCATAAGCATCATCAACCCAAAGCGCTAATACTTTTACACCATCGCCGTGTTTTTTAATATGCTCCGCGATGGGATGATCGGAGTGCAGCGGGGTGGTTAATACAATGCGTATTTTGCCTTGTTGCAATACGTATGATGCCTTATCGCGCACGCCCGTTTCCGGCCCGGCATAAGCCAGATCCTGAAAACCAAAAGCAGTTTTATAATAATGGGCGGCCTGTTTGGCATTGCCTACATAAAATTCAACGTAATCAGTACCGTTCAAAGGTAAAAAATCAGTTGTTTTTGTTGGTTTATCTAATGTTTGTGTGTCCATTTTGTTGTGATGTTTTAAAGTTGGAATGTTGTAAGGTTGTTTGTGTTTGATGTTGAGATGATGTAAGTAAACTTTTCAACTTTACAACATTCCAACGTTTCAACAACAGCTTACTCCGCCCAGCTTTTATAATAATTTTCGTCCTCAATTTTTATGGCCTCTTCTGTCAGCATCAGCGGGCGAAAAGGGTCTATCATCACCGCTAATTCGTCGGTTGATTCCTTGCCTATCGAGCGTTCGACAGCGCCGGGGGCGGGGCCGTGCGGGATGCCGCCGGGGTGCAGGGTAATTTGCCCTTTAACCACACTTTTACGGCTCATAAAATCACCGTCTACATAGTACAAGACCTCGTCGCTGTCCACATTGCTGTGGTTATATGGCGCAGGGATAGATAGGGGGTGATAATCAAACTTGCGTGGTACAAATGAGCAGATCACAAAGTTATTGCCCTCAAATGTTTGATGTACGGGTGGCGGCTGATGTAATCGTCCGGTTATCGGTTCAAAATCATGTATGGATAGTGCCCACGGATAATGAAAGCCATCCCAGCCAATAAAATCAAAGGGATGCGTGCCATAGGTATATGGATATATTAAGCCCTGCTTTTTAATGAGTATTTTAAAATCGCCCTTTTCATCATGTGTTTGCAGGTCGGTTGGGCGTTTAATATCGCGCTCGCAGTAGGGCGAGTGCTCCATCAATTGTCCGTACGCGTTGCGGTAGCGCTTTGGCGGGCGGATTGGGCTAAAGCTTTCTACAATAAACAGGCGGTTATCAGGCGTATCAAATTCAAGCTGGTAAATGGTACCGCGCGGGATCACGAGATAGTCGCCGTAAACAAATTTGATATTGCCAAAGCCGGTTTTTAAAGTACCCGATCCCTGGTGGATAAACACTACCTCATCTGCCTGACTATTTTTGTAAAAATAGTCGGTCATTGATTTGCGTGGGGCAGCCAGCGAAATATGCAGATCGCTGTTCACCAAAACCGGTTTGCGGCTTTTTAGATAATCATCTTCGGGCTTTACATTAAAGCCGATAAGGCTGGTATGTTTCAGGTGTTTTTCGCGAGCAATTTTTGGTTCGATGCTGTAGGGTTCGCCCAGCTCTTTTACAATAGTAGGCGGGTAGGCATGATAAACCAGCGAGTACAGGCTCGAAAAACCTTCGGTAGAAACCAATTCCTCGGCATATAAAGTACCATCGGGCTTACGGAATTGCGTATGCCGCTTATGCGGAACTTTTCCTAATGTGTGGTATAATGGCATGGCGTGTAATTGTTGAAATGTTTTAATGTTGAAAGTTTGTAATGTTGAAATTGGTATCAAACTACATCTATCAGTATAATAAAAACGATTATTGTGCCGGAATAGTTTTAAGGTAAAATATTGAAGCTAATAGCCTTACAACATTAAAACCCTGCAACTTTAAACGCATTAATATTGGGCGAGTACGATCTTGCTGAGCATAGCATCCCTGAAAGAAGAGGCATCACTCATAGAAGTAAGGCCGAGGGAAAAATAGAAATGTTTTTGTATGCTCATGATTGATTGTACGAAGTTAGGCGGAATATTTTTAATATGCAAGCATAGTTTGGTGGTTGGTAACCTAATCAACCCAATCAAGCATTCACTTAAGCAACCAATATCCCCAATCAACCAAAAATGTTTAGCTTTGATTCACCAACCAATAATACCGACATGAAATTAGTATCCTATAAAACCGAAGACCGGGAGCACCTGGGCATTTATATAAACGGCCATATCTATAATTTAAACTCTTGCGATAAGCTGCTGCCCGATAATATGAAAGATTTTTTATGGGGTGGCGATGAGCTGATGGATCGCGCGAAAAAGGCAAATACAGCCATTAAATCGGGCAAAGTTGAAGCTAAGGAAGAGCTGTTTTATGAATTGATAGCCCCGGTGCCGCATCCAACATCATGCAGGGATGGGTATGCTTTTCGCCAGCATGTGGCTGCCGCGCGGCGTAACCGCCGGGTAGATATGATCCCCGAATTTGATCAGTACCCTATCTTTTACTTCACTAACCATAATGCCATACAAGGCCCGGGCGAAATTGAATGCATGCCCGATCATTTTAAAAAGCTCGATTTTGAGCTGGAAGTGGCCGTTGTGATAGGTAAAAAAGGCCGTAATATTAAAGCCGAACATGCCGATAGCTTTATTGCCGGGTATATGATCATGAATGATATGAGCGCGCGTACGCTGCAGATGGAAGAAATGTTGCTAAACCTTGGCCCTGCAAAAGGCAAGGATTTTAGTACCGTTATTGGCCCATGGCTGGTAACGCCCGATGATCTGGAAAAATATAAAACGGATGCCAAACCCGGCCATACCGGCAATAATTACGACCTTAAAATGAAATGCCATGTTAACGGCAAACAGGTATCATCAGGCAGCATGGCTGACATGGACTGGACTTTTGCCGAAATTATAGAGCGTTGCGCCTATGGCTGCGATGTTTTGCCGGGCGATGTAATAGGATCGGGCACGGTTGGCACCGGCTGCTTTTTGGAGCTGAATGGTACAGGTTTATTGAATGACCCAAGCTATCAAACCCAATGGCTGCAACCAAATGACCTGGTGGAAATGGAAATAACCGGCTTAGGGATGCTTGGCAACATTATTAAAAAGGCAGAAAGTGATTTTTCAATTTTGGAGTTAAAGAAAGTTGGAAAGTTGTAAGGTTGGAAAGTTGAAATGTTAGTTGAGTCCATTAAATGAGTAAGATTAAACGATTTGAAGATTTAGAAATTTGGAAAATAGCTAATTCGATAGCTGTAAAAGTTTATTTTTTGTGTGACAGCGAACCTTTGAAATCTGACTGGGGAATGAAAGACCAAATTAGAAGGTCGGCTTGCTCCATGTCGGATAATATTGCCGAGGGTTTTGAATATAACAATAACCCTGATTTCGTAAGATTTCTTAATTATGCAAAAGGGTCATCCGGAGAATTTAGAAATAAACTGGTAATACTTAACGCATCTGATAAAATCTCGAATGAGGTTTTTGAAGAACTATACGATAAGAGTATAGAGTTTTCAAGTAAAACAAAATCCTTAATTGATTATTTAAGAAAATTTGAAGCGGATAAGAAGAAAAAATAACCTTACAACCTTACAACTTTCCAACCTTTCAACATTCCAATAAATGAAATCATTCAAAATATCCGATCTTACGCCTTTACAAATACATAACTACCTTAATCATTCGGTAGCGCCGAGGCCTATTTGTTTGGCCTCAACTATTGATAAAGCGGGGAATGTAAATCTTAGTCCGTTTAGTTATTTTAATGTATTTAGCGTTAATCCTCCCGTTTGTGTGTTTTCGCCATCGCGCAGGGTGAGGGACAACACCATCAAGCATACGTTGGAAAATATGCACGAGGTGCCGGAGTGTGTCATCAACATTGTTAATTATGATATGGTGCAGCAGGTGTCCCTTTCAAGTGTGGAGTATGTTAAAGGAATTAATGAGTTTACAAAATCGGGGTTAACACCCATTGCATCCGACTTGGTTAAACCCCCACGTGTTGCCGAATCTTATGTTCAGTTTGAGTGTGTGATAAAGGATATTATTTCATTAGGCGATAATGCCGGGGCCGGAAACCTTGTTTTGGCGGAAATAAAGCTGATACATATTAGCGAGGATGTTTTAGATGCCGATGGCAAAATAAACCAGGCCAAAATGGATCATGTAGCCCGCCTGGGCGGCGATTGGTACTGCCGGGTTACTGAAGACAACCTTTTTAAGGTTGCCAAACCCAATGTTAAAATAGGCATCGGCGTTGATGCCCTGCCACACAACATCCGCAATTCAAAAGTGCTTACCGGTAATAATTTGGGGCAGTTAGGTAATGTAGAGGCTTTGCCTGCCGATGATGAAGTTGAGGCCTATGCCCAAACTGCTGAAATAAAAGAGCTGCTGGATGCCACTATAGGCGACAACCAAACCCGCGAGCTGCAATTGCATTTAAAGGTTAAAGCATTGTTGGATGAGGATAGGGTAGTGGAGGCATGGAGGGTGTTGCTGATGGAGTAATATTTGCGCTCAATTAAACACCAACAAGGACGGAAATTATCAATGGAATAAAATCAACTGCTTTGCGTTAATAAGCTTCGTAAGCATTAGTACCTAACACATATATGTCACGGCTATTCTTTAAATATTATACCGATGTTGCCAGATATAATGTAATCTTCTGTTTGCTGTTTTTTCTTTTCGGGCAAACACTGTTTCATTGTTTTATTCTTTTTGCAACTGCAGGCACAATAATATCCTTCATCGTTTATGAATATTTTCAGCATATCCAATACTATTTTTACAGGAATGGGGGCTTAACTAAAAGGAGCCTTTACCTTAAAGTTTTTGTAATTAATTTAATCATTTCATCAATATTTTTAGGTGTATTATGGTACATTCACTTTCAATAAAACACCTAAGCCATAGTTTTGGAAAAAGAAATATCCTGTCGGATGTAAGCATTGAATTAAAAACAGGTGAGATCATTGCCGTTTTTGGCAGAAACGGCAGCGGTAAATCAACTATTTTTAAAATATTGTTTGGGACTTTAAAGCCGGGCAGTGTTGAAATATATTTTGATAATCAATTATTATCAACCACTCATCATTTAAATACGCAAGTTGCTTATCATCCGCAGGAAATAATGTTACCTAAAGATTTACGGGTAAGCAGCCTGATCGCGTTATATAGTAAAAGCACTGAACAGCAGGACAAGATATTTTATGCGCCAGGGATACATGATATGCACGATAAAAGGATATATGCCCTGTCGCTTGGGCAGCAGCGGTATCTGCAATTCCTGCTGGTTTTAAATTTAGACCAGCCCTTTATCATATTAGATGAACCGTTCTCGATGGTTGAACCATTATATAAAAACCTGATAAAAGAAAAAATATTAGCCTACAAAGTGAGCAAAGGATTTTTAATTACCGACCATTATTATTTAGATGTTTTAGAAATAGCCGATAAAGTAAAGCTGCTAAAGAACGGAAAAATGGTTGCTATAGATAAAAATGAAGAATTGGTGGAACTGGAGTATCTTTCGGAGCAGTCAATTCTGATATAGACATTGCTTTTACAGCCCTTGTTGGTGTTGTCACCAACAAACCGCAAAGCTTTCTGTAAATCGTCTTAACGACAACTTAGTGCTTGTTGGTGACAACACCAACAAGGGCGAAAAAAAGATATTTTCTATATCCGAAATTAAACGTCCCAAATCAAACTATATCCCCAACACCTGCTTCAATTTCACATAGCCGGTTTTACTTACTGGTATTTTGGCGCCGGATTTCAGGATGGCTAAGTGGCTGTCTTTTTCATAAGGGTCGATACGGGTGATCTGTTGTATGGCAACCATGTAGGAGCGGTGTACACGCACAAAATATCGTGGGTCGAGCGTTTGCTCAAAAAAGTTCATGGTTTTGTTTTTGAGGTAGGAGCCCTCCTGGGTGAAAACGCTTACGTAATCATCATCGGCCTGCAGGTATTGTACATCGTGTACGGGGATGATCTTTACTTTGGTGCCTGTTTTAACCACAATACGCTCATGTTGTGCTGGCGATTGTGCTACGGCTTCCAGCAGGTCTTCGGTTTGTTTGGCTTGTTGCTTGCCTGCGGGCGCTTGTGCCAGGTATTTTTCTATGGCTTTGTTAAACCTGTCTTTACTAAAGGGCTTTAGCAGGTAATCAACGGCGTGGGCCTCAAAGGCCTTTATGGCATACTCATCAAACGCGGTGGTGAATATTACCGCAGGTTGCTGCTCTACCAGTTCAAGCATTTCAAAGCCATTTATTTTGGGCATCTGCACATCAAGAAATACCAGATCGGGCTGATGCTGCTGGATGGCTTTTAGGCCTTCAAAACCATCATTGCACTCTTGTATAACTTCTATCTGATCGCTGAAAGCCTGCAAATACTCCAGCACAACCATGCGTGCCAATGGTTCATCATCAATAACTAAAGCGCGTTTCATACCTGTGGAATTTTAATAATGGTTGTAAATATATTATCATTTGCATGAGTTTCCATTAAATCATTCCGGGCAAAAAGCAGGTATAGCCTGCGTTGTACCCCTCGCAACCCAAAACCGGTGCCCTTTGGCCGCGATGTTTGCGGGTCGTACGGGTTTTGCACCATTACTACCAGGCTGCTGCCCTCCATTTCGGCACGCAGACTTACGGTTACTTTTTCGGTAGTATCGTACAAGCCAAATTTTATGGCATTTTCAACGATGGGTTGCAGCAACATTGATGGCAGCACAGCTTCGCCGCAATGCTTATCGCAACTTATCTCGGTATCTAAGCGGTGACCAAAGCGGACTTTCTCAATATCCAGGTATAAATTCAGGTGCTGTAATTCGTCGCTCAGGGGTACCAGCAACTGGTCGTCTTTTTTTAAGGTGCCACGTAGAAAATCTGATAGCTGGTGGATCATCTTGCGGGCTTCATCGGGCTTAAAACCTATTAAAGCGTTTATGGAGTTGAGGCTGTTGAACAAAAAGTGCGGCTGCAACTGCTGCCGCAGGTTATATAATTCCGCGTCGCGGGCCAGCCGTTCGGCTTCGGATTTACGTTTTTCTGTTTCCTTATGATCCAGTTGCGAATACCACAGCATACTGATCATGGCCATCCAGCCTATCGCCATAAAATCAGTAAAAAAGCGTATGCTTAATGATTGCGACAGGAAGTTCATATAAACATTGCTGCTGGTAAGGTAGGGGATGATCCACCTGCAACCAGCAGTGCAAATACCCGCCAGCGCAAGGCACCATATCAATAAGTTAATGTAGCTGCCTTTACCGGGTTGATAGTAGCGCAGGTTGTTATTTATTAACCAGCAGGCCGCAGCCAGCAATATGGCGCTTACCATGCCATCGGTTAAGGCTATGTACCATATAAAACCAAAATTATGGATGATGCAGGCTACCAGGATAGTCCACGCCAGGCCACAGGCTGTAAATAAGCCGTATAATTTTGATTGTGTTATAGATGATACTGCCAAAACTTAAGGTATGTGCTTAATTAATTTTTCATCCCCAAAAGGGCCGATTTATGGTGCGCCCATGCTATGTACATGTCGGCATCGGGCGTTTCGTGTATGTTATAATATAATTCGGTGCCGTCGGCAAGTTCATTTATCTGGTTTATTTCGGCCACATCAATAAACTGCCATTGTACGGTTTGCCTTTTGCTGTTTAAAAAACTATCCTGGTTGGCGTGGCCTATATGGCTTGCTTTTTCAAAAGCGTTCTGCTCGCTATTGGCATTAATGAGCCGTAATTGTTCATCAAATTGTGCATGATGATTGCCATCGCCACTTATCACCCTGAAAACCAATTTTGCTACATACCAGTTCATATCACAAAAAATTTAATGGTTTATTAATAGCTGCGTACATCTACGCCTGCAAAAATAGATACACCTTTAATCACAAGGATCTTGTTGCTATCTGAAGTTGCCCTTGTTTTTAAGCGCTTATCGTCGATGCCGGCAAATACAGCGGCCATATCAGGTATTACCTGCCAGTTAGCAGGCACAATTATTTTGGTGCCGCCAAATATCTGGGTAATATCAATTATTACACGGCCATTTATATCGGCCTGGGTAAAGTCAAGTTCGGCACCGCCGAAGATGTTCACTATTTCGCCACCCTGAAAGTTTTTTGAGAAGATGGTTTTATTAACCCCTCCAAAAACGGATACGGTATCTAAAAAATCATCGGGATTATGAAACCTTGAACCACCCGTTGGCGGAATATTGGTTGAGCCGCCCGTTGGCGGTACTGCGGTTGAGCCTGGCGGCGGCACTGAAGTTGTTTCAGTGTCCGGATCAGCAGGCGTTACAGGGGTAATAACAGATTCAACAGGATTACCGTAGCGGTATTGATGTTTGTTCCATTTGCCGGCCCATTTTCCCTCGTCCCAGGTTTGGTTACGCCTTAATATTAGCCATAAGCCAAACCCTATAATTGCTATAGGCCATATTACATCTTTTAAGTTATGGCCCGGAAAGGCATCGTCAGACAAAAAGGCGATACCTACAATTACCATTATCAGCCAGGATGAACTACGGAAATTATTTTTGGAGCCTATGTAAATACCCCACGCTATCAGCCACATTGGCCAGCCAAAAAAGTAATGCGGGATGAAGAAGAAGTTTAATTGCTGTAACAAAAAGCCTGTTCCCATTATCAGCAATAGCAGCCCGATAAGTATTTTTCCGTTGCCGGGCTTTTTATTGTTAGTATTATCAATATCTGTACTCATGATGTAATTTCCTGTTAAATGTTGTTGTCGAAACTGCGATCATCATCGCGTTTTTCCCAATGGTCGCGTTCCCAGCGATGGTTACGCCTTAATAAATAGCTTACGCCTATGGCTATCATCAATAACGGCCACAGCATGCCAATATACAAACCCGGCATAATATTAGGCAATAAAAATATAACACCAATCATAGTTATAAAAATCCAGTTTGATTTTCTGAAATTATGTTTCGCGCCAATGTATAATCCTACGCCGATCATCATGATTGGCCAGGTAATAAGCCAGTGCGGAAAAAAGAAAAAGTTTAAATGCTTAAACAATATTAATACACCTAAGCCTAATAAAATTATGCCGGTAATTGTTTTGCCGTTAGCTGAGGGTTGTGGGTTATTTATTTGATTATCCATGATCTTTCTGATTTTAATTATTGATTCAAATGTACAGCGCACAACAAGGCCGGCCTACGGGAATTAGGCGGTATGATTAAAGTAGTCGGTGAAAAGGGAAGAATGGTCGGTAAAAAAATGGTCAACTTGCCTTAGTTAATAACCTGGCGATAAAATATGGTGGAATTAATTTATTTTTGGGTTGATTCAAACCTAAACATGGAACAGGAATACACAACTTCAACAGGGTATAAAATATTTTATGGCGTACTTGCTATAGCTTTGGTGGGCTTTACCATCTTTCTTTCGTTAAAAGGAAATAATAGCGGTGACGATTATCATCATAATACGGGTTTATTAATATTACCGGTGATAGGAATTACAGCAGCAGCCCTTATTATTATAAACCTTATAAAACGGAAAATAACCGTATCTGATTACAGCGTTAGCCGCACCAATATTTGGGGAACAAAGGAAATTTTATATAAGGATATTAAGGGTTTTAGAATAGGCGACAAAGCCATTTTTATTTACCCGCTTGATGGCAGCGGGTCAAAACTATCTATAAATGATTATATCAGTATTGGCGACGATAAAGGCCTAAAAGCATGGCTTGGCGAACATTTTCAGGATTTGAATAAGGTTGAGTACGAGGCATCGAAACAAGAAATCCTGCACGACCAAACCTTTGGTATAACTACAGAGGAGCGCGAACAAAAGCTTAAATATGCGCGTAAATATTCAACAGTTTATAGCATGATTGCTATAGGAGTATTTTTTGGCGCTATTATTTTCCATCTGCAAAATGTCGCATTCATTGCTTTATTATTTATTTATCCCTTAGCGGGGATTTTATTAATAGCCTACAGTAAAGGACTGATAAAATTATTTGCTAAAAAAAACAGCGCTTATTCAGCAATTTTCATCGGTATTTTGTTTCCAGCCGCGGCATTGACAATCTCGGCACTATCCAATGGCACCATGTTAAGCTATGATAAATTATGGGTTCCAGCGGCAATTGTTGCCCTGGCAGTATTGCTTGTGCTATATTTTGTTACGATAAATAACGTTACCGAAAATATTTTAGGCCAAATATTTTTTGCTGTGCTTATTGCAGCAGTTTATGGGTTTGGAAGCATCTTGCAGGTAAATTGCGGTTTTGATGACTCAGTGCCGCAGGTTTACCAGGCAACAATAACCGATCATTACATCGGCCATGGCAAAAGCACTTCGTACCACCTTACTTTGAGCGATTGGAACGGTAATCCACCCGAGACCATTTCGGTATCACACTCATTTTATGACGAAGAGCCTATTGGCGCAAAAGTAAATGTGGATCTAAAAAAAGGGCGATTAAGTGCTCCCTGGTTTTATGTAACAGAATAAATTTAAACCTCCGGCTCCTGCTGGCTCAAACAATGAAAGCTGCCTAACCCCCATATAATATCTGTAGAATCAATGACTACAACTTTCCTGTCGGGGAAGCATTGCCGCAGTATTTCCAGCGCCTTATCATCATTGGCGCAACGATAGGTTGGCATTATAACAGCCGCGTTGGCGATATAAAAATTAGCATAAGATGCAGGTAAGCGCTGCCCGTCATAAACTACAGGCGCAGGCATGGGCAGTTCTACAATATTCAGTTGCTTGCCATTAAGAAGGCGCATGGTTTTCAGGGTTTGCAGGTTCTCCTGCAGGATGTGATAGTTTTCGTCGTCCTTGTTTTCTTCAACAACCGTAACAACGGTATCCTCATTTACAAAGCGGGTAATGTCATCAATATGGCCGTCGGTATCATCACCTATAATGCCATCGCCCAGCCATAACACCTGTTCAACGCCATAATATTTTTGTAAATATCCTTCAATCTGCTGCTGGTTTAAATGCGGGTTGCGGTTTTTATTAAGCAGGCAGGCGGTTGTAGTTAAAACCGTGCCCTTACCATTAAAATCGACCGAGCCGCCTTCCATTACGATGCCCGGATTGCAAACCGGCAAGTTAAAACGTTCGGCGATCTTGGTGGGGATAACATCATCCAGTTCATAAGGCGGATATTTATCGCCCCAGGCATTATAATCCCAGTCGACAATTATTTTTTCTTTTTTTTTCGGGTTTATTAAAAATGCTGGCCCATGATCGCGGCACCAGGCATCATTGGTTGGGAAGTTATAAAATTCGATCTTATTCAGATCAGCGCCAATAGCTTGCAATTGCTGTGTGGCAAAGGCAGCCATTTGATCGTTAGCTACGTTTATCCGCACCAATTCACCCTGCGCAACTATCTTTATAAATTCACAATAAGGCTTATAAATACTTGCAATTTTTCCCGGCCACGATTCTTCCTTATGCGGCCAGCTCAGCCAGGTGGCCGTGTGTGGTGCCCATTCTGCGGGAAAGAAAAAGTCTTGTTGTTTAGGATAATTCATTTAGCCCCCTCTAAATCTCCCCCGGTAGGGGAGACTTTTTTTGATTTAATATAATTTTTTATTTAAAGCCCTCCCTACCGGGGAGGGTTGGGTGGGGCTATTCGTCAATCAATCGTTTAGTTATCGGCTGATAAGAATCAATCCTCCTGTCACGTAAAAACGGCCAGTGGCTGCGGTAATAATCCGTTTTATCCAAATCAATATCCTGTACGATGATCTCCTCGTTATGATGCGATGCCTGGTACAATATTCTGCCAAAAGGGTTGGCGACGAATGAGCCTCCCCAAAAATCGACACCCGCCTCGTGGCCTACACGGTTTATGCTAACCACATGCACACCATTGGCAACAGCGTGCGAGCGTTGTATGGTTTGCCAGGCATCGTATTGCTCGGTGTTGGTGGCTTCGTCCTGCGTAGTGGCCCAGCCTATGGCGGTAGGGTAAAAAAGTATTTCGGCGCCCATGAGCGCGGTTATGCGGGCTGCTTCGGGGTACCATTGATCCCAACAGATAAGTACGCCTATAGTGGCGAATTTGGTTTTGAAAACTTTATAACCTAAGTCGCCGGGGGTAAAGTAAAATTTTTCATAAAAGCCCGGATCGTCCGGGATATGCATTTTGCGGTATTTGCCAAGGTAAGTGCCATCGGCATCTAAAACCGCGGTAGTATTATGGTAAACCCCTTTGGCACGTTTCTCAAAAAGCGAAGCGATGATCACTACACCCAATTCAGCAGCCAAGGCGGCAAGCGCATCACTCGAAGGGCCGGGAATGGCTTCGGCTAAAGCGAAATTGTCGTAATTTTCTTCATCACAAAAGTAAAGCGAGGTGAATAATTCCTGCAGACAAACTATCTGCGCGCCTTGTTTGGCAGCTTCGTGTACCTTGGTAATAGCTTTTTGTAAATTCTGTTGTTTGTCGGCGGTACAGGTCATTTGCACCAGGCCTACTTTTACATTACTCATGGCGCAAAATTAGTATTTTGATTTCACTGATTGTTATTTGATTTTATCGATTACAATATCATTACATTGATTTTATTTGGGAACTGCCTGAAGATGATCAGCTTTTGTTGAATGAATACAAATTGATAAGCTGAAAGCTTATCTCATGCTGCACCACGAGTTACGCTGCGCTAAACTCGCGGCAGCAATCGGTAAAACTCGTGGCAGCAACTAACCACCGGTGTAATCAAATCAAAATCAGTGGGATCAATGCTGAAAAAATAATTAGCTTTGCAGCCGAATGACACAAATTGAAGATGCCATAGTTAACGAAGTGGAAGAAGAAGTTAAACCCAAAACCTGGAAAGACAGGCTTTGGAGCGCGACAAAGCTCATCCTGAAAATCGCGATCACTTCGGCGCTGCTTTATTACGTATTCAGTAAGGTTCATTTTAGCGAGGTAAAATCAAAGCTTTTGCATGCCAATTACTGGTGGATGCTGGTGGGTGTTGTTTTTTATTTCCTGTCGATGGTGGCTTCATCATGGCGGTTGTTAAGTTTTTTTAAGTCGATAAACCTAAGGCTCGATCCCAAATTCAATTTCAAGCTATACCTGTTGGGTATCTTTTATAATTTTTTACTTCCCGGTGGTATTGGCGGCGATGGCTACAAAATTTATTTACTGAACAAAAAATATAAATTACCTGCTAAAAAAGTATTCTGGGCTATATTTTTTGATCGCCTTAGCGGTTTGTGGGCAATAGGCCTTATTATAGTCTGCCTTAAAATATTTGTACCGCAAATTCCTATTGATTTTGTTTACCCGGCAAGTATTTTTGTTGTTGGCAGCGCCATATATTATTTTGTGGTGAAAAAGTTTTTCAGCGACTTTGGCAAGCACTTTTTTAAAGGTCACGCTAAGGCCGTTGTGGTACAATCCTTACAGGTAATGACAATTATCGCCATACTTTTGGGGCAGGACTTTACAGGTAAATATGCACCATACCTGTTGGCCTTCCTTATGTCGGCCATAGCGGCTGTAGTGCCGGTTACTATTGGGGGCGCGGGTGCACGGGAGCTTGTTTTTCAAAAATCAGCCGGTTTTTTTCATATCGATGCCAGCTTAGGCATATTTCTCAGTATATCATTTTACCTCATATCATTAGTGGTGGCCTTAATAGGCATATACTACTTACTACGCCCCGACCGCCTTGAAGAAGGCCTGCCAAAAACAGAAGAAAATTAAGGGATAGCAATCTTATTTTATAATTTAGCGTTTAATTATAAACACCGACCTCTTAATGGCTAAATTTAATGATTTTAATAACCCGCAGGTAGCGGCATTACCTGCTCATTTAAAGCAATTTATAGTTGAACAGCACTACGAACACTATACCCCTGTTGACCACGCGGTATGGCGTTATGTAATGCGCCAGAATTACAGCTACCTTAAAAATATAGCCTATTACCCATATATCCCCGGTTTGCAGGCTGCAGGTTTAACCATCGAGAAGATCCCTGATCTGCAGGAAATGAACGACGCGCTTGTCAAAATTGGCTGGGGCGCTGTTACGGTTGATGGTTTTATACCGCCTGCAGCCTTTATGGAATACCAGGCTTATCGCGTGCTGGTCATCGCCGCCGATATTCGCCAGTTAAAGCATATTGAATACACACCCGCACCTGATATCATACACGAATCTGCCGGGCATGCGCCTATTATTGCCGATAAAGATTATCATGAATACCTGAGCTATTTTGGGTCGATAGGGGCTAAGGCCATGTTCTCGTCGCAGGATTTTGAACTGTATGAGGCCATCAGGGCTTTATCTATACTAAAGGAAATGCCCGATGCCAATGCCGATGAGCTTAAACAGGCAGAAGACCTGGTGGCATACCGCCAGGAGAATATGGGCGAACCATCAGAAATGGCCCTGCTAAGCCGCCTGCACTGGTGGACGGTTGAATACGGACTGATAGGCACCCTTGAAGAACCCAAAATTTACGGCGCGGGCCTGTTATCATCCATAGGCGAAAGCGTGAGCTGCATGTTGCCGCATATTAAAAAACTGTGGTATACGATCGATGCACTTAAATATACCTATGACATTACTAAGCCGCAGCCGCAATTGTTTGTAACCCCAACATTTCAAAATTTGATCGATGTGCTGGAAATGTTTGCCAATACCATGTCGTTCAGGGTAGGAGGTGTATATGGGTTAAAAAAGGCCATCGAAAGCAAAAATACCTGTACAGCGGTTTATAGCTCGGGTTTACAGGTTTCGGGTACGTTTACTGAATTTAGCGGGGATAATAATGATGCTTATTTTATTAAGACTACCGGCCCAACTGCGTTATCAATAAATAACAGGCAACTGAAAGGGCATGGTAAGGATTATCATAAGGATGGCTTTAGCTCGCCGGTTGGTAAACTGAAAGGGCATGATAAACCTTTGGAAGATTTTAATACAGACGAGCTTTTGGATGCCGGTATTAAAGAAGGTATAGTGGCAATCCTCGATTTTGAAAGCGGGATAACGGTAACCGGGTTGGTAAAAACCATGCTATTATCCGAAGAGAAAATACAACTGATAACTTTTGATAATTGTACGGTAAAAGATAGTAAAGGTCATTTATTGTTTGACCCTGCCTGGGGAGTTTATGATATGGCCGTGGGCGAAAAGATCGCATCGGTATTTTGTGGTGCTGCTGACAAAGAAGCTTTTGTGGAGATAGTTTATAAATCAAACACCGGCACGCACCATGTGCAGTATGATGATCGTACGCTTGAGCTGCACCAGCTTTACCAACAGGTGCGTAACCGCAGGCATACCGGCGGAGATTATGGCTTTTTAGGCAATGTATGGCGTAAACTGCAAACCAACCACCACGACGATTGGCTTTGTGCCCTCGAGATACTGGAACTGCTCGATCATGAAAATGCCGAACCTGCACTGGCTTTGGAAATAAGAAAGTTTTTGGAGCAAAAAGCCGCTAATGAGCCTGAGTGTAAAAAGTTGATAAGCGATGGGTTTTATTTAATTAAGCACCCGGTTGAGCAGAAGTTGGTGGTTTAAGGAATTATTTGTAATTTGGTATATGACAATATTGAAAGTAATGGTTGATGATGAACAGGCTGATGAGTTAAAAAGGCTCCTTCATGATATTTCTATTGTTAAATATGTTGAAGAAGAACAAATTAACACGGACGAACCTAATGTCACAAGGATAAAAAGAATATTAGATGCTGCCAAGGGTAAAAATTTATTTAAAGACATTAAAGATCCAGTAGAATGGCAAAGAGAGATCCGAAAGGAGTGGGAGCGTGGTTTTTGATACCAATATTCTAATATACCTATCTAAATATATATTAAAACCCGAAGGTTTAATAACCAATGAAACCGCTATATCGGTAGTTACTAAAATCGAAGCTTTAGGTTATTCCTTTCAAGTAATTGAAGAATACCAGT
>Ga0302315_10000441_pt1 | contig 47122 bp, 45 predicted proteins | sample III_Palsa_N3_1_FD_200532 | JGI IMG/M metagenome (GOLD analysis project Ga0302315, IMG submission 200532) | Peat permafrost microbial communities from Stordalen Mire near Abisko, Sweden - III_Palsa_N3_1 | ecosystem: Environmental > Terrestrial > Soil > Palsa > Peat permafrost | place: Sweden...
CCATAAGCTTTCTTCGGTATGCCACACTTTATTGCGCTGGTATGTGCCATATGCATAGCCAAACAACATGATCAAAACAGGAATAATAAACACTTGAGCCGCATTATTCACTCCTTTTGTTTTCAGCGTCTCTGCCCCTTTTATAACTAATAATCCGGTGGCCCATCCTACGCTCATTATCAAGCCCACAAACGGGAAAAACATACGGTGGTCATTCAGCACTTCGGCTAAGGGCACAACACTGGTTGGTATCAATGCTAAAAAGAACCATAAAATGCCAAAACTTATGGGGCGTAACAGTTGCTTTTTTGAAGTATAAAACGCGAGGGCCAGCATTATTAAGATAAAAGTGGTACCAATAAAGAAACGAATGTTCCATATACCCGGTAATAAGCCCCAATCGCTATCGACGCTTAACCCTGTTGGTAAAAACAACATTCCGAAATAATGCAGTATAACAAATGGCTGTGTAATTAAATACAATAGCCGCGAACTACCCCCCGCCTGCCATGTTTTGGGTGTAAGCTTGTCAATAAGCAGGTACATCAAAGCGCAAAAAATAAAAGCAGGCAAGGCTTTAATTACCACCCCAAAAACTTGTTTAAGGTTTTGTTTTTTAACGATACCGCTTAGGCTGAGGTTGGCCTCAAACAGCAGTATATATATTAATAATAGCGGGGCAAACATAACAGCGGTTGGCTTGGCCAGCGCGCCGGCACCAATTGGCAGCAGGTACAAAAAGGTACGTTTGCAAAACGGCGAACTGGTATATAAAACAAATCCCAGCAGTACAAAAAGTGTTGAGATCAGGTCAGACCGTGCAATAACATAGTTAACCGTTTCGGCAATGGCCGGGTGCAACATATACCAGCCTGTGGCAATCAAGGCTATAAATGCGCTGCTGTTTTTAATTGAAGCCGATTGATAAACTTTATTATACAACAGGAACATTAAAATCCCTTGCAGCAGGAATAATATAAAAATGGATAAATGAAAATAAAACAGGTTATACCCGTTGCCAAGCCAATAATCAAACGCCAGCGAAGTAGTTACAACCGGCCTGTACGATTGATTTTGCGGTAATACGCTGCTGGTTGTGCCGTCCTTAAAAAAAAGCGGGATATTATTGATATTACGGATATAAGCGTTATTCTCTACCGAGTGCGAATCGTCAAAATGAAAAGCGTTATAGAAGTGGTTTGAATAGGTTATGGTGGTAACAGCCAGCATTATAATGATACCGGTCAGCAGGTATTTTTTTACAGGCGCCGGGATATTTTTTAGCATTTATAAAGCAGGATATTTTTATTGATAAACTTTTACAGACAGGGTAAATATAATTATTTAGGTTAATATGCATAGGAGATACGGCTTATGCCAATCACTTCAACATCATCAGGTTTGTTGGTGTGTAATTATTTGTGACTATATTAGCTTACCGTTATTACTTATGTCCAAACTTACACGCAAAATTCTTATAAATTTTTTCTTAATAGCTTGGCTATGTTTCTTTACCTGGGCAGGTGTAAACATTCTTTTAAGTAATCCAAAGCAAATAGCCAGGGATAAGGATTTTATAACTAATGAGATCAATCCAAATATCAAAACAATCGATAGTTTTAAATTTGCAAATCACAGATTACCAACTGTAGCAGAATTTCATAAAATCAAACATGGCAATTCGGATAATTTAGGTAACGCAAATTATGTAAAGCAGTATAAAGATGTTGATGATGATGTTAAAAGTTATGTCAAAAATATTGATTGGTCAGATAATTATGTATTAGGTGTGTGGAGAGGCGATTGGTGGGAATATTATATATCTTATCAACATAAATATGTAACCAATGATACCAGGCAATCAGATGGGTTTATCGCATTGTTAGAGTTTATTGTTATCGGACTTATTCCCTTATCATTATGGCTATGGTTTAATAGAAAAAACATTCCCTAAATTAGCTCCATGAAAACCACAAAAAACCTCCTCATCTATTGCAGCCTTATCTTTATGGCTGCACCCGCTATAGCCCAGGTATACAAAACCACATCACCTCTCGCACATACCTTTTCCATAGTAGCGCGTGATCCAAAAACTGGCGAAATGGCGGCGGCTGTGCAAAGTCATTGGTTTAGCGTGGGCAGTTTGGTTATCTGGGGCAAGTCGGGTGTTGGTGTGGTGGCTACGCAATCGTTTATTAAAAAATCATACGGGCCGCTGGGCCTGCAATTGATGGAACAGGGTAAAAAACCGCAGGATGCTTTAGATGAACTGTTAAAACAAGATGCGGGCCGCGAGGTTAGGCAGGTTGCGTTTTTAAATACAAAAGGCGAAACCGCTGTGTATACCGGCAAAAGCTGTATTGAATTTGCGCGGGATATTCACGGCGTAAACTTCTCTGTACAATCAAATATGATGCTTACCGACCAGGTTTGCATAGGCATGCAAAAAGCATGGTTAAAAAACGTAAATATGCCCCTTGCCGAGCGTGTATTGGAATGTTTGAAAGCCGCGCAAGCCGCCGGTGGTGATATCCGTGGCCGCCAGGCGGCGGCAATCATCGAAGTATCGGGCAAACCGGTAAAGGATGTGGGCGATGATAAACTTATTGATCTGCGTGTTGAAGACAGCGCCGACCCTATAACTGAACTGGCCCGTCTGCTTAAATTACACCGCGCCTATGAACACATGAACAATGGCGACCTACAGGTTGAAAAAGGCAATATGCAGCAGGCTATGTTAGAATATAGTACCGCTGAAAAGATGTTCCCTGCAAATTTGGAAATGAAATACTGGCATGCAATTACTTTAGCCAATAATAAAGGTGTTAAAGAAGCCGCCGTTATGTTAAAAGGAATATACGCGCATGACCCTAATTGGCGCGAACTTACCCGCAGGCTCCCAAAAGCCGGGCAGCTAACTGTATCACCTGCTGATTTAAAGCTGTTGTTGCAATAGTATAAGTAGTTTTGTTCAGAATACTATACATTCCCCTGTTCAAAACGGCGGGATAACTTAGCCTTAAAATACCTCTCATGGTTTCGCAAATCTTTTATTTATTAATTATTTAATTAATAAACGTGCTTCATAATTAACTTTTTAAATTTTTGGCTCTGAAATTGATATGTTTTTTTTACAAAATATAAAACCATGAAAACAACTATCAACTACAAAAAACCCATAACCTTATCTCTTTCATTTTTTTTATTAATGATGTTCGCGGTATTTAGCTGCTTTATATCGTGCCGGAGCAATGTTAATAATGCTACCCCTCCGGCCGGGGTAATGGCCGTAAATTCGGCACAGGCATCAACACCGCAGGATTTTTATATAGACAATACCAAGCAGAATAGTTCGGCTATCGCTTATACACAAAGTACAGGCTATTTTTATGTTATCGGCGGTAATCACCAAACACAGTTCGAAACATCATCCACCACTACTATAAGTGCTTCGGGGAGTTTTTCATTTGCCCCGGGTGCCTATTATTCAGTTTTTTATACTGACGCTAAAACAGCAAACGCATACCAGAACGACAGGACGATGCCCCAACAAGCCGATTCGCGGGTGCGGTTTATTAATTTAAGTACCGCTTTAAACTCAAATGTCGACGTTACAAGTACCGTGGGCGGGAAAACAAGTGGTTTAATAAGCGCCCTGGCCTACCAGGCAGCATCAGCCTATATGGAAGTGAGTTCGGCAAGTACTTTTTCACTTTCTGCTTCAGGGTCAAGTACAGTTTTGTTAAACATCCCGGTAGTTTTACAGGCGGGTAAAATATATACCATTTTTATTTCAGGCACAACTTCTACAACCATTACTTATTCACTGGTTGCTGAGAATTAATTTATAAGCTTATTTTCTTTAAATGCCTGCTGCGTTGTAGCGGGCATTTTTTTTATAGGGCTTGCACGTTTATCGCAAATCGATAAATAATTTCTTTATTTCAATAATATAGTTGTATAATTGCTTAACCAACCAATTATACAATGAAAATTAAAAATCCAAATCTAGTAATAAATATAACGGTAATTTGCAGTATTATATTAGCATTGGCTTCATGGTTTTTTTCTGCCAGAAATGAGAGTCAAATTTTTTGGAGTGTTCCCCCGCCCGATTTATCATTAGCGCCCGGCGAGGCTATTCCCGCTACAATTCCATACGGCAAGTATATACACTATAAAGATAGCATTGAAGCAGTTCGTTATTTAAAAAATGGAGAGGCCGGCGGTCTTGAAGGGGCTAACATGAACAATTTAATAGGCACCAGCTTTGGTTTGAGTTGTGATACGTGTGATTTAAAGTGGTACAACGCAAATGCTTTCTCTGACCAGGAGCATAAACATTATTATATCAATTTATCAGGTTGGACGATAAAAGATAAAGAAAGTGATTATTTCAGTGGCAATTTCGTACGGTTTTATGTAAAAAATAATCAATCTTATATTCATCAAAACGATGTTGATATTCCTGTCAAGTTTAGGTATAATCATAAGGGAGAGTTTTTGATGATACCCGTTAGCAATTCTGCAAAAACAATATTTAATGTATTTTTAACCATAGTTTTGATCGTATTGGGATTTTATCTTCTGTATGTAATTGTGTGCTTCATTTACTTTCTACTTGACCTGTCAAGAGGATTAGTATTTACCACCGAAAATTTAAGGCGTTTGCTTACTATAGCTATTAGTCTGCTGGCTTTTCCGATACTAATTTTACTGTTAAACTTATTGATCAAACTGGTATTCCTTGATTATTTCACAAAAGACGTGGTTTTAAATAATAATATATTTAAAGATAAATGGGAAAATATAGTAGCAGGTATTTTGTTCCTGTTGCTCTACAAAGCTTTCCGCCAGGGCAAGAAATTAAAAGACGAACAGGAACTAACCGTTTAGCCATGCCCATAATAGTTAATTTAGATGTAATGATGGCCAAACGAAAAATGTCATTAACCGAATTGAGCGAAAGGGTGGGCATTACGATGGCCAACTTATCCATACTTAAAACAGGCAAAGCCAAAGCCGTCCGCCTGGAAACGTTAGAAGCCATATGCCGTATTTTAAACTGCCAGCCGGGGGATTTACTGGAATATGTTGAAGATTGATCCTTGTTTAGTTGCAGTTAAAAGTAGCAGTAGGTAATTCTCCCACCACTATTAACTGCTATTGCCAACTGCTACTGCTAACTGCCACCTACTTCGCTTGCGGTAAATTCACTATAAAAGTAGCCCCTTCTCCGGGAACGGAATGTATTTGCAACATTCCTCTTAGTCCTTCAATTAAATGCTTAACCAGCGCCAGGCCAAAACCGTACCCGTGTTCGCCGCCGGTACCATCGGTTGATGAGGCTTTACCGTTAAGTATGGCATCAATAGCTGCTTTATTTAAACCAACGCCGGTATCGGCAACCTTTATTTGCAGCCGGTTGTTGTTTTCTTCGATAATCAAATTAAGGTCAACCATTATTTTCCCATTGCGTGGGGTAAACTTCATCGCGTTGGATATTAAGTTACCGGCTATTTGTAAAAGCTTATTTTTTGAGAAAGGTGTTGCCGCCGTTTCTGAGCTGATATTTATGGTAAAATTGATATTCTTATTTTTTGCCTGCGGCCGGTAAAGCTTTTCTAATTTATCTTTAAATAAAATCAAATTAAACTCTTCGCTGCCTAAAGTTTTGGGATTATCTGCACCCAATATTTCGTCGGCCAACTCCAGTATAGAGCGCCCGCTTTTATGTATCATGTTAATAAATTCTAAAACTTCGTCAATCTGGTTATCACGCCCCTGCTCGCTTATCACTTGCGCCAGGCCAATGATACCGCCCAGCGGACCGCGAATATCATGTGCTACTTTCTTTTTTGTTTCGTTGGCTTCGTCAAGCTTGCTTTTTAAAGCCGATATTACTTTAAAGGTTTTTAAACGATTAACAATTTCGCCGGCAATGATCTTTAACAGTTCAATTTTTTCAGGGCCCAGCGTTTGTTTATAGTTATTATCCAATACGCAAAGTGCGCCCAGGTTATGCCCCTGGTCTGTTGTTAAGGGTACGCCAAAATAATAGCGCAGGTTGGGTTCATCAACAACGTAAAACTTATCCTTAAAACGGCTGTCGGCGGCCAGGTCTGTTACTTCAAAATGGTCGCCAGTGGTTATGGTATACTGGCAAACAGAATCCTCGCGGGGCATCTGCTCAATTTCCAGTCCGTGGGTCGATATTGACCACTGTGTAAAAGTATCTACCAGGTTTACTAATGATATGTTGGTACCGGCAACTTTGGCGGCCAGTTTTGCCAAATCTTTAAAGCTATCGTGGTGGTTAGAGTAATCGAGGTCAAAGTCTGACAGGCTTAATATCCTGTCCATTTCGTTAGCTGGTATCGGCGCGTTGTTCATAGTAATTTGTCAGGTTGTTATATAAGGGTATTTGATTTCATGGTTTTTCAATCAATAATTTTGCCAACCAACAACAACCTTGTAATTGACTGTAATTAAACTCCATCGCTTAAAATTGGGGATATTATTAATTAATAATTGTTTCTTTTGAACCCCAAAGCAGGTAGATTTAACCACTTAAATAAAAATATGCAAACAGATTATTCGCAAAAATCAACCAACGACGAAATAAAGGCAAGGTTTGATAATGATGTGGAACGCTTCTCTAACCTTGACACCGGGCAGCTAACCACCATTGACGCGCCGCTTACTATGGAGCTTTGCACCGAAGCTGCCAGGTATGTTAACCCAAATGCTACCGAGCTATTGGATATTGGCTGCGGAGCAGGCAATTACACCCTGAAAATGTTAAGCAAGATCAACAACCTTAATTGTACGCTGAATGATTTGAGCATGCCCATGCTGCAACGTGCAAAAGAACGTGTATCAGCGCAAACCGTTGGTAAGGTCACCATTATACAGGAAGATATGCGTAACCTGGATTTGGCAGACAACCATTTTGACATTATTTTGGCCGCCGCTACCCTGCACCATTTACGTGACGATGCCGATTGGGAATTGGTTTTTGATAAGCTATATAAAACGCTAAAGCCGGGTGGTTCTTTCTGGATATCTGACCTTATCACCCACGATTCGCCGCCGTTAACTCAGTTGTTCAATAAAAATTACAGCGATTACCTGGAAAACCTCGGTGGACCGGAATACAGGCAAAAGGTGTTGGAGTACGTAGCCCATGAGGATACACCACGGTCGGTAAACTATCAGTTGGGTTTATTGAGCAAAGTTGGCTTCAGGCAAGTTGAAGTATTGCATAAAAACTCTCTTTTCGCGGCTTTTGGGGGGATAAAATAAGGAGTGGTAAAAAAGAAGCCCAGAGTCTTTAGTCGTAAGTACCGAGTTAGTTTGCCTTATGACTAAAGACTTTGGACTTAAGACTAATTACTTTTTTTCAGGAGGCGTAGAAGTAATTTCGCCAAATTCATTTACGTAGGCCATCATACTGTCAAGGTCGCTGCCGCCGGGGTTTTCTTTACGCTCCAGTTTGCGCTGCTCTTTTTCTTCCTTTTTCTTCTGCCTGTTTTTTTCGAGTTGCTTCTTCATGAAGGTAGCCTGTGACTTTGCCATAATTGATGTTTTTAGTTAAAAGCCTGTTCCTGTTTACCTATATGTTGATATATGGCAATGTTTCGCATTGCTTATGTTTGAAATGGATCGAATCTGTTTCGGCTGCAGTTACGGTACCTGTAGCAAGGGAGAAAAAGAAATCCGGCTCAAATAACCGATCAGCAGGTAAGCTACAAGGAAATAGCTGTATAAATATACCGTTGACGGCAAAGCTACGCAATTTTAGTGATTAGAAGGTTAGTTAGTTTCTTTTATATCTAACTTCATATATTTGATGTACTAAAACCACTTAATAAAACTTAACATTATGGATACTTCATTAATTACAACCAGCACCGGTTTAGAGGGTTACCGCATAACAAAACATTTAGGCGTGATAAGGGGGATAACGGTGCGCAGCCGCAGTGCGCTGGGCAATATAGCAGGCGGTTTCCAGTCGCTTTTTGGAGGCCGGCTTTCAATATATGTTGAGCTTTGTGAAAATTCGCGGGAAGAAGCTTATCGCTTGTTAATGCAGCATGCGCAGGCATTGGGTGCCAACGCCATCATTAATATGCGTTATGACGCTAATGAAATTATGCAGGGCGTTACCGAAGTACTGGCCTATGGTACCGCGGTTGTGGTAGAGAAACTTAATTGATTACACTGATTTCATTTTGATTACATCGATCCAAAATCGGTGTAATCAAAATGAAATCGGTGTAATCCCATTTAATTAAAATACGATAACGGTATATGCCTCCACATGCCGTGCGATAAATGGCCGGTAAGCAATTCGAATATAAGATACAGGGGCCAGAATATATAACATAATATCAGATCGATAATATTATGATTATAATACCAGTTTATCATTAACGCATAAAGGCCCAGTAACAGGTAAAGTATGCTTGTTTCTCTTTTCTTCATCATCCTTATTATTTACGGCTGTAAAATAATACATAAATATTAATACTTCAAAACGCCCGCAGTTGATCAATTTTTATAGCAGGGAAACTATTTTTTTAAGTTCAAACGCCTCAATTCGCGCCCAATAATCTTTAAAAGTTATCCACATATTAACAAAACCGCTTAAACAAGCTTAAAAAGGGCATTTTTTGGTTATAATTTTTAGCTATAAATATTCGCTTGTTACCTATAAAAAAGTATGTTTGTTAAAACAAATCACTCGTAACCCGGGTTAATCAATTAAACATTTAAAAACTTATCATGGGAACAATTACCGCTTATTCAGTAAAAACAAAAACAAAGAATGTACCAATGATCAATCCTGTTATTGATATAAAATCAGGCAGGTACATTGCAACCGGCGCAGACGCTGCCGGCAACAAAATGGCTGCTATTATGAGCAAAGCTACTGCTGAAGGTCATATTGCCAGCGGTGCAGCTAAAAAAGGTTCTGGCTGGTAAATAAAATTACCAGGTTAAAACCTGTTCAACAAAGCCGGATGTTAAAACAATACCCGGCTTTGTTATTTTCATCGCTTCCATTTTTTAAACGGATGGATGGACAAACTGGAATTATAATATCGTATATCGCCGGATACTTCAACGCTAATCCAACCGGGCAATTCAAATTCAGCAGCTTCATGCCCCAGTTCTATCTCTGCAACTATCAATCCCAAATTATCACCCAAAAATTCATCCACCTCCCATAAGTGGCCTGCAAAATTAATACGGTAGCGTTTTTTTTCTATCCATGATACTGCAAAACTATCCAGCAATTCAATTGCATCCCTTACCGGCAGCGGGTATTCATATTCGCTTCTGGATATGCCGGTTGTAGCACCTTTGATGGTCAGGTAGGCCTTTTCGCCTGCCATTCGCACCCGTATGGTTTTATCAACTTCGTTTACGATATATCCCTGCCGCAAATGTGTTGGTTCAGGTTTTGCCAATTGCCGCCAGTGTTCAGCATCTACCAAAAATTTCCTTTCTATCTCCATACTTATTGGTTAATAATTCATTGTTCATAGCCGGTATATGTTTAATTAGTAAATGTATTTACTATGACCAATTATCCATGATCCATTAACTAACATCAAACACTAATGCTTAAATAATGTTACACATCTATAATCAAAATTTTATGAAACAATCATTCAACGCCACTTTAACCGGCACATCCAGCCCGATAACCGGCATAGCAACGCAAACCAGCGCATTCGGAGCAGTTAATGCCTGGCAGTTTAACTCAATTGACGATTCTCTGCATTTAGTAATTGCAAAAGACGAAGATGGCAATTGGGAACGGATTACAGGAACAGAACCTTATCTTTCGGGCTGGACGGAAGAATTATCCCGGCAAATAAAAAAACATAGCTAAATTTGCACATGGAAAAACGTGAAATTGGAAAATCGGGCGTAAAGATACACCCGTTTGCTTTTGGTGGAAATGTATTTGGGTGGACTATTGACGAACAAACCTCATTCAATATTTTAGACGCATATATTGATATGGGACTTGATTTTATTGATACCGCCGATGTTTATTCTGCGTGGAAACCCGGCAATAAAGGGGGCGAATCTGAAACCATAATTGGCAACTGGCTAAAAAAAAGCGGTAAACGCAATAAGGTTATCATCGCCACCAAAGTAGGCAAACCAATGGGCGAGGGCATGAAAGGTTTATCAAAAGCCTACATTACAAAGGCAGTTGAAGCCTCATTACAGCGTTTGCAAACCGATCATATCGATCTGTATCAATCACATGATGATGATGAGGCTACTCCCCTTGCAGAAACCCTTGAAACTTATACCGATTTGATCAAACAGGGAAAAGTACGGGCAATTGGCGCGTCAAATTATAGTGGCGAACGACTGAAAGAGGCTTTACAGGTAAGCAAGGAAAATAACTTTGCTGCTTACCAATGCCTGCAACCTGAATATAATTTATATGAGCGTGAGCAATATGAAAAAGAACTGGAACCTGTTTGCCGTGAAAATAATATAGGGGTTATAAGCTATTATTCGCTGGCCAGCGGATTTTTGACGGGTAAATACCGGTCAGAAAGCGACCTGTCTAAAAGCCCCCGCGGACAAGGTGTAAAAAAATACCTAAATGACCGTGGCTTTAAAATATTAGCCGCGCTTGACCAGGTAGCTGCCGAATATAAAACCACGCCTGCATCTGCGGCTTTGGCATGGGTAATTGCCCGTCCCGGCATTACCGCGCCCATTGCCAGCGCCACAAGCATAAAACAACTGCATGAAACGGCGGCAGCCGTTAATCTTCATTTAAAAAGCGAGGCTATTGATTTGTTAACAAAGGCAAGCGGCTATTAGTTAAGAGCCAAGATGCAAGAATCAAGAGCTAAGATGCAAGAATCAAAAAAGCACAAGTAGCCAATGATAGCCCACGCTACAATGCCAAGGGTTGACACAGTTTATTTTACAGACCGCTACACATAAACGGAATTTTGTTAGTGCTCCCGGTCTTGATTCTTGGCTCTTGATTCTTGGCCCTTCAATGCAATCGATTGCAATAAAACTGTAATAATCCATAAAAGTTGCATTTGCAGGTAAATAGATTTTCTTATTTGCAGTATATTCAGTTAATTTGAAATACCAAACAAAACACCACATGAAAAGTAAAAAGCTCCTTACCCTGTTATTGCCTATTGTAGCAGTTGCAGGTTTCATCGTATTTAATGCGTTAAAAATCGATCCGCCAAAACATAAAAACGCCGCAGATAATGCCGGTCTAACACTGCCAGCGGGGTTTAAAGCTTCGTTAATAATAAGCTCTGTACCCGGCGGTGTTAGGGAAATGGCACCAACACCTAATGGCGATCTTTACCTTAAAGTAATGAACACCGCCAACAGGGCGGGAGTAATTCTAAGAAAAGGAATTATTTTGTTGCATGTTGATGGTGATAAGGCAACTATAAAAACAAGTTTTGGTAAGTTTATGGGGAGCGGTGTATATCTTAAAAATGGCTATTTATATGCATCGAACGATACAGACGTTTACCGGTTTAAACTAAACAGTAATTATGAGCCGGTTGATCCTGATCATCCTGAAAAACTGGTTGTCGGGTTAATAGCACGTAATGGTGAGCATCAGCCGAAGGCTATATTAGTGGATGATAATAACAATTTATATGTAAACATAGGCGCTTTCTCCAATTCATGCCAGGTAGAAGACCGCAAACTACATTCGATGGGCAAGCCGGGATGCCCCGTTTTAGATTCGGCAGCCGGTATATGGATGTTTAAGGCCGATAAAGTCGGTCAGCATTATAAGGATGGTATACGCTATGCAACTGGTTTAAGAAATGTGGTAGGCATGGATTGGAACAAGCAGGATAACCAGTTATTTGTAATGCAGCATGGTCGGGATGGTTTATATTCTATGTTCCCCGAATATTATGATGCTAAACAATCGGCTGAATTACCTGCAGAATGTCTGTATGCCTTAAAAAAAGGGGATAATGCCGGATGGCCTTATATTTATTATGACCAGATACAACATAAAAAAATTCTGGCACCCGAATATGGCGGCGACGGAAAAAAATCGGTGGATGATAAATACATCGACCCAGTAGCAGCTTACCCCGGTCATATGGCCCCGGATGGTTTACTGTTTTATACAGGAAGCCAGTTCCCTGAAAAATATAAAAATGGCGCGTTCATAGCTTTCCATGGTTCATGGAACAGAGCACCAGAGCCGCAGGCCGGCTTCTTCGTGGTTTTTCAACCTTTTAAAAACGGTAAACCCGATGGTAAATGGGAAGTATTTGCTAATGGTTTTGCCGGTACCCAGGCACAAACCGAGTCAGGACGTGCAGATCGCCGTCCCTGCGGATTAGCAATGGGACCGGATGGCTCCCTGTATGTGAGTGATGATACCGCAAACAAAGGCGGTGTTTATAAAATTACCTATCAAAAATAGAAATGAAATTATATAAAATTGCGGCCATTTGCGCCTTAACCCTTTTATCAAGCACTTCAATATTCGCGCAAGCTAAAAAGCCTGCAACCAGCCCAGCTACGGGCACCTTATCAGCAAGCATTGCCCGCGGTAAGTTAGTATATAGCAAAATTTGCGTTACCTGCCACATGGCGGACGGCCTGGGTGCGGGTGCCATGAACCCGCCGCTGGCTAAAACTGTTTATGTTTTAGGCGCTAAACCTAAACTGGCAGCCATCGTATTAAATGGTTTTAACGAAAGTATTGAAATAGATGGCAACACTTTCTCTAACGTCATGCCTTCACAGGATTTTTTGAAGGACCAAGAAATTGCTGATGTATTGACTTATGTACGTCATAGCTTTGGTAACAAAGCATCCGCCGTCACAGTAGCCGAGGTTAAAAAAGCAAGGGCAGCGAAGAAGTAAGTTCCTAAAAAGGAAACAAACTTAGTATCGAATAATTAATGTTGGGTATTGAATATTGAAGTAACCTTCGGCGTTCGAAATTAGGCATTCATTCGAGCCTATAAAATACTGTGTCAATCCTTGGCAGGTCCCCATGAGGTCTGCCAATGGTTGACACAGTTTGTTTTAAAGACTCCTAAAAATAACTCTGGCGCTTGCCAATCTCTACCGATAGCTATTGGGCTCGCCAATTAACTAATCATCACTCTTTAAATTCCGCATTAATTTCCTTACTTTCCGTTTTTAATTAACGCTGACTATTAGCTATTAAAACCCGGTAACCGTATGAATATTAAGTTTCGCTTAATACTGATGAATTTTATGCAATATTTCATTTGGGGGGCGTGGCTGCTTACCATCGGTGCCTATTGGTTTCAAAATAAAGGGTGGTCGGGCGCGCAGTTCGGTGCCATCTTCTCCACCATGGGAATTTCAGCAATATTTATGCCCACCATAACCGGTATAATTGTTGATAAATTTATAAATGCCGAAAAGCTTTACGGCATAATGCATATTTTGGGGGCGATGGTGCTATTTAGCATCCCGCTTATAACCAATCCCACCACATTTTTCTGGGTGATATTGTTGAATATGGTATTCTATATGCCAACTTTATCTTTATCCATAACAGTTGCCTACTCAGCTTTAAAAACCAGCGGTAAGGATGTTGTAAAAGAATACCCGCCCATCCGCATTTGGGGAACCATAGGTTTTATAGCAGCGCTGTGGGCCGTAAGCCTTACGCATAACGAAACTTCGGCCAACCAGTTTTATATTGCTTCAGCAGTAGCCCTGGCGCTTGGCATTTATTCATTTACTCTTCCAAAATGTCCGCCGCTTTTAAACAAGGTTGATAATAAATCTATTGTAAACCTGTTGGGCTTAAACGCGTTCGCCCTATTTAAAACCCCTAAGTTTGCTGTATTTTTCGCATTCTCAATGCTTTTAGGGGCAGCCCTGCAACTTACTAATGCTTACGGCGATACATTTATACACGATTTTAACAATGTACCTGCCTATAAAGATTTGATCGCCGTAAAGTATCCGGCTATTATCATGTCCATTTCGCAGGTATCCGAAACGCTTTTCATCTTAGCTATCCCGTTCTTTCTGCGCAAATTCGGAATTAAATATGTAATGCTGTTTAGTATGCTTGCCTGGGTATTACGCTTCGGGCTATTTGCATTTAGCGACCCGGCGGGCGGCTTATGGATGATCGTCTCATCGTGCATTGTGTATGGAATGGCATTTGACTTTTTCAATATTTCAGGCTCTTTATTTGTTGAAACGCAAACAACACCCGAGATAAGGGGCAGTGCCCAGGGGTTATTTATGATGATGGTAAATGGTTTTGGGGCATTTTTTGGGAGTTTAATAAGCGGTGTAGTTATTCAAAACTTTTTCACTTATGCCGACCAAAGCAAAAACTGGCATGGCATCTGGCTTAGTTTTGCAGGATATGCCTTAGCAATAGCCATTATTTTCCCTTTTGTATTCAGATATAAACATAATGATGCATTGAAACATGCCATCAAACACGCATAAATAAACCAATGAAAAAACATTACCGTGCAGAAAATGATTGCCTTAATTGCGGCGCTACTTTACAGGGTAAGTTTTGCCACGTTTGCGGGCAGGAAAATTTGCAGATAAAGGAAAGCTTTGGCCACATGATGAACCATGCGGTAAGTGATTATTTTCATTTTGATGAAAAATTCTTCAATACGTTAAAACCTCTCCTGTTCAAACCCGGAAAGCTGACTAATGAATACATGGCAGGTAAGCGGGTGAGTTACCTGCACCCGGTGAAGATGTACATATTTATAAGCTTGATCTTCTTTATATTACTATTTAGCGACAAAGTTCAAACCAGCACTATACCCCGCAAAGCAGTTACCAAAGAGCAACCAACCAAGGCAGATTCAATTATTGCGAAAAATCCTAACCTTTCTGACGAAGAAAAAACCGTAGTATATAACAATTACAACTACTCCGTTAAAAAAAATAAAAACGGGAATGGAAACGACACTACGTACTATAATTTACAATCGTTTACAAAAATCACAGCGGATACTTCGTATGCACAATATCTTCTTAAACAATCAAAATTACCGGTAGGGAAGCGGGATGGTTTTTTTAAGAAGTTACTGATAAATAAGGTAATTGGTTGGAAAAAAAACAAAAATGGCAGCAGTGTATTACTGGAAACTTTTTACCATGACGTGCCGAAAATGATGTTCCTGTTATTGCCAATATTTGCGCTTATATTGAAAGTCACCTTCCGCAAAAATAAAAAGTTTTACATCGAACATTTGATCTACTCCTTTCATTTTCATTGCTTTCTTTTCTTATTACTATCGTTTTTTATGCTGCTAGAGTTGGCGGCCCCCACAAACTGGGATTTCATTAATCTGATCGCTATTATTTTAATCGCCTGGTATGCCTACCGTTCGTTAAGGGTGGTTTATAACCGGACACCATTCAGGACTGTTACCAAAATAATAGGTATGTATATTAGTTATTCAGTTGCTTTAGTAATTTGTATGAGCCTGTTATTTTTGATTATTGCAATTTTTGAAATATAGCTCCTTAAAACAACTTATATCCCAAACCTAAACTAAACAAATTGATATGGGTGGAGCCTGAACCATAGCTTTGGCTGGATAACCCTGCTTCATAACGTGCATCCAAAGAGATTTTTCGTATATCTATCCCTATACCCGTCTGCCATGCATAGTTTTGATCTTTATAATCAAGTTTTATAATATCGCTTGCCGCGCTGCTGTAGCTCTGGTCTTTATTTATCGCGAATGATACCACCGGCCCGGTATAAAACCTGGCACCAAAACCAAACGCCCCAATCTTACCGCCAAATAATAAAGGCACGTCAACACTGGTAAATTTAGCCTGGGTTGTTCCCGCAGCATTCATAATATTTACATCTTTACTGGTTAGGTAAGCTTCCGGCTGAAAATTAAAACCCAACGCGCCAACACGCAGCCATATACCGGCTAAATATCCTGCCTGGTTGCTGGTGTTAAACGTCCCGGTTTTTGAAAGGCTTGAAAAATCCATGCCCGCCTTTGCCCCAAATTGAAAGCTGGGTAAAAGTTGTGCAGATGCCATGTATAGATTGGCAAGAATAACTGCGAGTGTTAAGGAAAGTTTTTTCATAATTGAAGTTGAGTTATACAAAATACAAATTTTTGACCGGTAAAAACTTACTAAGTTTAACCGGGTTGCATTATTTTTATCAGGCAAAATAAAACTTTGCATACTAAAGACTTACGAAGTTTTGAAAACGTCGTAAGTCTAACAGGTACCTATGTCTGTATCACACCCGGATTAAACGCCCGTTCAATTGGCGAATGATTAGCCGCTTCAATACCCATCGATATGACTTTTCGTGTTTCCAGCGGGTCTATGATCCCATCAACCCATAACCGTGCGGCGGCATAATAGGGCGTGGTTTGCGCGTTGTACCGGTCGGTTATTTGTTTTAAAAGTTCAGCTTCCTTTTGTTCGTTTACATCTTCTCCCCGCGCCTTTAACCCGGCGGCTTGTATCTGCAATAGTGTTTTAGCTGCCTGTGAGCCGCCCATTACTGCTATTTTTGCCGATGGCCATGCATAAATTAATCGCGGATCATAAGCCTTGCCGCACATGGCATAATTACCCGCCCCGTATGAATTACCGATGATAATAGTAAGCTTAGGCACTACCGAATTAGCTACCGCGTTAACCATTTTTGCGCCATCCTTAATAATGCCGCCCTTTTCTGATTTACTGCCAACCATAAAGCCTGTCACGTCCTGTAAAAACACCAGCGGTATCTTTTTCTGGTTACAGTTCATAATAAACCGGGTAGCTTTGTCTGCCGAGTCGGAATAGATTACCCCGCCAAACTGCATTTCGCCTTTTCCTGACTTAATAATTTTACGCTGGTTGGCAACAATCCCAACCGCCCAGCCATCAATGCGACCTAAACCGCATATAATTGATTTACCATACAACTCTTTATATTCATCAAATTCAGAACCGTCTACCAGCCGCTTGATAATCTCGTTCATATCATACGCCTTTTCGCGATTGTCGGGCAACAGGCCGTAAATATCATTTTCATCCAGTTTTGGCGGTGCGGATTTTATACGGTCATATCCGGCTTTTGTAAAATCGCCGACCTTTCCCATGCTCTTTTTAATGGCATCCAAACAAGCTTTATCATTCGGAAATTTATAATCAGTAACACCTGATATTTCGCAATGTGTCGTTGCTCCGCCTAATGTTTCATTGTCCACTTCCTCGCCTATCGCCGACTTTACCAAATACGATCCCGCTAAAAAAACAGAACCCGTGCCCTCAACAATCATTGCCTCGTCGCTCATTATGGGCAAATAAGCCCCCCCGGCCACGCACGAACCCATGATAGCAGCAATTTGAATAATGCCCATGCTGCTCATCATAGCGTTGTTGCGGAATATGCGTCCGAAATGTTCTTTATCCGGGAATATCTCATCCTGCATTGGCAAATAAACCCCTGCGGAATCAACCAGGTAAATAATAGGCAAGCGGTTTTCCATAGCTATTTCCTGTGCGCGCAGGTTTTTCTTGGCCGTTATCGGGAACCATGCACCTGCCTTAACCGTGGCATCATTAGCAACTATGATACATTGCCTGCCAGATACATAACCAATACCCGTTATTACCCCGCCCGAGGGGCAGCCGCCGTGTTCGGCATACATACCATCCGCAGTAAAAGCGCCTATTTCAAGCCAAGGTTTATTTTCATCTATTAAATAAGCTACACGTTCGCGGACAAGCATTTTGCCTTTTTCTTTTTGCTTTGCAGCGGCCTTTTCGCCACCACCCAGGTATATTTTTTTAAGCCGGGTATTTAGCTCATACACCAGTTGCTTGTTAATATCTTCGTTTTTGTTAAATTCAATATCCATAATTGGTTTGTGGTAGATTGGGAATTTACGAAAGTACAAATAATTAAGCAGGCCGTTTTTTCACCGGCGATATTGACTTGGCTATTGTTTGACCTTTAATGAATTGTTGGCCCGGTTTTAACCTGCTAATTGCGTTTGCATAGGCATTCTGTAACAGCAGCTTTATTTCTTTTTCCAGAAAGTCGTTTATGTTTTTTATGGTAATGTAACGATATAAACTTCCGTTACCGGTTAGTATATTATATGGGTCTGGTATTTCGCTGCCCCGGTTAAAGCCAAAGTTTAGGTATTTGGCAAAAACAGCCATACTGCAAAATACCTCGCCCGCTTTATCGGTTAACGAAAGGCTAAATGCAAGCGCATTATAGTTATCATAGATCAGTTCATTACTTTCGGGGTAAAGCGTCCATATAAAATCGCGTAACCATAACGCTGTTTGTTGAACGTGGTCGGGATAAGGCATTAAAAACTTTATCAAATCGGTGATTTCTTCCTTTCCCATTATTCAAATTTACTATTTATGTTCTTAAAATTAACTTGAACAAAATAAATGTAATATTTATATTACAAATTACTTGCATAAATAAAAATCAGTTCGTACATTCGCATCACTATTGATTAAACCCCTAACAAAATGATTATTCTAACGGCAATATACCTTTTGAAGAGATTTAACGTGGTTGCACGTTTAAACAACTTAGTATTAATTACGAGAGTGCCTGTTTTTGCAATAGCTTAAAAATTCCCTTCCCCCCGGTCAGTCTCTTTAACCATTCAAAAATTCGCTAAATCCGCTTTATTTCGTGAAATTAGTGCTTTTTATTTAGGTAAGATTTCTGTCTTTGAACCAAACTTCATCGGGTTCTATTTTGCAATTTTCCATTAGGGTAACCAATTCAATAGCATCTGCCGAAGTCAACACCAGTTTGCGGTTAGCCGGTTTTAAAAAGTGTTGCTCCACCATTACATCCATTTGTTGCAGCAAAAAATCGTAAAAGCCACTTACATTTAAAATGCCTATGGGATGATTATGCAACCCAAGTTGCAGCCAGGTTAGTACTTCAAAAAATTCTTCGAGTGTTCCAAAACCACCCGGCAACATGATTACCCCATCGCATAAGTCGCTCATCAATTGCTTGCGCTGGTGCATGTTATCCACTATATGGAGTTCAGTTAACCCCGCATGGCCAACTTCTTTGTCAAGCAGAAATTGAGGGATTATACCAATCGCTTTCCCGCCTTTATTCAATACTGCATCAGCCAGTAAACCCATTACCCCTACCCTGCCACCTCCAAATATTAAAGTAATATCGCGGTTTACCATTACTTCGGCCAATAATTCGACCGCCTCTTTTAATATAGGGTCATTATTATAATTGGCACCGCAGAATACGCAAACTGCTTTCATTAAGGATATTATGTTAAAAAAGGTTAATCTTATTTATAAGCCAAAAATACTTTTTTATATTTGATAGAATGACTGTCAAAGGCATAATATTACTCCTGTTAATTGGTTTTTCTGCTACTCATACAGTAAAAAGCCAGGCTTTACAGGCACAACAAGGGGCAATTTTTAGAGCAGGAACAAATGAACTTTTGCTTAATGTTCAAATAATTAACAAACAAAATCCATATAAAGTTAAACCGAACGGATTTGGCACATTCAGTATTTTAGCCAAACAAGGGGATACGTTGGAAATTACCGGCGATGGTTATAACGAAGATACTTGTATAGTAAGCAATTTTTCATTTAAAAACATCTACCTAAAACCATCTTCAAACGAGTTAAAAGAGGTAGTGATCTCAGTCAGTTCATTACAACAAGATTTACAGGAAGCGCAAAACGGCTATCGTAAAAAGGCTGTATTTTATACAGGCGCACCGCATTATTACTACATTTTTTTAAAACCAATGACCTTTATTTACGAGAACTTTAAAAGTGAAGTAATACAGGCCAGGCATTTTAAAAAGTTTGCCCATGAGCAGTTAGAAAATGATAAAATATACCAGCGATTTAATAGCTACACCATTAAAAAAGCGATACCTATCAACGATGAAGAATTAGGTGATTTTAAATCAGCTTATTATCCTACCGTCAAGCAAATAACAGCCTGGAGTGATTATGATTTGGATGTATATCTAAAAAAATCTTACAAAGATTATTTAGAAAAAAGCCAAAACGAAAAACTAATCTCTAATTAACTATTCTCTATTCACTACCTCGTATAATTCGGCGCTTCCTTAGTTATCGTTATATCATGGGGATGCGACTCTCGTATGCCCGATGCGGTTATCCGCACAAATTTTGCTTTTTGCAGGGCTTCAATATCCTTTGCGCCGCAATAGCCCATGCTGGCGCGTAAGCCGCCTACAAACTGGTAAATCACCTCGGCTAATGTGCCTTTATAGGGCACACGGCCTACAATACCTTCGGGCACCAGCTTTTTAATATCATCCTCTACATCCTGGAAATAACGGTCTTTTGAGCCTTGTTCCATCGCCTCAATTGAACCCATGCCCCGGTATGATTTAAACCTGCGGCCTTCATATATAATGCTTTCGCCCGGCGACTCTTCAACCCCGGCAAATAATGATCCTGCCATAATCGTACCCGCACCTGCCGCGATAGCTTTTGGAATATCACCGGTGTGCTTAATTCCGCCATCGGCAATAACCGGAACGCCTGTACCCCTTAATGCCTTGGCGCATTCATATACTGCATATAGCTGCGGAACACCGACACCGGCTATAATACGCGTAGTACAAATAGAACCCGGGCCAATACCTACCTTTACCCCATCGGCACCGGCATTGGCTAAGGCTAATGCTGCTTCGCCTGTTGCTACATTACCCACAATAACCTGCAAGTCGGGATATTTGGCTTTAACTTCTTTTAATTTATCAATCACACCTTTTGAATGGCCGTGGGCAGTATCTATAGTAATAACATCAACCCCGGCTTTTACCAGGGCATCTACCCTATCCAAAGTATCAGCGGTAACACCAACCGCAGCGCCTACACGTAGGCGGCCATGCTCATCCTTACAGGCATTCGGGAAGTTTTTAAACTTCTGGATATCTTTGAAAGTTATCAAACCTATCAGCTTACCATCTACATCAACAACCGGCAGCTTTTCTATTTTATGGCTTTGCAGTATTTCTTCGGCCTGTGTTAGCGTTGTGCCTTTTGCGGCCGTTATTAAACCAACTTTCGTCATTACTTCCTGCACCGGCCTGCTCATTACTTTTTGAAAGCGAAGGTCGCGGTTGGTGATGATGCCTTTCAACATTCCTTCCTTATCAATTACAGGTATGCCGCCTATCTTAAATTCCTTCATTATTTTAACCGCATCGGCAACAACCGCGCTTTCATGCAGCGTAACCGGGTCCTGTATCATGCCGCTTTCTGAACGCTTTACCTTGCGTACCTCATCGGCCTGGCGGTCAATGCTCATATTTTTATGCAACATCCCAAGGCCACCGGCCTGTGCCATTGAAATGGCCATCAGCGCTTCGGTAACCGTATCCATAGCAGCGGAAACTAAGGGAATATTCAGCCTGATCTTTTTGGTTAAAAAAGAGCCGGTATCCACGTCACGCGGTAAAACTTCTGAATAAGCGGGGAGTAGTAATACGTCGTCGTAGGTTAAACCTTCGCCAACAAATTTAGATGGGTCGTTGAGCATAGCAAATAATTATTTGGAGTTATTATTTGCCGGGCAAAGCTAATTATTTATTTCGGATTTAGGAAGTAGGATATCGGAATTATATATAAATAACAGATAGATGACTCGTGAGCGAAAGTTGTGACAATAATATTATTTTTTTATTTAGTTTTGAAAAGGGATGTGCTGCATTTGTACACCCGGCCACCAATTATTAAATAAGCATGACAACATCATTTACTTTAAAAAGACAAGTATTAGCGCTTTCGGTTTTAATAAGCGCGTTCAATTGCCAGGCGCAAACCGCAGTTAAACAGGAGATAGATAAAATAAACACACCCGCCATTGGGCTGGCCCCGTTACGTTTCCTTGCCTCTGACGAGTTGAAAGGGCGTGCAACTATGCGCCCCGAAATAAATATAGCTGCGCGTTATATTAGTGAGGCCTACAGAAGCTTAGGATTGAAGGAATTGCCGGGAACGAGCGACTATTTTCAAAATTTTGAACTTAATAATATCACACCTGCAAAAAACGGCGTAATTACTATAAACGGAAAAGCTTATAATATAGGTGCCGGTATGACAGAGGTACAGGGAGGCGACGTAAAGCTAAATGCCCAGGTGATATATGCCGGCCATGGCAATAAAGATGATTTGGATAAACTTGACCTGAAAGGCAAGATCGTAATCACCGACATTGGCCAGAATGACTCGACCAATGCCCGCGCTGCCGGCGGCATGACAGCGGGAAAAGCTAAAATGGTGCAGGATAAAGGCGGCATAGCACTGATAGAACGCGTTAAACCCGTAGCCAATAACACCGGGGCGCAAGGTGGACGCAATAGAGGCGGCGGCGGCGGGCGCAGGGTAGTGAGCGGCAAAAATACGCCTCCCACCCTCCCTGCTTTTACGATAACCGATGCCGACGGCAGTTTGCTGGCGGCAGTGAAAGGGCAACCGGCTACCGCTGCTATAGATATTTCAGGAAGTGTAACCGTATCGACTCCTGTAAAAAATGTGGTTGCATATTTGGAAGGCACAGATCCCAAATTAAAAAATGAATACGTTGTATTATCCGCACATTACGATCATCTCGGTGTATTAAAGGGTGGAAAGATGGAAGAAGGTAAGTTAGACAGCATTTATAACGGCGCGCGCGATAACGCCATTGGTACTACTGCCGTAATTGACGCTGCCCGCTATTTTACGTTGCACCCAACAAAACGCTCTATTATGTTCGTTGCGTACACAGGTGAAGAAATAGGCGAGCTCGGCAGCAAATATTTTGCTTCAGACCCACCCGTACCGCTTGAACAAATGGTGTATAACCTGAATATTGATAACGCGAGCTATAACGATACCAAGCTTGTTTCGGTAATTGGTTTAGGGCGCACATCCGAAGATGACCTCATCAGGAAAGCATGTACAGCTTATGGATTGACCGCATTACCCGACCCGGCCCCTGAGCAAAACCTGTTTGACCGCAGCGATAATACACAACTGGCGGTTAAAGGTATCCCGGCCCCTACTTTTAGTCTTGGTATGAAAGCATTTGACGCGGAGATAAACAAACGTTACCATCAGCTAAGTGATGAAGTTGGCAATTTTGACCTTGATTACGCCATGAAATACATTAATTCGTTCATTCTGTCGGCAAAATATATTGGCGACGACCCCAAAGAGATATTCTGGGTAAAAGGTGACAAATATGAACCAGCCTGGAAAGCCCTGCATAACAAAAAATAAGCAATGCCTCACAGGCCATTTTTGTCTGAACCACGATTTTTAGGATTAAATGATACCTATCGCTTGTTATCGTGGCTATCATTTAATCTGTTTAATCGTGGTTCAGACATTAATATTTCCCCACAATCACCTTATAAAACCGGTCAAAATCCAAATACTTATTTGCCAATTGCAATAATTCAGGGGCAGTTATGGTTTTAACTGTATTTGTATACCGCTCATAATAATCATAATCCAGATCAGAGAAATACAGGTTTTTAAACTTATCCGCGTGCGAGAAAACATTTTCCAAACTGCCCAGTAATGAGCCTAACATATAATTGCGGACTAAAGATAATTCCTCGTCGGGTATCAGGTTGGTTTTTAACCCGTTTATTTCCTTTTCAATTTCGCTAACTGCGGCTTTACAAACATCGGCACCTACTTCTGTGGCTATAAACATAGCACCGGTATGTTTAAGCGAGCTTACACCCGAACCAATACCATAAGTATAACCCTTATCTTCGCGTACGTTGGTCATTAATCTTGAGCCGAAATAGCCGCCTAAAACCGTATTCAATACCTGCACCGCCGGAAAATCCGGGTGGGTGCGGTTAAACAGCGGTATCCCCATGCGGATAGCCGACTGTAGTGCTTCGGGCTTTTCCTTAAAATAAAAATGCTCATGGGCATGCATTATTTCTGGTTGTGTCGTATCGACGGCTTCAGGTGTGTTTTCCCATGCGTTGCCAAAGGTATTGGTTAACAAGTCGACGGTTTGTTGTTCTATCTTCCCGGCAATGATAAGCGTACAATTGGATGGCTGGTACATTTGTTTAAAATGAGCCAGCATATCATCCCGGTGCAAGCTTTTATAGTCATCAGTTTCTGTGCTAAACCCATATATGGTATCGCCATATAATGCTTTATTAAACGTGCGCCTTGCTACTACGTCATTTTTTTGGAGTGCAACCTGTAGCTTTTGCTGCTGGTTACGGATAAAAGTCTCCAATTCTTTTTGAGGGAAAATGGAATCCGTCAAAATATCTTTTATAACAGGTAAAGTATGCTGTAAATGCTTATTAAGGCTATAAAGTGTTACCAATGATTGGTCAAAGCCGTAATCCACCTGTAAAAAAGCGCCGTAAAAATCAATCTTGTCCGCAATCTCTGATGCCGACAGTTTATGGGTACCATCCGTAAGCATGGTATTAACCGCCACATTCAATAATGGCTTTGCAGGATCAAAACGCAGGTTATTAAATATCCACTCTATTCGCACCAGTTCCTGGTCGCCCGAATTAAAGCAGAATATATCGCAGCCGTTATCCAGTTTGGTATGTACCGGTTTAATTAAATTGATATTATCTATGCCCTTAAATTCGGGGGCTAATTTTCTATCTATCATTTTTTTATCATTAGGTCATTGTTTCATCGGGTCATTTTCAATCATTCTTCAATGACTTAATGACCCAATGACTGATGACTATTCGGCCAAATATATCAATGTGGATGAATTATCTTTTCTGAATAGTTTGTTGGCCTCTTCTTTTATCTGTGCAGGGGTTACTTCCAGGTATTTCTCGGTTTCGTGGTTCAGTTTATCAGCATCGCCCAACAGTTCATAATACGCCAGGTTCATGGCTTTATCTAATAATGACATTTCTGAAAATATCATGGTCGACTCTGTTTTATGCTGCACTTTGGTCAGTTCATCAGCGGGTATTGCTTCTGTTTTAATTTTCTCCAGCTCTTCCCATATAGCGGCCTCGGCAGTTTCAATACTGACGTTTTTAAGCGGTTTTCCTTCAAATACAAACATTCCCTTATCAATGCTGCCGGTCATGTAGGCATGTACTTCGCTGAAAATTTGCTTCTCTTTAACCAAATTCCTGTACAAGCGTGATGAATTACCGCGCGAAAGAATATCCGATAGCAGTTCAACCGCATAATAAGCCTTGTCAAACCTGCCCTCCATTTGAAAAGCGATGTATACATCATTTAGCGGCACTTTTGCGGTAACGGTGTCCCTGCGTTCTTCATGCTGCAACGGTTCTTGTGGCAAATCGCGGTGATATTTTTCACCTGCCGGGATAGGCCCGAACCATTTTTCGGCAAGCTGCTTAACCTGTTCCATCTTCACATCTCCGCCGACAACCATAATGGCATTTTGCGGGTTATAGTGCTTTTTGAAAAACGATTTTACGTCGCCTATTTTGGCATTTTCAATATGCTCAATGGTTTTGCCAATGGTATCCCAGCGGTACGGGTGCTTTTTATAAACCATTGGCCGCAAGCGCAGCCAAACATCGCCATAAGGCTGGTTTAAGTAGCGCTGTTTAAACTCTTCAATTACTACGTTACGCTGTACTTCAAGGCTTTTTTCGCTAAAGGCCAGGCTTAACATACGGTCGCTTTCCAGCCAAAAGGCGGTTTCTAAATTTGCCGATGGAAGTGTTATATAATAGTTGGTAATATCATTGCTGGTAAAGGCATTATTTTCGCCGCCTACACGCTGTAGCGGTTCATCATAACTTGGGATATTAACCGAGCCGCCAAACATCAGGTGCTCAAATAAATGGGCAAACCCGGTTTGCGCTGGGTTTTCATCGCGCGAGCCAACATCATACAAAATGTTAACTACTGCCATCGGGGTTGTGCTATCTTCGTGTACCAAAACACGCAAACCATTATCAAGAGTAAATCGGTTGAACTTAACCATGTATAAAGATCAAATATAAAAAACGGTGGACAAATGTATGATTTTTGGGGAAGTTTAAGCAGTTGTAGAAGCTGTAAGGGTCATAAAAGTTGTAAGGGTTGAAATAGTTAACTTCTGCAACCTTATAACTCTTATAACATTTACAACTTTTCAAAACAAACCCTTACTTTTAAATATGCTTACGCAGGCACAACTTATAGAGCAAATATCAGGTGCATTAGGCAAGGTTAAAGTCATTAAACTAAGCCAAATCCTGCGGGAGGAAAAATTTTCCTTACACGATTTGATAAACCTTACCTTTTACCACGATAAAGATATTGCCTTCCGCGCGGCATGGCTGCTTGAAAATGTTTTCTTGCAGGACCCTGAATCGTACCTAAGTGACCTGGATTATTTAATAAAGCGCTTTAATGAAGTTAAATACCCAAGTTGCCAAAGGCATTATGCCAAGATCATCATGCATATTACATCCCCAAAAGCGCCGCAAAGTATTCAAACGGCGTTACAGGAAATTGATCTTGAACCTGTAATAGAGCAGCTATTTGAATGGATGATAGAACCCAAAGTAAAAATAGCGGTTAAGGTATTTGCAAGCGAGGCCTTGTTTAATATGCGGACTAACTATGATTGGCTAACAGAGGAATTAGCTAATCAAATAAAATTCCTGATGCGCGACGGAAAAATGGCCATACAAACCAGGGGGAAGAAGATTTTGAAGCAACTGGAGAAGAATTATTAAGTTTCCCCGACAGCAGGGTTAACACAACTTAACATAATTCGATGTTAACCTTAGTTAACTATTTAATAATCAAGAATTTAAATCAAAAACAGGGTTAACATAGGTTAACCCTTGTATGGTTTTTTTGGGACGAGTCAAGTCAGTTATCCTGAAATCTACTAATTATTTACCTGCGATGAAACAATCGGCTGATCGATAATTGACCCGGCCCGTGAGAAATATTTATACATCGACGGGCTATGCAATTTAACGATCATTACCCCTTTTGTTGAACTTGCGTGGACTACGTAGCCATTTTGCAGGTAAACACCTACATGACTAAATTGCTTCCCGTCGAAATCAAAAAATACCAGGTCGCCTTCTTTTAATTCTTCTTCATATTTGCGTTTGATAACCGTTACCTGCTGGCTGGTCATGCGCGGGATATTGATACCATAAACCTGCTGCTCTAACAATAAGGTCAGGCCGGAGCAGTCGATACCATCTTTATCCAACCCGCCAAATTTATAGGGTGTACCCATCCATTGATCAATAAACTCATACAGGCGACCGTTTTGAATATCGCGTTTATCAACCTCCATTAGTTCGGCATATTTCTCTGCTACGCTTTTTGGCGGTTTAACAATCTCGCCCGGTTCGCCTTTCATTTCCGCCCTTTTTGTATCGTTATTTCCCCTTACGGTTTCGCCGGATCTATCCTTCATTATCGCTTTTTTGGAATGACAGGAAGATAAAATTACCGTCACTGCAAAAAACAGCAACAACAACCTTGAACGGCGCTTTATATTCATGCTATAAAAGTAGTTGGAAAGGTTGTAAAGGTTGGGAAGATGTTTTTAACATATTAACAATTTTGTTATTAGCATCGTTAGTGCAAGTTAATGGATTATTTAAACGACCGGAAGGCTGAACCGATATTCATTTTACTAAAGGTAATAGGGTATTCTGAATGGCATATCTTTTGTTTTAGGTATAAGCCCTCGCCGACTAAGTGCAGACTCAATAGGCAGAATTTGCCATTAGTTTTATATAAGGTATTTCAAATCTTCTGGGCTATAAATTTTAGGAAGCTTCCGCCCATTTAAAAAAATAACTGGTGTGCCGTGTGTTTCAGTCAGCTTGCACCATTCCCGTTGTTGTTTTAACGCGCTCTTAGCGCTCCAGTCTCCCTCAGTAGGATGTTTTTTTGCCCAGGTTTCATAATCCTTCTGTTCCTGATCATACCATTCGTTAAGGGCGTTTTTCAGGTAAGCATTCGTTTTTGTGGCCTGCAATGAAAATAGATGCGCCGCTATTTTGGCTTTTCTATCATTTTCGTTTTTACCGGTCAAAAATATCACTTGAAGTTTTACATCATTGCGATTTGCAATCCACCCATCGAGTGCCTTATGTGCATTGGTACAAGGCTGACAATATGGATTGGATATCATTGTAATTGTGTTTTCAGCTTCACAATCACCGATTATAAGAGAAATATCGTGAGCAGGCAAAGCATATTTAACTTGTTCAGCCAATAATATATTTAAAATAGTTTTGTTGTATTTAAACCTTCAAAGCTGCTGTTTGAGAGGGTAGGTTTGTTCAGGTTGCGACAAAAGCGGCTTTATCAAAGTCCATATTATTATAGGTAGAAATGAAATCATTAGGAAATTGCCCCATTCGTGACCGCTAGGAACCTTTATACCACTGGTTAGATATGGTAAAAAAGTGAAGAACTCTGACCATAGTATTACTTGTACTATACAACAAAGTGTGCACCATTGTTTAGCTATTCGCCATTGAAAATAAATAGAGTAAATCGTATAAGGCAGGCTAACCAAGTTAAATGAGGCAAGCATTTGCAATAAAGCAATATGATTGCTCTCAAATAATATGACCAGCCATGTGCCTGAAAAATAGAAAAAGCCCACCTCGCTCCAACTTAAATATGCACTTAAATTTGCTGCATTTGAAGATAAAATGGCGTTGCAATTTTTATTATCAGCACCGTTGCAAATTTTTTGTAACAATGGATTTTTATCATCAATACCCTGAATAAGTAATAAAATAGTAGTGATAACCCCGCCTAGTTTAATTACCGTTAGCAAACCAATTTGCTAGTTAATATCCGTTAGGTATGAGGAATCTAATAATAAAAACCCCAGTAAAATAATGACACTAAAAGTAATACCTACCGGTATCCGCCAGTCATTTATGAACTCCTTTCTACGTTTTTGAACATAATCTGTTTCTCCGGAATTTGCTTCCTTTTTTGCTATCAATACAGAACCAGAATAGAGTTTTTTAAATTCTTCTATACTAAATATCTTGTTTGTCAAATGGTCTGTCGATAAAACAACCTGATTTTTATCAATTTGGGTTACAACACAAAATTGTTTTGTCGATAGAAGAGTAATAAATGGAAGCGGTAAATTTTCTATCTGCTCAAAAGAAACTGAACAAGCTGCATTTGGAACTTTCCAATTATCTAATATTTCGCTAAAAGCCAATAGGCTATTAAATTCAGGATGTATTTGTAGTTCGCCATGAATGCTTTTCCTTGTGACTGGAATCTCTAGTTCATCTATAAACCTAATCAATATGCTTGTAGGATTATCGTTTTTCATAAACTAATAAAAAAATCAGGTATTATTGATCGCCATAATAAGCTGTGTATTTTTATCTTTAAAGGCTATCAATTTTGACTAATACAGTAATAATCAAAACTATCTTTTTGCTAATGTATACTGTCCTTTAAAATCAGTAGGATTGGTAACATATAAATTATCCATATTTATTATTTCACTGCCATCGGGGCGAAAAGCTCTCGGAGGATTGGGGGTAAATCTTCCGTTACCCCGGTCATTCCCGTTTAATTTTATATCAAATATTAATTTATCTGCGCTATCTAACACCTGTCCTAAGTATTTCAACGGTAGGGCTAATTCATAAGTGTAGGCAAAATTGCTATCAAACAATGCCCGCACTTTTATGCCGTCAGTATTGTAAACCGAAATAAAAGGATCGTCCCCTTCTTTTATTCCACTCGTCCTCAATTCATTGTAAATACTATTAAACTGCTCGTTTTTCAGGTGAATTAAATCCGTAATATTTTGAGCATTGGCAATACTATCTTTTTTATATTCACGATACGTATCATTAGCGTGCATATACACGGCATTGTTTATTCCTCTAATAACCGGATAAGTTATGGATACGGGCAACTTACCCAAATGGCTTAAGGAATTTACCGTAAAAGTGATGCCGCCAACGTAAATTTTGTTGATAGTATTCACTGCAGAAGTGTGAATAATTAAATAAAGATTTTTATCGTCATTTGATAATGTATAAAATAAATGATTAGAAACATTATAAGCCTGGAACTTGCCATCCCATTCAGTTGGTTTGCCGTCAATTTTGATATTGGCAGGTGCATATACGCTTTCAGTTTGCACCTTGGGAAGTTTTTGAGCATTTGCGGCAAACGAAGCCGATATTATAAACCAACCAACTAACAAAACTTTAAAACAGGTTTCCATAATTAAATTCATAACGAAACTAACTAATCGATTAGTCTAAGATAGATGTTAAATTCGAAATCGAACATCCGAAATTCGAAATCAACTCTATCCTTTTATCACCCTTTGTATCTCATCCAGCTTCATCAATGCCTCAACAGGCGTTAGCGTATTTACATCCAGGTTATTCAGCGTATCGCGAATTTTAACCAGCACCGGGTCGTCAATCGAGAACATCTGCATTTGCACGGCCTGCTTTTGCACTTTGCGGATACTTTCTTTAATATGCTCGCCGCCGGTGCGCTCATGTTCCAGCTTTTTTAATATTTCGTTGGCGCGGCTCAATACCTTTTGCGGCATACCCGCCAGTTTGGCTACATGGATACCAAAGCTATGTTCACTACCACCGGGCTGCAGCTTGCGCAGGAAGATGATCTGGTTGCCAATCTCTTTTACCGTTACATTAAAGTTTTTAATGCGGTTAAATGAGTTGCTTAACTCATTCAGCTCATGGTAATGCGTAGCGAACAGCGTTTTGGCTTTGGCTGTTGGATGATTGTGCAGGTATTCGGCAATTGACCAGGCAATGGAAATACCATCATAAGTAGAAGTACCGCGGCCTATCTCATCCAGTAAAATTAAACTCCTGTCCGATAAATTATTAAGGATACTGGCAGTTTCGTTCATTTCCACCATAAAGGTTGATTCGCCTGATGAAAGATTATCCGATGCCCCTACCCTGGTAAATATCTTATCCACCAGGCCAATATCAGCGGCCTTGGCAGGCACAAAACAACCCATTTGCGCCATTAATACGATCAACCCGGTTTGCCGTAACAGGGCAGATTTGCCCGCCATATTCGGCCCGGTAATAATGATGATCTGCTGTGTTTCGGAGTCTAAAAAAACATCATTGGTAATATATTCTTCGCCCAACGGCAGGTTTTTTTCAATAACCGGGTGGCGGCCACCCTTTATATCTATTATCCTGCTTTCGTTTATGTTTGGTTTTACATAATAGTTTTTGATGGATATGGTGGCAAAATTGAGCAGTACGTCTAACCGGGCTATTAATTGGGCGTTTAACTGGATCGGCTTAATATATTCGGCAAGCGAGTACATCAGATCGTTGTATAGTTTGGTTTCCAGCGCTAATATCTTTTCTTCGGCACCTAATATCTGTTCTTCATATTCCTTAAGTTCAGGCGTAATATAACGTTCGGCGTTAACCAGGGTTTGTTTGCGTATCCATTCTGCCGGTACTTTATCACGGTGGCTATGTGTAACCTCCAAATAATAACCGAATACATTATTGAAGGAAACTTTTAATGAGGGTATCCCGGTGGCTTCGGCTTCACGCTTTTGTATCTCTAATAAATATCCTTTACCGCCAAAGGCTATTTTGCGCAGGCGGTCAAGTTCATCATTTATGCCTTCATTAATTACCCCCCCCTTTACCAGCATTACCGGCGGCTCGGGGTTTAATTCTTTTTCAATTTTATCGCTGATGAGTGTGCAGGGGTTTAACTGTTCGCCAATTGCTTTAAGCGGCAGACTTTCTGATACCTCGCAAATCTTTTTGATCTCGCCAATGGCTATCAGTGCTTTTTTTAGCTGGCAAACTTCGCGGGGATTGGCTTTTTGCAGACCGATTTTTGAGATCAGCCTTTCCAAATCACTTATATGCCTGATATGTTGTTGCAGCGTTTCGCGCAAATCCTCCTGCGCTATCAGGTATTCGACAACACCCAGGCGGTCGTTAATAGGTTTGATCTCTTTTAGCGGCATCACTATCCACCTGCGCAGCAAACGCGCACCCATTGGAGAACAGGTATGATCAAGCACATCAACCAGCGTCAGCGCGTTTTCGTTGGCGGACCCGATCAGTTCCAAATTACGTACGCTATACCTGTCCAGCCATAAATAGCGGTCTTCCTCTATCCTGCTGATGGCGGATATATGCTGCAAATTGCGGTGTTCCGTTTCGTTCAGGTAATGCAGCGCGACACCCGCGGCCACAATGCCCAGGTTCAGCCTGTCGATACCAAAGCCTTTCAATGATTGTACGCCGAAGTGTTTTAACAGCGTTTCCTGCGCGTAATCGCCGCTATAGGGCCATTCGTCAAGCGTGTAGGTATAAAAACGATCGCCGTAAGTATCCTTAAAGTCCGCCTGGCGGCTTTTGGGATAAATCACCTCGCTGGGGCTAAACCCTTGCAGCAGCTTATCGATATAATCGCTGTTGCCCTGCGCCGTTAAAAATTCGCCGGTTGATATGTCAATTAAGGCAATACCGATACTGTTCTTTTCAAAATACAATGAAGCCAAATAATTATTGCTTTTTTGATGCAGTATGTTATCATTGGTAGCCACGCCGGGCGTAACCAGTTCGGTAACGCCTCGCTTAACAATTGTTTTGGTGGCTTTGGGGTCTTCTAATTGATCGCAAATAGCCACCCGCTGCCCGGCCCGCACTAATTTTGGTAAATAGGTATCTAATGAATGGTGCGGGAAACCGGCCAGCTCAATATAGGTAGCCGACCCATTGGCCCTGCGGGTAAGCACAATGCCCAAAATACCGGATGCTTTGATCGCATCCTCGCCAAAGGTTTCGTAAAAATCGCCCACGCGAAACAGCAGCAAAGCGCCCGGGTACTTTGTCTTTATCGTATTGTACTGCTGCATTAACGGCGTTTCCTTGCCGGTATCCTTTGCCAAATGGTTTATTGCTTTTTAAGTGATTGGTAAAGTTAATGCATTGTGCGGGGTTTGGTGGAATTGTTGAAAATTTTGAGGGATGTGGATTGTTGCCCTAACAGCTAAAGACTATTTACCCCTGCCCCACCCGATGATTCCCGTACAAACAACTGCGTTGGTAAAACCTTAGTTTCATACTCAACCACCGGCGTTTTGCTTTCTATAAGGCTGATCAGCATCTCCATAGCAGTCTTGCCCATATCAAAGCCTGGCTGCACCAATGCGCTTAAAGGCGGATTTAGTATATGTGCCAAATGGGCGTTGGTAAATCCTAATAAGGCTATATCCGCAGGTATTTTAATATTCATTTGCCGCAATAAACCCAGGGTTGTGGTAGTTATCCTGTCCGACGCGGTAAAGATGGCATCGGGGCGGTCATTCATAGTTAACAGGCCGTTAATGGCTGTTTCAATTTCATCCAGGTCGCGGCCGCCGTGCAGGCAATATTTAGTGTATTTTTCTTCATACCTAACGCCATTATCTTGCAGCGCCTTTTTATACCCGGCCAAACGTTCGGCGCTGATAGATAGATTGGGCGAGCTGGTAATATGCGCAACCCGTTTATAACCCGATCTTAACAGGTGCGTTGTACCATCATAGGCACCTTTAAAGTTATCTGCTATAACTTTATGGGTCTCCATATCAGCGCTTACCCGGTCGAAAAAAACAATAGGCAGGCCTTTTCGCTGTAGTGCTTTCAGGTGTTCAATATCCTGCGTTTCGGCTGAAAGTGAAATGAGTATACCATCCACCGACCTATAGGTTAAATGCTTTACATTACGCACCTCCAGGTCGAACGATTCATGTGTTTGGGTGATAATGATGTTATATCCTTTATTATAGGCTACAGATTCTATACCGCTGATGACCTGTGAGAAAAAACTATTGTCAATAGTTGAAACAACAATACCTATGGACCTGCTATGGCCCTGTTTTAAACTTTTAGCTATAGGATTAGGACTGTAGTTGTGCTTTTCGGCATATTCATTAACCAGCTTTTTTGTTTTCTCGCTGATCTCGTAGCTATCGCTAAGCGCTTTGGATACCGTCGAAATAGAAAGCCCCAACTCGCGGGCAATATCCTTTATGGTCAGAACATTAAAATTCATTCAAATAGCTTTAGGGACGAGTTTACATGACTGACATAGCAATGCCAAACCCTAAAGTTAGGTAAAATTCAGATAGTTCCGGGGACAATTCTCACAAAATGCAAGTATTCCAATTTGTGAGAATTGAACACCCGGAACAGTGAACTAACGCCAGCCGCCTTTATGCCATGCGTAACCGCGCGAGGTGTGCGCCCATGATCCGGCTATATAAGTATGGCCAGTTCTTGGCTTATCCCAATACCCGTTTGTATAAGCATAGCCGTTGCCGTTCCATCCCCATTCGCCGCCTATCCATACAGCACCATCATATGGGGCCGCCGGGCGGTCGTAAACGGGTTCAACAGGTTGGTCACTTACATAATAATCTCCTGCGCATGACGACAGGAACATGGACCCTGCTAAAGCAAGCAGCAGTCCGAATTTTGATACTGTTTTCATTTTTATCTGTTTTAAATAGGTACTATCCTATTTTACAAACGATTAAATAAAAAGTTTTTGGAATGATGTTTGGCACAGGAAAGGCAGGAACAAAATGAAGCAATGCCAACGTTAGTATTATTTGCCGCTCTTCATTTTACCTATCCACAAGTAAACCGACCAAATACAGGTGATACCAAACAGCAGTAATATTGGCATGTAATAATCGTGAACGAACAAATGAAAATAGCCGCCCACCAAAATATAAGCAGACGCGATACAAAGTTTTAACACGATAAGTTCAGCATTTGACCAGGTGGTTTTGATTTTAAAAAAGTACATCGTTTTTTCATAAATATAGTTACAAATAAGTTCTTATCGCTGGCGCACGCGTTACGTGGCGTGTGCCATAACGACCCTACCCTATCTTCCCCCCAACAACCCCCAACACTTCCCCTTCCAAAGCCATAGCCAACCGTTCCAACTCCGCCCCTTCGCCTACCATTTTATCCGCAAACGCCCTGTCCTTACATCCCGAAGCATTGATCCGTACATTTAAAAACGCGCCCAATACCGCCGTACGGGCGCAAAGCGCAGCCACCCCGGCATCGCTTACCGAGTTAGGGTTGCCGGTTTCTGCCATTGCCTTAATTACTTCCATACTGGCATAGGCGGCTTGCATTACTTTAAAAGGCACTTCCATGGCGTTTTGTGTGGCCTTTTGTATCGCTTCCGTACGGTTAGTTTTCTCTTCATCGCTGCCTTTGGGCAGGTTAAAGGCTTCCATAATTTGGTTAAAGGCCACGGTGTCCTGGTCAACGAGTTTCAATAGTTCATCCTTATATTGCTGCCCTTTGGCTGCCCAATCGCTAAATTCCTCCCACCGGTCATCCCAACCCTTTTTATGCGCCGAAAGGTTGGCCACCATTGCCGCCAGCGACGCGCCCAAAACACCCGCATAAGCCGCGATAGAGCCGCCGCCAGGCGCTGGGCTCTCGCTTGCCGTTTCATCCGCGAAATCGACTAAAGTCATGCTTACCAGTTTGGCTGATGACTTATCCTTCAACAAATATTCTATTATCCGTTCTTCGGGTTTAAATGGCGCCAGTTCATCAAGCCCCATTGTTTTTATGGCGATGCGGATGAGTTCCCTTTCGCTTACGCCAACGCTGCGCTGCTGTTTATGCAGGAAATATTTACCGGCATCAACCAGCGTTTTCAGCGGTACCAGGCCAACCAGTTCGCTGCCTGTTACGCGCATACCCCGTGCCTGGGCGCGGTTGCAAACTTCGTCAAAGGCAATGTGCAGCGGTGTAACGTTAAGGTTGGTAAGGTTCATGGATATTTGCGCTATGCCATATTCTTCGATATACCAGCCAATAGCTTTTACAGATTTAAGTAACCCCGGCTGTTTAACACCGTCAACGGTCCGGCCTGCTTCGCGTACATCAAAAGCTATGGAATTTGCCCTGCGTGTGGATGTAGTATTGAGGTTAACATTATAGGCCACCAAAAAATCCCTTGCACCAATAACCGTAGCACCGCGTTTGGCATCCATTTCCGCCGGACCAAAATCAGGCTTCCATTCGGGCAGTTTGATCTTCTTAAAAAATCCCTCATATTCCCCGGCACGTATCACCGACAGGTTATTGCGGCTTTTATCGGCCTGGGCGTATTCATATAAATAAACCGGAATATTCAGCTCCTCACCTACCCTTTTGCCTAAAGCTTTGGCAAACTCAGCAGTTTCTTCCAGCGTAATATTGCTGATGGGTATAAGCGGACAAACATCCGTAGCACCCATGCGGGGATGTTCGCCATGATGCCTGCTCATATCTATCAGTTCGCCGGCCTTTTTGATAGCTAAAAAAGCCGCGTCAATAACGTGTTGCGGTTCGCCCACAAAAGTTACCACGGTACGGTTGGTAGCCTTACCGGGGTCGACATTCAACAGCCGCACACCATCCACCTCTTCAATAACATCCGTTATCTGCTTAATAATGGCAAGGTCAACACCTTCGCTAAAATTGGGTACACATTCAATTAATTGCATTATAGTGATTAGTTAATGGTGATCCCGATAGCTATCGGGAGAGGTTAGTTATTAGGTTAAAACGTTTTTCATTTGATGATCAGTCTGTTTTCTTCTCAATTTTCAGTTGATCGCCATCCGGAAAATGCAGGTAAAAATCTTTTTGCGATGAGGGCATTTCAATTTTTTCTTTGTTTAGCAAATCATAAATATCCGATAAAACCCGGCTTTTTAACTGCGCTACCGTGTTGATGTCGGCCGCCCAGAAAAGAACCTTAAATTCTACCGAGCTTACACTCACATTATTTACAAAAACAGCAGGGTCAGGAGTGTCCATAATATCTTCCCGGTTGCACAATAAGGTTTTTAACAGGTCTTTAACTTTATTAATATCCACACCATAGGCTGTGTTAATTAGCAGGGCAACCTGCCGGTTAGTATTGCTTAACGTCCAGTTGGTTACATGGTGTGATATCAGGTCGCCGTTGGGTATAATAACTTCCGAACCATCGCCGGTCGCTATTTTGCTCGACCGTATGCCTATTTCCCTCATCGTGCCTGCAACGCCGTCAACCTCTATAATATCTCCAATGTTTATCGGTTTTTCAAATGCCAGTATCAGGCCCGATACCAGGTTGTTTACAATATTTTGCAAACCAAAGCCAATACCTACGCCAAACGCGCTTATAATTATGGTCAATTTATCTAATGGGAAACCGGAAGCTGCGACAGCTACCAAAAAACCTACAGTAAAAACCCCCATCCTGATGAGCAAAGTAGAAGTACGGTTTTTCTTTTTAGCGACAGAAAGATCAGAAACCCGCTGGGCCGAAACATCATAAAAGTAGCTGATTGCTTTTGAAGCGATGGATGATAACCATATTACAAAAACGAAAATAACAAAACCGCTAAAGGTAAATGAAGCCCCTGCTACATTTTCTTTCTGCGTCAAAATATCAGTCGCGTTACTGATCGCCCAATCGTCAATATTTAAATTTTGCAGCAAAAAAAACAGCCATAATATGGATGTTATGATGACAAGGGTGGTTTTGAACTTTTTTTGAACAATATCATAATCTATCCAGTTAATAAAACTATCCCCACCTTTTTTAATTTGAAACTGCAGGTACAAGCCCTCAATTATAATATTGACCACCAGGTAAAAAATGAGCAATAACCATAAATTAAAAACAGCGGTTATGCCTATAATTTTTGCCAGGCTAAACCTGCCTGTAATATTTAGCAACAATGATACGACCTGCAACGCAACAAATATTTGTATTACGATGCCGGTATACGGAAGATGAACATCAGGCGATTTTTTAACTTTTTTGTAAAAAACATATCCGGCTATTACGGATACGATGCTCAATATGAAAATAACATACCTGTCGGCATTGGATAGTTCAATGAATAAATTGCTGATGCCGTAAACTACCGAAAGTACAAACAGCAGTATCAAAAATTTATAAGCTGTTTTATGAAAACTCTTCTTGATAAGAATGAGTGTTAAAACCATGGAAACTAAAAGAAATGTTTCCAAAAAAACAGCCGGCGGATGATCATAAAAGTAGGGCACGGTTGCTGTTACCACCAATAACGAAGAAATGACGGGATGCTTGTATATATAATTTACCCCGCTGAATATGGTGTCGGATTCCTCATTATTACGTATAATTTTTGCACGGGTATAAAGCAGCCAGCTAAAAACAAGGATCAGGAATACCACAGCTATCAAATGCGTAATTAATTCGCCTTTAATAAAATAGCTAAGCAGTACCTGGTTAAGTTTAATGGTGCCGTTAAAAGCGGCTTTAAAATCATTATATTGCGGATCAATGTTCCATATATAGGTTGATTCGCCCGCTATAGCCTTGAGCGCGAACCCTTTTATTTTTGAATCAATATGATCGCTTTCGTCAAGTACGTTAGTATAGGATACCGAAATTTTATCCTGTAGCAAGTTAACCCGTAAAAGCGCTTTTCGGTTGGCCGAATCTACCTTGTGCCATAAAAGTTTGGCGGCTTTAAGCTGCACAAAAAAGGTTTTCCGTACCGTACTGTCAGCCGGAACAATTTTCAGTAACGAATCTTTTGAAAACTTGAGCAGGTCGCTTTGATTTTGCACTAACTTGGCGCTTACACTGGCCATATCGGTTTGCCAGCCGTCCAGTTCCTGCTGTATATGGTCTAAATTATCCCTTAATACAAATAAATAGCGCAGCGTGCTCGATTTATGTGTATTACCAAGCGTAGTGATCTTATCGATGCGTTTAATAACAGGCGGTAATTGCGCGCTTATATCTGTGGTGTCCAGGCCTTCGGCCAATGTATTGTTGATTTGGTTATAGGTAGTGGTATAATGCTCAACCCGTTGCAACAGGCTGTTGATAGAAGTATCGGATTTATTAAACGATTTTAGCACCGAGTCGCGGGCATGCATAGCGCGCCTTATGGCTTCTCTTTTTGAAATTTGGGTTTTGGGAGCAGGAGTTTGTGCAAGGCCCGCTTGCACAAATAGGGCAAGTGCAATTAAGGTCAGCGGGATAAGTTTAAATATTTTTTGCATTTATCAGGGGTTAATTTCTTGTTGTCATTGCGAGCGATAGCGCGGCAATCGCAAGGATGCAAAGTCGGCGACATGCATAGTCCGCGATTGCCGCGCTATCGCTCGCAATGACAATTTTTTTATTTATATATTTTACTGCTATCCATTCACCAACAAACTCTCCACCGCCAATCTATACGAATCTAACCCAAAACCGGCTATTACACCTTTGCAATTACGCGCCAGCATGGATGTGTGCCTAAATTCCTCGCGTTTGTATACGTTGGATATATGCACCTCAATAACAGGGGTATTAATACCCGCAATGGCATCGGCAATAGCTACCGAAGTATGGGTATAAGCCCCGGCGTTTAAAATAATACCGTCATAATTAAAGCCGACTTCATGCAGTTTATTTATAATTTCGCCCTCAACATTACTTTGATAGTAATGAATAGCAAGGTTTGGATAACGGCTTTGAAGTTCCGTTAAATAGGTTTCAAAGCCGGTATCGCCATAAATTGATTTTTCGCGTACGCCCAGCAAGTTTAAATTTGGGCCGTTTATAATTTGTATATTCATTAGTTCAAACTTAAACTAAAAACTATTAAAACTAAAATCATTTGGATTGGCGGTCGGCAATAAAAGGTTTCCAGGCCTGGTTGAAGCTGGAAAAATCACTTTCAGCTAACTCCATCGAGGCTTACAGCCGCGATATGGAGAAGCTGTACCAGTTTGCCGAAGCTCAAAATCCAACTATAAATCCCGAAAAAATCACCCTGGCCGACCTGCGTTTATTTATCAACTGGGTAAATGAACTGGGTATGATCCCCTCATCGCAGGCGCGGATACTATCAGGCATTAAATCGTTTTATAAATACCTGCTGATGGAGGACATGATAAAAAGTGACCCGTCAGAATTATTAGAATCACCCAAAATAACCCGGAAACTGCCTGATACTTTAAGTTATCATGATATCAATAAGATGATAGAAGCGATCGACCTGTCCCGCCCGGAAGGGGCGCGTAACAAGGCGATACTTGAAGTTTTATACGGCTGTGGCCTGCGGGTGTCTGAATTAACCGAACTGAAACTATCTAACCTTTATTTAGATATTGAATTTATAAAAGTGACCGGCAAGGGCAGCAAGGAGCGGCTGGTGCCCATTGGCGGTTCTGCCGTAAAAGCCCTGAAAATTTGGATTGAGCAGGTACGGGTGCATACACCCATAAAAAAAGGCGAAGAAGATATGGTTTTTTTAAACCGGCGGGGACACAGGCTGAGCAGGGTTTTTATTTTTATGATCATTAAACAATTGGCCGAAATAACGGGGTTAAAGAAAACCATTAGTCCGCATACCTTCCGGCATTCGTTTGCTACGCATTTGGTAGAAGGCGGAGCCGACCTGCGCGCCGTGCAGGAAATGTTGGGACATGAAAGCATTACCACCACCGAGATTTATACACATTTGGACAGGGAATATTTAAAAGGTACCATTATACAGTTTCATCCGAGGAATTGATTTCTGTGATTACACCGATTGTGTCTGATTTCACCGATTGAAACAGCCAAAAATCAACTTCCGAAGTTTTGAAAACTTCGGAAGTTTGACAGGGCGAAGATCAATTTCAACAAAGCGCAGTTGAATAATTACTTAAAAATATAGCATCTCGTCCCGTCAGACTTAGTTTTGAAAACTTCGGAAGTCGAAAACAGAAAGAAGTTTATATTTGTCATATATGAAAGCCATTAATTTTGCTCCGGTTATCTTACTGATATTGTTTAGCTGCCATCATCGGGAAGAGCCGGTAATAAAAAGCAATAACTTGCCGCCGACTGATACTAAACCTAAAGTCGTAATGGATACTATCCAACTAAATAAGTCATTACGGGCAGTCTTAGATAATCAGTACGCAAACACTATTGATCCAAGAACATTATCTTCCCATACAAACGTATACGAATTACCAGACAGTAACAGTGCAATATTGAAAGTTTTAGATTTTGGGACTTTATTAAAACTGGATAAGCAAAAAGAGGATTATTATAACGAGGATAGGATTGCCAAAGATAAAAATGGGAAAGAATATACTTACGGCCAAACGGTTTATTTTTTATGGTATGAGGTTAATATAGAAGGTGTGAAGGGCTTTGTTAAATACACTGATATAGCGAAACACACTTTTATAAAAAATAGCGGGAACACAAACTATTTGTATTTAATTACAAGTAATTATTCCAAAGAACATAATAAGACTACGAAATTACAGATCCTTAAATATGATCAAGATAAAAAAATATTTGTTGATTCTTTAACCAGCTATATGACGGTTGACATTATAAAACCGCTGGATTATTCTGGATGGAAAAATGTAGATATGTTGTTTAGAATAGCAAATGATGGAGAGAGCGGCACTTCGGATTTATTTATTATTGATGCGAATAACAAAATAGATACTTTAATATCCAGATTTGACGAAGGTGATGAGGGTTATCAGGGTGCTGCTTACAGTACTCTTAATTCAAATTCATTGGTTTATTTGCCTATAAAGTTAGCTGATGATAGCGTGAGATTAATCCTTAATGGAAATGTAGAATTACTAAATAGTAATGATGACCCAAATTCTTATACTTATTTGAAAGAACTGCCGGCAAATATTAATTTCCCAAAGACGGAGCTGATTGTAAAAACCTATAGTGATGTAGTTAGCTTTTATGATAAATCAAATAACCCGGTAAAAAATAAAGATGGCTCATATAAAATAAAGAAACAGAGAGATGAGATTGATTTTTATCGATGGACTGGATATAAACTTGAAAAAGTGTTGACAGTAAATAATATTGCTAAACATTAGCGGCGGTTTAGTGAGATTTAGTTTTCCCATCTCCCGTAAACCGAAAGTAGTGGGATATTAAACCGCCTCTCCCGAAAATCAACTTACGAAGTTTCAAAAACTTCGTAAGTTTGACAGGATGAAGATCAATTTCAACAAACCACAATTGAATTACTTAAAAACATAACGTTTCGTCCCGTCAGACTTACGAAGTTTGCAAAACTTCGTAAGTTGAAAAATAAACAATGATATTTATAAATAAATTTGCATTTATATAAACTACCGCTTTGGAAACAGCCTTTCAATCAACACCATTATCTGAACGTATCGACCGGCATTTAGTTAACTCTTTAAACCTTTCCGGCCATGAATAGCCCATTTAACTACGGCGCCGATAGATTAACGGTGGGCATTTGCCTTGATATTGCTAACGGAAAAAGAAAGGGAATAATAGGCGCGGATGCTGCAAAGCGTATCCACTCGTCACAAAATGCGGTGAAAGAAATTGTACATAAGCAGATACCGGTTTACGGTATCAATACAGGATTTGGGCCACTATGCGATACCCATATTTCAGAAGCGGATACTGCTTTATTGCAATCCAATATATTAAAGAGCCATAGCGTTGGCGTTGGTAAACCCATCCCGAAAGAAATAGCCAAAATTATGCTGATCACTAAAGTGCAGGCATTGGCACAGGGTTATTCGGGGGTGCGGATGGAGATACTGGAGCGGATAATATGGCATATTGATAATGATTTGATCCCGGTTGTACCTGAAAAAGGCTCGGTTGGCGCATCTGGCGATCTGGCCCCGCTGGCACACCTGTTTTTGCCAATGATAGGCCTTGGCGAGATTTGGGTGATGGAAAACAAGGTGCCTGCATCAACAGTCCTGAAAAGTATTAACATACCGCCGCTCGAGCTTGGCCCCAAAGAAGGCCTCGCGCTCATTAATGGTACACAGTTTATACTGGCGTTTGCTGTAAAGGCCGTTGAACGGTTGGGTAATGCGCTTGATATTGCCGATTTAGCCGGTGCGATGTCCTTGGATGGTTTGATGGGTTCGTCCAAACCATTTGATCCACGTTTGCACCAGTTGCGGCCTTATAAGGGGAATATTCATGTTGCAAAAAATTTATTCATGCTGCTTGATAATTCCGGGATACGAAATTCGCACGTAGATTGTGCCCGCGTGCAGGACCCGTATTCCTTACGTTGTATGCCACAGGTGCATGGCGCATCGCGTAATACATGGCTGCATTTAAAGGAACTTACTGAAATTGAGTTAAACTCTGTTACCGATAATCCCATTATTTTTGACGCGGATGATACCATAAGCGGGGGTAACTTTCATGGTCAGCCGTTGGCTATGGTATTAGATTATGCCACAGTAGCCGCAGCCGAACTGGGCAACATAGCCGACAGACGCTGTTATTTAATGAGCGAGGGCCGTTACGGCCTGCCAAAACTTTTAGTGCCTAATGCGGGGCTAAATTCGGGCCTGATGATACCACAGTATACCACGGCTGCATTGGTGACAGAAAATAAAACCCTTTGCTTCCCGGCCAGCGCGGATAGTGTGCCCACCTCGCTGGGACAGGAAGATCATGTTTCTATGGGCTCTATTAGTTCGCGCAAGCTGCATTCCGTGTTAGAAAATATTGAATATATACAGGCTATTGAGTTACTGTATGCCGCCCAGGCCATTGACTTTCGCAGGCCGTTAAAATCGACACCGGTTATTGAAGCCTGCCATAGTTTGATACGGCAACACGTTCCGTTTATTGACCACGACCGGGTTTTTGCCGACGATATCAACCAAATATACGGGCTAATAACCGAAGGCATTTTCTTACACCAGGCCCGCGAAACAGCAAAGCAACATCAACTAAATTTATTTAACAATGACGAGTTCGGAATTTATTAATACTTACGCCAGCCACCCGCATTATAAAGCGCCGCGCGGGTTACAGCTACACGCCAAAAGCTGGCAAACGGAAGCGCCTTTGAGGATGCTGCTGAATAATTTGGACGGACAGGTAGCCGAAAACCCCGCCGAACTGGTGGTATACGGCGGCATAGGCCAGGCGGCCCGTAACCCGGAAGCATTACGCAAAATCATAGAAATATTACTTGAACTGGATGAACATCATTCGCTGCTGGTGCAATCGGGTAAACCGGTAGGCATTATCCGCAGCCATCCGGAAGCGCCGCGCGTGCTGCTGGCCAACAGTAACCTGGTACCTGCATGGGCTAACTGGGAGCATTTTAATGAATTACGCGCAAAGGGGCTTATGATGTACGGCCAAATGACCGCCGGAAGCTGGATATACATTGGTACACAGGGTATTTTACAGGGCACTTACGAAACTTTTGTGGAATGTGGCGTACAGCATTTTAATAGCAATTTGAAAGGAAAACTGATCGTTAGCGCTGGTTTAGGCGGCATGGGCGGCGCTCAACCTTTAGCCGCTACTATGGCCGGGGCCGTTTTTTTAGGCGCAGATGTGGATGAAACCCGCATACAAAAGCGGGTGGATACAGGATATATCGACCGGATGACACATTCGTATGATGAAGCCGTAAGGCTTGTCCGTGAAGCGATGAAGAAAGGTGAAACACTGTCGGTTGGATTGGTAAGCGATGCCGGCGATATGCTGGAACATTTATTGAAAGACAATTTCATCCCCGATATTTTAACTGACCAGACATCGGCGCATGACCCTTTGAACGGCTATATCCCTAATGGTTTATCGTTATCAGCAGCCGCAGATTTGCGTAAAAGTGATGCGGTAAAATATAAAGACCTCTCCATTAAAAGTATGGCGCGGCATGTTGGCTTTATGCTGCAATTACAGCAACTTGGCGCAGTAACTTTTGATTATGGCAATAACCTGCGCGAGTTTGCGCGGCAGGGCGGTGAGGCGGATGCCTTTAACTTTCCCGGATTTACCCCGGCTTATATCCGTCCGCTGTTTTGCGAGGGCAAAGGGCCGTTCAGGTGGGTGGCATTATCCGGCGACCCGGAGGATATTTATACGACTGACCAGGCTTTGATAGAAGCATTCCCCGAAAATCATCATTTAATTAACTGGCTGCAAAAGGCGCGGGAAAAGATACATTTCCAGGGCCTTCCAGCGCGTATATGTTGGCTGGGCATGGGCGAACGTGAAAAAGCCGGGTTGATATTTAACAACCTGGTGGCAAGCGGCAAGGTCAAAGGGCCGATAGTTATCGGTCGCGACCATTTGGATTGCGGCTCCGTGGCTTCGCCAAACCGGGAAACAGAATCGATGAAGGATGGCTCGGATGCGGTATCCGACTGGCCGTTGCTTAACCTGATGGCAAATACCAGCGGCGGCGCTACCTGGGTATCGTTCCATCATGGCGGCGGCGTAGGTATGGGTTACTCGCAACATGCCGGTATGGTGGTGGTTGCTGATGGTACCGAACGCGCCGCAACCTGTTTAAGTCGCGTATTGTACAATGACCCGGCGATGGGTATTTTCAGACATACCGATGCCGGTTATGATAAAGCGGGAGAATGGGCGGATAAGTTTGGGTTGAGGATTGTCTGAACCGGGATTTATGGGATTAAATGATTTACAGGATTCCTGGCAATTTGAGAAATTACCACAATCAGATTTGACAACTTTTAAAAAGTTGTCAAATCTTAACGGATACCCAATGACGAAGTTTATAAAGATATAACATGAAAAAACTAATCGGTCCATTTAAACAAATATTAACCTTAGCGGCATTACCGCTAAAGGGCAGCTTATTTGATGATCAGCTGGAAATTATTATTGACGGGGGAGTATTATTAACAGAGCGTGGCCTTATCAGTGCAGTTGGAAAATTTGATGATCTGCGCCTGCAATACTCTAATGCAACGATAGAAGAAATAACAGGAAACTATGTACTTCTACCCGGTTTTATTGACTGCCACACACATATCTGTTTCGCTGGTAACCGGTCTAAAGATTATGCATTAAGGATAGCCGGGAAAAGCTATCTCGAAATTACCAAAGCCGGCGGCGGAATATGGGATACGGTAACACAAACGCGATTGGCTGATGAACAAACGCTTTTGGACGGATTGCTAAAAAGGATTAATCAACATTTATCAGAAGGGGTGACTACAATCGAGGTTAAAAGCGGGTATGGTTTGAATGCAGAACAGGAATTAAAGCAATTACGTGTGATCCGCGAAGCGGCTAAACTGACAAAAGCCGAATTAATACCAACTTGTTTAGCTGCCCATATGTTGCCGGGGGATTTTGAGGGCGGTAAAAAACAATACCTGCAATATATAATAAACGACTTGCTGCCCGTTGTCCGGCATGAAAAACTCTCTAACCGGGTAGATATATTTATCGAGCGCAGCGCTTTTGATACGGAAAACGCGAAAGCTTATCTATTAGCCGCTAAACAAATGGGGTTTCGTATTACTGTGCATGCCGACCAGTTTACCTCCGGGGGAAGCCAAGTTGCTGTTGAAGTTGGTGCCGTATCTGCCGACCACCTTGAATACAGCGGGAATGAGGATGTCGAGTTATTGGCTGCATCTCGTACAGTGGCAGTAGCTTTACCGGGCGCTTCATTAGGATTAGGAATGCCTTTTGCCCCTGTCGCCAAATTACTGGGTTCCGGGGCCTGTGTGGCCATCGCCAGCGATTGGAACCCCGGTTCGGCACCAATGGGCGATCTGTTGCTACAAGCATCCGTACTGGCTGCTGCTGAAAAGCTGACTACCGCCGAGGTTTTTGCAGGGCTGACTTTCCGCGCGGCTAAAGCTTTGAGATTAAATAACCGTGGCATAATAACAACGGGAAAGGTGGCCAATATGCAGGCATACCCCTGTACCGATTACCGGGAAATATTATATTATCAGGGGAAATTGAAGCCGGGCATAGTGTGGAAAAAAGGAGCGGTAGTATGATGGCCTATCGCTTTAAAACCTATCCGCTGTTTTACCCTGCGCCACCGCTATCACCGCCGCTAAAGCTATGGTGATTAAAAAAAGCTAAGGCGGCACGCGGTATCCTCCTCCTTTCCCTAAAAATGTGATTGTTGCGCAACTAAGAACGGGGGGCAGCGATAATTTATAACAAAAGTTCTTTGAAATATTGATTAAATGTTTGATTTTTAGTATATTAGCGTATG
>Ga0302315_10000447_pt1 | contig 46967 bp, 47 predicted proteins | sample III_Palsa_N3_1_FD_200532 | JGI IMG/M metagenome (GOLD analysis project Ga0302315, IMG submission 200532) | Peat permafrost microbial communities from Stordalen Mire near Abisko, Sweden - III_Palsa_N3_1 | ecosystem: Environmental > Terrestrial > Soil > Palsa > Peat permafrost | place: Sweden...
ACTCGCAGGTTTACTTTTTTGAGGGTAATTATTCAGATTATGAAGAGAACCGCAAAAAACGTTTGGGTGATGTAGGGCCGAAAAGGATAAAGTATAAGAAGTTGACGGTGTAGTGTCCGAATTAGCTTTGACAACTTTTAATAAGTTGTCAAAGCTTTAGAGGTTTAATGGCCTAAATGCTTCTACTGATTCGCAAAACAATTTTAAACTTGCATTTTTCGACATGCAGATTGAAAGTTTCCTTTTCTTTTTAAAGTCTGAACTTAACTGATCGTATTTGTCAAATGCTTTGGCCCTCAGAATATTCTTTTCCTTTTGTGCTAAGGCACGATTTAATTCATCATTTAGTCTTTTTTTAGGATTTTGATAAGCAGATGTATCTGTATGTCCATTATCATAAATAGTCAATACCCAGGCATCAGTTTCTTCAATAGTAACGGCATAGGCTATTTTGTCCCGGTACGAATTTTCAAGCCATTCGTTAATTTTATTTATAACATTAGCTCTGAGTTGGCTACAGTATTCCTTTGTTTTTAAATTGGTCTTAATCGGCTCCGTCACATTATAATCGTTTAAATGTCTTTCAGCAGTATCAAGATGCAATACAATAAATGATTCCTGGTCGATTGGGCTATCAAAAAAATTATCGATCTTATTTCTTTCCAGGCAAACATTTTTTACCACAGTCCAACTACTGAACTGTTCTTCATTCATTACACTTAGATCGGTTTGATCTTTTTCAAACTCGGGCAATTCGTATCTAATATCAGAACGATCAATATTTATTGAGCCTTTTAAGATGTTGGTTATAACCGCCAAATCCCCGCGACCTTCAGCAAATATACCTGCAATCATTTAAAAAATATTTGAAGGTAACGCGCCTAAATATCCTCTCATCCACAGTTCAGAAAGCTTTAAATTCCCATTTCCACTATTGGGCTTTAATTTTATTCGTTCGATTTTTGTATGCCCTTCATCTGTTCTTTTAACTACAAATAATCGTTGTTCTTCGTCATGCAAATTTAATCCATCCAATACTGCTGGATTATGAGTAGTTATTAAAGTTTGTTTATCGTTTTTCAGGGCAAGTTCTGTAATTCTTTTTATAATTTGCCTGCACAACATTGGATTAAGTGCGTTTTCGATATTGTCAATTGCGAAAAATTTAGGTGTTTCTTTGCTAATGAATAAAGCTAAATAAAACAATATATGCAATGCCCCTTCATTTGCGTTTTCAGCAGAAAATAAATTATTTTTTCTTTGCATAAACTTATCAGTGAAATATAACTTTGAATTACTTCTTCCTAATTTATATCCATTTATTTTGAGCGAATCGTTAGTATCAATATGAATATCCTTTAACCATGAAATAAATTTTGTTTGCTTTAACTCCAATAACTGCTCATTATCAAAAGATGATAATAAGACATCTAAACCTTCACCATTTATGCCTAATGGATATTTTTTGCTTTCATTTGTTATACCCCTTAATGCATTAGTACTGGTATTGTAAATTATATAATTGCGTATATAATCGTTATCAGCCTCTTCAATTGCTATTGTTGATGCCTTTTCTTTAACAAGCTCATTTATCTTAGCTGTTATTACAGATTGATTTATTTCCGGTAATTCGCCGGTTTCATTTAAATTATCTGATACCAATATTTTAATGTCGTCCTGTATTGTTCTTAGTACTCTATCCCGTACTTTTGCCACAAAGTATTCTTCAACATAACTTGAACCTTTATCAATCCAGTTGGCTTGAATATCGTTATCGTTACTGCAAGTCAAATTCGAACTGACTATATAATTATCGACTACAGCTTCAATATGTATATTTTTTTTTGCTGCATTACCTAAAAATGAATTAAATGTTAGTGATGGTCGAGTGACCCTTAATCCTTTATTAAATAAATCTTCTGAATTCAAATCGTCAGTTTTTGATGCCGAAAGCATGACCAATGCTTCCAATATATTAGATTTTCCACTTCCGTTTTCGCCAATAAACACATTTACCCGACCAAGTTCGAAGTCCTGTTTGTAAATTGATTTGAAATTACTTATTGAAACCTTGCTTATCATTCTTCTACTATTGCACTACAAACATACAATAACCTTCTAATAATTTGCGAATGTGAAGTTAATAGCGAATATGATTTATAAAGTCGATTTTCCGCCTTTTAATCTTCTCCAAAATTCTTCAGACAACATGACGCGTCCCGCTTCGATATCGGCTATACCCTTAAGGATATTTTGCTTTTGGTCTTCCGAAAGATCATCCCACCAATCATGTTCGGGTTCTAAATTTTGCAATTCTTCCATAGATATAAAGATATTAATATATCTATGGAAACTGCATTCGCATAGTTCTTTTTATTCAGAGCCTACAAGAATTACTTGGCATACTTATCTCCACACTATATCCCCCACCGGTTTATAAGCCAACTGCTTTTTAAAATATTCATCCCAGCTATGTTGTTGCTGGTGGTTGCGCATATGGTCGGTATCGTCATCATAATCAAGCGATAGTTGCTTGTATTTTTCATGGACGCGGTCGAACAGGCTGGCGGCTTCGTGATCGTAATTAGCGTCAAAGCGAGTTTTGTTTACGGCGCGTATCAGTTCCTGCTGCTCCAGGTACGCCAGGGTGTAGTGGCCCTGCTCATGGTTTAATATTTGTTCCAAATGGGCAGGCGATAATACCTGCTTCCTGTCTATCCACGATTTCTTATTATTGAATACCAGCTTAATATCAGAGGTTAAATGATAAACCCCGTTTCTATCGCTTTGCGCGCGGTATTGAAAGTCGATAAAGCAATTGGTATGGGCCACAACATCATTGTTGGCAATTTCGGGTACACCATAAAATTCTTCGGCGGTCAATTTATGATAAGGGCCGGGCGATTGCGCCCCTGCCATTTGAAAAACCAATAAACAGGCGAATACACCCATCACCCCCACAAAACCAAACCTCATACCTTTTTGCTTAAATCAATTTACTTTTTGACTTTATCGGCATGTAAAAGGTTTAAGCTCATCATTTCTTTCATAGTTTGCTGCATGGCATCGGTCGATCCATCCAGGAATATTACGTTGCCCTGCGAGTTTTCGGCAAAGTGTTTTATCGATTCTGTCCACATGGTAAACAGGATAACAGAAGTATCCATATGGGCATCCTGCATTTCTTTGGCGGCCACGCTCATACCCTTGGCCACTTCCTGGCGGAACAAGGCCACACCCTGTCCGCGCAATTGCGATGCCTGGCGCTCGGCCTCGGCGGATATTTTGATGGCATTACCTTCGGCTTCGGCAGCTTTGGTTTTGGTGATCAGTAATGCTTGTCCTTCATTTTCGGCGGCGGCTTTCAGGTTGTTTGAGGCCACTACCTGGCTCATTGATTTCATGATCACCTCATCAAAGGTGATATCGTTCAATTGAAGGTCCTGTAAATGATAGCCCCATGTTTCCAACACCTGGTCCAATTGTTCCTTTACATGCTCAACAATATCACGCCTCAATATCAGCACTTCCGATTGTCTTTTGGTAGCCACGAACGCACGGATAGAACCCTCAACCGTACGGATGAGGGCCTGCATCAGGTTACGGTCGTCAACAAACTTAAACGCTACATTTTTTATGGTTTCTTCCTGCTGGTCTAAAACAGAATAAAGCAGCATGGCCTTAAAGTACACGTTGGCCTGGTCGAACGTAACGGCCTGGAACTCCAGCTCGACAGAACGGTTTTGGATAGAGATATACGAATAGATGCTTTCTACGAAAGGCAGCTTAAAATTTAACCCCGGTAATAATATCCTGCGGTATTTGCCAAATATGGTAACTACGGCGATAGTGCCCTGTTTTACAGTCACAAATGACGAAAACAGGAATATCAATATGATGAATACAAAAATTAAAAGGCCTATTGGAGCTGTCATAACGTTGATTTTTAACAGGATAAAGATAGTATTTAATTGTTGGTGTGTTATTTGTTTTTAATATTTCATCTTAACAAAAAAACGTATGAACTTAAAACGAACTTTCGGAACAATACTAACGGTATTGGGTATTGCCGGTTTAATTTACACAGGCATTGGTATAGTAAATCATAGTGCCGGATTTACTATTTTGACGGTTGTGGGGATAATTGGTATTATGTTTTTCTTTACCGGCATAAGCCTTATCCGCAATACTTCTGACGAATCAAAATAGCGTATAACAAAAAAACCTTTCGTTTCGGAAAGGGTTTTTCTAATATTACCAGGTTTATAATTAGTTTTTCTCGTCGAAGGATTCGCCAGACATATTCAGCTCATTTTTAAACGCGCTGAGTACCCTGCCGCCTTTATAAAAATAACGGCTGTAATAGGCATCATCCAAACTGCTGATGGCAACACCTTTTGCCGACGCATGTGCAAAACGGTTATTGCCCAAATAAATGCCAATATGTGTAATAGTGCGGCTGCGTATTTTAAAGAAAACCAGGTCGCCTTCTTTCAGATCATCCTTGCTAACGGGGCTAACCATTTTGAAAATATCGCGCGAGTTGCGTTTAATATCCAGGTTAAAAACCTGGCTGTATAGTTCTTTGGTAAATGCCGAACAATCGATGCCTTTTTTTGAATCGCCGCCAAAATGGTATGGGGTACCTATCCAGTCATAAACAAAATTAAATAATTTCATATTTGATGTCGCGGAAAGCGCTACACCCATAATTTGCGACAAGTAATCTTTTGCTAAACTTTGCTGTTCGTCGGGGGCCTTGTTCTCAGCTTGATTTGGAACGGTTTTTGTTTGTGCCTGAGTGGCTAAAACGCTGAAAAATAGGGCAATGGCCAGTGTTAATTTCTTCATTAATTAATGTTACGTTGTTGTTTATTCAACAAATTGTTCATTAAATTGGACAATGTTCTGGTGGTTGACTACAAAACTATCCATTTTACGTTAAATACCAAATATAAGTTTATAAATATTTTTCTTCTAACAAATCTGTTGCAGTTTCGATAATTTGCAGGATATAATTAGATTTGCGCTTTCTCAATATAAATTGATTGTTTGACAAATGAGTTCAATCGAAATAAATAAAGACACCTACTTACTTTGGTACGAGTCTATGCTTTTAATGCGCAAGTTTGAAGAAAAGGCAGGACAGCTATACGGGCAACAAAAAATACGCGGCTTTTGTCATTTATATATCGGTCAGGAAGCGGTATTGGCCGGTGCCATGTCGGTATTAAAACCCGAGGACAGCATGATCACCGCTTACCGCGACCACGCGCATGCGCTGGCTAAAGGTGTTTCGCCCAATGCTATCATGGCCGAGCTTTATGGCAAGTCCACTGGTTGCTCAAAAGGCAAGGGTGGATCAATGCACATGTTTTCAAAAGAGCAGCACTTTTACGGTGGACACGGTATTGTTGGCGGACAGATACCCTTAGGCGCGGGCATAGCCTTTGCTGAAAAATTTAAGGGTACCGAATTTGTAAACGTAGCCTATATGGGCGATGGTGCCGTGCGCCAGGGCGCATTGAACGAAACATTCAACATGGCTGCGCTGTGGAAGTTGCCGGTAATATTCGTATGCGAAAATAATGGCTATGCCATGGGCACCTCGGTTGAGCGTACTACCATACAGACCGATATTTATAAGTTAGGCCTGCCTTACGGCATCCCCTCATCAGCAGTTGATGGCATGGACGCGGTTGCGGTGCATAACGCGATGGACGAAGCCGTGCAGCGGGCCCGTAAAGGCGAAGGGCCAACATTTTTAGAGATGCGCACCTATCGTTATAAAGGCCACTCGATGTCCGATCCGCAGAAGTACCGTACCAAGGAAGAACTGGAAAGCTATAAAGCAAAAGACCCTATTGACGCAATAAGACATGCTATTGAAAAAGCAGGTTATGCCGATGCGCAATGGTTTGAAGAAATTGATGCCAAAATTAAGGCAGAGGTAGAAGCTTCGGTACAATTTGCCGAAGAATCGCCGTGGCCGGAAGCAACAGAACTATATACAGACGTATATATGCAAAAGGACTATCCTTATATTAAAGACTAATACCTGTTAAAATTATAAATACTCATCCTGAGAAGATATGGCCGAAGTAGTAAAAATGCCAAAAATGAGCGATACCATGACCGATGGTGTAATAGCAAAATGGCATAAGAAAGTTGGTGATAAGGTAAAATCGGGCGATGTACTTGCCGAGATAGAAACAGACAAAGCCACAATGGATTTTGAATCGTACCAGGATGGTACCCTGTTGTATATTGGCGTTGAAGAAGGGAAATCCGTTCCGGTTGACGCAGTTATTGCTGTAATAGGAAAGGACGGAGAGGATTATAAATCAGCTTTGGAAGGCAGTAGCAGTGACGCCAAGCCAGCCGAAGCGCCTGCTGCTGTTATTGATAAAGCGCCAGCGGCAGTTCCCGCCCCGGAAAAAACTGCCACTGCTCCTGCCACTAACAGCAAAGTTGATACATCAAAAATCCCTGCAACCGTAATACGCATGCCTGCCCTTAGTGATACCATGACGGAAGGCATCATCAATAAATGGAATTTCAAAGTTGGCGATAAAGTAAAATCAGACGATTCATTAGCTGATGTGGAAACCGATAAGGCTACCATGGAAGTTGTGGGTTACGAAGCCGGGACGCTGTTATATATCGGCCCCAAAGAAGGCGAAGCCGCGCCTGTTAATGGCATTATTGCCATTGTAGGTAAAGAAGGAACTGATATTACGCCGTTGTTGCAGGATGGTGGTGCTACATCGGCACCAGCCGCTACAAGCGACGCTGCACCATCTGCTACTCCGGTACCTGCCGCCGCTGAGGCATCTGCACCTGCTGCTGAAACTGACCATGCAGACGACAGCCGTATAAAAGCATCGCCGTTAGCACGAATGATCGCCAAAGAAAAAGGCATCGACCTTAACCAGGTAACCGGATCTGCCGAAGGCGGCCGTATTATTAAAAAGGACGTGGAAGAATTTAACCCGGCTACAGCACCTGCTAAACCGGCTATCAGCGCCCCTGAAACAGCACAAAAACCACCTGTTAACGTACAGGAAGCGTCATCAAAGCAGGTGGTTATTCCAACCTTTACAGGCACAGAAAAATTTACCGAAAAGCCTGTTACGCAAATGCGTAAGGTGATTGCCAAACGGTTGGGCGAAAGCTTATTTACCGCGCCGCATTTTTATATAACCATGTCGATAGATATGGACCAGGCTATTGCTGCGCGTAACAAGATAAACGAGGTTGCCCCGGTTAAAATATCATTTAATGATTTTGTGCTGAAAGCCTGCGCCGTTGCCTTAAAGCAGCACCCTAATATTAACTCATCATGGTTGGGCGATAAGATACGCTATAACGAACATATCCATATTGGTGTGGCCGTAGCCGTTGAAGATGGTTTATTGGTACCGGTTATCCGCTTTGCTGATGGCAAATCATTAAGTCATATATCTGTTGAAGTAAAAGATTTTGCGCAACGCGCCAAAGCCAAAAAGCTGCAACCTGCCGATTGGGAAGGCTCAACCTTTACCATATCAAACCTCGGTATGTTTGGGGTGGACGAGTTTACTGCCATCATTAACCCGCCCGATTCATGTATCCTTGCCGTTAGCGGCATACAAGCCGTGCCGGTAGTTAAAAATGGCGCGGTAGTACCGGGCAACGTCATGAAGGTAACCCTAAGCTGTGACCACCGCGTGGTTGACGGCGCGACAGGTGCCGCGTTCCTGCAAACGTTAAAATCATTGCTGGAAGAGCCGGTGAGATTGTTGATTTGATAGAATCAAGAGCCAAGAATCAAGATACAAGAGAGCGATGGATTTTAGGGCCTGTCGCTTTTTTGGTTTATGGTAGTCCAAGTAAATTTCTAAATAACAAAAAGCAGGGTTAACACAACTTAACCTAATTCAATGTTAACTTTTTGTAAAAGTTTGATTACCAATTGTTTACTTAAATTTGTCTGAAGTAGGGTTAACCTAATTTTAAACAAATCAGGAATTAAAGAGAGTTAATTTTTTTATTACTTCTTTAGCAGTAGGTGTCTAAATCTGTGTTTTCAAGAGCCATCGGCTCGATGAATTTTGTAACAACGGGTTTCAACCCGTTGCATATACCGGTTAATAATATTGAGTGCCGTCGGCACGGCCCATATAATTTGATGCGACGTTTTCCGACACCAATTAAGATAAAGCCTTTATACATTGGCCCAGCCTATGGCTCTTTTGTTACTTGTTACTTTATTTCCAACGGATTGAAATCCGTTGTTACAAGATTGGTCGAGGCTACGCCTCTATCAAATACTATGTTTCCCACACAAAACCTAATAAAGCAATAAATTTTAACCCCTCTCAAAATTTATTTAAAAAAACATTTGCATTTACGAAATCTATCGTACATCTTTGTACGAAGATATTCGTATACAAGAAAATTATGGAATTTAAACCAACAGAAAGCGAGCTTGAAATACTACAGGTGATTTGGAAAAACGCCCAGTGTACCGTGCGCGATGTGCATGAAGAATTAGCCAAAAACAAAGATGCCGGTTATACCACCACCTTAAAGCTGATGCAGATCATGCACGATAAAGGGATGCTGGTACGCGATACATCGGCCAAGACACACCTTTATAAAGCGCTAATAACCCGCGAACAGGCGCAAAATACCGCGCTTGATAAAATACTGGATACCGTATTTAAAGGCTCAACCGCCGACCTGGTTATCCAGGCGCTGGGTCAGCATCGCGCTACGGCAGATGAGATAGAGGCTATAAAAAACTACTTGCAACAATTTGAGAATAAAGATTAGTTAATTGAAGATTAAAGATTAGTCATAAAAAGTTCATTAATAACATTTATAATTTAGTTATGGAAAACTTATTGTACAACATCAGCCAGGTTTTGGGCATCACCATTATCCACTCGCTTTGGCAGGGGTTATTGATCTATTGTGTATTGCGTGGTGTGCTTTTGAGTGCGCCCTCGCTGTCATCTGTAAAAAAGTATAACCTGTCGGCTATTGCTTTATTAAGCATGGCGGGATGGTTTGTTTACACTTTTTGTACAGAAGCAGTGGCCTATGACTGGCACCCCTCAGCGATAAATTATGTATCCCCGTTTTTTTCGGCCCTAAATTTACACGCGATTTCCCGCCCTGACCTTAAAACTACTTTATATGATAGTATTAAAACCTATCTGCCGTATGTTTCTATTATATATGCCATAGGTTTGGTGGTTAATTTGGGTAGATTGGGTTTAGCATGGAATAAGATCCGCATCATCAAAAAAGGGATGATCTACGCCGAAAACCTGCAACAACGTATCAACGAATTTTCACGGCAATTAAACATCAGCAGGCAGGTAAAGGTGGGCTACAGCAGGCTGGTTGATGTGCCCTGTGTTATCGGCTATTTTAAACCCATATTGCTGCTGCCGGTTACTTTAATATTCCAGCTTTCGGCAGAAGAAATTGAAACCGTCCTGCTGCACGAGCTTTCGCATATTAAAGGCAACGATTTCCTGGTAAACCTGGTGCAGCAAATTATTTCGGTGTTATTGTTCTTTAACCCGTTTGCCCAATTTATCAGTAATATCATCAGTACCGAACGCGAAAACCGCTGCGACGATATAGTAGTGCAAAAAGTGGGCAGCCGCTTAACTTATGCCCATGCCCTGTTAAAATTAGAAGAAGTAAGGCAATCAGAATTAAAGCTGGCGCTGGCCGCCACTCAAAACAAACATCATTTATTAAACCGGATCGAACGTATCATGAAAACAGAAACACCCATCGGCAACATCCGCCCAATTTTATTGGCCGTATTGTTAATTGCCGCAAGCATGGGCAGCATAGCCTGGCTTAATCCCGAGATTAAAAATGGCAAGCTAACCCTTAAAAATATAACTGCCCCGGCCAAAGTATTGCCACCGGCAGCCCCTGTACTGTCGATAGCGAAACCTATAACCCCTGCTAAAAATAGGATCAGCATTAGCTATGACACCATACATAATAGCCAGCTTACAGATACCAATAAAAAGAAAGCCAAAATTAAGATTGTGGTTGAAGACGAAAACGGCAATAAGCACGAGTACAACTCTGTAAATGATATGCCGCAATCTGTAAAGGACGAGTTTTATAAAAATAACGATGCAAACTTCAACTTCGGTATGAATTTTAATTTGGCCGATTCGGGCAAATGGAAGGAAGCGTTTAAACAATTTAATAGCGCCGAGTGGAAAAAGCAAATGGCCGAGATGGACTTTAATAGCGCGAAATGGAAAGATCAGATGGAGACTATGTCAAAGCAATTCAACAGCCCCGAATGGAAGAAGCAAATGGAAGATATGTCTAAACAATTCAACAGTCCTGAATGGAAGAAGCAGATGGAAGATATGTCTAAGCAATTCAATAGCCCCGAATGGAAAAAGCAGATGGAAGACATGTCAAGGCAGTTCAACAGTGCTGACTGGAAAAAGCAGATGGAAGATATGCAAAAGCAATTTAACAGTGCTGACTGGAAAAAGCAGATGGAGGATATGCAGAAAAGCTTCAACAGCCCCGAATGGAAAAAACAGGTTGAAGATATGCAGAAGTACGGCGTTGAAATGGAAAAATATTTTAACAGCCCCGAATGGCGGCAACGGGCGGATGATAAGGCAAGGATGACCGACGATGAATATGCCAGGAAATATGGTAAGGATGAAGTGCCTGAAAATATGAAGGCAAGCGGTAAAAAGCCAGCGGTTAACAAAAAACAAACAACTAAAAAGGTACCGACAAAAACAGAAGCTAAAGAAAAGACCGAAAAATCGAAAAAAAAGGAGACAACGGAAAAGCCTGAAAACCCCGAAGCCCCCGAAAACCCCGAAGCCTACAATCTAAACGGTTTACAACTGATCCCTTCCGCGTTCGCGCATATTGATCAGTCAAAAATTTATCATGATAATGCATTGACGTTGTATCATGACGATGCGTCTAATTTATACCATGATGACCCGTCAAAGTTATATCATGATGATGCATCAAAGTTATATCTTGATGTCCCGAAAGCGCCTGGAAAGCAGGGCGCATACAATAAGCCACGTATTGGCGTTAAAACCCCTGTATATTTAGGTGTTGCTCAAATAGCGCAGGCAAATGGTGGGACTTTATATTCATTATGGAAGAAACCGGGCTGTTAGTTGATTAAATGACTTAAAACTTTTAAGTTTGACATGCCCCCGTTGAACTAACCCCAAACAATTGCCTGTAAATTTTAACCACTTAATTATCCAATTATGAGAAGAATAATTTGGGGCATGTTAATGCTATGCTTTTCTGTAAGCGCATTTTCGCAAACAGCGTTTACCCTTTCGGGCAGTATAACCGGGGAACCGGATGCCTGGGTTAAGTTAAATTATGTTGATGCTGATGGAAAGGCGATTAGCGATAGCAGCGCACTACACAATGGTGAATTTACCTTTAAAGGAAATATTGGCGGTGGCTTTTTATCAACTTTTATAGTATACAAAGGTGTTTTTAACCCCAAAAAAATAAATGGCCAAAATGCTATTTCTTTCTTTTTAGAACCGGGAAATATTACCGCTACCGGGACGTATGACCATATTAAAGACCTGAAGATAACAGGCCCCGCAGCGCAACAAGAATACCAGGAGCTAAGTTTAAGAATAGATGAAATGAACAAAGAGCTCGACCCGGTATCAAATAACTTTAACAGGGTAAGGAGCGAGATAAAACTGGCAAAGGATAACAACGCCGGTGATAAAACCATCGACTCTCTAAACACAGTATTAACAAGTATCCATAAACAGTTAGAGCCCTTTGCTGCCCGATATGAAAATATAGTCCGGGCGTTTGTTCTGACTCATCCAAACTCGTATGTAAGCGCTTATGAAATGCAGGTATATGCCGGAGCGTGGCCTATCGACACGGTTAAGCGCATCTACAATAAATTCAGCCCTGCTGTTAAAAGCAGTTTTTATGGCAGGCAGATCCAAACAACAATTGCATCTATTGATAACAACTCAGTTCATACCATAGCGAAGAATTTTACTACCACCGATGTGAATGGCAAACCCATTAACCTGGCAGATTTTAAAGGTCGATATGTATTGCTTGATTTTTGGGCAAGCTGGTGTGTGCCCTGCCGCGAAGGCACACAGCATATTATTTCGTTGTTTAAAAAATACCACCCTGCGGGATTGGATGTTATAGCCGTAGCTGACGATGATAACGAACCTAAAGACTGGAAAAGAGCGATAAAAAAAGATAAAACCGAAATATGGCATAATGTACTGGCCGGAAAAACAAATAATGACAACAGTGGGCTAACAGCCTCTATAAGTGATAAATTCGGCGTAAATGTTTTGCCTACCAAGATACTGATTGATAAGAGCGGGACCATTATAGGCCGCTACGATGAAACACAAACCGCCGACTTGGATAAGAAATTGGCCGAACTATTTAAATGAGAAGCACAAAATATTGCACCACTATATACAGATTGAATTTGTAATTTAGTATCCTCAAAACAAAGGATACTTTTTTATGCTTCAAAAGCTTAGTATAAGCAATTACGCCTTAATCGATAACCTGGAGATTAGCTTTGACAGCGGGTTGAATATTTTAACGGGCGAAACCGGCGCGGGCAAATCGATTATCCTGGGCGCGTTATCGTTGATATTAGGTCAGCGGGCGGAGAGCCGGTACTTTTTTAACCAGCAAAAAAAATGCGTGATAGAAGGCTCATTTAAGATAGGCGGATTTCATTTAAAGCAGTTTTTTGAGGAGAACGACCTGGACTATGAAGCCGAAACGGTTTTACGCCGCGAAATATCTGCCGATGGCAAAACCCGCGCCTTTATAAATGATACTCCTGTTAATTTAACCTCGCTAAAGCTATTAGGGGAGAGGCTGATAGATATCCATTCGCAACATGCTACGCTGGAGATCAACGACCCGGAATTTCAGTTGCTGGTAGTTGATTCGGTTGCCAAACACGATGATTTGCTAAATGATTATCGCACAAAATTTAAAGCCTACAAAAAATCAACGGCCAAACTGGCGCAGCTAATTGAAGAAAGCGATAAAGCCAAAGCCGATTTGGATTATTACCAGTTTCAATTTGATGAGCTGGAGAAAGCCGGTCTTGATGCCGGTGAACAGGAAAAGCTGGAGCATGAATTATACGCCTTAAACAATGCCGAAGAGATAAAACGAAATTTAGTCGCCGCATGCTTTTTGATGCAGGAAGGCGAAACATCGGCATTGATACAATTGCGCGAAGCAACACATCATTTATCATCGCTCGAAAAATTCAACCCTGTAATTGAAGACCTGCATGAAAGGTTAAAAAGCACAGTAATTGAACTGAAAGACATAGCTGCCGAAATTGAAAACCTGGAACAGCACACCCATACCGATGAAGCCCGCGCCGAAGCGATCAACATCCGCCTTAGCCTCATTTATAACCTGCAAAAAAAGCACCGGGTAAACAGTAATACAGAACTGCTGCAATTACAAAGCGACCTGGCCGAAAAAATACAGCAGGCCATTTTTGGCGATGAAGCTATTGAAAAGCTACAGCAACAAATCGCTGCAAATAAAAAGGAACTGGAGCAATTAGCCGGGCAATTATCCGCCAACCGCGCAAAAGCTCTTCCAACAATAGAAACAACAGTGTTGCAATCGTTAGCAGAAATGGGAATGGGCAACGCAAACTTGAAAATTGAACTTACAGCCGCAGGACATAACTCTCCGCCCAGCGGCGGAGGTTTGGGGGCTAACGGAGTCGACGTAATCCGCTTTCTCTTCTCTGCCAACAAAGGCCATGCGCTTGCCGAAATGAGCAAGGTAGCATCGGGCGGCGAGCTTTCACGGCTGATGTTAAGCATTAAATCGCTGGTGGCAAAAAATACCGCCCTGCCTACCATTATTTTTGATGAGATAGATACAGGTGTTTCAGGCGAGGTGGCCAACAAGGTGGGCCAGATAATGGAGCAATTGGCCAATAATTTACAGGTAATTACCATAACCCACCTGCCGCAGATTGCAGGCAAGGGCCAAAACCATTATTTTGTTTACAAAGATGATGAGGGCGCAACCACCTATACCCGTATCAAGCAATTAAACCCGGATGAACGCGTTTTGGAAATAGCCAAAATGCTAAGCGGCGATAAACCAGGCGAAAGCGCTTTACAGAACGCGAGGGAACTGTTGGGGTAATTAACCGATAAATAAAAAACATGAAAATACTATTAACCTGCTTATTAACATTAAGTACTATAGGTTTATTTGCGCAGCAAAAAAAGGTGATCAGCCGCGATACCATAAATATACATGGCTATATTTATGATAACGCGGGCAAAGGGGTAAATTTTATGCGTATTGAATCAACCCAACTGGATTTGGAGCACAATACTTTTAAGCTTGGTACCTATACTAACGAGCGCGGCTTTTTTGAACTAAAGGGGGCCAAATTTAATGACACCCTAACCGTTGGCCCTGATATTAATTACGACCTGCCCAAGTATTACAACAAGGGCAGCAGGCTTTTAATAATTAACCTGCCGCGGCCAAAGGTGGTTGACAATTCGGCTACCCCATTTTTGATCATTCAAAAACGCAAATACCCCAAGGTAACCCCATCGTTTACAGTTACATCTGCGGAGAATAAAACGGATAATAATATCGTTATGGCTAATGCGGAATATCCCGGCGGCCTAAGCCAGTTGGAGCTCTTTCTCAAAGAAAATATTCAATACCCCGAAAGCGCCCTGAAAGCTAATTTGGAAGGGATAGTGCAGGTAAGTTTTGCCATTACCAAAGACGGTTATCATAGAAATTTTAAAATTTTAAGGGGCGTAAGTGATGATTGCGATGATGAAGTACTACGGGTACTCAGAAAAAGTCCTAACTGGCAACCCGCCCTCAATAATAACCAGCCGGTAGCCATGCAGGAAATGATCTCTGTACAGTTTAAGCTGACGGAGACTTATTAAGGCAGTTTTCAGTGGGCAGTTCGCAGTTGCCTTAAATTCTGCAAACTGCTCACTGCTCACTGCAAACTTTCATATATCCAACTGCCCACTTCAAACCGGGAACTGCAAACTGATGCAAACTGCCCACTGAAAACTGCAAACTATTTTCATAACTTTGCTCCCTTTATAAACAAACTAAACATGGCTTATAATTTATTAAAAGGCAAAAAAGGAATCATCTTTGGCGCATTGGACGAAAATTCCATCGCCTGGAAAACCGCCCAGCATTGCAAGGCTGAAGGTGCAGAATTAGTGTTAACCAATGCACCAATCGCTTTGCGTATGGGCGCTATTAATAAATTAGCCGAAGAAGTGCAGGCCCCTGTAATTCCGGCGGATGTAACGGTTACCGAAGATATTGAAAATCTATTTGCCAAAACAAAAGAGCATTTTGGCGGCGGTGTCGACTTTATATTACACTCCATAGGTATGAGCGTAAACGTGCGCAAGGGCATACCTTATTACGAAAACAATTACGACTTTACCCACAAGGGTTTTGATATATCATCGTTAAGCCTTCATCGCGTTTTACAAACTGCCATGAAACAGGATATGATAAATGAATGGGGGTCGGTTGTGGCGCTTACTTACATAGCCGCCCAGCGCGTATTCCCTGATTATAATGACATGAGCGATAATAAAGCCGTATTAGAGAGCATCGCCCGCAACTTTGGCTACTATTATGGTACTAAAAAACGCGTTCGTATTAATACGGTATCGCAATCGCCTACCCGCACCACAGCGGGTTCGGGTGTAAAGGGTTTTGACGGTTTTATCAATTATGCCGAAAAAATGAGTCCGCTGGGTAATGCCACTGCGGATGAGTGCGCTGATTATTGCGTAACCCTGTTTTCCGACCTTACAAAAATGGTTACCATGCAAAATCTCTTTCACGACGGCGGATTTTCATTTACCGGCGTTACCCAGGCGGTGATTGAGCAGATGGAGAAGTAGTTATTTCAAGAAGCGAGAAGCAGGAAACGAGAGCCAAGAAACAAGAGCCGAGAAGTAATTATCTTCTCGCTTCCTGCTTTCCGCCTCTATTTCGCGTCATTAAAGGCTTTCAGCGCGTCGTCGGCGGCTTGTGCCGATGCATTATCATTGAGTTTGGCACGGGCGGCTTTTATGGCCTGTAGTATTGAAGTTATAGCCTGGCTAACCCCACGCTGCGATTTAAATTTTATCCCCAGGTCTCTTATTCCGGTAATTCCCTGTTGCGCATAAGCCGGGTTTTGCAATTTGCCAATAAAGGTTCCCATAGGCCTTATCGAACCAAACCTGCCCTGCCCGGTGGCTGTTGTAAACAAATGATACGCGGTTGGCCATTGGCTATCGGTACCCACAGCAGCAAAAATTTGCATTATGGCAATGGTAAGTGCCGGCGTAGTCTCGTTTTCAAACTGTTTAGTTAGTGGCAACGCTTCCGCCGGGTCAACGGCGGCAATTGCATTTAATGCTGCAACATCTACCGCGAAGGATTGACTGGCTATCGCTTGTTTAAACATAGCTATATCGCCGGGAGTTTTTAGTTTTGCCAGTACGGTTATAGCGGCGGCTTGTACTAATGTGTTTTTATCAGTTTGCGCCAGCGAAACTAAAATGGGCCGGGCAGCGTTGCGTACATCGTCATTGGTCATATCCAGCCCGCGTATGGCTTTAATACGTAAGCCATAATATTTATCTTTCAAGGCATCCATTAATAGTTTTTGTGAGCCTTTATCACTTTGGGTAGCTACCGCAGCGGTTATCGCTTCAAAACGATCAAGATATAATGGCGCGTTATAATATTGAAATATATATTCGCTCAATGTTTTCGCGTCCTTTTTATCGGCAAGCAATACCTTGTCGCCATCCACATTTACCAGGTCGGGCTTTGAATCGGCATGGAACGTTAAGGTATCGGCTTTGTCATTCATCCAAACTTTATGACGGTCCATTTTACTTCCCGCGTAAATATCAACCGCGAAGGGTAATTTAAATATTTGCCCGGCTTGGGTTTGCTCCAGGTAAACCTTTTCCGTTTTTGAAGCATCATCCCACCTATAGCTGATCTTTAGCGAAGGATTGCCCGCACCATAATACCATTGGTTAAAATACCAGTTAAGGTCAAGTCCGCTGGACTCTTCTTCTGCTAAACGCAGTTGCTGCGCTTCGCCGTTGCCAAACGCATGTTTGGTGAGATATATTTTCAACCCTTTAAAAAATGCTTCATTGCCCAAATAAGTGCGCAGCATATTTAATATGCGCCCGCCTTTTTGATAGCTTACCAAATCAAAAACATCTTCCTTGTCGTCGTAATGAAAGCGTACCAGGTCTTCAGTTCTGAGGGCCGGGCTGCTCAGGTAGCGCGTCATCGCCGCATAGCTATGCGCGTCTGCTTCATCCTTGCCGTATTTATGTTCGGCCCAAAGCATTTCGCTAAAATCAGCGAACGATTCGTTCATGGTGATATTGCTCCAGCTTTCGCAGGTAACATAATCGCCAAACCACTGATGAAAAAGTTCATGCGCAATATCCACCTGGCTTTCATCATAATAAGAATCTATCATTTCGCGGGCGGTGCGCTGCACCTGTTCGCCATGCAGCGTTGCGGTGGTATTTTCCATCGCGCCGCTCACATAATCGCGCACTACAATTTGCGAATATTTATTCCATGGATAATCAACGCCTAATATTTTTGAATAAAAGTCTATCATCTCCGGCGTGTCGCCGAATATTTGTTTGGCATAGGGGGCAAACTTAGGTTCCAGGTAATAATTTACTTCCTTATCACGCCATTTATCATGGTATATCTTAAAATCGCCCACGGCCATCATAAACAGGTAAACCGAATGCGGCAGGTCCATTTTCCAGGTATCGGTACGTGTACCATCGGCATTGGCTTTTTGGGATACCAGCTTACCGTTTGACAGGGTGACGTATTTTGACTGAACGGTCATGCTGATCTCGTCAGTACATTTTTGTTCGGGTTTATCAATAGTAGGAAACCAGGCGGATGAACTTTCAGTTTCGCCCTGTGTCCATATCTGGATGGGCTTATCCTTGTCGGTACCGTCGGGGTTAATAAAATAAAGGCCCTTAGCATCGTTGATGGCGGCGCTTCCCTTTACTTTAAGGTTATTGGGTTTGCTGGTATAATCAATGTAGATGGTATAGCTTTCATTGTTATGATACACTTTATCCAAATGAATAGCCAATGATAAGCTATCATCATAATGATATTTTAGCGGAATGTTCTTTCCGTTTTTCACAATAGCCAGCGTTTTAATGTCCATACCCTTAGCATCCAGCCTTAAGGTATCTGTTGGGTACATATGCGGCTTTAGGGTCACCCATTCTTTGCCATACAGGTAGCGTTTTTTATAATCAAAACGTACCTCTAATTTAGTATGTATGAGGTCATTGATCTTTGGTGGTGTTTCCCGGTATATTTTTAGCAGGGGATCATCGGTATTTGGTTTTTGCTGTGCTGCTGCCGGTGTAGTAAAAGCGGCAGCTGTAATTAGCACAGTATTCAGGGCGTGGAAAAGTTTTTTCATAACAAATGATTGAGTCCGAAAACGAAATTAAGGGTTTTAATTGAAAATTAAGACAATCAAAGTAACCGGTATGTTACATTTCAAATGTACTGAAATTTTTAAATTAAGCAACCGATTGCAATTAGGACAAGTATTATTATTATTGCATAAACTATTTGCTTTTATAAACCGTTATAGGCTTTAAATTATACCGAACTTAAATTTGTCCCCTAACAAATAAATAAAACTTAATTATGAAATTATTATCCTTATTGGCATTGCTGGCCATCATATTTTTAAGCGCATGTTCAAAAAAAAATACGCCCACGCCTGTAGTTACAAATACCGGCAGTGTTGTTATTAACGGGTCAACTTATCCTACAATTATTATAGGGGCCCAAACCTGGACAAGTCTTAATTATAACGGGGGGACAGGCTCATTAGCCACTTCCGATCCTACTTATGGCAATTACTACACGCTCGCCCAGGCCATGGCAATTACGCTGCCTACAGGCTGGCGCATACCTACACGTACCGATTATAATAACCTGTTATCTAATTTTACAACAACTAAAAACAGTTCGGGTGATTATACCGGGGACATATCTGTAGCCCGTGCCCTGGCAGATACAGCACATTTTCATTCTTTGGCCTCTTTAGACCTTACCATGTTACCAACCAATTCATCAGGGTTTAGTGCTTACCCGGGTGGTGAATATGATGTAACCAACAAAGTATTTGATTACCAGGTTTATGATGCAACGTTTTTAACATCTACCACAGGTACGATTAATTCTACACCGGCAGCTTACTTTTTTGGTATAACCAGCGATGGCGTAAATATTGGCTCAACAACTTTCGGTTATTACGCTGGGTTAGATTTTAACTATAATCCCTATGCTTATTCGTTGCGGTTTGTAAAGGACAATTGAGGGTAGAGATTAGTGATTGGTGATTAGAGATTAGTTGGTAGGCGGTTTATATCTATACATCAATCAGAAAAGGGACCGGGATGCCACGGTTGTATTCCACTGTATTACTTCCATGAAAATAGGGTAGACTTACTTTCTTTTAAAACATAGCGCAAGGCCATCTATCAAGAAACATTCCGGCAATGGGAAAATACGCCATGCACATCTTAAATAGCATATAGCCGGGATGTCGCCAGAGAGTCTGTAATACCGAAAAGGCATAAGAAGTCCCTATTTGTCTCAAACGAGTATTTGTCCGATTACGGCCATATTTTTTTAAAATATATTTATGGAATTTATTTGCAAAACGCATCCTAATATTATAGGATGTATCAACATCCTATAACTATCTTTATAAAATATTCAAAATGACCTGCAAATCAACCATCTTCTTAGTATTTGTTCTTTCCTGGTCAGCAATTTTTGCGCAAACAAGGCTGAATGGCGGGTATGATGAGGAAATCCACAAATTTATTTTAGCGGATACCGGTATATTAATAGGCAATTTTTCAAATGGGCGCGCCGCTTTTTACTTAAAAAGTGAAGTTCTGCCTGACTATAAAAAAAATTGTGTGGGGTTTATCGATACCACGGGCAAAATAGTCGTTAAGCCGGTTTATATGAATTGCAGCGACTTTTCGGGCGGCTTTGCTTTGGTACAGGATACCGCAAACGGGCAAGGGCTTATTGACAGAAGCGGCAAAATAATAATTCCGTTGGATCAGCATCAGTATATACAATTATGCGAAAACGGGCTCCTGGTAATTGAAAAGGAATATTGGGTTAGGGCTGTTAGTAGTTGGCAATATAATATTAGTATTGTTAATAATAAGGGAGAAACTATTATACCTTTTGGTATTTACTCGGGATATGCTACGCCGCCGCCGCCGAAATTTATGCTCGAAGGCGATGATGTGGGGCATAGAGAATTTCGTTGGAACCGTTTATCATTTAATGTATCGGTATTTTTTAAGGACTATATCGGTGTTAAAAAAGGCCAACAATGGGCTGTTATTAATAGTAAAGGAAAAGAAATTATCCCGCCCAAATTTGACTGGATAGGCATTTTTAATAAAGGCATGGCGCCTGTTAAAATTGACGCTAAATATGGGGTTATCGATACAGCCGGTAATTTGGTTATACCCCCATTGTATGAAAATACAGCTTTAACGCCCGGCAATTTTGTAATTGTAACCAACAAAAAAAATCGGGGGTACTTTCAATTACCAATAAGTTATTGATACCGTTAAATTATGAAGATATCAGCCAAATTAAACCCAACGCTTTCCTGGTCGATACAGGCGAGAACTATAATATCAGATATGGTGTCGTTAGTGTAAATAACACCACTATCATACCGATAGAAAATTACCCCGCGGAAAATCAATCAATAGAAAATTTTGGAACCGGGTATGTTGTTCATAAAGACTATAGTAATACTGCAGTTTTTGACTCGACTGGTACCCGGAAAACTGAATATTCGGACGGATCTGCTTTAAAATACCCGGTTTGGTACGGACATGCGGAAAGCGTTGTGTACAATGAAAAAAAACGTGAATTTATACATTACGAGCAAGTGAATGGTTTGCTGTATTACCGCGATAAAAAGTGGGGGTTAATTGATTCAACCGGTGTTGAAATTACGCCGCCATTGTATGATGAAGCCAACCCTACAATAGCAGAAAATATAATTGCACAGCAAAATAACAAGTGGGGTATGATCAACAACCGTGGTAAAATGCTGTTGCCATTTGAGTATGACGAGATCAGGCTTGACCGCGCGTCCTTGCTCTCGGGTTATAATTCCTTAGCGATAAAAAGCGAAAACCAGTATGATATGACAGGTATAAATTTATCAGATTATTATTATTTTTTGGTAAAAAAAGGAAGCAAGTATGGCATGATGAGTAAAAACTTAAAGATGATCTTACCGGTAGAATATGATAAGATAGGTCTACAGGGTTATACATCAACGGCATATAATAATACCGTTAATACCAATATTATGGTAATGAAGGATAATAAATGGGGCTACGCCAACTTGGCCGGTAAGTTGATCACCCCGTTAAAATACGATGAGATGGATGGAATGCGGTATAATTTGACGCAGGTTAAATTAAATAATAAATTGGGGCTGGTAAATAGCGTCGGGAAAGAAATAGCCCCCTGCATTTATGAGTCAATAAGCATTAATAGCCTGCCGTTAATTGTGGTAAGGAAAAGCGGATTTTACGGACTAATAGACCATAAAGGAAAAATTGTTAAACAGACCATTTATAAAAATATACGTAACGATATGCTTAACGGTAAAGTAATTTACCGGATTAATTACCAGGGAAAAATGGGCATAGTTGACAAAACAGGAAAACAGATATTCCCCTTTTTATATGACAATGTAGAAAAGGTGCCGTCAAACAAACCATCGCTCCATTTTATGGTGAGCAACAAAACCCTGTATGGCATCACCGATTCGGTGGGTAAGGTTATCGTTCCATTATTATATGTACACATTGCTATTATTGATAATGCTTTCGGCACGTCAAAAACCTATTATATGGTTACCGATACAAAGACCGGCATTGTTGATGATAAGGGCAAACAGGTTATTCCTTGTTTATACCAACGGCTGGATGTTTTTGGGAATAAGCTTATTGCCGCCAGGAAAGACAATCATTATGGATTAATAAACCTGACAGGAGATTCGGTAACTGCGTTTATTTATGACCAGCTTTACCAGCGCGGTGCCGGTTATGTTTTCGGGCTTAATCACAAATACGGAATATTGAATTTAGAAGGGAAAGAAATAATTGCACCTGTATATGACTTTATCCCGGAAGCTTTTAACAATGTGTTTTTTGTAACCCGGGACCATAAAATCGCGATAATAGACGACACAGGCAAACCAATAAACGACGAGCTATATGACAGCTATTCCATTTGCGGCAAGGAAACCATACTGGTAGAAAAAAACCACCTGAAAGGACTTATTGACTATAAGGGAAAAATAATATACGAATGTAAATACACCTTTATTCAATGCGCCGATGGTAAAGTAGTGGAGATATATTGAACATTAAAGCCTTAGCCGCAGTGCAACAATCAAATCACTTCGCTATCTTTTTAAAATACAATAAAACCTTATTATTAATAACCTGCTGCATGGCAACGTTTAGGCCGGCCTGCTTTAATTTTAAAAGCAAATCAGTTAATGACATAATTTTTTTACTTTCCTGTTCTGTGTCAACCAATACTAAACCGGGATTGGACGGCGCAATATCAAACGTAGCGCTCCATGCTACCATGTTATTATTCAATATAACATTGCTGCCTGTGAATTTTAGCCGATTGGTACTGGAATTTATTGTAAAGCGAGCATCTTTAACAAATATTCCTGTAAAATTAGTTAGCAGGCTATCATATTTAATTGTTATTTGGCTTGGTGTGATACTTTTTGCAAACTGCGGGTACCAGTTATAATTAAGTTGTTCGATGTTGTGTTTATGGTCGCCCAAAACATTTGCCTGGCTAAAATTGATCCCCACCTCAGTGCCGGTAATTACGGTAGGAGAAGAACAGACATTGTTCATATCCAATTTAAAACCATCGCGGGATGAGAGTGAAAGTTCTTTCACATCGGCAAAAATTTCCATTGGTGGTGAGTCTTTATCTTTTTTTTTATTGACCTGCTGAAGAACAGCCGATGAAACCTCTATTTTAACATGTTTGATAGCCAACGAGGCATAAAAATTTGGCTGTATCATATCTCTTGCAAAAGCTTCTTCTGCTGATGACCCCAGGGCGTGGTAATAAAATATGAACATATTATACAGCGTGTAGAATTCGTCGTCGGTTACGCGGTGAACGCCCGGCGTTGATAAGATAAAGGCGGTTGTTAATACCCTTTCTTGCCGTAGCTTTTTTGAAATAAGCGAATCCATTATGCCTGATATAGCGGCAGGGGTCTGGTAGGTGTTTTCGGTAAGCAAGGGGATGCCGGTTTGATATTCCTCATTTATTTTTGTTATGGCGCTATTCATTTTTTGAAGGCCATCTGTACGTTCGGATAAAGCCTTAAAGGCGGTCCTTATTATTTCATCGGGTCTTTTATGCGAAAGCGTGAGTAGTAAATGGGTATAAGAAAGGGTGGTACGATCAAATTTTTTGTAATCGAAATCTTTTGCATCCCGCAAAACAATATGCTTAAAATTTAATGTTATCGGAAATACATAATACCCGTATTCATTAGCGCAAGGCGTAACATTTAACGTAAATGTTTTATCGGGAGGAATAAACCTGATAGGCTCCGAAAGCGAAGTAACTGAACCGCTTGCATTAAAATCGGTTTCATTGCCCGAAAACCGATCATCGGCTATGAAGAGATTATGAAAGATTTGCTTTTGCCCGGCGAATGTCCACCCGGTTATGTCAAACAATGTATTTTCATTATTAATAATTCTACTCAAAGTATTATAAAAACGATAGGCGGGATCCTTATGTACTATTGGAGGGCAGCCACAATTTGGGATTGAATCAGTTTTGACATTACTTAATTGTGGCGATTGCCCATATGCTGTATGGCTGTTGAAAGCTAGCAGGAATAGGAATATGAGCAAGAAATTATTTTGAAATATCATTTCTTAAAATTATAAAATTATCCTGCATCTTTTATTTATTCCGATGCTGTTTAAAGTGATTCGATGCACTTATTACAAATCCGTTAATAGTTTAAGTCAGAAATTTATAAATCCGCACCAACAGTTCTCGATCATAATTTGCCTATCTGGCAAACAAGTTACTATTAATTAATTCGGAATAGTATATTTACGAAACCAAATATATCCGGATTATGAATACTAAGACATCATGGGTTATTGCCCTCTTTCTCCTTATAGCTGTTTGCGTACATCGACCAGCCAAAGCACAAATAAAGCCGGGCTATAAAAGCCTGTTTGATGGTAAAACATTAAACGGCTGGAAACGCCTTGCCGGTACCGCTGAGTATAGTGTAGAAAATGGGGCCATAGTGGGCACCAATGTAGCCACATCAGGCAATACTTTTTTGGTAACGGAGAAGGAATATGGCGATTTTGTGCTGGAAATGGACGTGAAGATCAATAACCCAAAAAGCAATTCGGGTATACAGGTACGCAGCCATTTTGATCCCGCCGGACATGAGGGCAAGGGCCTGGTATACGGCAAACAATTTGAAATAGACCCGTCAGACCGTAAATGGAGCGGCGGCATATATGATGAAGGCCGCAGGGACTGGCTTTATCCGTTAGACATGAACGCCAAAGCTAAAGATGTGTTTAAAGTTGGTGAGTATAACCATATAAAAATTGAGTGTACAGGCAACGAAATGAAAACCTGGATAAACGGGCAGGGGATAGCCTATGTGGTGGATACGCTTGACAGCAAAGGGTTTATCGGCCTACAGGTACACGCGGTGCAAAAGCCGGAGGATGCGGGCGAAAAGGTTTATTTTAAAAACATCCAGATCAAAACCAGCGGGGTCAAACCGGGGGCCTTTGATAAAAATATTTACGTGGTAAACCTACAGCCAAATTACTTAACCAATTATGAAAAACAGGATGGATGGAAATTGCTGTTTGACGGTAAAACATCAAATGGCTGGCGAAGTACTGCAAATATGCAGTTTCCTACAAAGGGATGGGATATCAGCAATGGTTGTATAACAGTCATAGGTTCAAATACGCCTAATGAGGCGCAAACCGGGGGCGATATTATCACCGAAGACAAGTATAAAACTTTCGACCTTTCGTTTGATTTTAAAATGACTCCAGTGGCCAATAGCGGGGTGAAATATTTTGCTTACCTGTCAAAAGGGACCACAGGATCGGCATTAGGGTTTGAATACCAGGTGCTGGATGATGATAAGCACCCCGACGCTCATGCCGGTCGTAATGGCGATAGAAAATTAGGTTCGCTTTATGATATGATACCTGCCAATAAGCAGGACCGGTTTGTGCGGCCCATGGGTGCCTGGAACACAGGGCGCATTATTGTTTATCCCAATAAACATGTTGAACATTATTTAAATGGCGTAAAGGTATTGGAATATGACCTTGACTCGAAGGAGTTTAAAGATGCCGTAGCGTTAAGTAAGTTTAAAAATGACCCCGGTTTCGGCGACCCAAAAGATGCCTATATCCTGTTGCAGGATCATGGCTGCACAGTTAGTTACAGGAATATTAAGGTGAAACGGTTATGATCAGTTCATAGTTGATGGATCATAGTTCATGGCAACTTTTACTATGAACTATGATCCATCAACTATGAACCAGCTAATAAACCCTGCCCTCTTTCATCACAAAACTTACATTTCTCATCACCTTAATATCCTCCAGCGGGTTGCCGTCGACCGCTATAATGTCAGCCGACTTACCCGTACTGATGCTGCCGGTTTTTTCGGTTATACCCAACAGGTCGGCAGCGTTGGTGGTGGCTGCTTTTATAGCTTCCATGGGCGGCATTCCGGCCTCAACCATATATTGAAATTCCATCGCGTTTTTGCCATGTGCGTATACCCCGGCATCAGTACCGAATGCTATTTTTACGCCTGCTTTATACGCTTTTGCAAAAGTTTGCTGTATCTGCGGCCCAACTTCCATAGCCTTGCGTGCGATAACAGGCGGAAAAAAGCCTTTTATTTTTGCCGAGTCGGCAACTGATTTACCGGCTATAATGGTAGGCACGTAATAAGTGCCGTATTTTTTAGCCAGCTCCATATCTTCTTCATTCATAAAAGTGCCATGTTCGATAGAAGCGACCCCGCCCAATATGGCCCTGCGGATGCCTTCGGCACCGTGCGCGTGGCAGGCAACCTTTAAGCCATAATCCTTAGCGGTTTCAACTACCGCTTTTATTTCGTCGATAGTAAATTCGGCACCAGAGCCATTTTCGCTCAAATCCAATACGCCGCCGGTAGAAGCTATCTTTATAACATCCGATCCGCGTTTAACCTGTAAACGAACTGCTTTTACCAATTCATCCCGGCCATCGGCAACGCCATCATCGGGCCCCATTTTATGATTAAAGGCATCATCGCGAAAGCCCACAGAGTTGTCCATGTGGCCGCCACTTGCCGAGATAGCCCTGCCGGCGGTAATTACCCGGGGGCCATCAACCAGACCATGCGCTATCGCTTTGCGTAAGCTGATGTTTACACCGCTTCCACCCAGATCGCGCACGGTGGTAAACCCTGCCATTAACGTTCTTTTTGCGTATATGGCGGCCTGGTAAGCAATATCGGCATCGGTTAGGGTAAATCCTTCAACAATCGAGTTTTTACTGCCCTGGCTTTCTAAATGTACGTGGCAATCAATCAAACCGGGCATAACCGTTTTATTTTGCAGGTTGATCACCTTATCGCCCGCACCGCCAACTGTGTATCCTTTTTGAATACCCGTAATGAGGTTGCCCTCTATAACAACGGTAACCTGGTTTTGGGCCGAATTTGCTATGCCATCAATTAATCGTCCGCATTGGATATAGGTTTTTTGAGCATACGTAAGCTGTGCAAAACACAGCAGAAATGCAAAGTAAAATGTTTTCATTGTCAGGAGTTTAAGTTTATAGTAAAGCTAATGTATGAAATAGTTTGCAGTTCGCAGTGGGCAGTTTGCAATGACAATTTACAGTAATCAGTAAAAACAAAAAGTCCGAAAGATTATACACCCTTCGGACTTCCGACTTTTTCTATGAACTATGATCTATCAACCATGAACCAATTAGCAATACTGCTCAAACGCACCGATCAAATTATCGGCTATCATTTGTGCAGGGCGGCCTTCAATTTGATGGCGCTCAATAATATGAACCAGCTTGCCGTCTTTAAATAACGCCATTGAGGGTGAAGACGGGGGATAAGGCAGCATGTAATTACGCGCGGTATCAACAGCATCTTTTTCCATGCCCGCAAAAACGGTTACCAGCTTATCAGGATGTTTATCACTTTGGGCGGCCATTCGTGCCGCCGGGCGCGCGTTAGCTGCCGCGCAACCACAAACAGAGTTTACCATTACAAACACAGTGCCTTCGCTTTCAATAGCACTTTTTACAGCGGCGGCATCTTTTAATTCTTCAAAACCAACTTTGGTCAGGTCTTCCCGCATAGGGGCAACTAAATATTCAGGATACATAAGTGTCTTTTTCTAAATTCTTTCTGCAAAAATAACAAATGATTAACGGTTAATATTTAAAAAACAGAATAATAACATTTAGGTGACTAAGGCTCAGCCACAAACAATGCGCTAAATCCCCATAAAAGGGTTTTTAAAGGGTGCCCGACTTTCAATATTCTAATAACAGGGCAACTTTTATTTTTTTATTCCGTTAAACACCCCAAGCTAATAAATGCGCATACAATCTAATGTAATTTTTGTTTTACGAAATTGTTAAATGCAAAAAATACTATTGTTTTATTGGCTGTATTTTATAAATTGCAACCCCTTTGATATAGGTTAACGCATGAAAATAAACCATAAGGATGTTAGTACCATTGTTATTTTAAACAAAAACAAGCCCGGTACCAAAACACTTCAAATAAAAACCAAGCATTTAAACAGGCTCAAACATTATATTATTTCCGTAGTATCTGTGATATTATTGTTGGTTGGGTTTATCGTATTGTTACAATACCGCAATCAGCAGCAGGAGCAGGAAAAACAACAGCTGGTAGCGCAAATAGTTAAGTTAAAGGGCGATATACCCGCAAACTTAGCTAAGGCTAACGACGCGCATGCCGCACAAGGCTATATACAGGCTATTGAAGGAAAGCTAAAAAATATAAATGACTATTTAAAAAGACGCGGTTTGAAAGGTTTTACAACCAAGGATATTGGCGGCGATGCTAATGCCGAAGGTGCCAAACTTTCAGACAAAGAGGTGTACATGGCTTATAACGATTACCTTACCAAATTAGTAAACAGCGTAGCCTTTACGCCAATGGGTTATCCGCGTATAAGTTCAATGACCTCATTTTTTGGATATAGGAGCGATCCTTTTAATTCGGCCAGCGCCGAATACCACCCGGGTATTGATTTTGAAGGACACCAGGGTGATGACGTTAAAGCCACAGCTAATGGCAAAGTTGTTTTTGCAGGCTGGTCAAACGGTTATGGTAACTGTATACGCATACAACATGCCAATAATTTCGAAACGCTGTACGGGCACCTTTCGCGCATTGGCGTAAAGGTGGGCCAGGATATAACCGTAGGCCAAAAAATAGGTGCTGTTGGTTCAACCGGTCATTCAACCGGGCCGCATTTACACTATGAAGTGCGCAAAGACGGTAAACCGGTAAACCCGGTAAAATTTCTAACACTAAACAATTAACAGCTTAAATCCGTATACGGCCTTCAAAATGGGTGTTTTTTCAAAAAAAGATAAGGTGGCACTTGACTTGCAGGCTATATCGACTATAGTAAGTGAAGGTGCCGTTATAGACGGCAGCCTTAAGGCTCCGGCTTATGCACGCGTTGACGGCAAAGTGAATGGTCCTGTAACCATTGAGGAAGGATTAATATTAGGCGAAAAAGGAAGTATACAAGGCAACGTAACCACTAAAGATATGGTGGTATATGGGGTAGTCAATGGTAATCTCTCTGTAGAATCGCTCGAAATTAAGGCTACCGGAAAAATTAACGGCGATATCAAAACCAATACGCTTACCATTGAATCGGGCGCTGTGTATAATGGTAATCTTTTAATGGGCAAGGATATTAAGTCTTAAGTTCTGAGTCCTAAGTCGTGAGTTCTAAGTCATGACTGACTGGTATTATTTTTAATAGAATGAGTAAAGACCTCGGACTTTAGACTCCCGACTTACGCAGCCCCAAAAACTTTAATTTGTCATTTATCGTACTTTAGGTTAAATTTGCAAAAAAATTAAAACCACTATGTCGTCAGCAGTAGAAACTTACACCAAATACAAAGTAAAAGACATTTCATTGGCCGAATGGGGCCGCAAGGAAATTGAACTTGCCGAAGCAGAAATGCCGGGCCTGATGGCATTACGTAAAGAATACGGACCATCAAAAGCTTTAAAAGGCGCGCGCATTGCAGGTTGCCTGCACATGACCATTCAAACCGCTGTTTTAATTGAAACTTTGGTTGAACTGGGCGCCGAAGTTACCTGGTCGTCATGTAATATATTTTCAACGCAAGACCATGCTGCTGCCGCTGTTGCTGCTGCGGGTGTTTCGGTTTATGCGTGGAAAGGTTTGAACGAACCTGATTTCGACTGGTGCATTGAGCAAACCTTGTTTTTTGGCGAAGACCGCAAACCGTTGAACATGATACTGGACGATGGCGGTGATCTGACCAATATGGTATTTGACCGTTATCCTGAACTGATTTCCGGTATCAAGGGATTGTCAGAAGAAACTACTACCGGTGTTCACCGTTTATACGAGCGTATGAAGAACGGCACATTGGCTGTTCCGGCAATTAACGTTAACGACTCGGTAACCAAATCAAAATTTGATAATAAATATGGCTGCCGTGAATCATTGGTTGACGCTATACGCCGCGCTACCGATGTGATGATGGCCGGTAAAGTTGGTATTGTTTGCGGCTACGGCGACGTAGGTAAAGGCTCTGCCGATTCGTTACGTAATGCGGGTGTACGTGTTATCGTTACCGAAATTGACCCTATCTGCGCTTTACAGGCAGCTATGGAAGGTTTTGAAGTGAAGAAACTTTCAACCGCTATTGCCGAGGCTGATATTGTGGTAACCGCTACCGGTAACCTGAACATTGTTCGCGAGGAGCATTTCCGCGCATTAAAGGACAAAGCTATTGTTTGTAATATCGGACACTTTGATAACGAGATCGACATGGCCTGGTTAAACAAGGCTTATGGCGATACCAAAATTGAAATTAAACCACAGGTTGATAAATATACCATCAATGGTAAAGACGTGATAGTTTTGGCAGAAGGCCGCCTGGTAAACTTAGGTTGCGCTACAGGTCACCCAAGCTTTGTAATGAGTAACTCGTTCACCAACCAAACGCTTGCACAATTGGAACTTTGGAACCATAGCGACAAATATGAAAATAAGGTTTATACCTTGCCAAAACATTTGGACGAAAAAGTTGCCAACCTGCACTTAGCAAAAATTGGCGTTGAACTGGAAGTATTAGACCAAAACCAGGCTGATTATATCGGCGTACCGGTTGCCGGTCCGTTTAAAGCGGATTATTACCGTTATTAAGCAGGAAGCTTAAAGGTAAAAGCATAAAGCGAAGGGTATGATTTTAGGAATCATGCCCTTTTTTTGCGCGGTTAATTAGCCTGGAACTCCATTTTTATCGTGATTGAGCCGGTTTTCATTCTACTGGATGTATTAAAAGAACCGCCGTAGCTATAATTTTCATTGCTGTTTTTGCCTGTTATCTGGAAAACGCCCATCGTTGCTTTTTTTAATGCGCCCAAGGAACTGCTGGCATTTTTCGCTATTATTTCGGCCCTTGATTTTGCATCTGCACTCGCCTTGCCCAGTAGTTCCATTTTAACTTCATTTAATTTGGTATTATAAAATGATGGCGAAGGCGAATTAAACTCAATTCCGCTTTCAATTAACTCGGTAGCCTCGCGGGATATTTTATCCACTTTGTCTACATCTGCCGATTCTATTTTCACATCCTGCACCAAACTATAGCCCGTAAATTTTTGGCCTATATTCCTGCCATTTTGATCTAATGTTGGCCCAAATTCTTTATTGATGGTCACAGCCGAAAACACCATTTCATTATTGCTGACACCTTTTTTTGTAAGATAGGTGCGTATTGCATCTTCATCGGTTTTTAATGCCGCATAGGCGCTTTTTAAATCGACCGATTTACGGGAATAAGTTCCGTTCCAAACAATAAGGTCACTGTTAAAATCCTTTTCGGCAAGACCCGTTACTACAATGGTTTCCATACTCGTTGAACGGTATTTATAAGCATGGGCAATTAAGGCAAAGGCGATAATGGCAGAAATTCCGATAATTGCGGCAGTTAGGTAAGGTTTCATGAAGCGATTTTTTTATTAAAGGTAAGAAATGTTATATCATCATTTACCAAATTTTTCATAAACATCTTCCACTGTTTCCCCTTGCTCCCGCAAATATTTGATAGAAGTAGCCCCGGCGGATTTGGAAAGCTTTTTATCTTCAGTTTCCATAATTAACGGGTGATGATGGAATATAATTTTTTTAAAACCAGGTTGCTGCAAAACTTCCGCCAGGTAATGCTGCGCGATGGTGGAGGGCCAAAGGTCTTCGCCGCGTACAATTAGGTCGATGCCGAAATGCAGGTCATCTATTAGGGACGTTAACTGGTATGCCGGGTAACCGTCTTTCTTTTTTACGATGAAGTCCTTCATTTCAACAGGCAGCTTTGTTTTAATAATATCGCCGTCCAGAGTTTTTATAGATAGTTCCTTTTCATTATCTGTTTGCAAACGCCAGCTTACATTTTCAGCATCAAGATGAATGGATTTATCACGGCAGGTACAAGTATGTATTTGTGTTCGTGAACATGAACAGGCGTAAACCGCGCCGCTTTCTTTTAATTGTTGCAACGCGTTGTGATAAATATCCATCCGGTGCAATTGCGACCATACGGTTTCATATTCATCCATATTACGAGGGCCTTCATTCCATTGTATTTCTAAAAATGTAAGGGTATCAAAAATATCCTGTACATATTGTTGGTTTACCCGCTCGCGGTCAAGGTCATCTATCCGCAGCAATATTTTCGCGCCTGTTTTTTTGGCAAGTGATACGGTTAAGGCAAATGAATACGCATTGCCCAAATGCAAATAGCCACTGGGTGTTGGGGCCAGGCGCGTTTTGGCGAATTGGGGTGTCGGGTTTTGCATTAAGTACTAAAGTACGCTATCCCGCAAATAAAATTACATTATTTATTACCCGCTTCCATTTTTAAAATATCGCCTATATCTGCTGATTGCATTGTTTTATAGCCCCCGCTTATAGATCCCGGATCGCCTTTGCCCCCAAATACATACAGCGTATTGTTAATAATGGCTGCGCCACCTGCGCGGTGTCCGCTCATATTCGAATTCAGCTTCACAAAGTTATTGGTGCGGGTGTTATAATAGCCTAAAAAAGTTTCTTTATTATAATCGCCCACAATAAATACCAGGTCGCCGCAAACGGCTACACTGTTTGCAGAAACGGTCTGTGGCAGCTTTGCAACGGTTTTCCATGTATCCGTTTTAATATCATATGCATTAATATCGGCCGATTGTTTATTTAAAAAACCATTGAACCCGCCAAAAGTGTACAGGGTGCCGTTTACAATAGTGCCGGCTGTTTGTAAACCTTCGGGCATATTGGCTAACTTGGTGAAGTCGGCGGTTTTTGGGTCGAAACTATATACGCTGCTGGTAGTATGATTGCCTGCTTCCGTGCCGCCATATAAATAAATAAGCCCCTTCCATTCGGATGCGTAACCATAGGTAACAGGTATACGGCTATGGATACCCAATTCCTTTATCTCGCCTGTTTTCACATCGAGGGTTTCTACATCCTGGTAAATTTTATTAGTCGCTAAAATTATCCCGCCAAAAAGATAGATGTGACCATTTGAAGGCAGGTACGCAGCCGAAGATTGTATTTTTGCCCCTGCATTATTATTTAGCGTTATCCACTCATCGCTTTGCGGATCAAATGCCAAAGCATCCCGGCTATAACTACGACGGGACTCCGCACCGTTAGGAGTATAGCCGTTAATAGCATAAATGTTTACTCCATCGGTAACCGTGGCGGGCCATTCCAATATATAAGGCAGATCATCAAGCTTTTTAAAAATGAGGGAACTATTGCCGGATTTCTGCGCTTTAACATAAAGCGTACTTGCTGTAAACATCACTAACAGCAATAAAAGCGTTTTAAAGAGTGATTTCATAGTAAGGTTGTGAGCAACCAAGTTATTACAATGTATTAATTTTTGCAAATTACTTTTACATTATTCACGGTTTCGCCTGCATTATTGGCAAACGGTTGTTGGCTGTGGGGACACAGCCAACGGGGACAAGGTACGCACCCTACATCCCGAACGCTTTTTTCAGTTGCCCAGCCGCATATAGCTCCGCATCTTTAGCCTGTGGTACTATCGCGCCCATGCCAAAAAACTCGTGGGTTACGCCATTGTAGTTTTTACTGCTAACGGTTACACCGTCGGCTTTTAATTTGTCAACCAACTTTAACCCTTCGGATTGCAGCGGATCAATTTCGGCCGTGATAACCGTGGTTGGCGGCAAGCCCTTTAAATTGGCAGATACCAGGTCAATTTGCGGATCGTGCTTTTCGATGGGCTTATTCAAGTATTTAGCCATGAACCAGGCCATCATGGGCCGGTTTAACGGAATAGCATCAGCATATTTAAGATAGGAGGGTGTGTTCATATCCGACCCAGCTACAGGATAGATAGCTAATACCGCTAAAGGCAATTTAACGCCTTTTTCTATCGCCCTGCGGCCTACATTGATAGCCAAGTTACCGCCCGCGCTTTCGCCGGCTACGGCTATCTTTGTGGAATCGCCTTTAATGGTGGCAGCGTTTTTAATGGCCCATTGATAAGCCAGGAAAGCATCATTATGCGCGTATGGAAACTTAAACTGCGGCGCTAAACGATATCCTACAGAAATAACAATCGCGCCCACCTTATCCGCTAAAATATTCGCCGACGCATCATACGTCTTAATACCCGCTATAACGAACCCGCCGCCATGATAATAAACAATCACAGGGAATGGCGCTTTGCCCGATTTAGGTGTATAAACACGTAAATGAACCTTACCCCAGGCAGCAGGAATATCTATACCCGAAGTATCCACATTATATACCGGCACGGGTATATGATGTTGCTTCATCAGGTACCTAACAGCGTCTGCGGGGGTATGGTTTTTACGGGCGTGGCCCACGCCGAGGGTTTCGATGGGCTGGTCGCCATAGCTTTGCAACTTTTCAACAACGGCCTGCATTTCGGGCTTCATATCCGGTGCCCATGCGGGCGGGGGGCCGTTGGGTTTTACTGTGGTTGTGCTGTCGGCTGCGCCACTGCTTGTTTTGCTTTTACAGGCTGACGTAGCCAGCATTGCAATAAATATATATAGCAGGAATTTGCTTTTCATTAAGTGTTTATTTGATAGGTATTAAGAACAAACACCGATAAATGAAAATAGTTGGAATAATTTAATTTGAATCCCCAAATTCCTCGCTCAAACTTTGGCGTAAATCATACAACGACCATTGTTTATTGGCGATATCACCGCTTTTTGACTCAAGCAGCTTTAAAAAATCCTTCACACCAACAGGCTCATTACCATTAGCGTGTATCAATACAATACTGCCCGCCTGTGGCTGTTGTCCTTTTGCCAGCCATGCGTCGGTGCCTATGGATACCAGGCCAAAACCGATAATGCGGTAAACCAGCTTTTTGCTGGATACCAAACCGGGAAAACGGAAAAATACTGATGGCAGCAAGCCGTTTTTTAGCATAAGCTTTTCGGTTTCCAGCACTTCATAATTAATATTCGTGCCGGGTTCTAACAGAAAGTTTTTGTTTAGGGGCGCGGTCGGGCTTACATGATGATTGAAAGAATGGTTTATCCATATAATGTTTATTTCACTGTCCCGCTGTAGCTGTTTAAGCCACGCCAGGTCTTCATTATGTTTTTGCATCCAAACACCCGAAACAGATAATGCAATTTGTGCAGGATGTTTCACATTTTTAAATTCGGAATCAATAGCAGTAAATATCCGCCTGTCGAGCGGCTTATGCGATGGGCAAAGATCGGCAGTGAGGGTAATACCTGTTTCTTTTAATGAACCGCTTTTTATCCCCGCATTCTGTAATGCACCCGATTGTTTTTCGGCCTGTTTCAGCGCCTTTACATAGGGCGTATTTTTAAAAAACAGGCGTATTTCTGCCATAGTTACAGGCTTAACATGGTAAAGATTTGCTTCATCTGTTTTGGTCTCGAGTGTTTGCGGGTTTACCAGCAACAAATAAGTTTTATCCGCGTTGTCAAATTTCCGAAGTATTATCCAATCTTGTTGCTGGTCGTCGGCTATACCAAGGTAAACCCGGTAGTGTTGTATTTTTAGATATTCGCCTTGTGCTGTAGCTATAATAACCTGGCCTGTTAATAAAAAAACTAATGAAAGGTATTTTAATAGTTGTTTCATGTAATTTTGCCGACAACAGAACATTTTGATTTGTTTTTGATTGTTATATCAAAATATTAAACACAAACATATCAATACTAAATTCGAAATCGAACATCCGAAATCAACATGACCCGCTTATCCGTAAATATAAATAAAATAGCCACCCTGCGCAACTCACGCGGCGGCAATAACCCCGACCTGGTGCAGGTTGCCAAAGATTGTGAGCGTTTTGGCGCGCAGGGCATAACCGTGCATCCGCGACCCGACGAACGGCATATCCGATACAATGATGTGTTTGAGCTAAAGAAAATAGTGACCACCGAATTTAACATCGAAGGCAATTGCCGCGAACAAAAGTTTATTGACCTGGTATTAGCCAACAAGCCCGAACAGGTAACCCTCGTGCCCGATGTGTTAGGACAAATTACCTCCAATCACGGCTGGGATACGGTAGAAAATGAACATTATTTAACTGATATGATATCTGTATTCAAATCTACAGGCATCCGTGTTTCAATATTTGTCGACCCGGTAATAAAAATGGTTGAAGGCGCGGCCAAAATAGGTACTGACCGTATTGAATTGTATACCGAAGCTTACGCGCATCATTATCATAATGGTAAAGAAAAAGCCATTGCGCCTTACATCGCGGCAGCAGAAACGGCGCAGCAAAACGGCCTCGGTATCAATGCAGGCCACGACCTCGACCTGCAAAATTTAAAATACTTTGCCCAAAATATCCCCGGCCTGCAGGAAGTAAGCATTGGCCACGCTTTAATTAGTGATGCGTTATATTATGGATTGGAGAATACCATACAGCTATATTTGCGGCAGTTGGTTATCTGATACGAACCTGTTATATTTACACTACCAAATGATCGCCAAAACACCGCAAACTCCCTATTACGCCGTTATTTTCACCTCATTGCGAACTGATGGCGATAATGGATATAGTGCAATGTCGGATGAAATGATTACTTTGGCATCACAGCAGGAAGGATTTTTAGGTGTGGAGTCGGCAAGAGATGGAATAGGTATAACAGTTTCATATTGGAAATCGATGGCGGCCATTAAAAACTGGAAAGCTAATACCCAACATTTGCAGGCTCAGCAATACGGGCGCGAAAAATGGTATGAGCGATATAAAGTACGAATTTGTCTTGTTGAGCATGATTATGAATTCTAATATAAATTAGTCAATTATTTTTTATAATCTTGAAAATTAATCGCAATCGATTATATTTACAAATTACAACTAATAGGAATACAACTTTTTAATTTAAAGCCCCGTATAAAGCACTTATATGAATAGCCAAACTCACCCTATTAGTATTTTATTAGTTGATGATGATGAAATCAATAATTTCATTTCCATTAAATTAATTAAGAAGGCCGTTGATAACGCGGATATTAAAGCATGCCTTAATGGCCGGTTCGCGATAGATGAGCTTTCAGAAATACAAAAGGAAGATCCGAACAAGCTGCCCGACTATATTTTGCTGGATATCAATATGCCTATTATGAATGGCTGGGAGTTTTTAGATGAATACAAACGTCTGCATATTGATCCGCTTGGAAAAAGCAAGATATACATAATTTCATCCTCTGTTTTTAGTAATGATATCAGTAAGGCGCGTTCTTACCCGTTGGTACGCAACTTTGTATCGAAGCCATTAAGTGTAGAGAAGATCAAAGAAATGCTGGAAGACCAGGTGCAAAACTAAATGTTTACAATCCAAATTTTTCATTTTGATATTGCCATCAAATTGCTGTTGAAGCCTTTCCATTTTTCAGTGGAAAGTTTAGCAATTTAAATTAGCCCTGATTTTTTTAACCAAGTCTATAGATACTTCAGCAATACCGGCAGCCTGCTCATCAGATAAGCCTAACTGAAGGATCAGATTTTTAATTACTTTAACTTGCTCTTCTTCACGCCCCTTTTTCATGCCTTTTTCCATGCCTTTTTCCATGCCTTTTTCCATGCCTTCTTTAATTGCATAGTCCAGCACATTCTTATTGTCCCATTTTCGTTTTAAGGTGCTATCGTACATGGTTTTTTCCTCCTTTGTCAAATTAGTATATTCAGCAATACTGAATAATTTTTCAAATATCGGTTTCCGTAAGTAAACCGGTAGCCTATCCATTCTTGGCATATTTTTTAGAAAATATAACCATTTGTCCAAATCGGTTTCCAGTTCGGTATCCGCCTTTACAAATTTACTTAATTCTATATAAGTATAACCCAGTTTATCGTAAAATATTTCACCGGTATCTCTATTACACAGGCAAATATCATGCAAATAGGTATGTGCGGGACTATCTTCCAATGTAAAGTCTTCCAACAGGGCAATCAAATATACTTCAGTCAGGTTATATCCCCAGTCACTCCGTTTACCTTTTGGTGCCTGGTCGCTGATAACTCGGGAAGTATAAAACAAAGCCCTTTCTTTAAAATAGCCTTGCCTTGCACGTTGTACTTCAATCAAAAAGCGTTCGCCATTGTCCCCTGTACAGATCAAATCAAATATGGCAGCGCCCTCGTCTTGTATATCACCGGGATGTTCATTCTTATTGTAAACCAAATCAACAATGAGCTTGCGGCCACGGAACACCTCATTTAAAAATGCGATCAGTAAATCTTTGTTCGGTTCACTGCCGAATATTTTCTTAAAGGCAAAGTCAACTAAGGGGTCAATGTATTTCCCGGTAACAGGCTGTTTAGTTTTAGGCATAGCCAAATATAAAAGTTTATTTCTTATTCAACCGTGCAGATAAACAATGACGCAATGCAAAACTAAACCGGCACAATACCAAAATGCTCACCATTATAGGTAATATTTGCTACCGTAGTTGATTTTGCATGGTAAAATAAACAGGTCCAACCCTCTACTGCCGCTTTCATACCAAAATCTGTCCGCAATTCCATAGCCTTGCGGCCATCATAATCATATTTAGCTATAAATTTTCGTATCAGTTGCTCCGGTTCGGGTAATACATCGCCGCCAAAAAAGCATTTTTCGTCATTGTCGTTTATCCGGAATACCTGGTGAAAAGGGCAGTGCGCGCCGGTAAGTTCGTAGGTTATTCCCGGTTTGTATTCGCCGCTGCCATCAACAAGGTCTATTTTAACCTTATCCTGCAATGCCTCAAATATTTCTTTATGATAGGAGGATGATTTGCCGGTAAGGCCAAATTCCCATTCACCACGCTGTATTACATGCGTAGCTTGCGGAAAGCTCGGTTCTAATTTCCCATTGCGTTCAATCACCAACCCGCCCGAATGGTCATAATGCAAATGCGACATTAATACCAGTGTAACATCTTCCGGCTCAAAGCCCGTATCGCGGATATGCTGGTGCAGGTACAATTCGTCGCGGGTATCTTTATAGCCCAGGCCGGTATCAAAAAGAATGAGATCGTTAGCAGTTTTTACCAGGAATGGATTTACGTGAATAAATAATGAACCGGGGCGTTCTCTAAAGTTATCGGTTTGGGGGTCAAAGGGAATGAATTTTTTAGTAGCATCAACGGAGTAAGAGCCTTCGCCCAAGGTGAAAATGTTCATTATATATTTGTTTTGGATAATTTATCCGTTGTAATAACGCAATAAGTATATTTACTGTTTTAAGCGACAAAGATATGAATAAACGGTGGACGATACGAGAAGTGCCGGATGCAGCTGTAGTAAATAACTTAGCCGGCATTTTAAATATTGACCCAATTTTGAGTACGCTGCTCATCCACAGAGATATAAATACCTACGATGAGGCGCGCGGTTTTTTTCGCCCCGATCCGCTGTTGCTGCATGATCCCTTTTTAATGCAGGATATGGAAAAGGCGGTCTTGAGGATTGAGACGGCTATTCAATCCGAAGAAAAAATACTGATCTATGGCGATTATGATGTGGATGGCACTACCGCTGTTGCTGTAGTTTACAGCTTTTTTAAGAAATACCATACCAATATTGAATATTATATTCCCGACAGGTATAAAGAGGGTTACGGGATATCTACCCAAGGCATTGACTATGCTGCCGAATATGGTTTTACGCTCATCATCGCGGTGGATTGCGGCATAAAATCGGTTGATAAAATTGCTTACGCCAATGAAAGAGGCGTTGATTTTATTATTTGCGATCACCATACACCGGGTATTGACTTGCCGGATGCCATCGCTGTACTCGACCCCAAACGTGCGGATTGCGCTTATCCTTATAAAGAACTTTCCGGTTGCGGTATCGGCTTAAAACTGGTACAGGCTTATGCCGAAAAAAATGATATTCCCTTTGAGGAAGTGAGCTGTTATTTTGATTTGGCGGCTGTTAGCATAGCCTGCGATATTGTGCCGATAACCGGCGAGAACCGTATACTGGCCTATTATGGACTTCAAAAAATCAATACCGACCCATCTATCGGCATAAAAAAACTAATGGAAGTTGCGGGAAAATCTACTAACTATACCATATCTGATGTTGTGTTTTTATTAGGCCCCCGCATTAATGCCGCCGGCCGTATTGACGATGCCAAACATGCGGTTGAATTGCTGATTGCCGGTACGGAAGAAGAAGCGCAAATAAAAGGCGAACTCATCAACCTGAAAAATACCGAACGCAAAGGCCACGATGTTAAAATTACGGACGAGGCTTTAAGCATAATAGATAATAACGAAGTGTTGATAAGCCGGAAATCAACAGTAGTGTTTAATGAAGAATGGCATAAAGGCGTTATTGGTATTGTAGCCTCCCGCCTAACCGAAAAATATTACCGGCCAACCGTAGTTCTTACCCGCTCAAACGGGCATGTGGCAGGCTCGGCACGGTCGGTTTTGGGATATGACCTTTACGAGGCTTTATGCGGTTGCAGTGACCTGCTGATACAATTTGGCGGGCATAAATATGCCGCCGGTTTAACAATGCACCCCGAAAATGTAGATAAATTTATCGACCGGTTTGAAGAAGTAGTAAGCGCCAGCATTACTGCCGAACAATTGATACAGCAAATACAAATTGACGCGGAATTGCGTTTAGACCAAATAGAGTCGAAATTTTTCAGGATATTGAACCAGTTCGCGCCGTTTGGGCCCGGTAATATGTCGCCGGTATTCCTGACCAAAAATGTGTATGTTAGCGGTTATCCGGGTTTGGTGGGCGAAAACCATTTGAAGATGGCGGTAATGCAGCAGGGTTCGCCCGCGTTTGCCTGCATCGCGTTTAACCAGGGCGAATACATGGAACAAATAAAAAAAGATGTACCTTTTGACATTTGTTATACTATTGAAGAGAATATCTGGAAAGAGAGAAGATCGGTACAGTTAAATATAAAAGGGATAAGGTTTGAGTCATGAGTCAATAGTCTTAAGTCATTAATGGTTTAAGATAAGACTCAGAACTCAAGACTCAGAACTCAAGACTAAAAAAATGATTTTAAGAGCAGAAAATTTATTAAAAAAATATAAGCAGCGGGCAGTTGTAAACGATGTTTCGTTCGATGTTTCGCAGGGCGAGATCGTAGGTTTGCTGGGGCCTAACGGCGCGGGGAAAACCACCTCATTTTATATGATAGTGGGGTTGATAAAACCCAACGAGGGCAAGATATTTTTGGATGACGAGGATATTACCGGCGCGCCAATGTACCGCCGGGCGCAAAAGGGGATTGGCTACCTGGCGCAGGAGGCTTCGGTTTTCCGCAAACTTTCGGTTGAAGATAATATTAAAGCTGTGCTGGAAATGGGCAACATGAACAAAGTGCAACAGGAAGAAAAACTGGAAACGCTAATAGACGAGTTTAGCCTGCATAAAGTACGCCGTAACCGCGGCGACCTGCTATCGGGCGGTGAACGCCGCCGTACCGAAATTGCACGGGCTTTAGCTGCCGAGCCTAATTTTATTTTGTTGGATGAGCCGTTCGCGGGTGTCGACCCGATAGCGGTTGAAGAGATACAGGCCATGGTAGCCAAACTGCGCCACCGTAATATCGGCATATTAATAACGGACCATAACGTGCAGGAAACGCTTTCGATAACAGACCGCGCTTATTTGCTGTTCGAGGGAAAGATATTAGAGTCGGGCGTGCCCGAAATTTTGGCCGAAAATGAAATGGTGCGCAAGGTTTACCTGGGTGCCAACTTTGTGCTGAAACGAAAAACATTTGCGCCATGATAAATGATAATCGTATATGGTTGTCATGCTGAGGCACTCGAAGCATGCGCGTAAAGGCCTTTGCCCGCATAGTCTTCGAGAACCTCAGACTGACACCGCTCTTTATATTAAAAATATAATAGCCTATGACCATTTTTAACTCGGTTTTTACCTGGTTCATGAAAAAGCGTACCCACCAGATAGCGCTTTTTATGAAGTACCCCAACGAGGTGCAGGAAGAATGGTTTGAACAATTGATAGGCCTTGCCGGTAATACAGAATGGGGCAAAAAATATGGTTACAAAAGCATAACAACCCTGCATGAATTTAAACAGCGCGTACCCCTGCAAAACTACGATACGCTAAAACCCTACATTGAGCGGATGCTCAAAGGCGAAAAGAATGTGCTGTGGCCGTCAGAGATCCGCTGGTTTGCCAAATCGTCGGGCACTACTAACGACCGCAGTAAATTTATTCCCGTTAGCGATGAAGCGTTAGAGGAATGTCACTTTAAGGGCGGTAAAGACCTGCTTACCATCTATTTTAATAACCGCCCCAATACCCGCATGTTTACCGGGAAGATATTAACGCTGGGCGGCAGCCACCAGATCAGCTCATTAAATGCGGATACCTCTTTTGGCGACCTCTCGGCTGTAATTATGAAAAACCTGCCGCTATGGGCTGAGTTTAGCCGTACACCCAACCTTGATATTACCCTCATGGAAAACTTCGAGGAGAAGATAGAGAAGGTGGCAATGGCAACCAAAGACGTTAACGTAACCAGCCTGGGCGGCGTGCCCACGTGGAATATTTTATTGTTAAAACGCGTACTGGAAATAACCGGCAAAAAAAACATACTGGAGGTTTGGCCAAACATGGAATTATACTTTCATGGTGCCGTTAACTTTACGCCCTATCGCGAGCAGTTTAAAAAACTGATTCCTAGCGATAGCATGTACTACCTGGAAACCTACAACGCCTCCGAAGGATTTTTTGGGATACAGGATACCGACAACAGCGGCGATATGCTGCTGATGCTGGATTATGGTATTTTTTACGAGTTTTTACCTGTCGAAAATCTGCATGACGAAAACCCAACGACTTTAACGCTGGATGAGGTGGAATTAGACAAAAACTACGCGCTTATTATCAGTACCAATGCCGGGCTTTGGCGTTATTTAATTGGCGATACGATACGTTTTACTTCGCTATCGCCTTTCCGAATACAAATTACCGGGCGCACCAAACATTTTATAAATGCCTTTGGCGAGGAGTTGATCATTGATAATGCCGAACGGGCACTAGACGAAGCCTGCCAGCAAACCGGTGCCATCATCAGGGATTATACCGCTGCCCCAATATATTTTGACGGTAATGAAAACGGCGCCCATGAATGGATAATAGAATTTGAAAAAAAGCCTGCCGAGTTTGAACGCTTTGTCGACCTGCTGGACGAAACCCTGCGCCGCATAAATTCCGACTATGATGCCAAACGGTTTAAAGATATGGCATTGCGTAGGCCGATTGTCCGCAAAGCGCCAAAAGGCACTTTTTATAACTGGCTAAAAGAAAAAGGCAAGTTAGGCGGTCAGCATAAGGTGCCGCGATTAGCTAATAACCGCGAATATGTGGATAGTATTTTGAGGATGATGGAGTTGGTGGGGTAATATGTGGGTTTAGATTTGACAACTTTTAAAAAGTTGTCAAATCTTTCCGGTTCTTTTCGGTCAAGCCATCACCTTTTTATTCACATTAACCGGCTGCGGCACCTTAACATAATAACCCGTGCCATCATAAACCCGTTTGCGGGGATGAGCCTGGCAGGCATCGCTGCAGCAGCCGTCCATTTTTTCGCCGCAGGCATCGCATTGGGTAAAATGCTCATTACATTCGGGGTTGGCACAGTTGATCATTTTATGGGTTGTAGCGCCGCAGTTGTAACAGGTGGATATTACAACCGGGTTTACGCTATTTACGTCAACCGATAAACGGTTATCAAAAACATAGCATTTCCCCTCAAAATCCTGCCCGCCTGCTTCCTTGCCGTATTTTATGATACCGCCGTGCAGTTGGTAAACATCTTTAAATCCTTCGTGTAATAATAGCGCTGATGCCTTTTCGCATTTGATGCCGCCCGTGCAATAGGTAAGTATCTTTTTGTCCTTGTATTGTGCCAGTTCATTGATCATTGCAGGGAAATCCCTAAAGTTTTCAATATCCAGTGTCAAAGCGTTTTTAAATTTCCCTAATGAGTGTTCGTAGTTGGAACGCACGTCCAATATCAATACATCTTCGCGGTCTTTCATTTTAAAAAACTCCTTTGGTTCTAAATGTTTGCCGGTTTGTTTTTGGGGATCGATCATTTTTGGATCGCGCAGGCCGGAGTGAACAATTTCTGACTTATAGCGTACGTGCATTTTTATAAATGAGGGCGTATCTACCTCATCCACTTTAAAATCAATAGCTGCAAAACGCCGGTCGGCATGCAGGGTCTCCATATAAGTTTTACATGATTCCGCAGTACCCGATACGGTGCCGTTAAGCCCCTCGGTAGCCACAATAATGCGCCCCGTCAGCCCCAGCTCTTTACAAAATTTTAAATGATCGGCAGCAAATTGCTCCGCATCTGCTATTGTTGAATAACAATAATAGAGTAGTGTATTGTATTTCATCATAATCATTGATACTGCTGCAAACAGTGTTAAATGAGGGGCAAAGATAGTGATTAGTGGGTGAAAGGTAAAAAAGTTTATTGGATGGTAGTTAAGAAATCAAACGGTGACAGCATAGGTATGTCATGAAATGGGTGAAGAACAAGAAGGTCTTTATCTCCTGTGATAATACAATAAGCATTGGCATCGATAGCTAAATTGAGAAATTTATCATCCTTTGGATCGCGGCATACCTGTAAAGCAGAATTAACCGTGATAAAAGTTGCCTCTTCATAAAACCGTTCAATTATTTGCAATCTTTCATCTTTTGAAAAGTACCGGTCAAATTTTTTGCGGAGAAGCACTAATTCAAATTCAAGAAACGTTTCTTCTGAAAACAATAGTTCGCCCAAATTTCGGGCATTTTCCATTGCTTTAAAGGTGGTAGAATTTTTAATTAGCAGGCCACTAATTAAATTATTGGTATCAATAATAAATCTTTTATTCAGGGTCATTTAATATATCATTCAATATATCTTCCGTAAGCCCACGTTCAGCGGCTTTATCCTGAACTTCCTTAACAAACTGAATAAAATCGGTGTCTTTCTTGCGGTCAAAGGCAATTTGCAGCATTTTATTTATAGTGTTGTTTACTTCCTGTCGTTTAGTTTCGGAAGAATATCTCCAATTTTTTGCAACCTTGTCATCAACCTCTAAAACTATTCTTTCCATAATTACTGTATTAACCTATACAAATTTAGGAATTTAATTGAGGAATAAAAATACCGATCTACGGCTTCATCACCAGCAAAACTACATTTTCCACATGCTGCGTATGCGGGAACATATCTACCGGCTGAATTTTTACCGTATCGTATTTTTCTTTTAGTACCAGCAGGTCGCGGGCCTGGGTGGCGGCGTTGCAGCTTACATATACAATTTTGGGGGCTTCAATTTCCATCAGTCTTGCTACCACATCCGGGTGCATACCCGCGCGGGGCGGATCGGTAATGATCACATCCGGCTTGCCATGTTCGGCCACAAAACCAGCCGACAGTACATCCTTCATATCGCCCGCATAAAATTTGGTATTGGTGATGTTATTAATAGCACTGTTTATCTTCGCGTCCTCAATGGCGCTGGGCACATATTCTACACCCACAACCTCGCGCACATGGGCAGCCACAAAATTGGCAATTGTTCCGGCACCGGTGTAAAGGTCGTAAACCAGTTCATCGCCCTTAAAATCGGCAAAGTCGCGGGCTATTTCGTACAGGCGCAGGGCTTGTATGCTATTGGTTTGGTAAAATGATTTCGGCCCGATGCGGAAGCGGATGCCGTTCATTTCCTCATGAATATATTCGGGGCCGTTCCAGGCTATTACTTCCTGATCAAAAATAGTATCGTTCTTCTTTTCATTGATGATATACAGCAGCGAGGTTATTTGCGGAAACCCTGCTTCAACAAAACCCATCAGTTTGTCCACATCACTTTCTGCCGGGTAAGCAAACACTACAATAACCATCAGCTCACCCGTGCTTGATGTGCGGATAACCAGGTTACGCACCGCGCCGGTATGCGCGCGGAGGTCGTAATAGGTAATACCGTTTTGTTTGGCAAATACATCCACCCGGTTGCGGATATCGTTGGATGGATCGGCCTGCAGGTAACAATGGTGCACGTCCAGTATCTTATCAAAACGACCGGGGATATGAAAACCCAGGGCGTTCATGTCCAAAGCTTCATCGTCGCGGTTTTCACCGTCATACAGCCAGCGTTTATTGCTAAAGGTAAACTCCAGTTTGTTACGGTAATACCTGTCGGCTGGCGAGGCTATTATGGGCAGAATCCCTGAAACATCAATTTTTGCCAGGCGTGTTAACGCGTCGGCGACCGTTTTTTGTTTAAACTGCAGCTGGGACTCATAGGTCATGTGCTGCCATTTACAGCCGCCGCAGGTGCCAAAATGCTCGCAGAAAGGTTCGGTTCGGTATGCGCTGGCTTGTTTTAGCGTTACGATCTTTGCCTCGCCAAAGTTTTTCTTGCTGCGGTAAACCTGCACATCTGCTATATCGCCGGGCACGGCTTTCTCTACAAACAGTACAAAATCATCCGCCTTGCCTACGCCCTTACCCTCTTCGGCAATATCAATTATGGTAACGTCTTCGAAAAATTGGTTATTGGATTTCCCCCTGCTCATTGGGTCAAAGGTAGGGAAATTCGTGATGACCGAAAGTTCAAATTTATATCGGAATGCAGCGATAATTAAACGCGCTGCCTCAAATGATCGTTTTCAGGTGGCAGGGGAATAAAACCTGTTTCGCCGGGAACAGGAAAAAATTGTTGTTCGCGCCACATTTGCTTGGCCTGCTCAATGCGCTCATAGGTTGATGCCACAAAATTCCAGTAGATATGCCGTTCTTCGGGAAAAGGCTCACCGCC
>Ga0302315_10000449_pt1 | contig 46886 bp, 41 predicted proteins | sample III_Palsa_N3_1_FD_200532 | JGI IMG/M metagenome (GOLD analysis project Ga0302315, IMG submission 200532) | Peat permafrost microbial communities from Stordalen Mire near Abisko, Sweden - III_Palsa_N3_1 | ecosystem: Environmental > Terrestrial > Soil > Palsa > Peat permafrost | place: Sweden...
GCGAGAACGGAGTCGAACAGGGGTTGACCGGACAAGCCGGTCAATGCGGACAACCCGGCCCTGGTATGGATGACATTCAGGTCGGACAGGGCGTCTGCATTATCTCCCGATTTTACTTCGGCTTCCGCCCTGTTCAGGAACACTTCCGCCAGGCGCAGGAAGATGGTGGGGGCATACCCATACACGTAATTGGGCGACACATCGTATTTGGTCGTTTCCGTTTTCCCCAGGCTATTCACCTGGAGGAACTGACTCCGCACGTCGCCTGCCTGGAGCGAACTGAGAAACGAAGCAGCGGGGTAGAATCCGCCTGTCAGGCTTCCATAGTAATTCAGGTAATGATACATGCTATTGATCTGATCGCCCCCCTGGGAATTATCCAGGGCAAAGATGACTTCGACATTTCCCTTGACGTCGGCCCTGCCCAGTGTTCCCGATTCATCGGCGGCAAACATATCGACATATTCCTGGCCTTGCAGCAGGCTGTAGGCAGCCTCCTGTATCACGCTATCGGCATAGGTGACGGCCATCTGGTTGGAATTGGCATCGGGGGTTGTGAAAGTACCGCCCATATATAAATAGACCCTGGAAAGGAGCGCCCAGGCGGCCTCCTTATTGGCATATATATTGGACTGACTCCCCGTGCCGCTCATATAAGCAGCGCCCTGCTTGAGATCAGAGACAATCTGGGTATATGTCTGCTGGACGGTACTCCGTCCCGGGATATCCGTGACATCGGAAGTAAGCTTGAGCATGACGCCCAGGTTCGTTCCCGGGGCATTATAGTAAGGCATCCCAAAAACACGTACCAGGTTAAATAAGGCGAAGGCCCGCAGAAAATAGTTTTCGCCTTCGGCATGTAACAACTGGCTCTGCTGGGGCGCCGTCAATTGCAGGAACTGGGCGCCGCTTTTAAACGTTTCAATGGCTTCCAATGTGGTATTGACGCCCACGATGAGGAAGTAGGAATCTTTCCAGAGATACTCCCCATAACCGGTGGTGGATAGGCCGCTGTTGACATAGCTATAAGCGTCCCGTTGCTGGGCATTGGTCAGGCCAAGGTCGGCCGTCACGGTATTTCCCCTGAATTCGGAAATATTGTGAAATACCGCTGCATACGGCACGCCGAAAACACCTCCGTCCGTGTTCGCTAAATTGACATAATTCCCGTTGGTCGTTTCCAGGATGCCTGACAAGGTGGATAATTCACCCTGCTGGCTAATATAAGTGAGGGGCTGTACGGCATCCAATTCCTTTTTACAGGAAGTAAATAAAACGCCAGTCATCAGGGCCGTATATAAAATGGAGGATCGCTTCATCTTTAAATTTTTAGAAAGTAATGTTCAAACCAAATAAGTATTTTCTGGGGGCGCCCAAGCCGAATCCCACACTACCGGTATCTTGCTGAAAGGCGTCCGCGGCATATTCCCCGGAAGGATCTGACCCGAGGAATCCCTTGTGGGTGACGGCGAACAGGTTATCCCCGCTGGCGTATATCTGGGCCTGGCTGATCCCGGCTTTTTTAAGAAAAGCCCCTGTCAGGTTATAACTCAGCCGCACATTGCGGATCCTCAGGTAGGTTCCGTTGTCATAGAAATGGGCATTCAGGGGATTCCACCAATCACCGTTCGCCTGTGCATACAGGGAAGGTTCGGTTGCGTTCTTCTGACCGGGGGTGGTCCATAGACTTTGTCCCTTGATGTAGGCAATCTGGTTATAGTCGGCTACGGAATTCATTTGGAAGTCAAAACGGTATTGGTTGAACAGGATATTTCCACCCTGGAAATAGAGCAGTATGCTCAGGGAAAGTTGCTTGTAGGTGAATGTATTGGTAATGCCCCCGAAATACTTCGGTTGGAGGGATCCTATATTCTGGTACTGCCGGTCGTTCCCCTCCGCTAATACTTCTCCAATGCTCTGCACGTTGGTGCTGCCGGTCACATGGCCCTTTGCATCGAAGATCAATTTCTGATAGAGGGGATTCCCGCTGGTGGGATCCACGCCGACTTCTTTGACAGCCTTAACGGAGTTCACGTCTTCTCCCTCCTGAATATAATAGCCTTGTGTGGAGATATCCAGGGAGTCGCCTACGGCCTTCAGTAATTTATTATGGTTAAAGGTGATGTTAAAATCGGTAGTCCATCGGAAATCGCGGGACCTGATATTGACAGTGCTTAACATCCCTTCCCATCCCCTGTTGAGGACGTTCCCGGAGTTCTGGTACTGACCGGGAAAGCCCAGGGCGCCTGTCAGGGGTACCTTCTGGATCAAATTCAGGGAAAGCCGGTTATAATAATCAATGTTGCCTGACACCCGGTCGTGGAAGAGGCTGAAATCGGTTCCAATACCCAGGCTTCGGGTGGTTTCCCATCCTATACTGGGATTCCCTAATGAAGCAACCACGGCAGCGGATTGTCCTCCGTAGGTGTATCCGGGGTTGTACAAGGTCTGGGTAAAGAAATTATTGCCGTTCTGAGAACCGCTGGTGCCATAATTGGCCCTTAGCTTCCATTCATTGACGATCGCGTTTCCCCGCAGGAAATTCTCTTTACTGACGATCCAGGAGGCTCCGCCGGAATAAAAGGTAGCATACCGCTTATCGGGCCCAAAATTGGTCGAAGCGTCCGTCCTTACGGAAGCGCTGGCGTAATATTTGTCCTTATAGCTATAGCCCATCTCGCCGAACCCGGAAAACAAGACGCTCGTATATTCATCCCCCAGGATATTCCCATTCTTGATCCCGGTACTATAACCATACACGCTACCTATATTCTGGGCCAGATTGATGACATGATATCCGGGCTTGAGCCCTATTACATTGATACCGGTGGATTCATTCTCACTCGTCCCGTATTCCTGGCCGCCCAGCAATTTAAAGGAGTGATCTCCCCACTTTTTATGGAAGGTGAGCACGTTGGAAGTAAGCTCCGAATTATAATAACTGGTATTATCCGTCAAACCGCCATTGGCTCCGAAGGTAGCCCCGTAATAGGTCCTTGCATCCGTGTATAATTCGTTCTTGCCATATCCCAGATTAAATGAGTTCGTGGAAGAGGCGCTCAGCCAATCGGTGATATTTAAGTTGATGCGAAGGGAGCCGTATAACTGCTGGTTCCGGATGGTATTATAATTGTATTGCTTGTCGTAGAGGAAATTGGGTGCGGTGGTCGGGTAGCCTCCCAGCGTATAACTCAATTGGGACTTGGGTTGACCGCTTGCGGTATAGGGGTATACCCAGGGAATCAGTTGGTAAATACTGGACCCAAAGTTGGAATTATCCCTCGTGCCATCGTCAAAGATGCCGTTGATCGCCGCGCTGAATGAAAGGCGTTTATTGAATGTATTATCGATATTGATGCGAAAAGTCTTTCTGGCCAGTCCATTATCGATACCGGTGCTTTGCTCATTGTAGTAGCCGATGCCAAGGTAATAGCGGGTTTTATCGGTGCCGCCCGATGCACTCAGGTTGACCTGTTTGCTATAACTGTGTACGAAGCCATATTTCTGGTAGTCAAAGGACGAATCCTGTACCAGTTGCAGGGAAGGCAGCACGATGTTCAGGTAGTCATCCAGATTGGTCACCCCATACTGTGCTTCCAGCGCCTGTTGATTGTTGTTCCAATTCTCCGTATAGTAGATTTTCTGATAACTATACAATTCCGGTCCGGAGAGGAAACGGATATTTCCCCGGTTGGGAACGTTCAGTCCGTATTTGAGATCCAGGTTCAGGTGGAGGCCGTCTGCCTTTCCTTTTTTTGTGGTAATCACGATCACCCCAGCGGACGCCCTTGATCCGTAAATGGCGGTGGCGGAGGCGTCCTTCAACGTAGTAATGCTGGCTATGTCACCAGGATTCACTACGTCCTTCAACGTCAAGGCCTGGCCAGGACTCGTTTCCCGGGGCATGATGACGCCATCCACCACGATGAGTGGCCCGTACGTCGTGGAAGGCAATACGTATTCATTATATTTATCTATGCCTAAGCCGGCTATGCTGCTAACGCCCCTCACCAATACGCCTCCCCCAGTGCTCGTGGGATCCCCTTCCGACTGATTGGTTATATACAAACCGGTCACCCGGCCCTGCAGCATGGAACTCACATCCGAGCTGGTCACACCACTCCTGATGACGTCTCCACTGATCCTTTGGACGGAGCCCGTCAGTTCCCCGGCCGTCTTGTTCGAGTAGCCGGTCACCACCACTTCATTCAATTTGCTGTCCGCCTTCCTCAGATAAACAACGACGTTCAGCGGCTTGTCCCAAACAGTGATCCTTTGTCCCTGGTTCTCATAGCCCACAAAGGAGATCTCCAACACGTAGGATCCGGCAAGGATACCTGCGAAGGAAAATTCTCCTTTGCCATTGGTCGCCGTTCCCAGGTTCAACTTTGAAATCTCCACGGAAGCCCCTGCGATGGGGACCCCTTTTTCATCTTTTACAACGCCCTTCAGGACTTGTCCCGTCGGTTGTACTGTAAAGTCCGCCGGGGGGGATTCTTTGACTTGAATAACCACGGTCGTACCGCTAATGGAAAATGCAATGGGCTGGTCCTTAAAGCATATGTCCAGGACTTCCTTTAGGGAGGCGTCCCGCACGCTGACACTGACGGGTTTTGCCTTTGACAGCATTTCATCGGTAAAAAAGAAAAGGTAGCCCGTCTGTCGGCCGATCTCTTTAAAGACCTTTTCCAGGGGAGCATTTTTCTCCGACATCGTTATTTTCTGGCTGTAAGTGGCGGCGCTTACATGGAGGCCGGCAAATAACAGTAGTACAGCAGTTAGTTTCATGATCAACATCATTTTGATGCCGGGTTTGAATAACACCAGTAAATTCATACTTTCGTGTAGTTTGGGGTTTAGCTTTTTGCAGTCAATTAGTGTGGCTTAAATGGGTGGACCCAACTATTTTCCCGGAAGTGTTTGCCGCGCTTCCGGTTTTTTTATGGATAACCCTGGGGCATGCGGGGGCATTACGTGTAGGTTGATCTCATGTCTGATATATTTAAAGTGATTAAGGGGATACTATAATGGTCCTGCCCGAGACCTCGAAATGGACTTTGTGGGTCAATTCCATTGTGTTCAACAACGAGTAGACATCTGCGTCCCGGTGGACTTCACCTGAAAAGTGATCGCTGACGACTCCTTTATATTGCACATCCACATCGTACCACCGGGCCACATTCCGCATCACCTGCCTGATGTCTTCACTCTTGAATTCGAACAAGCCTTCCTTCCATGCGACTGATTCCTCCGGGTCTACCGTTTTCACTTGCATGTCTCCTCCTGATTTATTCAGCAGGGACTGCTGACCCGGCGTCAGGAAAACGCTGCGCCCCCCGAATCCCACCTTTACCGCACCTTCCAGCAACGTAGTAGCCATCGCTTCTTCGTCATCATACGCCATTACGTTAAAATGGGTGCCCAACACGTTCACTTCCATTCCGTTCACTACCACCTTAAATGGCTGGGCGGGATTTTTAGCTACTTCAAAATAGGCTTCCCCAGTGAGGTCCACCTGCCGCACCTGACCCACAAAAGCCGTCGGGTACCGTAGGGAGGAAGCGGCGTTCAACCAAACCTTTGTGCCATCCGATAGCACCACCGAATAGAGTCCCCCCCTGGGCGTGGTGAGTGTGTTATACGCCGGTTGCGTGGCTTCGTTACCCGGGGCGCTATATACCAATTGCGCTTTTTGCTTGTTAATATCCTTCTTTACCGGCCCGTCTTTCAGCGCCTCCAGTTCTACGATGGATCCATCTCCCAAGGTGAGTGTCGCCTTATCTGCTACCGGCCTGATGGCGGCGCCCACCAAAGCTGCGGCCACAGGCTGCTTTGACAGCCACCCGTCATAGAACCATTTAATGGCTCCAGCAGACGCCAGGAGCAACAGCACCGAGGCGGCTACACCGATGTACCTCCAACGGATAGCAGGACGTCCGCCCCACTCCTTCGCGCTTTGTATCTTTTGCCAGATCCGCTGCCTGTGCCTGTCTTCCCCTGATACAAAGGATGCCGGTATTTCTCTTTCCTCGTCCTGATCCTCATTATACCATTTCGCAAAGACCTCTTCTTCCTCCGGGGTAATTGTCCCGTTCATCCACTTTTCAGCTAGCTCAAGATACTTTCTGTCAGGATTTTCCATTTCCATGAAAGGGGGGTGTTTACACTTAAGGTCACATGAGAGACGCCAATCCCTATATGCCTGTTAAAAAAATTATAAAAAAAAGAAAAGGAAGCGTATGCCTGTTCGCAATACTTTCATCGCCCTGTTCACATGGGCTTCCACCGTCTTTTCGGAGATGTTCAGGTGGAGTGCGATCTCGCGTTGGGAGTACCCGCTTTCTTTACTGAGCTGGTAGACCAGGCGGCATTTATCGGGGAGATTTGCCACTAACCGGGCGATACGCTCTTTCAATTCATCAAAGCCCAACCATTGCTCTGTGGAGGAGTCGGCTATGCTCATTTTTTTGCCCGTGTACTGCTCATACTTCAGCCTTCGTTGCCTCCGGGCCAATAAGTTGATGACGCGGTATTTTAAGGCGACCGCCAGGTAGGCCCGCAGGTTGGAACTGATATCAATGCTGAGGCGGCGCTTCCATATATCCAAAAAGATATCCTGCACCAATTCCTCGGCTTCCGCCAGGTTATTGGTCTTGTTGGCCGCCACATTAAAAAGGATCTGCCAGTAACGGTTATAGATTTCCGTAAATGCAATCTCATCCTCCAAATGCAGGAAATGCAACAGTTCGGTATCGGTATAAGATGAATAAGCAGTCATTGGCCTTAATCTTCAATAAATATACGAGATTGTAAAGCATCAACCGCTCATAAAGTTTATATGATTAAAAAGATACATTGATTAAATTAATAAGGTATACCAGGTCCTTCTCTGGCCTTCTCTAGTGTTCTCTAGCCCAGGAGCGCTTTCAGTCTGGCGTCGATCTCTTCTTCATTACCGGTGTACAAAATGATCTTACCCTCCTTATCCAGCAACACGTAGAAAGGTATATAGGTCGTCATATACAAGGTCCCCACCCTGGCCGGCATATTTTTTATGGGGAAATCATCATCCACCTGCATCCAGGGCATTTTTTCCTGGTCCATAGCCTTGCGCCAGTCAGTCCAACGATTATCATCGGAAACGCTTACGATATCAAATCCTTTTGCATGGTATTTAGCATATATTTCCTTCCAATGAGGGATCGCCTGCCGGCAAGGATGGCACCAGCTGGCCCAAAAATCAATCATCATATATTTTCCCCTGGTAGAGGATAGTGTAAAAGAAGAGCTATCGCTTTTCAATAAAGTGAAATCGGGGGCCGGAGATCCGGGCAGCAACGCTTTCCGTTTGTCCAGCGCGGTAAATAACCTTTTGCAGTAGCCTGAAGATCTTGCTTCCCCTGTAAATCCATTCAGCATGGTTTCCATATTTGAGAGCGGCATATTAGGATCCTCCTGATACAGATCGTTCATCATATAAGCCCCTACTGCCATGGAGGGATGCTGGTTAATATACCGGCTGATCCAGTCCTGTTTCCAGGCCAATTGTAGTTTGTGGACAGAATCAAGCTGGTCCCTGATCTTGTATTGCTTATCGATATCCTTTTCTGCCCTGAATGCGGTATCCAATACGGCCATGGCCTCATCATATTTTTTCTGCCCGGAATCATGCTGGAATGCCATCCACTCATCCTGGCCCTTTGAGCCAGAGACAGTATAGTTCTTTATCATTGCGCCCACTCCCCCACCGTATTTTGCATAGTCATAATGTTCTGCTCCTGTCGTATCAGCCGTTATCTGGACGTCCTCATTCCCTGAAAATACCTGGAAAGACCAGCCTCCTGGCTCAATAAGAACGGTTAACATCTGCGGTTCATCCAATTTCCCCTTGATGGTAAAGACCCCATTGCTAAAAGGCACACTGTCTATGACCTTGGAACTTCTGTCGTCCTCCTTATAAGTAACCAATTTCACCCCTCCGGATGGAATGCCTGTCAACTGGCCGTGAATCGAAAATCCCGTCTCTTTGGTCTTGCAGGACACAGCGGCGCCAACCAGCAAAAGGGCCATCCAATGGTTTCTGTTCATTATATGGGGGTTTATACTAAGGTCAAAGCTGGCTTCACTTTCCCTATATGCAAGGGAAAATATATTATTTTCATCCAAAAAATCTCCGGATGCTTTCCCGTAATTTTTGGTTCCTTATAATATGTCTTGTGGCTTCTGCCTCGCCCACCCGTTCCCAGACAATGACCAATCCGCAAATGGATAGTTTGGTGGAAAACACGATGAAGGCTTTCGAAGTGCCAGGCATCGCGGTTGGAATCGTGAAAGATGGTAAACTACTTTATGCGAAAGGTTATGGGGTACGGTCGCTTAATACTGGGGAAAAGGTGGATGCCCATACATTATTCGGCATCGCTTCCAATAGCAAGGCTTTTACGGCGGCGGCGATGGCTATATTGGTCGATCAGGGGAAGCTGAAATGGGACGATAAGGTCATTACCTATATTCCCGAGTTCCAACTGTACGATCCTTATGTGACCGCCAATTTCACGATCAGGGACCTCTTATCTCACCGCAGCGGCCTGGCTCCTGGCGCCGGCGATCTGATGCATGATCCGGATTCAAGCAATTTCACTCTTTCGGATATCATCCATAACATGCGATTCCTTACTCCTATCTCCCCTTTCAGAAGCAAATTCGGCTACAGCAATAATATGTATATCATCGCCGGAGAAATTGTTGCAAGGGTCTCGGGGATGAGTTGGGAAAAGTTTGTCGAAAAAAACATCATGGGGCCTTTGCAAATGGAGGAGAGTTCGGCTTCTTATAATGGGATCAAGGACAAGACCAATGTAATTGATGCACATGCTTCCGTGGACGGCATGGTGAAGGTGATTCCAAGGTATGCCTCCGAAATATGCGATCCCGCGGGAGGGGTGTATTCCAGCGTAACAGACCTGAGTAAATGGGCTATTATGCAGTTGAATGGGGGTAAATATGGGGAAGGGTTAACACAGCAACTCTTTAGTGAGGCGGTACATAATGAGATGTGGACACCACAAACGATCATTCCGATAGGAAAGACAAATATCTACAATACCCATTTCGGAGCCTACGGGCTCGGGTGGTTCCTTTGTGATGTGAAAGGATATAAGCAGGTTTTTCATACGGGTCAGGACGTGGGCATGGTATCTGAAATCATACTAATGCCGGAACTGAAACTGGGCATCATTGTTTTGACGAACCAGGAAGCCGGCGAGGCCTATGTTTCCATCGGCGACCAGATCATAGACGGCTACCTGGGCATCACGGGAACAGACCACCTTAAGGAAAAAGTGGACCAACACCGGGAGAGTAAGCGGTACACGGATAGCACGGTTTCAGCGGTTCAGAAAGCGTTGACCTTCGGGCAAAGCAGGGCTACCTTCACTGCGGATTCCAACAAATACTGCGGCCTTTATCGGGATAACTGGTTGGGGGATGTGCTGATTACCGTCAATAACCATCAATTATGGTTCCATTCATTAAGGTCTCCGCAATTGACGGGCCCCATGCTGCATTACAACGACAATATCTTCGCTATTAAATGGAGAAATTCTTCATTGGACGAGGGCGTCTTTGCTTCGTTCACTTTCAATGAACAGGGAAAGGCAGACAGCATCAGCCTACAAGCGATTTCGGGCTTTTCCAGTGATTTCAAAAACCTTCACTTCCGGAGGATAAAAGAATAAGTGGGGACGATGGCGATGTTACGTTAAGGAAGGTGATCAAACAAGGCTACTAATTCCGGTTTACCAGATTCCAGAGCCTCCTGAAGGATCTTTTTTGCGGCGATTAAATCCCCTGTTGCCCGCCACAAGTCTCCACAAAATCTTCAAAGCCCTTCTTCACCAACATAAATAATTGTAATTATGATATTTACAAATTACATTAAAATAAATATTTTTAATACTTGCATTAGTGACCGATCGGTCACTTATCTTTGTACTGTTATCCGATCAACAAATAGGATCGACCAATGACTAAAGCAGAAAAAACCAGGCAGTTCATCATAGAAAAGTCCGCTCCGCTTTTTAATACCAGGGGCGTTGCGGGAACGGCGATGAGTGATATTATGGAGGCCACTAAGCTGGCTAAGGGCAGCTTGTACGTTCATTTTCAGAATAAGGATGAACTGGCTTACAGTGCGGTGGATTATAACCTGAATACGTTGGCCAAAGGGATCATGGGCGCGACGAATAAATATACAACTGCCAGGGATAAACTATTTGCGGTATTGGATTTCCTGGGCGATCCCTTGCATCCGCCGTTAGTGGGTGGGTGCCCAATGCTGAACTTTGGTATGGAGGGTGACGATACGGATCCTGTGATCCGAAAGATGGTACACAAGATCGTAGAGGCAATCCAGCAAGGGGTGATGGCGATCATAGAACAAGGGATGGCTTCGGGGGAATTCAAGCGTGGCTGGAACGTGGGAGAATTTGCCATCAGGACTTTCGCACTCATTGAAGGAGGGATCTTCCTATCCAGGGTCTCAGGAAATAATAAGCAGATGGACATCATCGTGGGGACGATCAAAAGGGAAATTATGGAACAGGTGTGTTGAGTTCCCGGCACCCCTTTTTTTTGGAGCAAATATGACCGATCGGTCATTTTACATACACTTCATCTTACAAAAAAAAAAATCATGAAAAAGCAAAAGGTTTGGTTCATTACCGGCGCCTCCAGGGGTTTCGGCTTAGACATCGCAAAAGCAGCACTCGCCATCGGAGATAAAGTGGTCGCCACTGTCCGTAGCAAGGCAGACCAACTCACCGCCACCTTAGCGCATAATCCCGACCTACTGGTGGTTACGCTGGATGTGACCAATGAAGCACAGGTGAAAGAGGGCGTGCAAAAGGCCATTGCCCGGTTCGGACAGGTGGACGTACTGGTGAACAATGCCGGATACGGTCTGCTGACCGCCACGGAAGAAGCCACGGACGCCGAAGTCAGGAAACAGTATGATACCAATGTCTTTGGTTTGCTGAATGTCACCAGGGCCATTTTACCTTTCATGCGCGCTAAAAAATCAGGGCATGTGATCAATGTCTCTTCTCTCTTTGGCTACGGCGCCACGGCACCCGGATTTGGATTATATGGTTCCACGAAGTATGCAGTGGAAGGCATTTCTGAAGGACTTGCCCTGGAAGTGAAGCCCCTGGGGATTCGTGTGACGGCGATAGCGCCCGGCCTGTTTAGTACTGATTTTTTAGCCGGTGATTCGTATGTGGCTTCTGCCAATGTACTGGACGCCTATGCTGCTACAGTAGGCCAGGTAAGGGTTGCTGCCACTCAATTGCACGGAAATCAACCCGGAAACCCGGCCAAGCTGGCCCAGGTGGTCATTCGACTCGCTGGTAGTGAAAACCCTCCCCTTCACCTACCCATAGGAAAAGACGCTGTCGATAATTTCAGAAATAGTGCTGCCAGGGCCGAAAAAGATGTGGCCGCCTGGGAAGATGTTTCCAGGAGCACGGATCATGTGAAGGCGGCGGTGGCCAGCAATTAAAAAAAACATATTTTGCGTGAAACGGAACGCATGCAAAATAATTCCCCGATTCATTACCCGAAGATCACAAGGGCATTCATCTATGTCCTTGTGATCCTGTTAGGGATACAGTGCGTTGTGCATGCTCAAACGGCCGGTGATTATTACAGGATGGGAGTAAACAAGGCCAAAGCAAATGACCTGCGTGCCTCTATCCTGGCACTTGATACGGCCATTCAGATGAACCCTTCCTATACGGAGGCGTATGAGAACCGGGCGCACCTGAAAATGGGATTGAAGGATTACCGGGGCGCTATAGAAGATTTTACGGCTGCCATCAAAATGGAGCCTGACAATTCCTTTTTGTACTATAACAGGGCCCTCTGCTTTTTTAACCTGGATGATCTTAAAAACAGCCGGTTGGATATTGACCTGGCGATCCGGTTGAAAGCCGACTTTTCTGACTCCTATAATGCCCGCGCGGTGATTAAATTTCACATCGCCGATTTCAAGGGATCGAAGGACGACCTGGACACCTGCCTTACGCTCAACCCCAATAATGAAAACGGTTTTTACAACCGGGGAAAGGCAAAAGCCGCCCTCAAGGATTATCCGGGCGCCATCAAGGACTTGGATAAAGCAATGGAATTAAGCCCGGACCGAAAGGACGTATACTTCCAGGTCTATAACAACAGAGGGATCTGTGAATTGAACCTGAATGAATACGCCCTGGCTATCGCGGACTTTAATACAACCCTGGCGATGAACCCCACATACCGGGAGGCTTATTGCGACCGGGGTCTGGCGGAGATACACTCAAGTAAGAAGACATTAGGCTGTGCAGATCTGAAGAAGGCCAGCGAAATGGGATCAAATAATGCGAAAGCCGCCATTACGAGTTATTGTAAATTTTGACTCAGGATCGAGCAAATGCTATGGCAAATTCCTTCGCGAAGTCTTCCAGTTTGATCTTTTGAAATGGAACCGGATGCTGCTTATAATCCGCGATCATTTGCCCGTTGCGGACAGCACTTCCCATTTCCACAAAATTCCTGGCAATCTCCAGGGGCAGCCCTGCCTGTACCGCTCCGTTCACCGCCTCTTCATCGCTGAATGCTACGTAAGGCAGTTCCGGTTGGCCGATGGCCGCACCTAACGCGGCAGCTATTCCCTTGCTGGTTCTTTCATCGCTGACGATATACCGGATACTTTTCCCAGTATAGTTTCCACGCAGTAATTCGGCTGCCGCTACCGCCGCGATATCAACGGGATGTACCAAAAGCACGGTCGAATCACCCCCATAGTTATTCCCGAATATCCCGGCATGTTTGATCATGTTTATATCATTGAGGAGGTTCGTATAAAAAAAACCAGGGCGTAAATGCTTTACATCTACCTGGTCAAGTCTATTCAATTCCTGCTCTACCAAATGAGCGCCATTCACAGGTCCACATCCTTCGGCCAGGTGAGCCCCGATACTGCTCAGGTTCACCACCTTCTTAACACCGGAGGCTTTGATGGCGGCGGCATAATTCCTCCCGATACCGTGGATGTATTCTTTCCAGTTACTGACGTCAAATTTAGGGGGCACCATGGTGTATATGGCGTCTGCCCCGGTAAAGGTTTTTGTCAGGAAGGCCAGGTCATCGACCGAGCCGATAGCTGCCTTGGCTCCTAAAGCGGTTATCTCTGGTATTCTTCCAGCATTGCTGGTAACAATAACAGCTTCGTGCCCGGCGGCTATCAATTCCCCGGCCAACGGTTTGGTAATATGGCCCAGTGAGCCGATCAGTACATATTTCATTTGTTCTTTTTTTGTTGAACAAAGGTATATTTGTACTGTCTTTATAACAAGTACCTACCCGAAAGTAAGTGTCAAAAATGAATGCCGATGTCTGCTATTAAACAGAGTTCCACCAACCAGCAAAACAAGCAAATCATCCGGGAATGCCCGGTCAGCTTCACCCTGGAAAAGATCGGAGGACGATGGAAGCCTTTGATCCTGTATAATTTGCGGGTTGGCCCACTCCGGTTTGGAGCGTTAAAGAAGGCCCTACCTGCCATCACGGAGAAGATGCTGATCCAGCACCTGCGTGAACTGGAGGCAGATCTCCTGGTCAACAGGGAAGTCAAACCTGTGGTCCCTCCCCATGTGGAATACAGCCTGACGGCTACCGGTCAAACCCTGGGACCTATCCTAAATGCAATGGCGGAATGGGGATTGAGTAACCTGTCACCGACGCCTGCGCTCCCATAGATCGTATTGCAGATAAATGCCTGCTGCTTTATTGATCTCTCTGCCGCTGCCCGTTGCGGCATTTGCGGGGGGCTTGCTGAAATCGGAAAGGCCTTGCTGATACCTCAAGCCGATGGTGACCCTATTCCAATGATAATTGGCTTCGAGTAAAACCCTCCAGTCCACATTTCTCAATTGAATGGCTTGCTCCATGGCTTTGCCCAGCTTAGCCGTGTGGTAGGCAGTAGGCAGAAGAGAAGCGGAATCATAACTGACGACACGCTGATATACGAAGCCTCCCCTTAACCCCGAATACTGCAAACCCGCCCCCAGGAACCAATGAGGGGAAGGGGAATAATCCACTGTAAGGGGTATGTCGGTATAATATAATTTTTGCAATGTGGAAGTGGTGAACACGACTACATGACTGGTCGTAGAGGTCCTGGGGCTATCGGTCACCAGCGGATGGACGTACTGAGGACTATTGAACCGGAAGGAGATCTGAACGTAAAGGTTCTTACGCAAATAATACTGGAAATAGGGCGCGGGGATATAGTCCGAGAGCAAGTTGCTGTTTCCATTGATATTAAAGGGGTAAAGTTCTTGGTTGCCTAATGGCGCATTTTGGGCCAGGGATAAACCAGCGGCCATCATGAAGGACTTCCGGAGTGTGGCGCCCTTGCGGGTCTTAGCGGCGTTTTCGGCCATGGCGGGGTTTTCGGCATTAGCGGGGTTTTCGGCTTTGGCGGCGTTGCTCTGCGTATTTACCTGGTCCGGCCGAAGGCTGGGATAGGCGATATCGGGACTACCCCGGAAGGGGTATTGCAAAAGGGATGCGGATGGCAATGGGCTGAAGGCAATTGACTTGTCATCGGGTGTGGCATCTGGCGTGGGCGTGACATTCCGTATGGTCGTGGCACCCGGAGCGGGCGTGGTACCCGGTGCAGCCGTGGCGCCCGGCGCGGGCTTGTCGTGTGGCGTGGGCTTGTTGTTTGCCACCGGGTTGTCGTTCGTCGCGGGTCTATTGTTTGTTGAAGCGACCCGCGAGCCTGCGGAGTCTCCAGCAGGGAGGACCCGATGTAGGCGCTCCTTGCCCACAAGGTTTTCCGCGGAAGCGTTGGATGAATGGATGGAGTCCCGCCGGACGCTCAGGGTGCGTTCGTGCACTGAATGGATATGTATAGCGAACCTGGCCAGTATGGAAATGGCGACAATGCCTACCAAAACGGGCCGCCTGGCGATATGCCACCAGCCTATGGGCAGGCGGTTGTCATCGTCGAGCTTTTTTTCCATTTTGGACCATGCTCCATCCACCGATGGAATGTGGATCGGGCTCTCTTCTGCGGAGAAAAATATAGGATCTGGTGGGTTGTCGCGCATAGTGATTATACCTAATTGGGTATCTGCAGGGGATTTATAGTGACCATCCCCGCTGATCCGCTCACAGGACTAAATGTATACAAGGTGCTGGTCGCGGTGACGGTGAACTGGAAGACGCCTTCTCCATCGGGTAAGAAAATCGTGATAGTGGAAGTGGAGCCTACTGCTAAATGATTAATGGTAAACGAATTTTCAGCCGGTACAGTGACCCCAGCGCAAGCGTTGCCGGTATTGAGTACCACACTGGAAAGCGTCACAGAATCGGAGCGGGGCAAGGAATTTTGCGTTATTGCGACGTAAGCATTGCAGGGGTATGAGTCCACGGTTTGAATGACAAAGGTGATCCCGGTATCCACGAGCGTAGACCCTGTATCCGGCACCAATTGGGCCACCAGGACAAATTTCTCACCCGCCAGCGTAAGGCTGTCGGCCGCCCCCGTATAAGAAGAATCAGAAACAGTAACCGGAGCCGTGGCGCTGTCCTCGATCCCTGAGACGGAATCGGTAATATAAATGGCGGTGATATAATAGGTGCCCGAATTAGAGAAAGTGATGGTCGCGCTCTGGCCAGCCGGGGTAATCTGAGTACCCGTAGCTGGTCTGACGACCCAATTGGCGCTATTATCCGTCAGCCCAGCAGGAAGGCTCACCAAGAGGGCCTGCCCTTTCTTTACGCTGGAGGAAGACAGGGTGAGGGCGTGGGGCTGGCTGTTCTGATGGGATTTTGGAACATCACTGAGCTCTTTTTGGCAGGCATATAGACCGGCGAGCGATAGCCCTGAAAAAAACAGTATCCGCGCGAAGCTCTTCATACATGATGGTTTATCTGGAGAGCTTTACGAATGGAATGGATCAAAAGGTTGGGTCAGGCAAAAAAAAATACTGAAAATAGCTCGATAAGGCTGAAAGAACAGAGCGCCCCACTTGCCCGAAGGGCCAACGACAACCATGCCAGTCAGGATCATATCTGAGGTGTGCCCGAAGAATCAGAACGTGGGCCTGGGGAGGGGCCCCCTTCTAAGAAACGCCCAAATTGTGTACAAAATTATGTACGTATAAAACTTATCGAAGTGTCTTGGAATATTCTTCAAGCATCTCCCTTTCTTTCTTGCTCAAACTGCCCATTCCCCGCTTGTTTATTTTGTCAAGCACTTTGTCGATCTCTTGTTGTGTGCTCATTTTCTCAGCGTTGTACTTATGTTCTATCGAATAAAAGTTCTTATGCTCTTTGTAGTAAAAATTGTCAATGAGCAGAATATGGGGCCTGGTAATGATTAAATAAATGAAAGTCACGGAAGGCACCAATATGATGAGGATGGTCACATAGTTATCGATAAAGGCAGAGGGAACCATGATCAGGGCCACGGCCATTCCCACTAAAGCGCCGCCCAAATGGGCTTCATGGCCTATATTGGATTTGTTGGATTTGATGCCGTAGATGGAATACAGCACAAAAAAGATCGCGTACAACCAACTGGGGATGGAAAGCGGAAGTAAAAAAAAGCCAATGCCGAGTCCCGGAAACAAGGCGACGGAAGCAAACATCACCCCGCAAATGGCCCCGGAGGCGCCTACAGCGCTATAATCTCCATGATTCCGGTGTATAAATAATGTCAGCAGATTGCCGCCTACTAAACTGGTAAAATATATAATGATGAACTTAAGGCTGCCAAGACTGTTTTCGACAATTCCGCTAAACGCATACAGACTAAACATGTTAAAAAGCAGGTGCCCCCAGCTAACGTGCAGGAAGCCTGACGTAATCAGCCGTTTATAATCCTTGTCTATCAGGACCCTGTCGACTTCAAAGGTATACCTATCAAAGAAAAGCCCACTATTGAAGCCTTTGTAAGAGAAGACAATAGTTACAATGATCAGAATAAGTCCAATGATTCCGGTGTTCGTCATATGGGATAAATATACATCACTTTATATTTTATCCAAATCCCTCCTTTGACCGGTCGCAAATTCTGACGGTCGCTCTTCAACCCAATGAACACCTTGACAACCGGGAATTACTATTTCAAACCGTCAAACAGGAATTGCTCTCCAATAATAGCATTGAAATGGTGGCCAGCGCCAACCAGCCTATCGTCCACATTGGGAGCGCTACTACCAGCGCAGACTGGGACGGGCGGGATACCAGCTTCAGCCCCAAAATCAATCAATTGTCCGCGGACGCCGACCTGCAAAAGACACTGCACCTGCAAATGAAAGAAGGAAGGTGGTTTCAGGCCTCCAGTCCGGCGGACCGGCATGCATTCATCCTCAATGAAACGGCCGTAAGAGAGCTAGGTATACGCACTCCTGTCATTGGACAACGGTTTAGCTTACATGGCTCTTCCGGATTGATTATCGGTATAGTGAAGGATTTTAATTATCAAAGCCTGCATGAAAAGACCGGATCCCTTGTAGTCTTCAATAATCCGGACTGGTATCATTTCTTCATGATCCGGACAGCGCCCCATAGGGTGAGTCAGGCAGTGCAGGCCGTAACCGATACCTGGAAAAAAATACTCCCAGGCACCCCGCTGGAATATAGCTTTCTGGATGACCGCTTCAACGACATCTACAGACAAGACCAGAAAATATCCACCTTAATATTCGCATTCGCGGCTATCGCTGTGATCATTTCCGCCATGGGTCTCTTTGGCCTGGCTGCCTTCGCAGCGGAACAGCGTACCAAAGAAATCGGTATCCGAAAAGTACTGGGCGCCACCATGGCCAGTATTAGCATCCTTCTCTCCAAAGACTTCATTAAACTGGTCATCATCAGCCTTCTCATCGCCTTTCCCGTCGCCTGGTGGGCCACGAGCCAATGGCTGGAGAATTTTGCCTACCGGATCTCTATCAGTTGGTGGATGTTCGCCCTGGCCGGGGTCCTGGCCCTATTGATAGCCCTGCTCGTCACTAGCTACCACGCCATCAAGGCCAGCATGACAAATCCGGTAAAGAGTTTGAGGACTGACTGAATAGGCCTTACAGCGCATTTCCGAAGATCCACTTTTCAGCTTCGTCCGAATTAATCATCATTTCGCCACTATGGCCGCTGTCCGGCACTACATTGTAGTGCATTTTATACTCGTATTCCGGAAATGTGCTTAAATAAGCTACGTAGTTTAAACCGCGTTCGAGCCGAAAAGGGCCTTGTAAATTCGCCGCGCAGGAAATATCCAAATTGGGGTCATCCATCCTGGTATCCTTTCCTCCCAATAAAATAACAATATCCCTATGCATGATATTATGCCGGATATTGTCCGCCCCCATTGCCCTTGCATACGTATTCAGCCCATCCATTCCTTTCGGATAATGGTTATACTCGGGGCAGCCGGATGTATCGGGGATCGAATAGGTCCCATCCCCTAGGGGCCGTCGATTGTCCGCATACATATAGGACGAGGGATCCATGACGATAAAGCGAAATTTGAAGGCGGTCAACATATCGGGAATAGGCGTAGTGGCGGAATATCGTTGCACAAACTGTCCGCCGGCGGAGTGCCCGACCACCCTCACGGATCGGATATTGGGAAATTTGCCTGAAGTCAGCACACTCATTAACAGGGAATCCAATACTTCGTAGGAACTCATCTTTTCACTTTGAGGCCGGCTCTCACTTGAAAGGGAAGCATAGCCGTCTTTCCACTCCGCTTTTTTCCAATACAAAAAATCATTCCCCAGGTCATAATAATCCAGGTCTTCCGCATCAGCATATTGAGGGGCGATGATCAGGGTTTGTTTCTTTTGTTTGGCTTCCCTGACCAAATCCCCGGCATACTGAAAATAGGCAACCCCATTCCTGTTGACGCCATGTACGTAGATCAACAGTGTGTTCACCAGGGTATCCACCTTATTCAAAGAATGACTGGCTGCATAGCGGAGCGACTGTTTGCCCCCGTTTTTATGCATTTCGAAAACCGAAGGACACGAGGGTGCTATTTTCTTATTTTGCGCCTCACTGCCGTGGGAAAGGAATAAAAACGCGAATAGTAGGACTGCTACGGTTAACCATGTACAATTCATTGACCTAAAATACTGAAAAAAGGCCTTGAAGGAAATATTTTTCAATTGGCCGGCTGAACGGTTCTCGGCCAGACTTCCCGGCATTCAACGGTGCCTCCGTATGCCAGTACGGGGCAGGCTTTTGCCAGCTCCACTGCATTTTCCAGACTTCGGGCGTGAAGAATAATACTACTCACTACCTTAAGACCATCTGAAATAACCATTTCCTTTTTCACCGTTCTATCCGCTCCTGAGAGCACGTAACTTTCGGTGGGGAAAACAAAACTGGTCACAAATACGTTATCCGCCTTCCACTTGTCAAGCACTTTATTCCACTGGGGGTTCACCACTTTTGCCTGCTCACCTCCATAGGTCACCGGCACCCTGACTAATAAGATGAATTCTTTCATTTGAGGATCTGATTTTGTTGTTTGCGCATAAGACCTACCACTGTACAATACCAGGCAGAGAAGGCCGGCTAAAATTGAGGGTTTCATTTTCTTGAATTTTATGATGTAAAATTCAGGCCTTTAGAAACCGGATCATTGTAAAAAATCATTGATTTGGGAGGGGGCCGCCAAGGGCGGAGAATTTGCCGGGCGAGCGAAGAATCTACCAGGCGGGGGGGGGAGAATCTACCAGGCGGGCGGGGACTTGAAGAAGTCGGTGGGGACTTGTCCTGTGAATAATTTAAATTCCTTATTGAAATGCGGCTGATCAAAATATCCCGCCGCATGCGCCATTTGAGTAAGTGTCGAGTCGTGTGGGTAATTACGAATGACGGATTTCATTCGCACGATGGATGAAAATCGCTTGGGTGAAGCCCCTACTGTCTTTCTAAACCTTTTTTCAAATGCATCCTGGCTGATATAGAGTGAACGGGCCAGGTCTTTCATTTTATTATTTCCGTTGGTGGAATGAATGAGTTGCAAGGCGCTTGCAATGAGCTTGTCCGGTCTGGGATTATGCAGCCTGGACAGTAAAAACCGCTCGATGATGGCAATTCGTTGGCCATCGTTTGTTGTTTCGGCCAATTGTTCCTCTATGATCGATACCGCCTGCCGGTTAACAAGGTTATCCAGGGGAATGCTGTCTTCAAAAAGCTCATTCAACGGGCCTTTAAAAAAGGCTGATGCGCCCCCCATTTTAAATATGACCAGAATATTCCCAGTATTTTTTGTGTAATTGATTAATCGAACGGATGTTCTCAATCCGGAAACCACGGAGACCGGGAGGGCCTTTTTAGTATATTCCGACACATAGTTTACCTCCCCCCTGTACCTAAAAGCCATGGCAACTGAGGTATCAGGCAAAACCCGGTTCACCAATTCCGCCTGACTTTCGATCAGAAGGTATCTTTGAACAAAGGGTTCCAGTACTGCTGTCGGTGTATAGGCATTCACATTCATAATACTCCGCATATATCCTTATGCTAAATTAAGCATAAAAAAAGCCAGGCACAACTGCCTGGCTTTACTGGGAAATAAGTTCTTGGGCTGAACTACGGATTGTTTGGTCTTTAGGATACGGATTCTAGTTCGTTGTTGGTTAAAGGCAATAGTTCCACTTTTTAGCTTTCATAGAATCTGGATACGTTGGTTTTCATCAATATTGGATACTTAGCTTTCAAGGGATACTGGATACGGATAATTGGTTTTTCGGATATTGGATACTGGATTTTTTCGGAACCTATTGCGATCATCAACAATACAAACATAGTGCATCTGCTAAACCGACGCTAGAGCAAATCCGCCCTATATTATGAGTGAATTTGACAACAGAACTGTTGGGATATTTCCCATCTAAAAACCGTATTTATACGGTTTTTAAAAGACAAAGCCGCTACCAGTAAGGGCTCTGAATTTAAGCGCGTCAACGACCTTCCTGATCCATGGAATGTTTCTGCGGAAACCCTCTTCGAGGTCTGCGAAGAGGCGTCATTTTCACGGGTCGTTTCCGTGATTTTCACGGGTCCGTTTCCTGATTTTCACGGGGCGCCGACGGAGTCGGATGGGGTGTCGGTGGAGTCGGATCAGGCGTCGGTGGAGTCGGATCAGGCATGGCGGAGTCGGATGGAATGGACTGGACGAAAAAAGCCAGGCACAACTGCCTGGCTTTACTGGGAAATAAGTTCTTGGGCTTGAACTACGGATGTTTGGTCTTTAGGATACGGATTCTAGTTCGTTGTTGGTTAAAGGCAATAGTTCCAGTTTTTAGCTTTCATAGAATCTGGATACGTTGGTTTTCATTGATACTGGGTACTTAGCTTTCAAAGGATACTGGATACGGATAGTTGGTTTTTTCGGATATTGGATACTGGATTTTTCGGAACCTATTGCGATCATCAACAATACAAACATAGTTCATCTGCTAAACCGACGCTAGAGCAAATCCGCCCAATATTATGAGTGAATTTGACAACGAAACGGCAAGGATATCTCCTAGTTTTGAAGCCGTATAAATACGGCATGAGGAATGCAAAGCCGCTACCAGAAAGGGGTTTGTAATTAAACAAGTTTATGATAGGCGTAATTGGCGGGCCGCTCCCGAGGAAAGCCCTTCGAAGCCCGGGGTGAAGAAGGCGGAAAAACCTCTCGAAGTACGGGGAGAGGGCAGTGGAAAAACCTCTCAATGCCCGGGTGCAAGCCGGGCGTTCGGGGTGCAAGCCGGGTATTCTGGTCATTGCCGGACGAAAAAAAACCAGACATTGCTGTCTGGCTTAGTTAAGAAATAATTTCTAGGGCAGAAACTACTGAACGTTTTGGTTTTTAGAATAGGTGAGCGCTAGAGTACGGATCGTTGTTTAAAAGCAATGTGTTCTGTTTTGTTGGTTCTTAAGGGATACTGGATACTTTGGTTTTCATTTCATAAATATTGGATACATGGTTTCACAGATACTGGATAATTGATACATGGGTTAGGATAGTAAGTACAAGATTTCTTTTAGAACCTATTGCGATCATCAACAATACAAACATAGTTCATCTGCTAAACCGACACTAGAGCAAATCCGCTCGATTTTTTGGGTAAATTTGACACTTATAGAAGTAGGAGATGTCCCAATGAAAATGTAGTACAAATACGATCTTTGGAGATTGGCTGCAAAATTAGCCGTTTGAGAAGTCCCCATATACAGCAATAACCACGCCAATCAGCCATTTCAGCGGGCTATTTTTGAGGAAATAAGAAAGGGGATTGGGAGCGACCAGCCACGTGTAATATGCTTATTACCAATACTATACGACAATTGCCACGAGATAGGGCACAAAAAAAAGCCAGATAAAATATCTGGCTTTGCTGGGATAAGTTCTTAGGGCTTAACTACGAACATTTTCTTGTCTTCAAAAGGATACGGATCAAATCAAATCAAACAGACGTTGCTTAAACACTAGTAAGTTCCATTTACTGTTTTCATAGAAACTGGATACATAGATTTCATAGATACTGGATAGGATTTTGGTTTTTCTGATACTGGATACTGGATTTTTTTGGGAACTTACTTGCGCTCATCAACAATACAAAAGTAAAGGAAGTGCTAAAACGGCGCTAGAGCAAAACCGCCCTATATTGTAAGTGAAATTGACAATCAATGAAATAGGAGTTCTCCTACAATGAGTTACGTAGAACTACGGGAAAAACAGCCATTTAGGCTAAAAACAGCCCATTACAAGGCCATACTTAAGCAAATATCGGGCCGCAGACACCTTTTTCCTGCCTTGAAAGGCGAACAATGGAGGAATGAACGAACTAAACAATCCCAATATTTAGAATAATAATATTATCGTGTGTAATATCGTAAGCAGGACAGGATCCACACGCCAATATTATATACCTGTGAATGTAGCGGAACTCATATCGTCTGGTAAACTAGAACTCTACGTAGCCGGCTCTCTTGCCGAAGGGGAGCGGAATGAAGTGAGGGCCTATGCTATGGCATTCCCCGAAATCGCCTGTGAGATTGAACAGATCCAGGATGCCATGTTGGACTATGTGGGATCCGAAGACACCCGAATGGACAGAAATGAGTCGAATGATCTGTTTTCCCGCATCTGCGAAGATATTCAACTGCCTGAGCCGGTCTCCCTCAAAACAGGCGGCCTCCTCCCCTTGCGCAGGCCAAGCCGGCTGCTCGCTGCGGCGGCGGCCATTGGAGACATTATCAGGCGCTTCACCGGCAGCCGGGGCCACGTCATCTAACGGCGTAGGCAGGGCCCGGCGCTGTCACTTAAACGATTGCCCCAACTGGTGGAAGGCGGAGATGAACATTTCATACTTACTTCCGGAAGATGCCCAGGTGATCTGGTGACGCTGAATAGCACTCTCCATCAAGCGATTGGCCTTTTGGCAGTCTTCTTCATCATAAAAGTAAAACTTCCAGGTAGCCGGCAATTCCGCGTAGGGCTTCAGTCCGAATCCATTCCCATATATGGTAAGCAAAGTCGGGGTACTCCGCACATCGACAGAGGAAAAGTCATTTTTCAAGGCCCAGGTAAAATACGTTTCCCAAAATTGACAATGATTGCAGAGCCGCTGTCTGATTTCCGCATCGGTTTCTTTCTTTGTGGCCGCAATCCGCCAGCGGTTGTTGGCGACTGAAAAGGGATCCAAAGCGGTACCCGCCGTGGGAAAGCCGTCGAAATCAGCTATCACTTTATTATCCAGCGCCAGTTCCATATGATTATCGGTTACATATTGCACCTTTAGGTTGATCGTATCGTGTTCCTGGTTGACAAGGGAGATCTGCTCCCCCACCAGGCGCCAGGCGCCATAATCAAATTGTCCAAAGTCGCGTGTATAGGTGCCGTCCGGCTTAAGGGATAAAAAACTGGCAGGTGTCATTAGGGAATTGTGATTCGCTGCGCCCCCCGTCAGCGTGGTGTAAAACCATAACTGGCTGATGTGAGCCTTATTGAGCCGGCAGGCGATTAATCCAATGAGCAAAATAAAAGTTGACATTCTGAGTACGTGCATGCCAGTCTATTAGAGTGCTAATTTATTTATTATTACACAAAAAGAGGCTACCCTTTTGAAGGTAGCCTCTTTTGTTTAGCAAGAACGGACTTTTATTGCCCCTTCCAGGTATTATTACTTGTATCTACATCCGGGTAGCGTTGATCGGGATCGATCGTCACCTGGGTGATTGTGCTGGTGGAAGCAAAATGGAATTTCCAGTCTGTGCTGTGCATCCATATTTCTACCGGCAATTTCACACGGGTAGTAGTACCGTTTGATTCCTTTACTTCTACTGTGGCGGGCATCGGCAGTTTCTCTTTGTTCGATATAGTGATGGTAGCTCCCTGGGTTGGATCGCTGTTCACGTATTCCACTCCTGTGACGGCCTGGTCAATTTTCCAATTGTTGAAGAACCAGCCCCTCCAGAAAAAGTCCAGGTTCTCTCCTGCCGCATTTTCTATCGCATGGAAGAAGTCATACGGAGTGGGATGCTTGAACGCCCATTGGTGCACATAATATTTAAAGGCATAGTCGAACCGTTCTTTTCCCAGGATCTCTTCCCGTAATAACTCCAGTCCGGTACCGGGCTTGGAATAACAAAGCACACCCCATTCCCTGGTCAGCATTGCGTCCGGAATGGTCAACATCGGATCAGGTCCCACGAAATAAGGCATAGCCAACCGGGTCCTGCTCTTCACGGGACGGAAATATTCGCCATTGTTAAACGCAGAATCCGCTACCGTGTTAATATAGGTATTGAACCCTTCGTCCATCCAGGCATATTTTCTTTCATTACTTCCCACGATCATCGGGAACCAGTTATGGCCGAATTCGTGGCGGGTCACGCCCCACAATCCGGCTTTCCTTGCCTTGTAACCGCAGAATACGATCCCCGGATATTCCATGCCTCCTACGACACCGGCCACATTGGTCGCCACCGGATAGGAGAACTCATACATATAGCCGGAATAATATTCCAGGCAGGCCTTTACATACTCGGTGGAACGACCATAGGCTGAGTCTCCAGCGCTTTCCACAGGATACACGGACTGGGCCAGGGCTTTCTTGCCGCTGGGCAGGTTAATCCGGGCTGCATCCCAGATAAAGGCGGTGGACGCCGCCCAGGCTACGTCCCTGGTGTTGGTGCATTTGAACCTCCAGGTGAGGCGGCCCTTGGCGGGACGACTGGAAGGATCGGTGACTTCTGACTCTGAACGGATGGCTACGGTCTTGTCACTGGCCTTGGCGGCTGCCAGGCGCTTCTGTTCCAGGGGCGTCAGTACTTCCGTAGGGTTCAACAATTCTCCTGATCCGGCCAGGATCATATCGGACGGTACATTCAGGTTATATTCGATATTCCCGTATTCCAGGTAGAATTCCCCCTGGCCCAGGTAAGGCAGGGTATTCCATCCCACTACGTTATCATATACGCACATCCGGGGATACCATTGGGCTATTGTGTATACCCAACCATTCTTCGTATTGAGGCGGCCCGTGCGGTCCGTTCCGTATTGGGGGATCGTAAAATCATAAGAGATCTTGATCTTCAAAACACCCCCGTCGGCTTTGAGGTCGGTAGGGAGCTTAATCTGCATCCGGGTATCCGATATCAGATAGTCGGCGGCTATGGCCTTACCCGTTGTCGCATTGATCAGTTCCACGGATTTTATTTCATATCCTCCGTCGAAAGCAGCCTTATTCGCCCAGCGGCCACCGGAGATTTCCGTCACAGCTACCCCTCTGGACTTGAGGCTATAGATATTCTGGTCCAACTGCAGCCATACGAACGCCAGGTTCTGGGGGCTGTTATTCTTATAAGTAATGGCGACGGTCCCGGAAAGTACCTTGTTTGTCGTGTCCAGGCTGGCGTCTATCTTATAGTCAGCGCCGTTCTGCCAGTATTTGGGGCCGGGGCTGCCGGCGGCCGAGCGGATATCATCCCCGTAAGAGGGATAGAAAATAGGGGCAAATGCCTCGTGCGAATCATAATTTGAAGTGCTGGTAGTGGTACCAGCTGCAGGAGGGGTGGAAGACTGAGCCCAGGAAGCCTGCTGACTGAGCAGCATTATCCCTGAGGCTAATAACCCGATTAGTTTTCTCATATTTTGTTTCGATTGTTTTGTAAGCGCTAAAGATAGCAAAACGGGCGTGCGGGCCCTGGTTTTTGGGGATGTGCGGATAAAATAGAAGATATGCGGGGGATGGTGGAGGTATCCGGGCGAGGCGGCCGGGAATGTAAGCAGAGAGAGGCGGAGGAGAATGTAGGCAGAGGCGGGTGTATGCAGGAAGAGGTGGGCGTATGTGCCCCCTGGAGAGCGGCTAAAAGGCCACGTAGTTTTACCTGCAGATTTGCGTAGGTTCTCTCTTTCAAAAAATGATATACATAGTTAATTTTACATTTTATTACGATCGTATACATTCCTAACGTTCTACTTAACTCAAAAAATATGAAGCGGAAAATTCACTTCCCGAAATGGCAGCCAGCAACAATGGGCTTCATTGTACTGGCGCTCATTTATCTACTGTCCGGATGCCAACCGACGCTTGAATGCGGAAGCTGGATCTTTAACGGGACGCCGGAGTCCAGTGATGGGTTCAGCCAGTTCCCCCTGAACGTAGCGTTCACCTACACTCCTGCAAACTGCGGTCAGAACTGCACCTGTAATACCGACTGCATGATCCAGATGGTCTGGGTTTATGATGCAACCGATGGAATATACATATACCCTACATCGTCATATGCGGCCAGGGCCACTTCCACGGGCCGGGTTATTGACAGGATCGATGGAGCGGCCTATGGATACTATGGGCTGCTGAACGACGGTATCACCTTTTACACCGGCTGGAATACCACTGGCAGCAACGGGACGGCGAATACTTTGTTCGATAATCCCAGCGGATGGCCTAACAACACTTATTTTTATGCATTGGACGCAGCGGTTTGTTTCAAATCCACCACTTGTCAGAATAGTATCCTTGGTTACTACTTCTGGAGCTGGACGATAGACAACGACGGGAATGCGGCTAAATTCATCATCGGCCCGGCATGGCAAGGCCAGGACACGGATTTCCAGAGCGCCCTGGCTGCCTGGAATGCCTGGGCTCCCCATTCAGGCACGGAAAACCCCACCTTTCCTCCAGGGCAATCAAGTGTTTCCCATGCACAACCTTTCCCTACTTTGACGGATCTATAGAATTACTTTGACGGATCTATAAAACATAAAATAATGAGCCACTTAAAAATATCAGCCGCCCCTTGTGTGTTTTTTTTCTTCTTTGCGGCGGGATGTCACCCCAAAGGCCAGAATGTTTCGGCCCTTCAAGCGCAACAGACGATCAATGTTCAGCAGGACTCTATTCAAAAGATCGTCACGCAAACGGAAGAAAGCTATAAAGCAATGGACAACCCCACCCTGCTAAAAAAGCTGGCCGAACAAAGCTCGCGTCTCAGGGAACCTTTTAATTCCATTGCCTACAGAGAATTGAAAGGCCGCAAGGATGTCAATACGGATACCCTGGCGTCCATGGTACGCGAAACAAAAAATGGAAATGCCATCCTGCCCCTTTTGCTCCTCAGGTCATTAAACGAAAGGACATATAAGGCGCTCCCCGTTGAATTGAGATCCGGTGTACTGACGGACGCCCTGCAACGGTCGAAAACATTTAATATGTGGGGATTACCTCACCTCTACCTGGAAGAGGCCTCGAAAGCCCTGTTGGAGTGCGACAAGAGCGCCCTGCCGGCCCTTGAACGAATGTTGTCTGACACGCTCCGTGCCCCGGTTTACGGAAGCCAGGTCGCTATGGAATCGATCCGGTACCATTACAGGTTGTGCGATTATGCATTATTCTTTATTGAACACTTGCAGGGGGATACCACTTTTGTAATGCCGCTATCTCCTGCTGACAGGGATGCGCTGATCAAGGGTATACCACATTAGAAGGTTACTGATGGGGCTTAATGATAAACACGGATGATACAGGAGCCTGCTCGCCGGAAGAACTGGCGGTCCGGAGAATGGGCTGCCCGTTGATGAGCAGGCAACTGTTATCTCCTCCCCCCATATTCAAGGCTTCCCAGCAACCGAGATCCCTCATGATCACGGCCTCTTCCAATAATGTGGCGCCGGACGATTGACCGGGATATCCCGACTCTATAACGAGTATGATGAGTTTATTATCCCGGGTATATCCCATGGCGGTGCGCGCCTGCAGCTCATTCTCTTTCCCCGCCAGCCAGACTTCCTCCCTGCTGCTGATAAATACCTGCCCCCGCTTGATCAGGGTCGGCCCTCCGCCTATGGCCGTTTCCATGGGCCACTGCATGGTCTTGGCCCCGACTTCTGCATTGGCGTTCTCCGAGCGGATGTCCAATATAGATGGATTGCTCCACCGGCCCTTGCTGTACCTGGGATCAGAGGGCCCTTTGAGCATCATTAGGGGATAATCCCTTGTGGAGTCGGTAAAGATCCAGCCTACGTCCACCTTCCTCGCTCCGTTGATCCCGAGCACGCTGGGGGTTACATAATGAAAAGCTGTGGCCGAATCTGGTCCCATGCGGATGGCCGTCTGATTGTAGGCGACCAGTTGACGCTCCCTGATAACCAATTCGAGGTTGCGGTTGGTGACGGAAGAGAACATCCCCCCGTTCACCACTATATATGGATAGGGGTCGCCCTCCATTTTATAAAACGCTGATGGGGTGTATCGCTTGCCCTTACCTACCTGGGCGGTATAATCCACCCGCAGGTCATAGGGGTCTGTAATGACATAACAGGCTCTGAACGGGCGGCCGCCCACCGAATCCTTGGTCAGGTAAACATGCAGGGAATAGGGCAACGTCGCATTGATGCCTTCTGCCCTGATCCAATGTAATTGAGCTACGGCTGAGAGGGATGCGCACCCAAAAAGAAAGGCAAGCAGGATCACTTTAGGAATAACCGCAACGTTTCTCAGGGATTTATGCAAGTTGTACTCTTTTTAGAAGTCTATGAACAGGTCTAAAGTTATAAAATAAACCCATTCAATCTGATACCTCCTGGATTTCGTTCATATATTACGGTGATATTCAGTATTTATAAACCTGTCTGACCCGTTTATGCTTTTTAACTCGTTGCCGTATGCGCTGTTCCTTCCGATAGTATTTATACTTTACTGGTTCATCGTAAACAGATCGATGAAACTTCAGCATATATTGCTTCTGGGAGCCAGCTATTTCTTTTACGCCTGCTGGGATTGGCGCTTCCTGTTCCTTTTGATCTTTTCTACGGGGCTGGATTATTTTACCGGTCTGCAGATTGAGCGTTCTTCTTCTAAAAGGAATCGCAAGATCTGGCTTTGTATAAGCATCATTGTGAATCTTGGATTCCTGGGGTTCTTTAAATACTACAACTTCTTCGCGCATTCCTTTGCCCAGGTATTGGAGAACTTTCACATGAAACCCGATTTTGTCACGTTAAAGATTATCCTCCCCGTCGGCATTTCATTCTATACGTTTCATGGACTGTCCTATGTACTGGACATCTATAATAATAAGATAAAGGCCAGGACCAACTGGATAGAATATAGTCTGTTTGTAAGTTTTTTTCCTCTACTGGTGGCCGGTCCCATCGAACGGGCCACGCACCTGCTGCCCCAGGTGGAAAAAGAAAGAAAATTCCACTACGCGCAGGCAGTGGATGGATTAAGACAGATCCTATGGGGACTGTTCAAAAAAATAGTGATTGCCGACAGTTGCTCCGGAATAGTCAACCAGATCTTTAATAATGCGGGCCATTATTCAGGCCTTACCCTTCTTTTGGGAGCAGTGCTATTTACGTTCCAGATCTATGGTGACTTTTCCGGATATTCTGATATCGCCCTGGGAAGCGCCAGGCTCTTTGGCTTCGAGTTGCTTCAGAACTTCAATTATCCCTACTTCTCCCGTGACATAGCGGAGTTCTGGAGGAGATGGCATATCTCCCTATCCTCCTGGTTCCGTGACTACCTGTATATACCGCTGGGCGGAAGCAGGGGGACGCTTTGGCAGAAGATCCGCAACGTCTTCATTATATTTCTCGTCAGCGGCTTCTGGCATGGAGCGAATTGGACCTTTATTGCATGGGGGGCGCTCAATGCCTTATTTATCATGCCTGCCATATTATTCAAAACGCACAGGAACCACCTTGAGATTGTCGCCAAAGGAAAGCTATTCCCCTCTGCCAGGGAAGCCATTTCTATTGTACTTACCCTCTCTCTAACCGTCGTTGCATGGATATTCTTCAGGTCTCCCTCTATCCCTTTTGCGTTTCATTATATTTATGGAATATTCGCGGGTACGGGTTCTCACGAGCATATATACCCCTATACCACCTTCCTGCTCATAGGGATTTTCATGTTCATCGAATGGCTGGGGAGAGAACAAAAATATGCGATAGAACACTTGGGATTGCAATGGCACAGACCGGTAAGGTGGCTTTTTTACTTCGGCCTTTTTTTTATCATCCTATGCTTTTCTGATTCGGAACAACAATTCATTTATTTTCAATTCTAGTCCATTCGTATGCGCCCATTCCTGCATAATTTATTTAGGTTCACCGGGTTCACCATACTGGGGTTGGTGATATTCATTGTCTCGGCCGGGCTGTACTATCATAGAAAGCACATCCCTTTTAATCATATCCCCCCTCCTATGATCACCAACAGTGATGGGTACAACGATAAATTATTATTTGCCCGGAATAAACAGGCGGACATCGTTGCTATTGGGTCATCCATGAGCCTGAACAATATCAATTCAGACGAGATCACACACTATTTTAAATCCGACTCTTATTTGAATTTATCCTCCTGGGGCATGACCCCGAAAGATGTCTTCTATCTTATGGAGACATATGCCTCCATACATAAACCAAAAGCTTTCATTATCAATGGGAGTTTGGAAGACCTGGAACAGGAGGATAAAAAAGTCGATTATGCTGCACTAAAAAAATACCTGACAACCACTCAAACAGTCAGCTACTATATAAAAAACAGCAACCTGATTTATTACGCGAAAAATTTCCCTTCTTATAACAGGTCAAAGGCATTTCGAAATATCTATGAATCCCTCGTTTACGATAAGTATGGAGGGGTACCGATCGACTCCACTGGTTTAGTAAGGTCGACTGCTAAATGGGAATATGCACCCAAAAATGCCGGAGATAGGAGACAATACGATTACCTGGATAGCCTCTCTACGTATTGCAAAAGACAAAATATCTCCCTTATATATTTTGAGTCTCCTGTCAGGGAAGGGCTGGCGGTCAATAAAGAGGTGGAGTCGGCGTTCCTTCTCCATAATTCCAAGGTGGAAAAAATCCTGACCAAAAACGGGCAGGTTTTTGTACGTTCAAACACCCAGTCCTGGCCGGACAACTTTTACATAGATGGCTTGCACATGAATGAGGCGGGAGCCGCCCTTTATACCCGCTATTGTCTGGAGCAATTAGGCGCTAACTAGCGCCCGTTGGACTTTTTTCAACTACGCCTGTTGGACTTTTTTCAACTACGCCTGTTGGACTTTTTGGGAAAGGCTCCATTGCTTACGGCCGTACCCCGGGAATACGTGCTTTTCGGAGTGATAGGAGGAACGAACCAGGGGTCCGCTTTCGACATAGTCGAAGCCCATTTCGTAGCCCCTTTCTCTCAGTTCTGAAAACTCGTCGGGGTGAACAAAGCGCTGTACGTGAAGATGTTTGGTAGTGGGTTGGAGGTATTGACCCAGGGTGATAACGTCCACCCCGCTGTCTACCAGGTCCTGCATGGTCTGGAGCACCTCTTCTTTGGTTTCACCCAGGCCCAGCATAATACCCGACTTGGTCCGCATGCCGCCGGACTTCAGGGTCCGGAGGACTTCCATACTCCGGTAATATTTGGCCTGGATACGTACGCTGCGGGTTAGCCTTTCCACGGTTTCTATATTATGGGATACCACTTCCGGAGCGGCTTCTATAACGCGGGCGATATTTTCCTTGTCTCCTTTGAAGTCGGGGATAAGGGTTTCCAGAGAAGTATCGGGATTGAGGGCTTTCACGGCCTTAATGGTATTGTACCAGATGATGGAGCCTCCGTCTTTTAATTCATCCCGGTCTACAGAAGTAATGACGGCGTGTTTCACTTTCATGAGGTGAATGGCTTCGGCCACCCTTTGGGGCTCATCCCAATCCACGGCGTCCGGTCTGCCGGTGGCTACGGCGCAAAATCCGCAGCTACGGGTGCAGACATTGCCCAGGATCATGAACGTAGCGGTGCCGGCTCCCCAGCATTCGCCCATATTCGGGCAATTCCCGCTCTCACAAATGGTATGTAGTTTATGGGTATCTACAAGGCTGCGAACTTCTTTGTAAGTCTCTCCTATCGGCAACCGGACCCTCAACCAATCCGGCTTCTTTACCTTTTCCGGCTTTTCCGATTTCTCCGCACACGGGGTATTCGACACTGGGGATAATTCTGACATACTGCTCCGATTCTGAGGCTCAAAGATACGTCACTTCCGTTTACCAAATTCTATGGTCACGTAAGAGTTGAAGAAGAACGCATGGTTGGTCGCTATGACCATAATAGGGATCTTTTCAGTATAATATTCTGCATTTACGCCTATTTCAATGGCTGACAGGACTTCGTTGTAGCGACCGTAGTCAAAACGCAGGGCAAGCTTCGCATGTACCCCCGGCTGGAGCTTCAGTTCGCCCCACCCTGTCCCGAGGCCGGTACCGCCGAGGACGGCGCCCAGGAATTCGGCGCTGTCCGCCTGGGTGTATTTGATATTCTCGAGATTACCGACCGAGTCTTGTACCTGTACATAATAGGGGCGCAAGAGGCCCAGGGATATTCCGCCCGCATAAATGGCGGAGACGGCTACCCCATTACGGTTTCCTTTTCCCCCGATCACGCGCTGCTCCCCGTAACCTACCTTAAACTGGTAGAAATAGTTCTGCTTTCCAAAGATGAACGGCGTTCCGGAAGTCACGGGGTTATCGGATACGGATACCTTGTACTCTTTAGGATCCTTCTTCTCGTTTAATTCGAATTGCAGGATGGACGTCCGGTTAATGGATTTCATCCAGCCGATCTCATAAGAGATGCCGTATCCATCGGTCGCCAACTTGATCCCAAAGGCATATTGCTTGTTATAGACGAGCACCCCTTCTTCTTCGCGGCGGATCAGATCGGCCACCCTCTCTCTCCTTGCCTGGCGCTTCTGCTGGTGGGCGGTCGTAGGGATGGAGTCCTGGTTAGCTTGTGCGCCGGGAGTTTGGGTTTGGGCCATTGTCCCCTGACTGATTAAAGCGAATGCCAATATTGCTGCTGGAATAATGTAACGCACGTTTTGTCTATTATTATTCATAAAAGTAGGCAAATTGATATTAAAACGAAACGTGAGGGGAAAAGTTGTACAAAGAAACCAAATATACTAAGAATCAGTAAATTTGGGGTCTAATATCAAAGACAATGACTTCTACTGTAATATACCAAGGAAACTTGCGCACCGGCATTACCCACCTGCAAAGCGGCCACCACGTTGAAACGGATGCTCCCACCGACAACCAGGGAAAGGGCGAGCGCTTCTCCCCAACCGACCTGGTGGCTACCGCCCTGGGCAGTTGCATGATGACGATCATGGGGATCAAGGCCAGGGACCTGAACCTGGACCTCTCCGGCACTAAAATCGACATTACCAAACATATGGCCGCAGACCCCCGAAGGATCAGCGGCATTGACGTGGCCCTGCATTTTCCGGCGGGCGTCGTACAGACGGACAAGGATAAGACCATCCTTGAAAGGGCTGCATTGACCTGCCCGGTGTTCGAGAGTTTGCATCCGGATATTGAGGTGAAGGCGACGTTTGAGTTTTAGGGAGTTATTGCCAAGTTTCCAACGCCTGCACGACCTTGCTCACGGGCAAACCCATGACATTGTAAAAATCACCATCGATGGAGCGGATGCCCACTACTCCAATCCATTCCTGGATGGCGTAAGCGCCGGCCTTGTCATAGGGCTTATACTTGTCTACATAAAAGGAGATCTGCTCGTAGGTCAAGGGATGAAAGGTGACCCTGGTCGTGTCTGAAAACGACAGGATGTGATCCGCTTTCTGAATGTATACTCCGGTGATTACCCGGTGCTCCCGCCCGGAGAGACGGGTCAGGATAGAAATGGCGTCTTCCCTGTCCTTGGGCTTACCGATAATTTCCTCATCCACCACGACAACGGTGTCTGCAGCCAGGATCGGCCTGTCCCTATCTACGGCAGACAGCGAGTCGAGGACGGCCAGGGCTTTCGCCCGTGCGATGAAAGCCGGGACTTCGTCTATGGGTAACGATGGGGGGTAACTTTCATCAGTGTCGTGAACGATGATGTCAAAGGGGATCTCTGCCCATTCTAATAATTGCTTGCGCCTCGGGGATTGGGAGGCTAGGATCAAGTGTTTGGTTGTTGACATAAAGGATGCAAACTTAAGGGCGAAGCCCGTCATAATCAAAATTTGGCGTCGGCGCGAAGGGGCGACCCGGAAGGCGGACCCGATCGTCAGGCCGGATAATAATATTTAAAAAACACCAACGATAGTATACCGGACAGCATAATCAGCTTTACCAGCGAACTGATCCGATGAAAGTCCTTGGGGGCCTCTGCCCGGGTGACCAGTTTAAATATGTATAACAAAGGGAGGGCGATCAGCAGAATACAATACACCGATGACAACCACCAATGGAACTGGAGTACGTATATCTGCAACACGGCTATGGAACCAATCAACACGATCAGCCACGTACAGACAAATACCTTTGCCGTGGTAAAGCCCCATACGATCGGAAGGGTCTTGCACCCATACCGGGCATCGCCGTTGGCGTCTTCCATATCTTTTACTACTTCCCGGACCATAGATATAATAAAAGAGAAGGCGGCATATAATATGCCTATCCTGGAGAACCGTGCATAATTCACCCGGGGCAATGCCGGATTGACTATAGGGACATGTCTTAGCTGGTACAGCAGTTCGTCATTTAACCCTATGGCAAGGAGTACCCCGATGACCCAGGCGGTCAACAGAGAGATCAGGATATTACCGGAGAGCAACTGGCGTTTTAATGAGAGCGAATACACAAAGAGCAGGATCACGCATCCCAGGTTGAATAAAGGCAACAGGTAGAAGTGCAGCTTGATCGCCAGGTAAACGCTCAGTCCTACGCCGGCCAAAGAAAGGAACCCATGCCACCACATGGCCCAGCGTCTGGTGATATACCTGTTCACAATCAGCTTTCCGGGTTTGTTCACCTGGTCTATATTGACGTCGAAATAGTCGTTGATGATGTACCCCGCGGCGGCAATCAATATGCTGGCCAGACTAAGCCATCCCAATTGAGCCAGGTTCAGTGCGGGGGGGATACCGGTATCTGCATATGAGGGCAACATGACGCAGTAATAAAAAAGGAACTGGGTCAGGACAATAAATACGAGGTTTGGCCATCGAACCAACCTAAAAAATGCCGCTACGTTTTGCATATTATACCGTAAAGTAAGAAAGATTTACCGGCTCCGCTTCCAAGATCCAACTGCGGCAGGTTACCCGGATCAACGGCCGCGACTGGATCAATGGCTGGTCACTACCGGATCAGTGGCTGACCACTCCCGTGTCAAGGGACCAATGATCGTTCAGTTTAAGGACCTTCTCAATCACATCCCGGACGCAGCCTTCTCCTCCCTTGAGCGGGGAGATGTATTTTGAAACCCGCAATATCTCGGTGGCGGCGTCGGATGGACAACAAGGAAGCCCTACCGCTTCCATGGGACGGTAATCCGGTATGTCATCCCCCATATAGAGCACGGTTTCCGGATCAAGCGCGTTTGTGGCTATATAATTTTTAAGCACACCCAACTTGTCTTCAATCCCCATATGGACTTCCAACACTCCCAGCTTATGCAGGCGCATCCTCACGGCGGGGGCTGTCCCCCCGGAAATAATGGCGACCCTGTATCCCTGCCTGATGGCAAGCTGTAATGCAAACCCGTCCCGGGTACTCATTCTCCTGACCTGCTGCCCGTCTTCCATTACCCATACGCCCCCGTCCGTGAGCACTCCATCTACATCAAAAACAAACGTCTTTACCGGCTGAAATATTTCTAGGATGTTCATGCAGATGCAAAGGTATTGTTATTTCCTTTTAACCATTGCATAGGTCGGGGGCTTTGCTTATTTTACCAGGGCTTACTTCGCATGCGGCAAAACCGGGCTCAGCCTGGCCTGTCACCGGTTCACAAAGCCGGCCCATGGTCGGCTGGCCGCAGGCCATCATTAACCGTGGTACGGTGATAGGCTATCTTACTCATAAGGCCTTCGCCCTACCGCAAAACATTGCCATATGACTCTGATCAAAAAAATAGGCTGGGGTATTGCCATCCTAGTGGTATTCATTCTACTTGTTTCTTTCTTCTTACCAGGCACGGTACACATCGAACGCTCCCGCAATATCCAGGCGCCGCAGCCACGGGTCTTCGGTCTGGTAAACAATCTCAAATCTTACGACAACTGGATGCCATGGAACCGGAAGGATCCTAATATGATCGAAATCTCCAATGGTATCGATGCGGGGACCGGCGCCTCCTACAGTTGGAAAAGCAAAGTCAAAGAAGTCGGATCTGGAACCCTGACCATCACCGAAAGCATCCCGGACAAAAAAGTGGTCACCGCCCTGGACTTTGGGGAGATGGGTACTTCTTTTGGCGGATGGACACTACAGCCTACTGACAACGGGACTAAAATCACCTGGTTCATGGACGCAAAGATGACGGGGCCTAATTTCTTTTATTCCATCATGGGCAAATATATGGGCCTGTTTATGGATAAGATGGTGGGACCCGACTTCGAGCAGGGCCTGGACAGCCTTAAAAGCATAGCCGAACGCACAAAAGACGTCAAGCCCCCCACAATCATCATGGGCACGGCCACTACGGACGATCAAACGGTCCTCTACGTCACTGATTCGGCCTCTAAACCGGAAGAGATTTCTCAGAAATTAAAACAGATCTATGGGGCAGAGCTGGCCACTTTCATCAAGGAAAAGAGGATCCACATGGCCGGGGCGCCCATGGCCTGGTATTATGGGGAACAGTTTCCCTTCACCTTTGCCGCCGGAGTTCCTATTGACAAAGCGCCGGCGAAAACAGAAGGCCGTATACGGATCCTGAAAATGGCGCCATGCCTGGCGGTGGTCGCCCACTTCTGGGGCCCCTATACGTTGGATCTACAGGGATTTAAGGCTATCAGAGATTGGCTGGCTGTAAACCAGAAAACAGCGGTTGGACAGCCTTACGAAGTGTACGTGGGGGATCCGGGAATGGAAAGAGACCCATATAAGGTACAGACGGATATTTATCAGCCGTATAAATAAAGCGGGGGCGCCTGACTAGGCGCCCCCCTTGCGATACATCTCCGTGATCTTTTCTGTAAATAATTCATACCATCCGCGCAATTCCGGATAGGTCTCCAACAGGGACCTGTGAAGGGCCAGGGTAGCTGTGTCTCCCCGGTAGGCAGGACCCGTCTGTACTTCACCCGGGGAAAAAGTATCCAGCCGACGGACGGTCTCAGCCAGGAGCGGTTGCAGCCATTTGAAATCCATCCCTTCTTCTTTGAGATAAGTTTCTGTCAGGGTATATAAATAGTTAGGGAAATTATTGACCACTACGGCGCCTACGTGCAGGCGCTGACGCTGGGTATCGGTAGCGTGACGAACCATATCGCTGATGGATAGGGCCAGAGACCGGATCTGGTCCTGCACTTCTGAAGTATTCCCGTCTATCAGCAAGGGGATCCCCACGGGATATGTTACTTCCTTTCGGATGCTTTGCAAAGGATACAAAACGCCATATCGGGAAGATACCGGCTCCAATGTTTTTAGCGAAATGGCCCCGGCCGTATGCACTACCAGGGCGTCCCCCAGGCGGAGGGTCCGGGCCGCCTCATTGATGGCTTGATCACTGGACGCCAGGATATAGACATCGGCGTCACGGCGCAGGGACTCCAGTGAATCGGTATAGGAGAGCGGGGCGGCGGATGTGGTGGCGGCCGCAGCGGCAATGCGCGGCGCGGCGGGGGGGGCGCTCAGCTCCTCTGCTAGGGCCCGGGCGTTTTCGGCATTGCGGCTCATGACCTGGAGGATCTGATGTCCGGCCTGCACGAGACGACGACCGAAAACGGTGGCTACGTTACCGGAGCCGAGAAGTACAATTTGCATGCGATGGACGTTTTTCAAAAGTTAGTGACACAGGGGCCTAGTTCGCCTCATGGGTAGGGCCTGTCTGACCCGGGGACGGTTCTCCGGGCCCAGGCATGGGTGCAGGGGGCTGATAGTCATAGGGCAACAGGGTGCCCATCTTAAGCCACCAGCTCCAAAAACCCGAATAAACCAAGTCCGAATTCATATAACTCCCATTGGCAAAGACTTCGATGGGAAAGCCCCGTTTTAGTTCTAACTGCGTACTCATCCCTCCTACTGCCTTTCTGGAAACGGAGACCTTGTGCCTGCTTTCGGGATTAGACGGATCTATAACTACATCATTATAGTATTCATCGGGCGGCCGGCGATGCAGGTAGGTCACGTTCACCACCTGGTCAAAGTAAAGCACAAAGGCGCTACTGTCCCGGCCGGCGATGAGCCCATCCGGTGCTATCTGACCGGGGTATTCCACCAGGTTGCCTTCCTGGTTTTTATTGAGTACGGCATCATATTCGGCCAACGTCTCCTTGTCCAGGGAAGATTCGGGCGGCCGCTGAGTAACGGCCCCCCCTGCCGTTTCAGCCGGGGCGGCTGCCTGGAGGGTGCCCCTCAATGCGGCTTTGATCCGGCTGACCATTACGCTGTCCCGGCGACCTAACATCCTCAATGAAAAGCCTTCCTCTGCTACCCGGTTATTGAAAAGGGCCCTATAAAAATGAAGGGAGGAGCCGTAATAAGCTATCTCTCTGTTTTGTAACCACTTAGCTTTCTCCTTGGGAGACCCGCTCAACTCCTTAAATAGGGGGAATATGGAATATTCAAACTCTCCGCTTACCATATCGTAGCGAAAATTTTCCAGGTTGACCTGGAGGAGGTAGCCCAGGGCCCGGTTCTCTATGAGCATGGGGCCTTCGGAATAGGCGGTCAATATCCTTTTGGTCTTTCCATAATAGATCCGGACAGCCTCAGGGTTCAGGATCTTGCAACGTTTGGCGAAGGTGGACGTGCCCACAAAGTTCTCCCGGAAGAGTTCTCCCCATTTTCGCCACCCATTTTTATCAAAGGCCCTGACGGTGACTTCTCCCAGTTCGGAGACCTTGGTCCGCATGCTGATTGCATAAAAAGGCTTCAGTTCCCTGCTATCGATGGATTCCAGGTCGGTCTGGTAGCCCACGTCGGATATGACCAGGACATATTTCCCGGAAGGGATATTGTAAAGGGTGAACTCTCCCTTTTCATCGGTCACGGTCCCCTTGGAGGTGTTGCTGATGAATATGCTGACGCCCGCCAGAGGCTTGTTATTATCAGCGGCCACCACTTTCCCCCGGATGAATTGCTGGGCGGATACAGGATTCAACCGGAACAAAAAGATGATGATAAACACAGGCAGCGGCCGTGCGAGCCACTTTAAACAGATTCCTCTAGGCATGGATGGTCTTGTTACGACGCAAAATATAGAAAATCCCGTACACCGGAGGCGATAATGGTATTCCCCCCTTTCCCACTGATTTAAGGGGGTGTTTCAGCGGATTCCTTTTCGGAAGTTTGTACTCGATATGATTACGACTTGTATCATTGATACCAACACTACTTTCGCTGAACTCTTGAAGGACAGGCTCTCCCACCACGGCACCTACGAAGTGCTATACTCGGCGGCCTTCAGGCGCCATATCGACCATGACATAAAAGATATACTGGGCAATATAGACCTCCTGATTCTGGGAGTGACTTCCGAACCGGAGTGTCTGGCCCTTACCGAGCGCCTGATCAACATCTCCCAGGCAAAGTACAATATCATATTCCACGATATCACGAATGGCTACGAACTCCTCCACCTGCTCTCCCTGGGGATCAACGGGCTGATCCATAAAACATTGTCTTACGAAACGGTCATACAGAACATTGAGTTCAGTATGGCCAATAAGCATTTTATCTGTCACCAGACCTCGGGGTATCTCATCGGACACCTGCAGGAAAGACATAAGGCAAATGTCCTGAATCAACTGACCCAGAAACAAAAGCAAATCACAGAAGGGCTACTCCGGGGTTTGTCCTATAAGGAAATCGCCATCCTCAACGGTATTTCCATTAATACCGTCAATGACTACCTGAAACGAATATACAAAATTTTACATATATCATCCAGATCAGAATTGCAGGCCAGGTTCAATAAAAACGTAAACAGCATGTATATATGACCCCAAAGCAATGGTTTGCCGTATATACCAGGCCCAGGTCTGAAAAAAAGGTCGCCACCACCCTGGCAAGCAAGGGTGTGGACATCTACTGCCCCATCCAAAAGGTCCGGAAAAAGTGGCATGACCGGGTCAAGGTGATTGACGAACCTATTTTTCGTTCTTACGTGTTTGTGCATATCACCGAAAGTGAAAGGATCGCTGTATTATCCGACTTCAATGTTCTCGCCTTTGTCCATCACTGCGGAAAGCCTGCCGTCATTAAAGAAACTGAAATTGACACTATCCGGAAATTCCTGGGGGAACATATGGGTTGCAAACTTTCGGTTTCTACCGCTACAGAAAATGATGTCGTCCGGATAGAAGAAGGGCTGTTCATTGATTATAAGGGTGTTATTGTGAAAAAATCAAAGCATAAAGCAAGCATACGGCTGGAACTATTTAACGCATATATCGTCGCTGAATTCACGGACGAACAGTTCAGCGTGGTTCAATGATCAAAAAAGGCACTTAAACGAGTGGGTAAACATATAATGAACCACATGAATAGGTGGTTCATACTTTAAAATGTTCAATTTGCATCCTTAAAAGGCCGCATATCCCTATAAGGAGGCATCATCACTAGAGTCAATCACTTAATAAGTACTGTTACTTAGATGGGCGAAGCCCGCCCGGATATATCGATATGATCATTATTAACAGCGGAGAAAAATTATTATCATCTGCCATCAGGAACAGATTGCAGGAAACCTACCCCGGTATCCAGCTTGTCTTTTCCAAAGGGCTTCACCATGAGTGGAAAAAGGATGCTACCCACGCGGTGGATAAGGTGGATAAGGTAGATAAGGTAGATAAGGCGATTGATAAAGGACATTCCGCGGACAAGGGACATTCTCATTATCCCTTTGTACAGTGTTTCGTCATCAACGATTTTCCGTTCAATGTGTATGATATATACGAGCAAATGAAATCCTTGCTGAAGGAGATGGGCAGCCTGAAAATGAAGAGCGCCTCCATCCATGTAATTATTAAACTGAATATGGACGACATCCGCGTGGCCGGAAATATCCGCTCCCATTTCCGGCATCTGCAAACACTGGTGTCGGATATCACCCGCCATATGGATTACCGGTTGCGCACTCATTTTTCATGCACGTATAATGTTTTTGGGATGGTGGACGCCACGCTCCTACAAACAGACAGTAACAATGTACAACGACTGCTTTCCTTGCTGAAAAATCCGAAGAAGGAATTGGTGGTTCCATTTGGGATGGATGAAGAAGTGATTGGTACGGACGTACACGAGGCGGTTTCCCAGATTCTGGAAAAGAGCGATGGTGACAACGACGAGGAATGTACGTTCCTTTCCGTATCCCCGTCAATAAGCGCCACTTCTCTTATTGAAAAGGTAAGCCGGCATTACCCCGACCGGTATCATCACATCCGTTTCGCCGCCGACCCGGATGGTTCCGGAGAACGCTCAGGTGACAAAGTAAAATCTGAGTTTAAGGTGGCTGACCACTCCCGCACAGTCGTTGACAGTTTTATACATTATTTAGGTTAAAAACAATACTAGATGGACAAAGGATCACTCATTTATATAGCGGGTCACCGGGGAATGGTGGGCGGCGCTATTAACCGGGCACTCAAAGAACGGCAATACCAACAGATCCTTACCAGGACCTCTTCCGAACTGGACCTTCGCCATCAGGACAGCGTAAACCGTTTCTTTGAAAACAATCGTCCGGAATATGTGTTCCTGGCCGCCGCGAAGGTGGGAGGCATCATGGCGAACAATATCTACAGGGGGGAATTCCTCTATGACAACCTGATGATAGAGGCCAATATCATCCAGGCTGCACATCAATACGGTGTTAAAAAGCTGATGTTTCTCGGCAGTTCCTGTATCTACCCCAAAATGGCTCCTCAGCCATTAAAGGAAGAATACTTGTTGGAAGGCCCTCTTGAACAAACCAATGAGCCCTACGCCATCGCGAAAATAGCCGGGATAAAACTGAGCGAAGCTTACCGTGATCAATACGGATGCAATTTCATCAGTGTGATGCCTACCAATCTTTACGGAAAAGGAGACAACTACGACCTGGAGAAATCACATGTCCTGCCTGCCCTGATCAGGAAATTTCATGAAGCGAAGACGAAGGGTGATAAAACGGTCACCGTATGGGGAACCGGAAGCCCTAAAAGGGAATTCCTTTATGCGGACGACCTCGCGGAGGCCTGCATCTACCTGATGGAAAATTATGACGGAAGAGAGTTTGTCAATATAGGCACCGGTGAGGATCTGAGTATTAAAGAATTGGCCGGGTTGGTTAGTAAGGAAGTCGGATTTGAGGGGGAGATCGTCTTTGATACATCCAAGCCTGATGGAACGCCCAGAAAGCTCATGGATGTTTCCAAATTACACAGCATGGGCTGGAAACACTCGATAGAATTGCCGGAGGGTATCAAATTGTCTTACGAGGATTTTCTTTCAAATACAACCCAACCATAATGTATAAAATCAGACACCTGTTAGCAATGCTTGCGCTGATTGGCTTCACTACGTCCTGCACTACGTATAAGAACATCGCGTATTTTAAAGACCTGCCGGACACAGCGAGGGAGGTTATCATGAATGCACACTATAACCAACTGATCATTCACCCTGACGATATCCTCAGCATCAATATCCAGACCTTGGACCCTACCGCCAATGACATGTTCACCCAGTCTTCGGGATCGCAGGTCACCGGCGTCAATCCGGCCAACACGATCGGCCAGGGATCGGCCAATACCACTCCTTCACAACCGGGCTTCCTCGTAGACAAGAATGGAACGGTAGAGCTGCCAGTGCTGGGGAGCTTTCATTTGGCGGGCCTCACTACCATCCAGGCCAGGGACACCATCCAGAAATCAGCGAGCCTCATATACAAAAGCCCGGCGGTCTATGTCCGCTTTGCCAACCTGAAAGTGACCATTCTTGGTGAAGTCTCCCATCCCGGCACCTACGTACTCCCGAATGAAAAGAACACCATCTTTGATGCGCTGGGACTTGCAGGAGACCTAACCATCTTTGGTAAAAGGGAAAATGCATTGCTCATCAGAGACTCTGCCGGCTACAGCACGCTGACCCGATTCTCGCTGATGTCCAAAGACATTGTAAAACAGGAATTCTTCTTTCTGAAGCAGAACGATGTTCTTTACATTGAACCCAACGCCGCCAAATTGGCGAACCTGGACGCCGTCAAAACAAGGAATTATACCATCATAGTATCCATCTTAACGCTATTAATAGTAATAGCCTCCCGCGTCAATTAATTCACATGCAAGACAACATGACTTCTCTTAATCCCACTGACAACGAGGAAGAAGGCCTTGGACTCGATCTCAAAAAGACAGTGGCTAGGTTCATAGACCATTGGAAACTGTTTTTATTCTTTTTCCTTCTGGCCATTGCTTGCGCATACCTGTACCTTAAGATCACCACCCCGATCTATAAGGTGAATGCAACGCTGATGATCCAGGACCCTGACAAGGGGGGAAACCTGTTCAGCAGCACGTCCAACGTATTATCCGATTTCGGGGACATGTTCGGGTCAAAGAGCAGTGTGGATAATGAAGCCCAGATATTGCAGACCAGCGATCTGACCCTGAAAGTGGCAAGGGACCTTAAATTATACATCAGCTATTTCAGACAGGAAAGATTTAAAAAGGTGGAGCTATATACCCGTTCTCCTTTTGAATTGACCGTCCTTTCCCCGATCGACTCTATTCGCGGTTCGATCATCAGCATAAAGCCAGTTATCAGGAACAACAGGATCACCCTTGATATCAAGGAAAAAGGGGAAGATGGCGATTCTACTTATACGGCCAACCTTGACCAGCCTTTTACCACCTATGCCGGGGACAGTATATTTATCCGCGAAAGCGGTATTCCCGTCAATGAAAAGGAGGAATATGTCATCGCCCTCGGTCCCCTGGCCAAAGCAGCCACGGATATGGGGAAATCGTTATCGGTTGATATTCCGAACAAACAGGTTTCCACGATCAACGTCCAAATTTCCAATTCGCTCAGGGACAAAGGGGTGGATGTCCTCCGAACGATGATCAGCGAATACATTCACGGCAACATCACGCAGAAAAATGCCTTTGCCGACAGTACCATCGGATTTATCAATGACCGGATCTCCATCGTAAACCACGAATTATCCGGCATTGAAAAGGAAGTGCAAACCTTCCAGGAAGTCAATAAGATTGCCGATATTAAGGAACAGGCGATACAGGTGATCGACAATGAAAATGACAATCAAAAGGATCTCACCAATGCCGAGGTGCAAAAGCAGATCGTAGAACAGGCCATTAAATATCTCCAGGACGAGCACAATAACAGGAGACCGGTCCCTTCCCTGCTGGCTTCCCCTGACCCCACCTTCCTATTGCTGCTGGATAAGTACAATGCGTTGCAGATACAGGCGGACAGGATGTCATTGGGAAATACGGACCAGAATCCGATGGTCATGAATTTGAATAACCAAATCGCCAATCTCCGGAAAGACCTGCTGACGAACCTGGAAAACCAATTGACCGGAATAAATATCGGACTGCAAAAGTTAGAGGATAAGAACAACCAGGTCAATTCGTTTATCCAAAGTGCGCCGGAAAAACAAAGACAATACATAGGCCTTGCCCGTGAACAGGATATCAAGCAAGCCCTCTTTATCTACCTGCTGCAGAAAAAAGAAGAAGTGGCGGTGACCAAGGCGTCAAACATTTCCAGTTGTGTGGTCATTGACGCACCCAAAGCCGCAGAGCTACCGTCTTCACCGAAAAGGAGCATCATCCTGTTCATTGCGCTGCTGGCCGGCATAGCGATCCCTTATGGCATCCTTCTTATAGGAGATATGTTGAACAATAAAATTTCAGGCACCCAGGATCTGGCCACTACCGGCGTCATTTCACTGGGTGAAGTGGGACATAACCCGGAAGGCTCTCCCCTGGTATTTCATGATAAAGCGCGATCTATCATCGCTGAACAATTCAGGGCCCTCCGGACGAACCTTCAATTTGCATTGGGGGAAGTCGACTGCCCGGTCATATTGATCACTTCATCCATGAGCGGCGAAGGCAAATCATTTATTTCCACTAACCTGGCGCTGGCCTATGCCTCTAATGGCAAAAAAGTCCTGCTGATGGAGCTGGACCTTCGTAAGCCGAAAATTTCCCAGGCCCTGTCCATCCATTGGACAAAGGGCTTTTCAAATTATATCGCGTCTAATACAGACCTGTGTGAGATCATCTATTCAACAGATATCAGTCCGGATCTAAAGGTGCTGGTTTCGGGTCCTATCCCCCCTAACCCTTCGGAATTGCTGTCCCATCCCAAAACGAAGGCAATGCTGGATCAATTAAAGCGGCAATATGATATTATCATCATAGATTCCGCGCCCATCGGCCTTGTCACCGACGCCCAGATCCTGGCGCCCCTCGTGGATATCTCCCTTTACATCGTCAGGCAGAACTATACTTTTAAACAACAGACCAATATCATCCGGGACCTGGCGCAATCAGGCAAGATGCCGAAACTATATACCATTGTCAACGATACCAGGCCTAAAACATCCAGCCGTTATGGTTATAACGATGGGAGCGCTTACGGCTACGGTTATGGTTATGGTGGCTATGCTGAACCGGAAAAGAATGGCTGGTGGAGAAAACTCACAAAATCAAATTAACACTTATTATATGAAGACTGCCTTAATTACTGGTGTCAACGGTCAGGACGGAGCATATCTCGCAGAATTGCTCCTTGAAAAAGGATACATGGTCCACGGGATCAAAAGAAGATCCTCCCTGATCAATACTCAGCGTATAGATCACCTATACCAGGATCCACATGACAAGGATGTTCGCTTCCGGATGCACTACGGTGATTTGACAGATTCAACCAATCTCATCCGCATCATTCAGGAAACCCAGCCCGACGAGATCTACAACCTGGCGGCGATGAGTCATGTTAAAGTGAGCTTCGACACCCCTGAATATACAGCCAACGCCGATGGAATAGGCACCTTGCGTATCCTGGAAGCCGTCCGGCTGCTAGGCATGACCAAGAAGACAAAGATCTACCAGGCCTCCACTTCGGAATTGTACGGACTGGTCCAGGAAGTGCCCCAGAAAGAAACCACCCCCTTCTACCCCCGTAGCCCATATGCCGTGGCCAAGCTGTACGCTTACTGGATCACGGTCAACTACAGAGAAGCCTACGGTATGTTCGCCTGCAATGGTATCCTGTTCAACCACGAAAGCCCGTTAAGGGGAGAAACGTTTGTTACCCGCAAAATCACCAGGGC
>Ga0302315_10000451_pt1 | contig 46760 bp, 41 predicted proteins | sample III_Palsa_N3_1_FD_200532 | JGI IMG/M metagenome (GOLD analysis project Ga0302315, IMG submission 200532) | Peat permafrost microbial communities from Stordalen Mire near Abisko, Sweden - III_Palsa_N3_1 | ecosystem: Environmental > Terrestrial > Soil > Palsa > Peat permafrost | place: Sweden...
TGTTTAGTGTTTAGTTTCTTGTCCCCTTCCTGCGGCGCCCTGCCGGGGAGGGGATTTTTTAGTTCTGCAGGTTTAACTGAACCTACTCCAACCCCAGCTTTTGAGTAACCATACCAATTTTGTGGTGTCAGATGTTTCCATCTGACAGTATACGGCTTAGAACGTCAAGAGGAAACTCCTGACGACACGAGAAGGGTTTTACTCCAACACCAGCTTTTGGGTGGTTAGCCCCTGGCCAGAACTGATTTGCACCAAGTACAAGCCTTTGGTAAGGCCGCTTAGGTCTATGGTAGTAGATGACAGGTTTACGGAATTTTGAGTAAATACTACTTTACCCTGTGAGTTTGCTACTATTACATTTGTATAGCCGGTTTGGGAAGAACTGAGTTGTACCGTTCCGGAAGAGGGGTTGGGGGCAAGCGTTAAGGTTGTGGAAGATGTACTGGTAGTAATACCTGTAACAGCTTGCATAGGGCAGCCGTTAAGGTTATTGGTGTTGTTGCATACTTGGTAAGTACTGTCCATAGTGGTTAAACCAGCAGGTAAATTAGGAATGCATTTTATAGCATTGCCAGTGGCATACAATATAGTAAGCGCTGGCGGCAAAATGGGAAGGCATTCAAGATGGTTAGAGTCGCAGTATAACTCTGTAAGAGATGCTGGCAATGCAGGAAGAACGTTGACTTGAATATTGGTGCAAGAGAAAATTGATAGAGAGGTTGGTAAAGGAAGCACAGCGCCTAACGGATTATCATAACAACCTAAAATTGTTAAAGAGTCTGGTAATGTAGGCCATTGTGTAAATTGGTTTCCGCCAAAATCTAAAAAAGTTAAGGAAGCAGGTAAAGCTGGCAAACTGCTAAGTTGATTATTTGGACAAGACAAACGCGTTAAATGGCTTGGCAAATCAGGAATGCTGGTTAGTCTATTAGTAGGACAGTATAAAATAGATAAAGAAGCCGGTAAAGGTGGTAAATTAGTTAAAGGGTTAGAACCGCATGCTAAATAAAACAGAGAGTCAGGTAGAGAAGGTAAGCCTGTTAAATTATTATCTCCACAATCTAGGTATACCAAAGAAGCTGGTAAGGCGGGTAAGGTAGTAAGTTTATTTGTTACGCATTGCAGGTAGGATAAGGTAGTTGGCAATTTTGGCAGGCTGTCCAGGTTATTTTGATAACAAATTAGTGTATCGAGGCTTTTGAAATACTGTATTCCCGTAAGATTATAAATATTAAGTTTGTCAAGATTTAAAGTTGTAGTATTTAGTGCTGCCGAACAAGTAGTATCCAGTTGTTTGCTATTATTAAAGCATGTAGAATATTGGCTTATAAGGTAATTTCTAAAATTAGTATCTGGTATGGTAACGTACTGCGCTTTGGCGTTTTGTGCAGCGTTAAAAAAAATAACCAGCAGGAAGATGATGCGTAAAGTGTTTTTCATAAAAGAGTTTATTGTCCTTATTTATATACTTTTGTGCCGATAGGTAACCTGTTAATTTATAAGTTACTAAAATAGGCTATAAAACAAGTATTTACCTAAGCCTACGACATTTGACATTTATAGTGTTTTAAACACTAATAAGCAGGTAATTTAATAACAAGGCAGGTATAAGCGCGTCTTTTGTGCTACTTAAAAAACTACTAGTTGATGGAAAATATTACATGCATAAAATTTGCGCTCTGTTATTTCCCTGTTAATTTTCCTGTTATTCTCTGATAATTTCTCTGTTATTGGGTTTGGCCATGTATGATTTTATACATTTAAGAATTTTGCTGTGCCAATTGGCACAGAGGGCTTAGTCGCATTTGGGGAGTGAATAATAAAATATACTAGTTAAAATTGTAATTTGCAAGTGTAGCGTTATTTTATTTTTGTAAAAAAGGTAGCACAAAAGACCACCTCCCCCTTCGGGCAATATCGTTAAGTTAAGGAATCTTCTGTGCTGTCAGATATTTCTATCTGACAGTAAGCGGCATAAAACGTCAGGTGGGAACACCTGACGACACGAGAATTTTTTTTTAAAGAAGGTAGCATAAAAGACCATCTTCCCTTTGGGTACTCCCCTTCATTGAGGAGGAGAGTAGAAAGTTTAAAGAGTTATAACGGGCACAGGTTTAGCGTACCCTACTATTTATTCATTTTTTTGTGTTACTAGTACAAGGGCGTTTAATATGCTTACATCTGTGAACAGCGTTGCAGCGCTAGGGCTATCAGAAATTTTTATTATATTTGGTTTTGCATTTTAATTATAAGTAGTACTATGAATAAAAACAGGCTTGAAGCATTTTCGGACGGCGTTTTTTCTATTGTAATTACGCTGCTGGTGCTGGATATAAAATTTCCTGATACGGAGATTTTAACTAATGGCGAACTGCTTACTACTATAAGGAGCACACTGCCCAATATTTTTACGTATGTTTTTACGTTTTTGGTAGTAGGGCTTTTTTGGGTGGCGCATAACCGCGTGTTCGCTTTTGTAAGGCAGGTAGATCACTATTTGTTATGGGCCAACATTTTTTATTTATTAACCATAGCCATTATTCCGTACCCGGCTTCTATATTGGCTAAGTATCCTTTTTTTACGGTCTCCATTGTGTTTTATGCTTCGGTGTTGTTTCTGTCTGCCTTTCAGCATTTTCTTATTTTAAATTATTTAAGAAGGCATAAGGAATGCAGCGAAAGCTTTTTTGAAGGCGATGCACAAAAGCAGATTTTAAGGCTTTCTCTTGTAGGCCCTGGTTTGTCTGCATCGGCTATTATCTCCAGCCTTATTGTACCCGTTGCGGGGCTTATTTTTCTTTTGCTAATGCTACTATTTTCCATCTTTTTTGCACACCGGTTCGACAGGTTTAAAAAGAATGTGCAGAAGAGTGAATAATCTGGCTTCGATTACAAGAGGCTATGATGAGGCAGAGAAAAGCGCTTACTATCGCGAGAACTGGTAGGGGTAAAAAGTTAATCCTATGCAAGGGGAAAAGGAGTTTAAAGAAAAAACTACTCCAACACCAGCTTTTGGGTAGTTAGGCCTTGGGCATAAAACTAGTAAACAAAAAAAGCAGGATAAACTATCCTGCTTTTCAATCAACATCTACTACTATCTTTCGCCAGAAAGGCCTTTTAACTCTGCTATTATTAAAAAAGCAGAAAATGTTTTTTTACGTGTAGTACAGATGTTCCTGTAGGGTTCATTACCATAAAGTCTTCGTGTTTTTTAAACATGGTTTCCATAACATATACAGGCTTTTCGTTATTGTAGTCAATACGGGCTACGTATTTAAGTTTGTGCCCTTGTATATAAAACAGCATGTCTTTAGGAATATCATGGGTTAGTAATTCTGTTTCTTTGGCTAGCACTTCTCCTTCGGGAGTAATTTCTAAAATAACAAGTAAGCCATTGTCGTAAAAGTCTGCCTGATAAACAGCGGTATCGGTGTTGTTTTCTTTTGTCCAGTCTACTTTGGTAGCGTTAGGGTAGTTGTCCTTCATATAGGTGGCAATTTTCTCCGGAAGATTTTTAGATAAATCTTTTGCCTGTGCTACTTGTAGAGCTAGTACTGAGAATAAGATGGCGGCGAATAGTTTCATAGTTGTATATTTTTAATTGTTAATTTTTTTTGTTGTTATATGTGGATGGTAATACAAATTTGCGACTAAAGACTTTTGGCCAACTGGCGCCAAACAGGCAATAGCCCAAAACGGAGCATAAATAAGGGGGTACTGTCTGTGAATATTGGGATAGAGACGATGAAAAATTTGGCATATGTTATAACAAAAGATGTTATAACGTTAAATTTTTACAGGATATGGAAGGGTTTTCTATTTTTTGGAAAACCATAGTATAATTAAAGGTGATTTTCCTCTTTGGGGGCCTCCGGGAGGCTTATAGGCAGGCGAAAGGACTAGAAAGAGGGTTGGTATGCGCAAAAGTCAAAATCGTCGCTTATAGCCTTGTTTTTGCCGATTGATAAATAGGGGAGTGGTTATAGTGGGTTGTTTTTTTACTTATATATATAAGAGTTTGCTTTAATAAAAGTTTTAGCGCGGCTGCCCTCCGCGGTCGGCGGGCAGCGTTCACGCGAAGGCTCTTGGCACAGCCTCCATTGACCCAAAGATTTCAAAGGGAGCCTAACGCGTGAACTGGTAGGTTTTTAAAAGGTTAATTAGCTCTAAGTGGTTTATAACCTACTCCAACACCAGCTTTTGGGTAGTTGTACCCGCACCAGAACTGATTTGCACAAAGTACAAACCTTTGGTAAGGCTGTTGAGGTCTAGGGTAGCAGACGACAGGTTTACGGAATTTTGAGTAAATACTACTTTACCCTGTGCGTTTACTACTGTTACACCGCCAAAGCCGGTTTGGGATGAGATTAGTTGTACGATGCCAGTAGAGGGGTTGGGGGCTATTGCCAGTTGGCTTAAGGCAGATGCGGCGTTAGTAACTGCGGTAGCCTGTTGCAAAGGGCAGCCGTGTATATTATTGGTGTCGTTGCATACAGTATATGTACTATCCGTATTAATTAACCCTGCGGGTAAATTAAGAATGCAGGTAATATGATTGCCGGTAGCATAAAGTGCGGTAAGGGTGGCCGGAAGTGTGGGCAGGCACTGAATATTATTAAGATAACAGTCTAAGGCAGTTAAAGAATCAGGTAACGTTGGCAGACTGGTAAGCTTGTTTTCTGAACAATACAACTCAGTTAAGCCAGAGGGTAAGGGAGGCAAGGTAGTAAAGTTGCTAGCGGATAGCTCAAAAAGGAGTAAGCCGTTTGGCAACGCAGGCAGGCTATCCAGCACAGGCCCTCCGCAATATAATTGGGTTAAAGAAGCCGGTAAAGGCGGCAAGGACTTAAGCATAGTATAGGCGCAACTTAAAAGGGCTAAGCCGTTTGGCAAAGCGGGCAGGCTGTCCAGGTTGCTATTGCTGGAACAATATAACGTAGTAAGGGTACTTGGTAAAGCCGGTAAACTACTAAGGTAATTACTATAACAACTTAAAGTAACCAACCCTGCAGGCAAGGCCGGTATGCTATCCAGCCCGTTGTTACTGCAAAAGAGTTGAAGCAGAGTAGATGGTAATGCAGGCAGCCTGGTTAACTGGTTGGAAAAGCAAATCAAATTGGTTAACTGCGCAGGCAGCGTTGGCAGGCTGTCTAGTTTATTTTGGTTGCAAGATAACTGTAGTAAGGAGGACGGTAAAGCAGGCAGCTTAGTTAACTGGTTTAAGTAACAATTTAAAGTACCTAAAAAAACCGGCAGCGCTGGCAGGCTGGTTAGTTGATTGTTCATACAATCTAGCGCTATTAAACTATCCGGAAGCGTTGGCAAACTGGTTAGTTGATTGTAAGAGCAATTTATAGTAGTTAATGAGTCGGGCAGGGGAGGCAATGAAGTTAAGTTATTAGAAGAACAATCTAAATACTGTATGTTTTTAAAATATTGCACCCCCGTAAGGTCAGAAATATTCATACCTCCTACAACCAAACCTGTAGCATTTACTATAGCGCTGCACGTTGTATCCATTTGTCCGGCGCCGTTAAAGCAGTTAGGGTAGCTGGCTTGCAAATAGTCCCTAAAGTTCGTATCGGGTATGGTAACGAATTGCGCCGATGCTTTTTGTGAAATGGCGACAAGGACAAGTAGCGAGAAAATAATACGTAAAAAGTTTTTCATAAAAATGCTATAATTGGTTTATTTATATATTGTTATACTAATAAAAGGCCTATTTAAAAAACAAAAGTACCTTTTATATTTATTAGACGCAATAGAAGGTAAATGTTCCCGGGTTTTATGAAGGATATTTTCAAAGGGTGTAAAACGTCAGGAGGAAACTCCTGACGGCACAAGAATTACTCCAACACCAGTTTTTGGGTAGTTATGCCCATTCTGTGCTGTCAGATGTTCCCATCTGACAGTAAGCGGCGTAGAACGTCAGGAAGAAACTCCTGACGACACGGGAAGGTTTAAGAAAAAATTAGATGGCGCGAGGCTCTGGCCTTGTGACGATTATTTCCCTGCCTCTGGCAGGGGTAAGCCAGAGGCTTACTAATAGTAAACACGAGCGAGGACGCTCGCGCTATCTGAGACTTTGCTGAGATGTATTATAAAGATACCTCACTAGGTTTTTGTTCGTGAGATTTATCTTCTTCTGTAAGAAATATTGTTTCAAGTTGCTTCAAATCTTTAAATTCTATTTCTATCATCGAGGTAATAGTAACTTGCATCCCAATATAGCATTGTTTCCAATGTTTAAAATTTTCTAATTGGATAGTTCCTTTTCTTTGTATATACTGATAATGTGCAGATTCAGCTGTCATACAAAAATCTAAAATTTCTTTTGAGTTAGGGTGAGAGAAACTTTTTTCTGATTCCTTTTTTATTGGAAATATAAGATCTTTCATTATAAGATCTATCGTTTTATTCTTCGTATCTATATAGTTTTGGTATGCTTTTGCCATTAGATTAAAGTATGTATCAAGAATACCAATACCCCCATTTGTACGGGATTCGTGAACCTTAGTATAAATACTATTTCGTATATAGTTTCTATTATCATTGATAATTTTCGCAGCATTTTCAAAATATTTACCGAATTCTTTATTCCCCTCCTCCATCTGGATAATAATTTTTTCTATTAATTCTAGTGTGTCATAAAAGTTAGTGTATTTCTTAATTCTGTCTGTTTCATTGTCGTTTCTATTTAGGATAAAAAAATTAAATGTATCATTTTTTGAGATACTTTCTAATTGTTTTGGTGAAGCGGAGTAGTTTATTGATGTACGTCTAAAAACAGAAACTGAGTCTTTAACATCAGATTCTAATAGTTCGATTATTTTGTCAAAATCTTCAATTTGTTTATTTATACCTATCCTAAATTTCATGAGGCAAACAAAAAAATATTTCCTGACATCTGATATGCGTTGGTCTTCTTTTTCTTTGTCTTTCTTCTTATTTAATCTGAATACAAGAATAGCAATCCCTGTACTAATTAATCCACTTAATAGTATTGATAATATTGGAATAATAACTTTAAAGAACCCATCATTGCCAGATGCTGGTGAAAAGAACTTTCCAAATTGAATATTGATATCTAAAATTAACATATTTATAGTTTGGACTTTCGTACCCCTAACTCTCCCTGGCCCTTAGCTTAGCAATAAACTTTTTTAGGTGGGACTTACTAAACAAAGAGCCGCCCAGGGTGTGCAGGCACTTGTCGGCCTTGGAAAAATAGCTTTCTATTTTTTCTTCGGTTAGTTGTTGTATGTGCAGCTTGTCGTAGAGGGCGCAAACGTCTTTTATTTTTTTCTCGGGTTTGGTGGTACTACCATCCGCTAGTAAAGCGGTAAGTTTTTTCTTGTCCTCGCCTTTTGCAAGTTCTAGCGCCTTAACCAGTAAAAATGTTTTTTTGTTAGCGGTAATGTCTCCGCCAGGTTGTTTGCCAAATTTCTCGGGGTCGCCGTAAACATCCAGCAGGTCGTCCTTTAACTGAAAGGCCATGCCCAGGTTTACGCCCAGTTGGTTTAGTAGTAACAGGTCTTTTTTAGCGGCCCCGGCAATAAGTCCCCCCAGCTCCAGGCTAAAGCCTAATAGTACAGCGGTCTTCTTCTCTATCATGTGTAGGTACTGCTCCTCGTTTATCGCTGCGGCCTGTTCGTAGTTCATGTCCAGTTGCTGGCCCTCGCATACGGCGGCGGCGCAGGCGTTAAATTTTTTAAGCGCCTCTGGCAGCAGTTTACTATCTATAGCGCTAAGCAGTTCGTAACTTTTTACAAACATTACATCTCCGGAGAGTATGGCTATGTTAGCGTTCCATTTTTCATGCACGGTTTGCTGCCCCCTGCGCAAGGCCGCCTTGTCCATAATGTCGTCGTGCATCAGCGTAAAGTTGTGGAACACCTCTACTGCTAGCGCGGGCTTGTACACCGGTTCCAGTTCAGTAGTAAACAGAGAGGCTCCTAATACTGTCAATACAGGGCGAAGGCGCTTTCCTCCCAATGCAAGCATGTAGTAAACCGGGTCGTACAGTTCCGCCGGTTCTGCGCCAAATTTGTATGCGTTTAGTTCTTTGTTAAGGCGGTTGGTAATGTTTGTTATATTAAAAATCATTAGAGGCAAAACTTAGGTCTATGGTTCTTTTTTCCAGGTCGGTTTTCTTTACCTTTACCTTTACGCGGTCGCCCAGCGTTATTATCTTCTTGTTTCGTTTTCCTATCACGCGGTAGTTGTCTGCGTCCAGTTCGTAAAAGTCGTCTTCCAGGTCGCTTAGTCGCACCATGCCCTCGCACTTGGTTTCTATTATTTCCACAAACAGGCCGTATTCCATTACCCCCGATACTATGCCTTCGAACTCTTTGCCCACCATAGTTTGCATAAATTCTACCTGCTTGTATTTAATAGAGGCGCGTTCCGCGTCAGCCGCCACCTTCTCCATGTCAGAAGAGTGCTCGCACTTTTCTTCGTACTCTTCTTTACTGGCGGACTTGCCGCCGTCCAGGTAGTATTGTAGTAAGCGGTGCACCATCATATCCGGGTATCGGCGGATAGGGGAGGTGAAGTGGGTGTAGTGTTCGTAAGCCAGCCCAAAGTGCATTTCGGGTTGGGTGCTATACTTGGCCTTTGCCATAGAGCGTATAGCAATACTTTGTAGCACGTTTTGTTCTGGCTTGCCGTCTACATCGTCTATTAGTTTATTTAAAGCTGCCGCTACTTTCTCCTCGTCTTTGGCCTCTATGTTATACCCAAACTTGCGGGCAAACTGCATTAGCGCGCCTATCTTGTCGGGGTCGGGGTAGTCGTGTATGCGGTATACCATCGTGTTTTTGTCCTTGCCCTTCTTCATGTAAAACACATGCTCTGCCACTTTGCGGTTGGCCAGCAGCATAAAGTCCTCTATCAGTTTGTGGGCGTCTTTACGCACCTTTGGCACTACTGCTAAAGGCTTGCCGTGCTCGTCCAGCTTAAATTTTACTTCTATGGTCTCGAAGCTAATGGCCCCGTGCTTAAAGCGATCCTTGCGCATTTTGTGGGCAAGGTCGTTTAGTAGTAGTATCTCTTCCACAAATTCGCCCTTCTGATCTTCTATAATCTGCTGCACGTCTTCGTAAGCAAACCGGCGGTCGGAATGTATAATTGTTTTGCCAAACCACTGGTTAATGATTCTGGCGTTTTCATCCAATTCGAACACAGCCGAGAACGTCAGCTTGTCCTCGTTAGGACGTAAGGAACAAAGCCCATTGGAGAGCTTCTCCGGCAGCATAGGCACTACTCTGTCCACCAGGTACACAGAGGTGGCGCGCTCGTAGGCTTCTTTTTCCAGTATGGTGTTTTCCGTTACATAATGGGTTACGTCGGCAATGTGCACGCCAATCTCATAATTACCATTATCTAACTTGCGTATGGAAAGGGCATCGTCAAAGTCTTTGGCGTCTACCGGGTCAATGGTGAAGGTGGTAATTTGCCTGAAGTCCCTGCGTTTCTTTATTTCTTCCTGGGTAATTGTTTCTGATATGGCCTCGCTTGCCGCTACTACTGCATCCGGGAAGTTGTACGGCAGGCCAAACTCCGCCATGATGGAGTGCATCTCTACGTCGTTATCCCCGGCAGGGCCAAGCACTTCGGTTACTATGCCCACAGGGTTTTTATCCCTGCCCGGCCACTCGGTTATTTTTACTATTACTTTGTCGTGGTTTTTTGCGCCTGCTGTTTTTTCGAGCGGTACAAAAATGTCGTAAAACATTTTACGGCTGTCTGCCACCACAAAGGCATAGCGGGCGCTTAGTTCTATTTTACCCACAAAATGATCCTTCTTGCGCTCCAGCACTTCTACTATTTCGCCTTCGGGGTTCTTTCCTTTTTTCTTATCGGGAAATATGGATACTCGTACTATGTCTCCATCCATAGCTGAGTTTAGTTTGTTAACGCTTACCCAAATGTCTTCTTCAGATTCTTCGCTTATTACATAGGCGAAACGTTGGTTAACAAAATCCACTCTTCCGGTAATGGCATGCGCCTCTGCGTCTTTCTTGTAGGTATTATTGGCTAGTCGCCTTACCTCTCCCTCTTTTACCAGGGCGTTTAGCGAATCGTTAAGGCTTATGCGTTCCTCCTTCGTTTTTAGGTCAAGTTTTTTAACCAGTTGCTTTATGGAGTAGGGTTTTTTTGTGCCTTTAAAAAATGTTAGTATTTTATTTCTTAGGAAGTCTGTCGCCTCTGGAGTTCTGTTTTTCTTACTCATCTTTTTTCTACAATGTAACTTGTCCGTGTCTTCTTAGCTGGGCGCGCCTTATGTCTGCAAGGTCTCCTTTAGGTATGGCTTTAATAAGGTTTTTAGTGTACTCGCTTTTTGGTTTTTCGTAAATTTCTTCTGCATAGCCCATCTCTTCAATCCTGCCTTTGTTCATTACTATTATCCTGTCGGACATAAATTTTACTACCGACAAATCGTGCGAGATAAATACGCAGGTAAAATGAAATTGTTCTTTTAACATATTTAGCAAATTAAGCACCTGCGCCTGCACCGAAACGTCCAGCGCAGAAACCGACTCGTCGCAAATAATAAATTTAGGATTTAGCGCCAAGGCCCTGGCAATACATATACGCTGCCGCTGCCCGCCAGAAAATTCGTGGGGGTAACGTTCGTACTGCTTTTTGCTTAAACTAACTGTTTCTAATAGTTCTATGGCTTTCTTCTTTCTCTGGAAGTCCGATTCCAGCACATGGTTCACTTTCATAGGCTCTGTTATGGCCTGGCCAATAGTCATCCTTGGGTTTAGCGAAGAATAAGGATCCTGGAAAATGATCTGCATGTCTTTACGCAGTTTTCTAAGTTCCTCGTGGTGGATGTGGGTAATGTTTCTTCCCTCGAATATTATACTGCCATCCGTAGGTTCTACCAAGCGTAGTATGGAACGCCCCAGCGTTGTTTTCCCGCATCCCGACTCGCCCACCAGCCCAACAGTTTCGCCTGGGTACACATCAAAGCTTACATCATCCACTGCTTTTACAAAATCAGTAGTTTTGCCAAACATTCCCTTGCTTATGGGGAAATACTGTTTCAGGTTTTGTATTTGTAGCAGAGGAGGTTTCTTTTTCAGTTCCTGCTGGCGCTCTATTATTTCGTCGTCGCTTATAAAGTTGTATAGCAAAGCCTCTCCTACAGAGGTGTAGCGGTGGTCGTGGTATTTTACTTTTTCTATCAGGTTGCCTTCGTCGTCTTTCTCCATAAAGTCTGCCACAACGGGGAGCACCTTCAGTTTTATGTCCAGCCTTGGGCGGCAGGCCAGCAGCCCTTTGGTGTAAGGGTGTTTAGGGTCGGAGAAGATGTCCCACACGTTGCCGTATTCTACTATCTTGCCGTGGTACATTACCGCTATTTTATCGGCAATCTCAGCTATTACTCCTAAGTCGTGGGTGATGAAAACGATGGACATGTTGTTCTCATCCCTAAGGTTGCGCATCAGTTCCAGTATGCGACTCTGTACGGTAACGTCCAGGGCGGTAGTGGGTTCGTCGGCAATTAGCAGGGAAGGACGGCAGCTCATTGCCATAGCTATCATTACCCGTTGCTTCTGCCCCCCGGAAATCTGGTGCGGATAGGAATGGAATATATTTTCGGGCCTGGGCAGTTCTACTTTTTTGAATAGTTCTATAGTAAGCTGCTTGGCTTCGGACTTTTTAACTTTCTGGTGAAGCATAATGGCTTCCATAACCTGGTTGCCGCAGGTGTATACCGGGTTAAGCGAGGTCATGGGCTCCTGGAAGATCATGGAGATTTCGTTGCCCCGTATCTTCTGCATCTCTTTCTCATTAAGTTTGGCAAGGTCTATCTTGCCTCTGGAAGGAGAGTTGAAGATGATTTCCCCGCCTACAATTTGCCCTGGCGGATTAGGGATAAGCCTCATGATGGAAAGTGAGGTTACCGACTTGCCCGAACCAGACTCGCCCACAATACCCAGCGTTTCTCCCCTTTTTAGTTCAAAGCTGATGTTATCAACGGCCTTAACAATCGATTTGTCCGATTTAAAAAACGTTTGCAGGCTTTTTACTTCTAAAAGATAGTCTTCTTTTTTAGGCTCTTTGGGTAGTTGTTCACTCATTCTCTGAAATCCTGAATTATTCTTTTAGTTAAAAAATATATTAATAAAATTCAAATTAACGGATGTAAATATTTTCTTCCTCTACTAATGGCCAGCCGTTTAACTTTAGGTACACTTGCGCCGTCATTATTACGTCTTTTATGCAGTAATCGTTTATCTTTTTAAGGTTCTTTTCTTCGTAATATACCTTGTTCACCATGCCGCCGTCGAAATCGCCTTTGCTTTGCGGTATGCCAAATAGTGCGGCCAGCAGTTCCAATGCCGTATAGGCTTTGCGGTCGCCGAACTTCCAAAGTTCCATAGTATCCTCGTGCCGCACTTCCCAGGGTTTTTTGCCCGAAATCTGTAATACCTCTGGTATGGGCACACCGTTTACCAACATTCTGCGGCAAATATACGGAAAGTCAAATTCCTTTCCGTTGTGGGCGCACAGGATAAGCTTTCGCTGGTTAAATCTACTAAACAAATCGTTAAGCTCAATAAGTAATGTGCGTTCATTATCGTTTGAAAGCCCTTTTACCCTGAAGGAGAGTTTTTCTTTCTCGTCCAATGAGAAAAACCCTGTAGCAATGGTTATAATTTTGCCAAACTCCGAGTAAATGGCGGCTCGTTCATTAAACAACTCATCGGCAGGTAATTCCGTTTTTAACGTCAGGGCTTTTTTGTTCCATAAAGGTTTTAGCCGTTCGTCCAGTTGCGCATATTCTGGTACGCAGGAAACAGTTTCTATATCAAGAAAGAGGATGTTTTTTAGCTGCTTGAAAAATTCCATTAAGTATGAAGGATGCCCTTCAGGCTTAGTTGCGGAATAAAAATAAGGTTTTCTTCTATAATTGATTCGGGAACGAATATGAATTTTTTGTCAAAAACCTGTTCGTTAACAAAATAGCTTACCCAATATTCGTTGTACAGGTGAAATACAGAGGGGTCTATCATCTCAATCATAGCCACTTCATTGGCCTCTAGTTCCGGTATATGGTGGCGCAGTACCGAGGTTTGCTGTCTTTCACCGTCAAATTTACTGCCGTATCCTTTAGAGGTAACCAACACGTTACTAAGGTTATAACTGTTACGGTTAAGCAGGTATACGTTCCATATCGTTTCTCCTACTTCATTCTTCTCCTGTGCCACGGCCATGGTAACTCCTTCTACAGGCAAAAAAGGTATATCTTTTTTCATACAAATTTTTCGGCGTTAGCCAGCTTCATTCCAAATACGTTTGCCAGGTTGTCCAGCAAAAGCTCTTTTACCTCGTGCATGGGGATAACGGTTCCTTTTTCCAGGTGCAGCGAGGTTACGGCCCTGTCCGTTATGCCACAGGGCACAATATTACTAAAATACGAAATATCTGTGTTAACGTTAAGGGCAAAACCGTGCATGGTTACCCAACGGCTGGTTTTTACGCCCATGGCGCAAATTTTGCGTGCGGTTTGGGGCTCATCTGTACCTACCCATACGCCGGTGAGGCCCTGTATGCGGCCCGCTTCTATGTTGTATTCCTTTAGCGTGAGTATTACCGCCTCTTCCAGCGAGCGCATGTACTTGTGGATGTCGGTAAAAAAATTATCTAAATCTAAAATAGGGTAGCCCACCAGTTGCCCCGGCCCGTGGTAAGTGATGTCGCCCCCCCGGTTGCTGTGGTAAAACGCAGCCTGTTCTTTTAGCAGGGTTTCTTCGCTGGCCAGCAGGTGCTCTTTTTGCCCGCTTTTGCCCAGCGTATATACGTGGGGATGCTCGCAAAACAGCAGGTAGTTGTCCGTAGGTTGTTTCTGGCCTTCAGGCAGGTCTCGCATAGCTACCTTGGCCTGCACTATCTGTTCGAACAGGCGGGTTTGCAAGTCCCAAGCTTCTTTGTAGTCTACCAGTCCCAGGTCGGCAAAAAGTACAGTTTTATTTTGTGGGTCGTTCACTAGTATAAAATTACGAAAATCTGGGAAAAGGAGAAAGGGGGGCTAAATATACTTATTCAAATCGTCAGATTTTAAGGACATTAAAAGCTTTTATAAATATATTTGCAAAAAGCACTTCCAATGAAATTAACTAAAGTCCAAATTTTCCAGTGCCGTCAGGTGTTCGCACCTGACGCTTGTAACACTGTCAGATGGAAACATCTGACAGCACGATGCTTTGGACATAGAATAACCAATCCCTAACACACCTTACCGAGCAGACGGTTTTTTTGTTCATTATCCAAGAGGCTTTGGGGAGGTTAAAGAAGTATTTATAATTATTCTTATCTTGCCTCGTAATAAATTAGTAACCCTAATGAAACTTTTAACCACCCTTGCATTCTTTGTTTTAATTTTATTATCTCAAGCCTCGGGCCAAAGCGTTTACGCCAACTGCGGTTTTAACCCGCCGGATACCTTGTTGTTCCAGAATGTTACGAACATACAAACTATACCGGATATAAAACAGCTTAAAAAAATTACTATTATAGATACTATTAAATCCCCCTTTGGATTTGTATTAAAGGGAGAGCATCAGTTTTTTGTGGCGCTAAAAGCAGGAGCCGCCTGGGAATATTGGCAACTGCCCGTAATGGGAGAGCTGGACGCCACTACCATAAACAGGGTGGATGTAGACAACAAGAAAAGCGACGAATTACTATTAGTAGTTAGCAACGGAGACGGCATATACAGTTACAAAGGGGCGCTTAATTCGCTAAAACAAACCACCCTTATTTACAACCTGGACACCAAACAACTGCTGTTTAACCTTGTAACGCGCTACCAGTGCGACAGCGCCAGTCACTACTTTACCAATGGCAATAATAAACGTATTAACATAGACTCTCTGGAAAACCTTGGTATGGACGAAGACTATATAGTATCTAAATATACCATGAATATTATAGGGGAACGCAAAGCCTATTCCTGTATGTATTCGTTCCAGCCCAAACAACTAAGCTTACAGGGCCAATGCAAAATAACTCCTTACGATGGCAGTACCAGTACTTCATCGTTCACCAAAAACTATCAACTGCAAAAGGAAGGGTTTGTTATAAAACCTTAAAACTTATTCTCTTTTATCAGCTTTAATCCCTTTGTCCACCGCACCAGTTCGGTAAGCATTTTGTTGGCCGCCTCTTGCATTTTATCATTTCCTACCATTTCCCCTTTGTCGTTTATAAACTGGGTAAAAAACGGAATATGTACAGCGGTATCCATTAATGGCATTATCTTTAGAGACACCAAGTCCCCTTGCAGACTTCTGGCCGCCCTTGTACCCGCAGAAACGCCGCCGTAGCTTACTACGCCTGCGGCTTTAAAAGCCCACTCCTGAAACAGGTACTCCAGCGCATTTCTTAATGACGCTGGGTAGCCAAAGTCGTATTCGGAGGTAACAAAAATAAAAGCGTCGGCAGCGTCTATAGTAGCGCTCCATTTTTTTGTGTGTTCGTGCTCGTACTTACGTAGCATAGGGTGGTTCGCCTCGTTCATTAAGGGTAAATTTACTTCGCCAAGGTCAATAACCTCTACTTCAAAACTGCCGTGTTTGCGGGCTACGTCCGCTACCCAGGCCGCTACAGTTGGCCCCTTTCTGCCTGGCCTTACTGTGGATGATATTATTTTTAGTTTATACATAGTTGAAATTAAAATTTAAATATACTCGTTCGTTTAAAATTACAATAGAAACCCATAACTTAAAACCATGAACAATCTCCTTACAGGCAAGCAGGGTGAGGCGCAGGCAGAAGAATACCTGAAAGACAAGGGTTATGAGATTGTAGAGCGCAATTACCGTTACAAAAGGTCGGAGGTAGACCTTATCGTTAGGCAGGGTAATACGTTGGTTTTTATAGAGGTAAAGGCCCGCAGCCAAAACCGCTTTGGTCACCCCGAAGAAGCTGTAAACGATAAAAAACGGCAAAACGTGCTGGCGGCCGCCAACCAGTATATTTACGAAAAAAACTGGCTGCATCAGATAAGATTTGATATTATTGCAATACTAAACAAAACCGAACTTGCCCATTTTGAGGACGCTTTCGGATAGCATAAACACACAATGAAGTTATACCCATTAAAATTTAACCCCATTTACAAAGACAAAATTTGGGGCGGTAACAAGCTTAAAGCCTTGCTTAACAAAGACTACGGTAGCCTACCCAACTGCGGCGAAAGCTGGGAGATATCGGGCGTAAAAGGCGATGTATCTGTGGTAAAAGAGGGCTCTTTAAAGGGCAAAAGTCTTAACGAGCTTATAACAGAATACAAAGAACAGTTGCTTGGCGTAAAGAACTGGGAGAAGTTTGGGCTGGAGTTTCCGCTGCTTATCAAGTTTTTAGACGCCAGGGAAGACCTTTCCATACAGGTGCACCCAGACGATAAACTGGCGGGCGAACGCCACAACAGCAAGGGTAAAACCGAGATGTGGTACATCTTTCAGGCGGACGAGGGGGCAACGCTGATTACGGGCTTTAACAAAACGGTTAATGAGCAGGAGTACCTGCAACACCTGAATAACAAAACGCTGAACAACATCCTGAATATAGAGGAGGCGCAGGAGGGCGATGTGTTCTTTATCCCGGCGGGGCGTGTGCATACTATTGGCAAGGGAATATGCCTGGCGGAGATACAGCAGACTTCTGACATTACCTACCGCATTTACGACTTCGACCGGGTGGATGACAAAGGACACCTGCGCGAACTGCATACCCAACAGGCCCTGGCGGCCATAGACTATAAGCGCTACGATACCTACAAAACCACCTATAAGGACGAACCAAACAAGGCCAATAACCTGGCGGACTGCCCTTATTTTACTACAAACCTTATACATGGTACGGCTGGGTTGCAAAGGGATTACTCGGCCTGGGATTCATTTGTTATATATATTAACATAATGGGAACCTGTAGTTTAAATTTCGAAGGCGGAACAATAGAACTCGCAAAAGGGGAGACGGTATTGCTGCCCGCAGAGCTTAAAAAGGTTACTTTAACGCCAAAACCAGAGTTTAAACTGCTGGAAGTTTTTATCGGGTAAAAATAAAGGTTGGGTTTTTTGGGACTATTTGTTGTAAAATGATGGTACTCTTACAATTTTTAAATATATTTTTTTTATTTTCACGGCATTAAATATTATAAGTACAATGAAAAATACCGTTAAGTTATTGGTTATTAGTTTAGTTGTTATTTTAATCGCTAATTGTAAGAAGAAAGACACCAGCCCCGACCTTACCACCAATATTGTTGGCACATACACAGGTACTTATCACGATAGTATTACCGGTTTTGGGCCGGGTTACAGTAGCTATTACGATTCAACGTTTAAAAGCCAGGTACAGATAACCAAACTAAGTAACACAACAGTATATGTACAACCTAGTGATAATGACAGCATAGACGCCTCTCCTTTTATAGCTACTTTATCCTATTCGGTAACCGGCGATACTATTGTTTTGGCAACGCCATCAACGCAATATTTCCAGGGGGGCAGCAGGCAGTTATACACTCTCCCGCCTCCTCCTACGCCTCAAACTTCATTCCCGGATACGAGTGAATTTGTTATCAAATCGGGTCAGCTGAATTACAATTTACAGGTTGTTAATAATGGCCTTTCAGCCACTCAGCAATTTATAGGGACAAAACAGTAATAGTAGTTACTAGTTTACTATCTGTTTTTTGCTGTTAACAGCCTTTCTTCGTTAGTAAAAGTCAAACCTCAAACTTTCTTCAAGGGCGTTGTGGTATAAATAGTTAATTAACACAGAGGAGGTTATATAATTGTTTATCATAGTTGTAAACGGTTTGTTGGTATAAGCATACATTTTTTGCATACGCTAAATATACCTATGGCGCGGGAAACGCTTGCGGTTTTGTGCTACCAAAAAAACTACTAGTTGATGGAAAATCTTACGTGAAAAAAAATGGCGCACTGCTATTGCCTGTTATTGCCCTGATAATTTTCCTGTTATTCTCTGTTAATTTCTCTGATAATTTTTCCGGCATGTACTATTTCACCCGTTTTTCAACATGTGCCAACTGGCACAGGGGGTATAGTCCGGTTTGGGAAGTAGTAATAAAATATACTATTAAAAATTGAAGTTTGCAAATTTTGGGTTATTGATTTTTTGAAAAAAGGCAGCACAAATCTACCACCCTAACTGGATTTCTACTACTAGCTAGTTTTCTACCACCCCCTGCCCCCTCCTTATGCGGCAGGCGGCGTTGTTGCAAAGGGGGTGAGGGGGATGGATGCGTTTTTGCGGATATTCACCTGCGCCTTACTAGTTATTGAGATGGCGCGAGGCTCTTGCCTCGTGACGGTTATTTCCCTGCCTCTGGCAGGGGTAAGCCAGAGGCTTACTAATAGTAAACACGAGCCTGGAGGCTCGCGCTATCTTGGGGTGGTAGAAGCGAAGATTACAAAGTTTGAAGAGGTAGGTGATTTATCTAAACTTAGGACATAATACTCTCCCAGTACGCTTAATAACTACCACTTTATCTCTTGGATATTTAACAGAATAGCCCATTTTTAGCTTCACTGTTTGTAAGGCCGGAACATCAATTTTCCAACTAAGCTTACCGTTACCAGACTGGTAATCTGCGCCATCTTTTTCTTCAAGATTAATCTGTATTTCTTCTTGCTGGGCTATAGGTATCTGGTCAAATACTTCAATCGTTATTGCTTTCTTATTTAAGTTCCGTACATCTATTTCATAAGAAAAATTTTCAACTAGTTGTAATCCTATAAGTTTTCGGGTACTAAAATCTTTTTTCTTAACTCTTGTAATTTGTATTGCAGGATCAGGTCCCAGCGAAAAATCAAGTGTATCCCCTGCACCCAGCGGATCTATATACGTTCTGCCTACATAGGTATTATTAAAAAACACATTAGCGTCTCCTTCAATTAATTTAAGGTTCTCCCAGTTCTTTACTTTGGCTATTAAATAAGCCTTAGCTTCAATTTTAGGAACACATTGGTATAAATAGGATGCGTCTAATTTACTACGGTTTACGTCAACCAAATATTGTTGTTTATTAGAAGGGATGGTATGGTTCCCTTCAATATCAAATATCATTTCCCCTTCTTCTACTTCTATTTCTTGGGAAGGAAGAACCTCATTGGCAGACTGTCCGTTCTTAATTTGTTTCTTTGATAAGCTTCCTTCATTTCCATCTCCATTTAATGCATAAACCTTCCCTGTTCTTTTTTTTCTGGAATAGGACAGAGCCCATGTTTCCATAACAGGCAATGTTAGTGATCTTGAGGGATTTCCGGCAATTAATGTTAAATGTATATTGTTCCAGTTTTCACCGGAGTTATTTAAAACATTGGCTTTATAATCTAATTCTAAAGGAGCATCTGTTCCAGAATAAATATTATAGGTAGGCGCCCATCCGCACGACCTCACATAATACATAAGGTTAAAAGTTACTTTTTGCTGCAAAGGTGATTCAATTAATACAAATAGAGAATTAGCCGATGTTGAGTCGATATGCACCAACTTACTTTTTTTTGTTTCTAGCTTTTTAATACCCTCTTGGTATTTTTTTTGTTCTTCCTGCCTTTCAACCAAAATACTATTTATTTCTTCTTGCTTTTTCCTCAAGTACGAAGAGGTTTGATCCATTTCATTTATTGATAATCCTTGTACGTTGCCTACTCTTACAGAATTTTTTAAAAGTGTTTTTTTCTCCTCTTCCAATGCATCGTATTGCATGTCTTTAAATTTAATTCGATCTTGCAAATAGGTTATACTATCAGTTATTAATTGTAATTCAGAATCCTTTTTAAAATTATTTTCATAGTTTAGATCATTATAAATAGAGACAATTTTAACAAAAGGGTCAGATGTGATAACAAGGCTGTTGGGATCAAGGTCAGATGATAAGTTTGTTATTTGTAGTTCGGTCTTTCCCTGGGGAATTGATACAGTAAAGTTTCTTGATATTTCTGCCCCAACAAAAAAGACTTTTACATCTTTAAGAGTAGTTTTCTCAACTAATATGGTCTGTGCACTTAAAGAATTTATAAAAAATGCCAGTAAAACTACAAGGACAAGTATAGGTTTCATACTAATATTCAAAATGATAAATTATGTAACAGCTATTATACAAAATAAACACATAGTTGCAAAATTTAGATATGTCTGCATAGGAAGATTTCCCCCTCTTTTCTCCCATCTTTCCCATTCTTGCATTAAATTGGGGAACAATTTTTATTGTTTCACTATCCATGAGCAGAACCAGGCTTTCAATCATCACTCTACTTTTAGCGGTTACTACATTATCAATAACTTACGCCCAGCCCAACGAGCGGTACAACTCCGCCGAGGTGCGGCTGGCTATCAAAAAACTAAGCGTGCTGGGCAGCGTGTTGTACATTGCCGCCCACCCCGACGACGAGAACACCCGCTTAATCACCTACTTCACCAAAGACAAGCTGTACGAAACGGGCTACCTTTCCCTCACCCGCGGGGACGGCGGTCAAAACCTGATAGGCCCCGAACTGAACGAGCTGCTGGGCCTTATCCGTACGCAGGAGCTGCTGCAGGCCAGGCGCATAGACGGCGGCAGGCAGTTCTTTAGCCGCGCCAAAGACTTTGGCTTCTCTAAAAATCCGGACGAGACCTTTAAGATATGGGACAGGGAAAAAGTGTTGGCGGACATGGTTTGGGTCATCCGCAAGTTTAGGCCCGACGTGCTGGTAACCCGCTTTAACACCGAGCCGGGCAAAACGCACGGGCACCACACGGCCTCCGCCATACTGGCCAGCGAGGCTTTTGACGCCGCCGCCGACCCTAAGCGCTTCCCGGAGCAGTTGCAATACATACAGGTATGGCAAGCCAAACGCCTGCTGTGGAACACCAACGCCTTTTTTTACGGTAAAGATTTTAAAACCGAAGGCTTACTAACAGTAGACGTAGGAACCTACAACCCACTATTAGGAGAAAGCTATACCGAGATAGCCGCCAGAAGCCGCAGCATGCACAAGAGCCAGGGCTTTGGCAGCAGCGGATCCAGGGGCAGCGCATTGGAATATTTGGAGCATACCAGAGGGCCAAAAGCGGCCAAAGATATTTTTGAGGACATAGACGTAAGCTGGACGCGCATACCCAACGGAGAGAAAGTATTATTTCTGCTAAAAAAAGCTTACGAAAATTTTAAATCGGACGAGCCCGCCGCTTCTGTGGAGGTATTGCTGGAAGCCAGGGAGGCCATGCAGGCGCTGCCGGACAGCTACTGGAAGAAGGTGAAGCTGGAAGAACTGGACGATGTTGTAAAAACCTGCCTGGGGTTGTGGACGGAAGTTACCGCCACGGACTATAGCGCCGTACCGGGGCAGGAGCAACTGGTAAATATAGAAGTAGTAAATCGTTCCGCTGTTCCGGTGGAACTAAAGAAGATCACTTACCAGACTACGGGTAAAGACACTACCGTAAATATCGCCTTAACAAATAACGATTTGGAGGAGTATAAGACGGAGTTAACGCTGCTTAAAACCATGCCGTACTCGCAGCCCTACTGGCTGGCGCAAAAGGGAACAACGGGCATGTTTACCGTAACCGATCAACAACTGATAGGCCTGCCGGAAAATCCGCCTGCATTAACGGCTACGTTCTCTGTAAACGTAAAAGGTAAGGCGTTTGATTTTACTACTCCGGTTACATATAGTAAAACAGACCCCGTAAAAGGCGAGCAGTACAGGCCCTTTGTGGTAACGCCTGCTTTATATGTAAACCTGCCTGAGAAGCTAATGGTATTTGCGGAAGACAAACCTAAACTACTGGAAGCGTTATTAAAAGCCGATGCAGACAGCATGAAGGGAAACCTGCAAGTAACTTTACCGCGAGGATGGAGGGCAGAACCGGCCTCGTTACCCTTTAACTTAAAAAATAAGGGAGACGAGCAAAGTTTCAGTTTTAAGATTTATCCATCCGCACAGGCCATGGTGGGCGAGTTGAAGCTGATAGCGGTTGCGGGTAAAGATACCTTCGACCAGGGGCTGCTTACCATTAGTTACGACCATATACCGGCGCAGGTGTTGTTCCCGGAATCGGTTTGCAAAGTAGTAAAGCTGGATGTGGTAAAGAAAGGGCAACACATTGGTTACTTTATGGGGGCGGGGGACGATGTGCCTGCCGCATTGACAAACATAGGGTATAAAGTTACTACTATAAAAGAAGACGGCGTAAAAGCGGAAATGTTAAAAGATTTTGACGCCATAGTAGTGGGCATACGGGCATATAATACTAAGGAGAAATTGAAATACATTAACCCATTACTATTAGAATACGTAAAGAATGGGGGAACACTGATAGTGCAGTACAACACCTTGCCTAACCCACGCTTTAGCGACGCTAAGTTGGTAACGGATTCGGTAGGGCCTTATCCGTTTAAACTCTCCAGCGAGCGGGTAACGGCAGAAGATGCGCAAATACGGTTCCTGAATCCTAAACACCCTTTGCTAAATATGCCCAACAAAATAACCGATAAAGATTTTGAAGGCTGGGTACAGGAGAGGGGGCTATACTTCCCGAACGATTGGAGCAAACAGTACGAGACCGTAATCTCCTGCAACGATGTGGGAGAGACCCCAAAAGATGGCGGGATATTGTACGCCAAATACGGCAAGGGGGTATATATTTATACTACCTACTCCTGGTTTAGGGAACTGCCCGCCGGTGTGCCGGGGGCTTACCGCTTATTTGTAAACATGATATCCGCAGGCAAATGACGAAGAAAGACGAGACAGAGGGCAGGCCTCCCTTTTTTAAAAGCTGGAAAGAAATGTACCTGGTTGTATTGGCTAACCTTGCGGTTACTATTTTAATTTTTTACCTTCTTACTATTTTATTGCGATGAGTATTTGGGACTGGCTGGTTTTGTGCGGCACATTGGCATTTATTGCCGTTTACGGAATTTGGAAAACAAGAGGCAGCAAAAATATAGAAGGCTACCTAATGGGCGACAAAAGCAGCAAGTGGTGGGGCATTTGCCTCTCTATTATGGCTACGCAGGCCAGCGCCATCACCTTTCTCTCAATACCCGGGCAAGCATACGCAGACGGTATGGGCTTTATCCAGATATACTTTGGACTGCCTATCGCTATGGTTATTATCTCTATTACCGCTGTGCCCTTGTATGCCAAGCTAAAAGTGTACACGGCGTACGAATATCTGGAGAGCCGTTTTGATGTAAAGACCAGAACCTTTGCTGCTTTGCTATTCCTGGTATCGCGGGGGCTTGCCACAGGCATTACTATTTATGCGCCTTCCATTATTCTCTCCGCCATATTGGGCTGGAATTTGAACCTTACTACCATTGTTATTTGCGGGGTGGTGGTAATTTATACGGTGTCCGGCGGCACAAAGGCGGTTAGCGTTACCCAGCAGCAGCAAATGGCGGTGGCTATGGGCGGTATGCTGGTTGCCCTTATAGTAATAGTGTATAAACTTTACGACGACATTTCCCTGGTTGACTCTGTTAAAGTGGCGGGCAAACTGGGCAAGATGAACCTGGTTGATTTCTCGCTAGATCTATCTAACCGCTACAATTTCTGGTCGGGTATATTGGGCGGCTTGTTTCTGTCGCTATCCTACTTTGGCACTGACCAGTCGCAGGTGGCGCGGTACATCTCCGGGGAGTCGGTTACGGAAAGCAGGCTGGGGTTATTATTTAACGGACTGCTAAAAATACCCATGCAGTTCTTTATCCTGTTTATAGGAGTAATGGTATTTGTATTTTACCAGTACCACCAGCCCCCTGCGTTCTTTAACAAAAACGAATTGGAACTGGCAAAACAATCGCCTTATGCCCCGCAAATAAAGCAGCTGGAAGAAAAAGGCCATCAGCTTTTTGAGGAAAAGAACAAAGAGACGAGACTAATGGTAAAGTCCTTCCGTAAGTACGACGACCAGGCCGTAGAAGAAAGTAAAGAGCGGTTACAGCTACTATCAAAAGAAGAGGCTGCTGTAAAAAAGCAAGTAACTGAAACAATAGGTAAAGCTAACCCGGATGCGGAATTGAAAGATACGGACTATATCTTCCTCACTTTTATTATGGAAGAGATGCCTATAGGCCTGGTAGGGCTGCTGATTGCGGTTATTTTTTGCGCCGCCATGTCGTCTACCTCCTCGCAACTGAATGCGCTGGCTTCCTCTACCTGTGTGGATATTTACAAACGATCTATTTATAGTAACGGCTCCGAACGCCACTATCTTAATGCCTCCAGGCTATTTACTATTCTATGGGGATTTCTGATTTTGCTGTTTGCCATAGTGGCCGCGCAATTAGAAAACCTTATACAGGCCATAAATATATTAGGCTCCTTATTTTACGGTACTATCCTGGGGATATTTCTTGCCGCTTTTTATGTCTCTTACATTAAATCCAGAGCCGTATTTATAGCGGCTATAGTAGCTGAGTTAACGGTGCTTGCCTGCTTTTTTGCCACCAACATTGGCTACCTGTGGTACAATGTGATAGGCTGTGGAATGGTTATAGTTGTTGGGCTATTGGTAGAGGTAGTAAGTAACAGAAATAAGGTAGTTTAATGGGGCCAGGGCTAACTTGCGGATGACAAGTTTTCCTTATTAACTTATTGACAACCCGTTGATAAGATTTAAAACGCCTATACAAAAGTAGTTGCGAAATCCCTTTTGGTATCGGAAATCTACCCGTTGGTATATTGCTTTTTTCAATTTCATCTAAGCTTCTAATTTTGCATAATATATATTCTCCAATTTATGACAAAGGCAGACGTAATCTCAATAATTTCAAAGGAAACAAAGATAGATAAGGCAGAAGTAACAAGTATTGTTGAAAGCTTTATGGAAGTAGTAAAAGCCTCCATGACAGATGGTAATGATATTTTTATAAGAGGCTTTGGAAGTTTTGTTAACAAGAAGAAAGCACAAAAAATAGGAAGAGTTATCACCAGAAATACTCCCATAGTAATCCCCGAGCGCTATGTTCCTACCTTTAAGCCCTGCAAAGAGTTTAAAGAGCAGATTAAAGGAAGCAAAAAGCTAAAAGTTAAAAAAGTAGCTTAGTTAAGTTCTTCTACTTCTTCTTTCCGGAAACCTTCTTATAGCAGCAGTTTGTGTATTACAAACGGTCTTATATTATTTTGTTTGTGGGGATGCGAATACGATCATTAGAATTATCTCTTGAAAATATCTTCTTACAGCCTCAGTTTGTGTCTCACAAACTGATTAGGATTTCCTTGTTTGTGGGGACACAAACAAGGGCTTTGGGAGATAGTTATGGATTTTCAATTCATAGTAATAGTTATAAATCCTGACCAGCGGGGTTAGGTGTTTAGAGCCCAACAGCATATTAACAAAAAAACCGCCTGTTACAGCGGTTTTTCTCATTTATAAAGTTAACGGGTATAGGTACTATTAGTTTAGCTACCGCAAGCCTCGCAGCCCTCCGGGTTATCCAGCGAGCAGGCCATGTCGCCTAGTTTGGCGGCAAGGGCTTCTTGGGTTGCCTTTACGGTGTCTTCGGAAATAATTGGTTCCAATGGCACTTCGGCTTGTTTTTCCACGGTAAACTTAATAGCGTCGGCGGCAGCCTTGGTTCTTAAGTAGTACAGCCCGGTCTTCAAGCCCTTCTTCCAGGCGTAGAAGTGCATACTGGTTAGCTTGCCAAAGTTAGGGTCTTGTATGTGTACGTTAAAGCTTTGGCTCTGGCAAATGTAGGCGCCACGGTCGGCGGCCATATCCATCAGCGTCTTTTGCTTTATTTCCCATACGGTTTTGTACAGGTCTTTTACATGCTGCGGTATTTCGGGTATGTTTTGTACCGATCCGTTTGCTTCGATGAGTTTGTTCTTCATCTTGTCGTTCCACAATCCCAGCTTTATCAGGTCTTTCAGCAAGTGTTTGTTTACTACCACAAACTCGCCGGATAGCACCCTGCGGGTGTATATGTTGGAGGTATAAGGCTCGAAGCACTCGTTGTTGCCAAGTATTTGCGAGGTAGAAGCCGTAGGCATAGGGGCAACCAGTAACGAGTTGCGCACGCCGTGTTGTTTCACTTCTTTCTTTAAAGCGTCCCAGTCCCAACGGTTAGAGGACGGAGTTACGTTCCACATATCGAACTGGAATATACCTTTAGATACGGGAGAGCCTTTAAAGGTTTGGTAAGGGCCGTATTTTATAGACAGGTCTTTGGAAGCCGTCATGGCAGCAAAGTAAATGGTCTCAAAAATATCCTTGTTCAAGCCCTGCGCCTCGGCGGACTCAAACGGCATTTTTAATAGTATAAAGGTATCGGCCAATCCCTGCACGCCTAAGCCAATAGGGCGGTGGCGCATGTTGGAGTTTTTGGCTTCCTCTACCGGATAGTAGTTAATGTCTATAATCCGGTTAAGGTTTTTAGTTACTACATAAGTAACGTCGTACAGTTTTTTGTGGTCAAACTTGCCGTTTATTATAAATTTAGGCAGGGCAAGCGAGGCCAGGTTGCACACGGCTACTTCGTCCGGCGCGGTATATTCTACTATTTCGGTACACAGGTTGCTGGACTTAATAGTACCCAGGTTCTTCTGGTTCGATTTTTTATTGCAATGGTCTTTGTACAGCATGTACGGAGTACCAGTCTCGGTCTGAGATTCCAGTATGGCGTACCATAGTTCCTGCGCTTTTACTGTTTTGCGGGCGCGGCCTTCCTTCTCGTACCGGTGGTACAATGCTTCAAACTCCTCGCCGTAGCAGTCGGCCAGTCCTGGCGCTTCGTTAGGGCAGAACAGCGACCACTCGCCGTTGTCCTCTACCCGTTGCATAAACAAGTCTGGTATCCAAAGGGCATAGAACAAATCGCGCGCGCGCATTTCTTCCTTACCGTGGTTCTTTCTCAGGTCAAGGAACTCAAATACGTCTGCATGCCAAGGCTCTAAGTAAATGGCAAAAGCGCCTTTACGTTTCCCGCCGCCCTGATCAACGTAACGGGCGGTATCGTTAAATACTCTTAGCATTGGGATGATACCATTAGAAGTACCATTAGTTCCTTTTATGTAAGAGCCTGTTGCCCTTACGTGGTGGATGCTTAAGCCTATGCCGCCGGCGGACTGCGATATTTTAGCGCACTGTTTTAAGGTGTCGTATATTCCTTCTATGCTGTCTTCTTTAAGCGTTAGCAAAAAGCAAGACGATAATTGCGCTTTTGGCGTACCCGCGTTAAACAGGGTAGGCGTAGCGTGCGTAAACCATTTTTCTGATAGTAGATTGTACGTTTCTATCGCAGCGTCAATATCGTTGTAATGTATTCCTATCGCCACCCTCATAAGCATGTGCTGAGGCCTTTCCACCACCTTGCCATCCACTTTAAGCAAATAAGAGCGTTCTAATGTTTTAAAACCAAAATAATCGTAATAGAAATCGCGATCGAATATAATGCTGGAATCCAGCAGGGAAGCATGCTTGCGCACCGCCTCGTAAACTTCTTTAGAGATCAGCGAGGCGTTCTCGCCTGTTTTAGGGTCTTCGTACGTGTACAACCTTTTCATGGTATTGGAAAAGGATTTGCTCGTAACCTTGTGCAGGTTAGATATAGCGATACGCGCCGCCAGAATCGCGTAGTCGGGGTGGCGGCTGGTCATGGACGCGGCTATTTCAGCGGCCAGGTTGTCCAGTTCTACAGTGGTTACGCCGTCGTAAATGCCGTCTATTACTTTTTTGGCAATTTCGATAGGCTCAATAAAGTTAGAATCAAGCCCATAACAGAGCTTCTCGATGCGTGCGGTTACCTTGTCAAACTTTACGGATTCTCGTCTTCCGTCTCTTTTTATTACTAGCATAGGCTCAAGTGGTGTGGATAGGTTTTAAAAGTCTTCGTCTAATGTAAATTTATGCTGGTCTTTTTCATTCATTACCCCTGCCTTCTGGTATTCCGCCACTCTTTTTTCGAAAAAGTTGGTCTTTCCCTGCAAGGAGATCATTTCCATAAAGTCGAAAGGATTACTAACATTATATACCCTCTGGCATCCCAACGCCACAAGGAGCCTGTCGGCTACAAATTCAATATATTGAGACATTAATTTAGAGTTCATCCCGATTAAATCAACCGGCAGGGACTCTATTACAAATTCCTGTTCTATTTTTACCGCATCCAATATCATCTCTCGTATTGTTTCTTCCGGCAGTTTATTCTTTATATGCTTAGTATAAAGAAGGCATGCGAAGTCACAATGTAAACCTTCGTCGCGCGAAATCAGTTCGTTGCTAAAGCTTAATCCAGGCATAAGCCCCCTCTTTTTTAACCAGAATATGGAACAGAAGCTGCCGGAGAAGAATATGCCCTCTACTGCCGCAAATGCGATAAGGCGCTCTGCAAAAGACCCTCTGCCTATCCATTTTAGCGCCCATTCGCCTTTTTTACCTACGCAGGGAACCGTTTCCAGCGCATTAAATAACTTATTTTTCTCTTTGGCGTCCTTTATATAGGTGTCTATTAAAAGAGAGTATGTTTCGGAATGGATGTTCTCCATCATAATCTGGAAGCCATAAAAGCATTTGGCCTCCGGGTATTGCACTTCTTCCAGAAAGTTTTGCGCCAGGTTTTCGTTAACTATACCATCGCTGGCGGCAAAAAAAGCCAGCACATGCGAAATAAAGTGCCTTTCTCCGTCGTTAAGTTTATCCCAGTCGGTAAGGTCTTGCGAAAGGTCAATTTCTTCGGCTGTCCAGAAGCTAGCTTCCTCTTGTTTATACATTTGCCATATGTCGTTGTGCTGAATTGGGAAGAGAACGAAACGATTTTTATTCTCTTTCAGGATTGGTTCTTCGGCTTGGCTCATGTAAAGGAATTGTTATCTCTAAGTTAAGTAATAAATCCAGATTTGCAAATGGATTTTATATTAAATTTCTAAGCTTTAATTGGATTATTTCCAATGACTTTGCTTGTTTACAAATATGGAAATAGAGCGTAAAAAAAACAATGTAATGTTTTCCACATCCCTTAAAGTTGACTGTTTAATTAATAATACCTATAAATGGCTGTAAAGTAGGGTTAAAATTGAGCTGTATTAAACAAGAACTTCTATGTTTTTTGAGAGCTGGGGCATTTATACACGGCGGCAAGTATTTATCCACAAAGGAATATAAAGGGAGTATTTGGTTTTTTCATTTTAGCTTGTTACATTTGCAATCCTATTTTAAAAAATAATAGCAAAGATGTACGCAATAGTAGAAATAGCAGGCAAGCAGTACAAGGCCGAAAAAGATAAGTTTATTTACACCAACTCGCTGGAAGGCAAGGAGGGAGATAAGGTTGAGTTTGCCAATGTACTTTTGGTAAGCCAGGACAGCGCAATAAACGTAGGCGCGCCTTTAGTAAGCGGAGCCAAAGTAAGCGGCAAAATATTGTCTCATGTAAAAGACAATAAAGTAGTGATCTTCAAGAAGAAGAGAAGAAAAGGCTACAAAAAGAAAACCGGCCACAGACAAGGTTTAACTCAGGTATTAATAGAAAAAATCTCTTTATAAAAAATGGCACATAAGAAAGGGGCTGGTAGTTCCCGTAACGGTAGGGAATCGCACAGCAAAAGACTTGGCATTAAAATATTTGGCGGTCAGGCTGCTAAAGCAGGCAATATCATTGTAAGGCAGAGAGGCACTTTGCATCACCCTGGCTTAAATGTAGGCCTTGGTAAAGACCACACTATATTTGCATTAGTAGATGGCACTGTGGTGTTTAAAAAAGGCAGAAGAGACCGTTCTTATGTATCTATTGAGCCTATAACTACAGCAACAGCGGTAGCTATTGCTACACCGGTTGCAGTTGCTCCGGTAGCGCCTAAGGAAACTCCCGTAGCTAAGGCTGAAACGCCTAAAACTACTACCGGTGAAGCTAAAGCCGGGGAATAGTTAACAGATAAAATCTTTTTAGTTTGATATGAAAAAGCTCCCTAACAGGAGCTTTTTTGTTTTATGACCTACCCCCTTGTGCCAATTGGCATATTGTATATACACTATATGTATAACTATTAACCCGGCAACTTAGTAATTACCTACCTAAAGCAGGGGAGTTTGTGCTACTTAAAAAACTACTAGTTGAAGGGAAAACTTACCTGTCGTCCCTGATATGCGAATTATGTCATTGTTTTGACATTGTTTTGTCATTGTTATGGCATTGTTTTGTCATTGTTTTTTGCATTGTTAATTTGGGCGGATGTAAGGTTTGAGGTGTTTTGAAGAGCTGCACTGTGCCAATTGGCACGAGTTTTATCGTCAGCTAACATCTGGCGATACAGTTAGAGTTTAGCTAACTGTTTTATGTAACTATTGCAAATAACCAGAGGGATAATGCCAATGGCCCCAAAGGCGCAATCAATCATCCGCCAGAAGAAGGGTATGCCCCTTAGCTGTCCGGCTACTAGGGCCAGGGGAAACACCATTAGGCAGGCTATTATCCCAAACTGGATTATCCATACATTTTTTACGGGGTCTCTCAAAGGGCCTATAAATGCAACGGCAATTACCAGGTGGGCAAAGGCCAACCAGTCAGTGCCATAGGCTATGAAAGGGTAGTTACTATAAGTAGCCTGCAAACCTGTGTGGACTTTCTGTACCCACACAAGTAGTGGATTATTAATCGCAAATAGATTTTTAGACAGGTCTACCAACATGGACAGTTCCCATTCCAACGGGAAAGCGGTAATGCCGCTTATAACCAGCCCCACTATAAAGAACGCAATAAGCGCTTTAATCTTTTTACGGAGTTTAATTTCGTTTAGGCTCATGTACATAATTTTTTAATTTCTGATAAGGACTGATATGATGAGAAGAATACAAGCAGAGCGCTTTGTATTAATAATACCATTGGTGCCATGCCTAACGTACATATATTTAGTAAAATTACCACATATAAAATCGAGGTTGGTATAACCAGAACTGGCAGGTACTTTAAGTATATTGTGTTTAAGCTTTCTTTTTTTAGCTCTTCTTTTTTAATAAAGAGTAAAGCGGCGGTAAGCGCCATAAAAACAGGCCCGAAGGTTAATGGTATTACAAGAACTATTGAAAAGATTATTACTATATAAATTTCATGTATGCAATCGGAAAATAATATCAATAGTAAAACCAATAGTAGTATACCGGCAAGAAATGTTTTGATGCCACTTAATACCCCGGCGACAAATAATTTCGCTATCATACCTAGTTACCCTTTAAGGATTTGTTGATTTGTTGAGTTTCGTAGTTCCACGACTGCCACTGCATGGCCTTATATTTTTCCTCAAATCGTGCCACTTTACTCTGTAGTCGTCCTTCTATAAGGGGATCTTCCTCCAGCTTCAGAAGTTCAGGGATAACAGAATCAGAAAGCGAAAGCAGATATTCTTTATCAAGGTTTTGTTTGGAGTAGTAGATATTGTATCGGGCAATAAGCACGTCCCAGTTAATAAAGCAGCTTACCAGTAGAACGCCATAAAAGGCCCAGGCGTTTTTACGGAATAGGAACCAGTTACTTTTTGCCTTCACTATTTTAATAAATGTTGTTACCAAACCTATAAGGCAAAGCGTAAGGTATATATAAACCCCAATTCTTTTGTAGGTAAGGCTGTATTCGCCTATGTATAAATTGTTTTTCGCAATGGTAGCGCCAATTAATACGGCGTTCTGTATTACCCATAAGTAGGCCAGTATCTTAAGGCTTTTATTATTAGTATAAAAGTTAAGCCTGCCCCTAAAATAGAACAGGATAATACCCACTGCAAAAATGATGGAGGCAATAAGAATCTCCACCCCCTGGTGTACAAACTGAGAGTAGGTTACGCCCTCTGGCAGGGCAGAGGAGAAACAAATGTAATTTACATCCAGCGCATTAACGGTTAGTAGTAACAGGTTGAGCATGGCAAACAGCATAAGGCCGGAAAGGTGTTCGTTGGAATAGCCCATAAACTGGCTTTTGTCGTCTTTTAGTGGGAAGTTTTCCATTCGCAGGTTGTCAGAAGAGGCTTTGTCTTTGTTAAGCAAATAGGGTATAAAACGAGGGTAGAAGAATGCATATAGTAGAATAAAACCAAACAGTACAAAGCGAAACCAGCCAAAGGTTAGGAAGTCAAAGTTTATGTTTTTGGTAAAGTCCATAAACAGCGGGTTTGCCTCACGATACAGAAAGAAAAAGATTACTGTAATTACTATAGGGATAATAGTAACCAATACCTTCGCATAAGGGGTCTGTGTTTTTTCCGCCTGCCGCTGCTGCCTTTGCATAAAGTCTATGGCCATGTAAATAACCGACGAAGCGTAACTGTATGCAGCATATAACAGGGTAAAAGCAAGGGAAGAATTCCTCTCAACTGTTAATCCAGCGGCAAGACTGAGCGAGACCACATTAGCGAAAACCGGAAGCAGGTCGCCATAGATAGTTACGCAAATGCCGGAAAGAATGCTTCCCAGGGCGCATGCCACCCATGCCCTGTTTAGTATAAGCGTCCAATTCCTGATTAACATAACTGCAACTAGAGCCAGGGTAAATAGTAGAAAATTTACTCCGGGAGTTTGGGAGTAGAATAGGTAGCTGTATATAGCTACTGAGATTACTAATAATACATCGTTCTTTTTCATAGTGTTTTAGTTATATAGTAGCAATGACAGGTTTTAATATTGGTTCGTTTTGTATTCTTGTCTCCGTCTTTCTGGCCGGGGCTTTTACTTTTGCGAGTACCGCTTCCAGTACCGGCAGCATTTGGTTAAGGTGTTTAGTTTTGATGATAAAGTTCCATAACGGTTCAAATTTTTTCCATCCGCCTGCATAAGCAAAATGTTTTATTTTATGTCTTAGCACTTCGTGCGCCAGGCTGGCTCTTGCTATATTTTCCCAACTGTAGAACTCTTTGTAGGCCCAGTCGTACCCTTCTTTTAATTCTTTAGCGGTAAGTTTATTGGTTTTGTATATTACGTTGCGGGTATCGTACAAATCCCAATTGTGGGTTAGTATTCTTCCCGATTTTTCCATTTCTTCAAATAGTTTTGTTCCGGGGTATGGAGTCATTATATGGTAGGTGGAAGTAGTAATTCCCATTTTCACGCCCCAATCCACTGTTCTTTTGAAAACATCTTTATCGTCTTCGTCCATCCCAAAAACAAAACTTCCGTTAATCATAATACCTAGGTTGTGCAGCCGCTGTATCGCTTTTGTATAATCTTTGCCCAGGTTTTGTTTTTTGTTACTACTATGCAGGTTTTTATCGCTCAGGGTTTCGAACCCCACAAACACACTTCTCATGCCTGCCTCTGCTGCTTTCTCTATCAGGTTTCCTCTTAAAATGGCGTCAACTGTTGACGCTCCCTGAAATACGCGGTTCATCCCTTTCATTCCTTCAAAAAGACCTTCAGCAAATTTCTGATTGCCCAGCAGGTGGTCGTCCAGAAAATACAAGTGTTTTCCGGGAAGTCTGTCAATCTCTGCCAGCGCATCGTCTACCTCCTGGGTGTAAAATCCTTTGCCACCCTGAAAGAATGCGTCTTTATAACAAAAATTGCAATGGTGTGGGCAACCCCTGGTTACTACTATAGAATTAGGGACAAGGTAGAGATCCCTTTTAATGAGGTCTCTGCGTACAGGCGGTATACCTGTTAAAGTTCTTTTGGGAGAGAAGTATCTTTTTTGATGTTCCTTTCTTTTGAAGTCCTTCAGAAATTGAGGGAAGGTTTCTTCTCCCGGCCCAAGGAATATGGTATCCGCATGTTCGGCGGCTTCTTCAGGCAGTGAAGTTACATGGAGTCCGCCTAGCAGCACATAGCATTTTTTCTTCCTGTAATGATCCGCTATCCGGTATGCCCTGTAAGCATTTGTGATGTACACCTGTATTACTACTAAATCCGGTTCGTCGTCCAGGTATAGCTCTTCCACATGCTCATCCTGTATTTCCGCATCGTCATTGGGGCCCAAATAGGAGGCCAGCGTAGCCAGGCCAAGCGGCGGGAATAGTGAGTATTTTATAGGCCTCCAGTAAGGACTTTTAGCCTCTGTAAGCGCCGGTAAGATGAATTTTACTTTCATATTTTTAAAGTACTTTGAAATTCAAAGTTATTGATTAAAAAAAATTACTATTTCTTATCTTTATTTTTTATCAACGCTTCCAGAGCGTCCAGGTGTTCTTTAAATGCTTTGCGCCCGTCTTTACTGGCGGCAAAAGAAGTATTTGGTTTTTTACCTATAAAAGACTTTCGCACTTCTATGTATTTGGCTTTCTCGAGCGCAGTCATGTGGCTTGCCAAATTACCATCCGTCACCTCTAACATTTCTTTTAAGGTATTAAAGTCCACCCAGTCGTTTACCATTAGGATAGACATTACCCCAAGGCGAATACGGCTTTCGAATGCTTTATTTATATTTGTAATCGGATTCTTCACTTTTCTTTCTCCCGCTTTACCTTATTTATTTTTCGTACTTAAAATACATTACCGTTCCGTAAACTATATGCAACACGCCAAAGCCAAAGGCCCAAAACAGCAGTCCGTAGCCGGTGTAAAGTGTATTTACTATGCCCAGCCCTATCTCGCAGAAGGCCAGGTAGCGTATATCCTCAAGCGTAAATTTACTGGCATTTAGTAGCGCTAGCCCATAAAATATTAGGGTGGCAGGGGCAATAAGCCCTACTACGCCGTTAAATAGCAACACAAGGCAAAAGTAGCCCCCGACAGCCAAAGGTATGGCCATATTTATAAGCAGCCGCTTGCTGGTTTTGTCCCATATCTTTTGTTGTTTTCTTTTGGCCTGCCGCACGGTAAAGAATACCCCAGCGCTTAATGCAAGAAATAATACAATAGCAGCATCGGCAAAGAAGAAGGTGTAGAACTCTCTTTCGGATAGTTTGTACAAATAGTCGTTGCGGCCATTTAACTTCATATCCAGGTACCAATAGGCTACTGCGGCGCCTATAAGAGCAAACAGCCCCGCCACTATTCCGGAAAGTCCGCTTAGAGAGATGAACCTTGAAGAACGTTCCATTAGGGAGCGAATCTCCTGTAGGTCATTAAGATGATCAGATGTCTCTTTCATAAATATAAAGTACTTTGTGTTTCAAAGTTAATAAACGCAATTTAACTTCCAAAGGTTTTAAGGTTTTTTTTTAGTATTTAATTGGGAGAATTATAAAAAAAAGGCCGCCTTTACCGGACAGGCTTTTTATTTTCATATTAATAAAGCGTTCGTTTACTCTACTATCAGCTTTTGCGACTGGGTTACGCTGTTACTAGTTGATTGCAAAATATAAACTCCTTTTGGCAGGGCAGAGACGTTTATACTGGCGGTGTTACCATTTATGAGTATACTACCCTCAGCGGAGGAAAGTACAAGTTGCCCTGTTACGTTTGCCAGCGTTAATGAGTTTATAGCGCTTGTAAGGCTAATGGTAACAACGCCGTTTGCGGGGTTAGGGTAAACAGATAAACCTGTGGCCGCAGTAGCGGCTGTAATACCCGTTGCCGCAGTTACCTGGTAGTATTGCCCTGTTTTGGAAGTAGTAGTTACAGCGCCGGTTAAATTAACGCCTGAGGTAATAGTGTTTGTAACAGTAGTGGCAAAATATAGTTTAATAAGCGGGTGCGTAGCCCCTTGAACATAGTAGAAGTAAGTTACCGAGCGGGTGTTTGACAGGCTGTATTCATTAAGTTCGATGCCGCTGGAAATGATGGTATTAATGGAATCATGAATAGTTTGAATAGATTTTACCCTTAGTACATTGGCAATTGTCATACCATCCGGGGTAATTACTGTGCCGGTTGCGTCTAGGGTAACGGTATCAGTACCTGTTCGTACAAGGTCAGAATCGCTAGATGCTGTAATTGCTTCTATAACATCAAATACTGTACTGGAGGCTTTAAATTTACTAACCTGGGTTGTTCCGTAATTAAGCGGATAAGTCCAGTAAACAAAAGACGGATTATAAGGCAATACTTGAATTTCCTGAATGGATGTATTTGGCACTGAAAAACTGGTATATGTGCCAAGTTCGGCAAATGCATTAGAAGTATTGTAGTAGGTATATACGAGGCTCTGTGGGCCGTTAGCGCCCGATTGAAGAGATACCAGGTCGGTCCCCGGAAAATAGCTGGGGGCAGGCGCTGTTGAAGGGTTTATATAGTAGAGGCTTATTGTAGAATCCACCGTGCAAGTAGAGAAGTCCCAAGTTTGCCCTATACCAGAACTATCAAAGGCCGCCGGGTTTAGCGCTGCGCTGTCTAAAATAGCTATACTATAAACATCGCCTGTTTGCGGGCAGTTAGCCGCAGTTAGGCTTTGGGCTGCTAAGGACGTCGTCGTCAGGGTAAGCAACGCCAAAATGCAAAAGTAAAAGAGTTTCATAACCGGCTTAGGGTTTAAGCCTAAAGGTAACAAATTTTTATAAATAAATTGTTAATATGCAACATTTTGTTATAAGTTTTTGCTTATCAGTTACCTGTATTTTGCTGTATTGAACGTTTATTTAAGTTACATTAGCTACAACTATTTTGCATAAAAAAGTCCGCCTTTAGGGACAGACTTTCTTAGCATGTAATTAATCGTTTAGTTATTCTACTATTAGTTTTTGCGACTGGGTTGCGCTGTTACTAGTTGTTTGTAAAATATAAACTCCTTTTGGCAGGGCAGAGACGTTCATACTGGCGGTATTACCATTTATTAGTATACCACCGTCAGCGGAGGATAGTACAGGCTGCCCGGTTACGTTTGCCAGCGTTAATGAGTTTATAGCACTAGTAAGGCTGATGGTAACTGCGCCGTTGGCGGGGTTAGGGTAAACAGATATGCTTGAAGTAGCTGTAGCGGCTGTAACACCCGTTGCAGTGGCTACCTGGTAGTACTCTGCGTCTCTGGAGCTGCTTACTATTGTATCGCAAGTGCCAAAAACACAGGATATTGAAGTTTCAACTGTAGAATCTAGTTTTATTACCGGGTAACGCGTCCCATCTATATAGTACAGGTAACTAAGCGTTTTGGTAATTTGTATTGTATAATAGGAAAACCCAAAACTAGCCGATTGATTGCTAGAATCGCGGAAGTTCTGAACAGTTTTTAACCTTAGAACATTGCCGATTGTTTTATTATCGGGCGTAATTACCGAGCCGGTTGCATCCATAGTAACGCTGTCATTGCCCGACCTGATTATGTTTATTATGGTTCCGCCATAATTTTCATTGGTGGTTCCTGAGAAGGTATGCGCCTGGGTTACTCCATAACTAAGCGGATAAGTCCAATAAATGTCGGAAGGGTTGTAGGTCTGTATCTCGGTTATGGTAATACCGTCTGCTGTTTCGCTGACATAAGTCCCAAGTACAGAAAAGTTAGAAGTAGTGGAGTAATAAACATAGGCCCCCTGCGCAGAGGTTGCAACATTGGCCCCTGAAAAATCACTGGCATCGGGAGTAGTAGAGGGGTCTATATAGTTAAGCGCTATTGTAGAATCAACAGGATAAGTAGAAAAATCCCAGGTTTGCCCTGTACCTGAACCGCCCTGTGAGGTAGCCGTTATTTTAGAACTGTCCAGAACAGATATTATATAAGAGTCTCCCACCTGTGGGGAGTTGGCCGATGTAAGACTTTGGCTCATTACCGGCGACAAAGCAAGCAGTGTTAAAATAGAGAAGTAGATTTTTTTCATAGTTAATTAATTTAGATTTATGCCACAAAATAATAAATTTTTGGCTAAATGTTTAAAAAAGGTAACATTTTTTAGTTGTAGCTACTGTTAATCAGATTTGTAGTCGTATTTAATAACGTTGCCTGTTGCCCAAAAGCAGTTTTGGTTTTAATTTTAGTTGAGTGATAATTTAAATCTGAAATAAGATGAAGAAAGCCGGTTATTCTGGAACTCCCCTGGCCAAGAAGCTGGGCATAAAGGAAAATTTTAAGGTAAGAATTATAAACGCTCCCGATTACTATTTCGACCTTTTCTCAGACTGGCCATCTACTATTACTATTGTAAATGATAACAAAAGCAAAAAGGACTTTATACACTTTTTTGCCTTTAGCGCAGCTGGTTTAGAAAAGGAGATAGTATCCCTCAAAAATCAACTGGAGCAAAACGGAGCGTTGTGGGTATCGTGGTACAAGAAATCTGCCAAAATACCTACGGACTTAACGGATGAGGTTGTACGAGGAATTGCCCTTGCCAACGGGTTGGTGGATGTAAAGGTATGCGCCGTGGACGAGGTATGGTCGGTCTTAAAGCTGGTAATACCGGTGAAGGATAGGGAGGGGTGAGTGGTTTATTCCTCTCTTCTGGCGACACAAACGAGGGCGTTAAGGGTTAAGTTGCGTCATAAGTAGTGTTGTTTTTGATATAGCTAATATAAGGCTATTTCAAAAAAAGAGCGTTAATATGACAATTAAGAATGGGGAATAAGTCAAAAAGAAAGAAGCTCTTATTTCAAGAGCCTCTTTTGTTAGTTTTTAGTTAAGGTAACGGCCCCCGTAGAGCTTATGTTGATAGTATAAGGGTTATTGCCGGGGCTGGTTCCACTAAAGGAATAGGTGCCGGTAAGCGGTAAATTGTTGGCAGTTTCGCCAGATATATTGCCGCTACCCTCAGGTATATTCATGTACGAAGTAGTTTGTCCACTTGTAACAGTCCCAAAATTATCTGGCCCCACTACAACATTATAAATATCATAGGGGTATTGATTATCTACCCTAACCTGTATTACGGTTTTTTGACAAGAGGTTGAAAAGAATGTTAAAAGGATAAGCGACGAGAAAATAAGTAGTTTGTTCATGATTTGTTTTTTTTTGACACTTAAAATAGCGGCAACTAATTCATAAATACAAGTTTTTTTATAGAAATAAATTCTGATTTTATAATGAAGCGCAGGTGGTTTATTGGGGAGCGCCTTTAATTGGAAAGGATAGAAAGGGCAGCAATTGCTTATACCCTTTAAACTTAAAAAGCTCCTGTAAGGGAGCTTTTTCTATATATGTCATTTATATGATGAATTGAATTAGGGTTGTGTTACATAAATATTTCCACCGGCAGATATATTTATGGTATAGTAATGGGTTCCACGGCTTTCCCCTACAAAAGAATAAGTTCCGGTAAGGATGTTGTTTGAATTGTTGACGTCAACACCTGTTATAGTGCCGCTTCCTTCAGGAATAGTTTGATAGCCGGTAAGCTCGCCACTGTTAACAGTCCCAAAATTGTCTGGCCCTACAACAAGATTACTAATACCATCGCCATATTGATTGTATACCCTAACCTCTGTAACAATCTTTCTGCAAGACATGGAGAAAAGACCAATAGGGATAAGCAATAAGAAAAGATAGTGTTTTTTCATATACATGGTTTTTTTTAATGTTAAGTTAGCCCAAAATACTTTTAAATGAAAGTTAATAATTATCGGCTTGTCGTATTAATTACAGCAAACTATTTTGCCTTATTGAAATTAAGATAGTAAAATAACTACAAATCCCATTTCAGAAAGAATAAGTACGAAATCATTTATTAAATCGCCTTGTTTAATAAAAATACTTACCAGGCAAATCTAGCACGCTTTAACAAGTAGTTATTATATAATTATTGCATTAAGTTACATTATTTACATATTTGGTAATCTGTTCATAGAAACAGTATTGCATTTCAAATAAACCTAAATTGCAGGTTATTAAAAACGGATAGTCAATTAATTTTTTAAGTTCTTAAAACCTCCAGTTCAATATCTGATTTCCGAAATGAGAGATTACCGGGGGGTAAACAATGATGGTAAATATTATTCCGAATACTGCTCCGTAAAAGTGGGCGTCGTGATTAACCAGTTGCGAGCTGTTGCGCCCCTGGTAATAAGAGTAAATTAGGTATATAAATCCGAATATGAAGGCCGGTATGGGCAGTACGGCAAACAGCAATATATCTGCCGTGGGGAAAAACATGATGCCTGCAAAGATGACGGCTGAAACCGCCCCGGAGGCCCCTAGCGAATTATAGTTCCTGTCCTTCTGGTGTTTTAAAAAGCTTGGCACATCAGAAACTACAATGGCGAGTATATAAAGGACTATGTAATACAATCCCCCCATTGGGCCAAATAGCATCGCAAAGGCCTGCTCTAACGCCTCGCCCATAAAATAAAGGGAGAACATGTTAAAAGCCAGGTGCATATAGTCGGCATGGATGAAGCCTGAGGTAAGTAGCCTGTAATATTCGTTATTATTTTTTACCCTATAAGGGTTCAATATCCATTTGTGCAATAGTTCGGGTTTGTTCCAGGCATAAAAACTTATCCCCACCGTAGCCAGCACAACAATTAAAGTAACATTCATAAAAAAATAGGCTTATAAAGGCGAAGTTAATTAAATATTATAATTTTTAACAGCTGTTGTTAAAAGGCCTCTGCTATAGTAAAATAAAAGTTAGTAGTATTTCTGCCTATGCCATAGTCCAGCCTTACGTTTAAGCGTTCGCGCCGGTCTATAGTAAACCTATAGCCTAAACCTGCATCCGGCTTAAGGCCTTGCACTGTAAAAGCGTTTAACGTGTGGGCAACCTCGCCGAACCCGGCAAAAAATACAAATCCGCCTACTTTATTAAGCGATATTCTATATTCTGCCTGCGCCGCTATGTAGTTCTTGTCCCTGTACCGGCCGGAGTAGTAGCCCCGCATAATAACATCGCTGCCCAGGGCGCCCATCTCGCTCCAGGGCACGTTGCCTTCGGTAAAATAACCGTAGGCCTGTAGGGCCAATATTCTTTTACTTCCATTTACACGTATAAATTTTCTAAGGTCGGCCTCATACAAGTTAAAGTTGTACGAACTTCCTATTTTACTACTGTTCAAAAGAACTCTTAACCTTACCAGGTGGCCTTTGGTAGTATTGTATACATTGTTACGATTGTCTGAAGCTATGGCAAACTGTACGCCAGATACTACAGAACCTCTGTAGCCCGCTACCTGGCTTGTTTCCATAACTCCGGTAGGGCCGCTGCTCATGTTAAATACATTTACATAACGGTAGCCCACCCCTGCAAATAGTTTGCCGTATATTTTTCGCAGAACCAGGTGTTCGAAGCGGAACTGGGTATATTTTATCTGTTCTTTGTTGGATTGCGAAACCGTATTGCCCACCCCAAAATAGTATTGCGGAAAATACTGAATGCCCGTAAAGCCAGTAAGGATATACTTTTCATGATTGGTGAATATGGTATAATTCTGCTCTACGGCAAACTGTTTGTTTAATGTTACGGCTGCAAATGCATCGGCATAAGAAGTCCTGGTAAGGGAATCGTGTTTAAATTTAAACAGCTTTACCACATTTGCCCCCAGCAATAAACTTGTTTCGGGGGCATAGCTTATTACAGGGGAATAGGAAGTACTATTGGAATAATGATTGGTGTATTTAGCGCTCTGGTCGTTTTCCAGGTAAAGGTATAATTTCAGATCAGATCCGTTGAAATTAAATGCCGCCTGTGCAAAATGAACTGGTCCGTAGCGCACCCTGGCATCGTTGGAGAATGCATAATCTTCGTACCTGTACTCAAATTTGCCGCTGCTGTTTTTGTCGTGTATTACTTCTATGGCGTATCTTCCCGCAGGCATGCTGTCGAATACAACGGTCATATATACAGAGTCTACCAAAACTTCCTTTTTTCGGAGGGCCTGGGTTATATTTCTGCTACTTACTTTTTTTGCGGTAGAGTCGAACAGGAGTACTTTCACCATTCCTTTTACTTCCTCGAAGTAACCTATGTTTACTATTATTTTACCAGTTGGGGCTTGCGAATAGCCGATTCTGGAAATAACCAGAAACAGAATAAAAAGTGAAATTCTAACAAAAAAATTCATACCGTTTATTGGATGATTGTAAGCAAAATTACAAAATCAATTGACTAACGGTTAATTTAAGTAAATATTTAAAAAAAAGAGAAGGTAGTTAAATAACTCCTTCTCTTTAATCTTTTTAACTATAACGACACTCTATTGCAAAACAAGCTTCTGGCTTATTGCCCCTTGTTCTGAAAATATCTGTACTACATAAACGCCCTTGCTAACTCCACCAAGGTCTATGGTATAATTAGAATTACCGGTAGATGTTTGGTAAGCTGTTTTGCCATCCATACCGGCTATGGTTACGCCCGTTGCATTAAACGGACAGTTAATAGTAACAATACCTGTAGAGGGATTAGGAAATACTTGTAAACCGTTTAGCATGGTAGCCGCGCTTATTGAGGTTGTATTTAATACGGCGCATCCATTGGGGCTATTACATACCTGGTAGGTGGTATCCTGATCGGCGCTATTAAAACTTGTCAACCCTGTAGGTATGTTAGGAAGGCATGTGATAGCGTTGCCGGTTGCATATAAAAAAGCAAGATTATTAGGTAATGCAGGCAAACACTGAAGTTTGTTGCCAGTACAATATAACCTGGTCAATGAAGCTGGTAACCCTGGCAGGCTGTCTAGTTTATTACCGCTGCAATTTAAAAAAGTTAAAGAACCCAACGCAGGTAAACTACTTAGGCTATCGCTTATACAAACTAATGTAATTAAAGAAGCGGGCAGCCCGGAAAGGCTGTCAAGATTATTGTATGAACAATTTAAATAGGCCAGCGAAGGCGGTAGAGGAGGCAGGCTGGTGAAGCTATTGCTAGTGCAAGTTAAAGTAGTAAGCCCTTTAAAATATTGTATGCCTGCAAGGTTAGCTATGGCTAAGTTATCTAAATACAGGGTTTCAGCAACTAGCGCTGCGGTGCAGGTAGTATCCATATACCAGCCGTACATGCAAGATGGGAATTCATTTTGCAGGTACTTGCGGAAATTGGTATCAGGTATTAGTACTAAGTTTGCCACTGGGCAGCCATTGGGGTTAAGGCTACTGTTACAGGTAGGGTATGTACTATCCGAATGTATGAAGGACGTGGGTTGGTCATAAATACAGGCCACGTGGTTGTGTTGGGCGTACAAATACTGAAGGCCGGCAGGTAAAGGCGGCAAGCAGGTAATATTGTTATAGGTAAGCGCTAAAAAGTTTAATGTATCTGGCAACGGTGGCAGGCTTATAAGGTTATTGAAGTTGCAATTCAAATAAGTTAAGGAATCTGGTAGCGGCGGCAGGGTTACTAAATTATTAAAACTACAGTCTAAGCTGTTTAGCCCCTTAAAATATTGTATACCGGTAAGGTCGTTAATATTGCCGCTGCTTACGCTTACGCTTGTTGTAGTAAGTATGGCAGGGCAGGTAGTGTCTAACCAAGAGCCGCTCATGCACGATGGGAAGTTGCTAGTAAGGTAAGTTACAAAGTTGGCGTCTGGTATTAACACATAATTTTGCAGTGCGCAGTTGTTAGGGTTAAAAGCGCTGCATTGTTTGTAGGCGCTATCAGTAGTTAAGGAAACAGACGCTCCGCTAATGCATTGCACGTGATTGTTGATGGCCCATAAAGTTTGCAGGCCTGCCGGTAAAATGGGTAAACAATACAAACTATTAAAAGTGCAATATAAACCTGTTAATGTTGCAGGCAATGCAGGAAGGCCTGTAAGGTTATTGCTGCTACAATTTAGGTCTGTTAACGTAGCAGGTAAGGAAGGAAGGTTCACCAGCTGATTATAGCCGCATTCTAACGTACTTAAGGTAGCTGGCAACGCTGGCAGCGCAGTAAGGTTATTTGAATTTAGGTATAAAGTTATTAATGAAGATGGAAGGCCAGGCAGAGTAGTAAGTTCGTTTTCATTAGCGTTTAATGTTTTTAATGAAGCAGGTAGTGTGGGAAGCGTATTCAGCTGGTTGGCGCTGCAATCCAGATAAGTTAATGCAGCTGGCAACGGCGGCAAACTTGTAAGATTATTAATGCTGCACTGCAAATAAGTTAAAGTAGGGGGCAATGCAGGAATATTTCCTATGTTATCTTCAGAACAAAGTAAGGTATCCAGGTTTTTAAAATATTGTATTCCGGTAAGGTCTAAAATATTAATGCCCGATACATTCACCTTTGTAGCGCTAAGCACGGTGGTACAGGTGGTATCCAGTTGAGAACCGGTCATGCAAGACGGAAAATTGGTTGTTAAATAACTTGCAAAATTTGCGTCTGGTATTGTTACATATTGGGCTTTTGATTTAGTTACTATATGTAAAGAAATCAAAATAAATAGGGTAAGTTTTAGATAAAAAATTTTCATGTAGGTTTCGAGTTTATGATTATATCCAAACATAGTTATTTTTTGAAACATTCAAAATTTTTATTGCTATATATTTTTGGTTAGTAGGCAGTTACAGATAAATATAGGACTATAGTTAGCCGCAATATAATTTTTTTATTACTTTATAGAGACACTGTAAAAGAAGTAGTTAGGAAATTGGGGAAAAAAGAGTGGTTATCAAAACTTAAGAAATTAATTCAGGTGTTTTTTTTAATAGAAAACACCTGAATTAACTATAAGCTTATTTTACTATTGCAACACAATCTTTTGGCTTACTACCCCTTGTTCCGAAAATACCTGCGCCACATAAACCCCTTTGCTAACTCCACTAAGGTCTATGTTGTATAATGTGTTGCCAGTGGAAGTTTCATAAACCGTTTTACCATCCATGCCGGCAATGGTTATACCTGTTGCATTAAACGGACAGGTGATAGTAACTATTCCGGTAGATGGATTTGGGAATACTATTAAACCGGCTTGTATATAGGCTGAAGTAATAGCAGTAACGCCTACTATAGGGCAGCCATTAGGGTTATTGGTGTCGGCGGCGCATATAGTGTAGGTACTGTCCATATTAGCAGCTGTTAACGAGACAGGTTGATTGGGAATGCACGTAATGTGATTGTTTGCCAGGGATAAGGATTGAATACTATCAGGTAAAGTAGGTACACAAGTAAGTTCATTTGATAAACAATCCAGAAAAGTTAATGAATCAGGCAGGGTAGGCAGGCTGGTAATCTTATTGTAGCTACATGTCAGAGAGGTCAAAGAATTAGACAAGGCAGGCAGGCTGGTTAACTTATTAGCCTCACAATCTAAGCTTGTTAGGGAAGCCGGTAAAGCTGGTAATGCAGTAAGACTATTGCCTGCACAACCTAAAATAGTTAGCGAAGTGGGCAGGGTAGGCAATGCAGTAAGACTATTGCCGTTGCAAACTAAATAAGTTAAAGAAGCAGGCAGCGTGGGCAGAGAAGTTAATTTATTGCCATCTGTATTTAAATAGGTTAAAGAGTTGGGTAAGGTTGGCAATGCAGAAATATTATTGCCATCGCAGTATAAAGTATCCAGCGAGGGTGGTAAACTTGCTATTGTGGAAATAGTATTTCCGGAACAATATAAACTAATTAATGATGCAGGTAAATTTACTATTGTAGTAATAACGTTTTGAAGGCAGTATAAAGTTTGCAATGAACTCGGCAATGTGGGAGGAAAGTCCAGAGAAACCAGGTTATTAAAATTACAATTTAAATAAGTTAACGAAGGCGGCAGAAGAGGCAGGCTAGTAAGATTATTTTGACTACAGTTTAACGAATCAAGGCTTTTAAAATACTGAATACCGGTAAGGTCGCTAATATAAAAGCCGAGTAAGCTTAAACTTGTTGTATCTAGCACAGCAGGACATAAGGTATCTAGTTTAGAGCCGTCCATGCAGGATGGGAAGTTATTGGTGAGGTAAGTTACAAAACTAGTGTCGGGTATGGTTACATAGTTTATTATAGGGCAGTTGTTGGTATTGTTGCTACCATTGCATACCTGAAATGCGCTGTCTATGGTTGTAACAGAAGGCGGTATGTAACTTAGACAAGCGATGTGGTTGCCTGCGGCATACAAAGTATATAGGTTTGAGGGTAAACGCGGCAGGCATTTTAAATTGTTATTGTTACAATACAAATTAGATAAACCAGCAGGCAAGTCGGGTATGCTTATGAGGTTATTCTGCTCGCAGTTTATATAGTAAAGCGTGGCTGGTAATGCAGGAAGGTGGGTAAGATGGTTTTGGTAACACAACAATACCCGAAGCGTAGCAGGCAGCGTAGGCAGGCTTGTGAGTTGATTGAAGAGACAGTTTAAATAGATTAAAGAAGCAGGTAGGGATGGCATACTGCTAAGTTGGTTGTAACTACAGTCCAGATAAGTAATAGAGCCGGGTAAGGCAGGAAGGCTGGTAAGACTATTTGAACTACAAATTAACGTATCGAGCCCTTTAAAATACTGCGCACCGGTAAGGTTGGCAATAGACAGACTGCTTACATTTAAACTTGTTGCATTTAACACAGCGGCGCAAGTGGTATCCAGTTGCGAGCCGCTCATGCAGGAGCCAAAATTGGTTTGTAAGTAAGCAACAAAATTAGCGTCCGGTATGGTTACATATTGCGCTGATGTTTTATGAGTAACGCTAATGCAAAGCAGAAACAATAAAGCAACGAGTATAATTTTTTTCATAAGAATAGGTTTAACTTTAGTTAGTTATAAAAATATAAAAAGTACAATAGTTCAGAGTCAACAAAATTTATGCCAAAAAAAGACCAATTTATTGTATCACCACTTTTTGCGTTACTACCCCATTAGCAGAACTTACCTGCGCCACATAAAGCCCTTTTGCTATTCCACTAAGGTCTATGGTATAATTAGTAGTACCAGCAGATATTTGGTAAACTGTTTTACCATCCATGCCGGCTATGGTTATGCCTGTTGCCGTAAACGGACAGTTAATAGTAACAATGCCAGTGGAGGGGTTAGGGAATACTTCTATAGTCTGCACTGAGGCAGCGCTAGTATTGCCGGTAACAGATAGTATT
>Ga0302315_10000458_pt1 | contig 46416 bp, 72 predicted proteins | sample III_Palsa_N3_1_FD_200532 | JGI IMG/M metagenome (GOLD analysis project Ga0302315, IMG submission 200532) | Peat permafrost microbial communities from Stordalen Mire near Abisko, Sweden - III_Palsa_N3_1 | ecosystem: Environmental > Terrestrial > Soil > Palsa > Peat permafrost | place: Sweden...
TTTACTGATGCAGCTTTTGGCATTTCTAATGTACCCTTACCTGTGACCTGTATCACCCCAAATTACGACTGGGGTACTCTCAACTGGAAACGCTTCACTGCTATGTTCCAGCAAGCGGATACAATCACCACGACCATCAATATTGCTTATTCTGATGATGACTATCAGACCTTCAGCACTCCCCGGACGATGGGCCTGCAGTTCCCGCTGAAGCAGTTACGCAATTGTGGCAGCTCCCGTCGCAGGGCCTGGAAGATGACTCATAGCGACTCCACCAGCCTCCGACTGTATGACGTGAAGTCCCCGGTTACGTTGGCAAATAGGTAGTTTCTCTCTCACTTTACTTTAGAGTAATCCCGGTGAAAAACACAACATACATAGCTGGCGGGGTATTCGCCAAAGAGTGGCAGGCTCACAGAGCTGGTGACTACATAGAGCAACATCAACACTCATTCGATCACCTGAGTTATCTAGCCTCCGGGGTTGTTGAAGTCGAAGTTGGTGGGCAGAAGATCATCTACACTGGCCCCACTGGTGTCCGTATCGCTGCTCATAAATCCCACAAGGTCACCGCACTGACCCCTGGAGTCCTCTGGCTTTGCATCCACGCCATTCCCGATGAAATTCGTGATGCCAGTTTGGCTGAAAAGGCTCTAATAGAATGAAAAATATTCTGACAATTGCTCGCGGAATTAATGTCATTCCACTACAGCTGGATTTGCAGCGACAGCCTCAATTGTGGAACCAGAACACCGCCAGAACAGAATCCCCCGCCAGCCCCCACAGAGAAGCTGATGATATCTGGGCACGCTATGGGGAAGGGGAGGCTCTTATTGAAGACGCCCATCAGAGCCTATGGCTTTCTGCTGCTGACCTCATCCCAGAAATAAAAACCCATGCTAGGGCAGTGCTCTCTCTGGTTAAGGGAGATGCTCTTGGGGGTGTCCTTATCACTCGTATTCCTCCCGGCCGTAGAGTGTATCCGCACGTAGATGGGGGCTGGCATGCAGGTTCTTACGACAAGTTTGCTCTGCAAATTGCGGCTCACCCACAGCAAGCTTTTTGCTATGAAGATGGGCAGCATATTACTGCTACTGGAGATCTATTCTGGTTCCATAACCAAGCAGAACACTGGGTTACCAATGATTCTCCCTGCGATCGCATCACCATGATCGTTTGCGTAAAACTCGACAAACCTTTTAATGGAGGTGCATAATGCCTTGGGGATTCGCAGGAGCTGCCATAGGTGCGGTGGGAGGTATTGTCAGTTCTTCCATTTCCGCTAACGCCTCAGAGAGCAATGCCCAAACCGCTGCTAATGCGGCTGACCCATTCGCCAGCCAGCGAGGGCAGTATCAACAACAGCTTTCCCAATTGATTAACAACCCCTCCTCGATCACAAGTACTCCGGGGTATCAATTTGGTCTCCAGCAAAGTCAGAATGCCGTGGAAGGCAGTGCTGCAGCTAACGGCATGGTGAACAGCGGGAATGTGCTGAGCGCCCTGTCTACTAATGCTCAAGGCTATGCCAGCACACAGCTAAACAACCAAGAATTGCTGCTGGCCCAGCTTTCTGGAGCTAACGTGGGCTCTCCTGGAACCGCTGGCCAGATCCTTCAGGGGCAAAACCAGACCAACCAGCAGAATCTTGGCGCTGGGGTCTCTGCTTTGACCAATGGTATTTCACAAGGTGTCAGCAGCGGTGGCTTCCAAAGTGCCTGGAATTCCTTTGGAGCTTCCGGTAGCGAAAACTCTGGGGCATCTTCCACCAGCACCCCCGATGACTTGATCAGTGGCTACACCGGCTAAGGAGAACTATCATGGCAGGATTAGGTGGATTTCTCCTGGGGGCGGTGGAAGCCTACGGGAATGAGCAGATTCAAGGGGCAAAGATGGGGGAGCAGCAAGCTCAAACTGCTCTGCTAAAGACAGAGGCACAACGGGCACAGCTTCAGCAGCAGCAGATGCAGCAACAGATGAAGACCCAAAAGGATATTGGGGCGTTCATCAAATCGCAAACCGACCTGGAAGGGGCTGATGCTGCCTTGCCCATGAATCAGGCGAAGATGTATGGCAAGGCAGCTGGATTGGCAGCTTCCCAGGGGGATCTTGCGTCCGCGAAAGAGATGACAGAGCTCTCGAAGCAGGCATCTGCAGAGGGAATCGAGCAGACAAAGCAACTGGCGGCAGCGCAAGCGCAGAAGAGAGAAACTCTTGCAACTATTGCTGACAACACGCCGGAACAACCTACTCGTGAGCAGTCTCAGGCTCTGGTCAAGGCTGCTGTTGAGGCAGGTGTTGATCCGACTACTATTCCGCTGGCCGGCACTCCTGCGTTCCTTGCCTGGAAAAACCAGCAGCAGCTAGCTGGCATGGACTCGACTAAGAAAGCTGAATTCGTGCAGAAGGCTGCTGACACCAAGCAGCGCCGTGATCAACAATGGGCTGAACATGAGGATAATGTCAGCTTGCGTAGAGCTACTATGCAGCAAACCGCAGCCTTCCGAGAGCAAACCCTTGGCATGGAACGCCAACGACTGCAGGATAGTGAAGCCGCGCGCAAAGATCGTGCAGAGAAAGCTCCCCAGATGTTTAAAGGCCCTGATGGCGATTATGAATGGGATCCTGAAGGTAAGGTTAAGGGAGAGCGTCTCCCGGCTGACCCTCGCTACGGAAAGGTCAGTGATCCTGCTCTTACCTCTGCCCAAAAACAGGGTGTTTCTCGTGGATCATTTGCTGCCTCGGAAATCTCTCGCGGGCTGTCTAATGTCAATAAACTAGATATGACAGCAGCAGCTAGCCCCTTCAGCCATCTCGGAGCTAGTTCTCCAATAGATGCTCTGATTAAGGTAGGTTCCACTGCTCTCACCCCTGACCAATCTCGGATGATTGATACAGCTGCAGCAGGGTTGGGGAATCAGTTGGCCAGTTTGGATTCTTCTATGGGCGGTCGGATGGCTGCAGGGAAGTCTCAGGATGACCTGCAAACCTCTGCAGTGCGGCAAGCGGGGGATAGTGGTTTCGTAGCTGCTTACAAACTCGCAAATGCAAAAGAACTCACAATAACTGCTTTGAAACACTTGCCAGGGCATTTCGCAGATACGGCGGACGGAAAAGAGCAGATTGCCGATATCGAAAAGTCCCTCCCCTGGACGACTGATGATGTGCTGGCAGCAATGCGAAAAGATCCGAAAGCTTCGGATAAGGAGATCAAAGGTCTTGTGGCAGCGTCCGCTCGATTGCACGCTGTTACGGAATCGGAAGCGAAAAAAGTGGGTGATGTAGGAGGAGTTCCACTTCCCGGTGGTGGTGATCCTGGTAAAGGTACTTCCGCACCCCCGTTGCCAGCTGGTTGGACTGTTACTGCACATTGAGGATTTATGCCCGATTTCACTCTGACATCACCGGAAGGTAAGAGCTATACGGTAACGGGCCCCGAGGGGGCTACCCAAGAACAAGCCTTCCAGGTGCTGCAACAGCAGCTTTCTGCAGGTACTGCGAAGGAAGCCGCCCCTTCCACAGCCGGTAGCCGAGCAAAGCAAGCCATTGCCGACCTCAAGCCTGACCTCAAGATGGACGAAGCTGGCAAACCAGTCCCTACCCCCACAGTCAAATCGGCTCTGGAGGCTATTGGTACTTCCACAGCCTTCGGCGGGGCTCTTGGAGCAGCCTCTCCCGAAATCCTTACTGGAGCTGGCTATGCGCTTAGCTTTATCCCTGATGTTGGACCGACGATCGGTGCGGCTCTCATGGAAGCAGGCACGGCAGCTAGAGCTTCCAGGCTTGCCTCAGCCGGGGCCGGTGCTCTGTCAGGCCTTGTTGGGGAGGCTGGAGGACAGACAGCAGAGGCCGCAGGAGCCTCTAAGGGAACCGCAGATGCAGCTAGATTGGTTGGGGGGATGGCAGCGGGTCCGGGAATAGCACTGGCAGCGAAAGCAAAAGGGTTGTTCGGGGCAGTGGCAGAGAAACTGGGCTTGATGGCTGCTACGGATGCGAATGTGGGGAAGGCTGCGGCAGCTCTCAGAGGTGTTGAGGATGCTGGAGTGCCTGCTAATGCACTGCATCAGACCTTACAGCAAGGGGCAGATGCGCATATCCAGGACGCTCAAAAAGCCGGTGAGAAGGTGATGGCGGATGCCCGGCAGAGAGCGGCTGATGTTGGCTCGCAAGATGCGAAAGCGGCTCAGAAGGTGCTGGACGATGGGAAGGCCCGTGCGGATCAGATCGTTGCTGAGGCAAAGAAACGGGCAGCGGATTTGAATAAGGCATCTGGAAATCGGATGGCTACCGCTGGAAAGGTGCTGGCACAAGCAGAGCCCTCGTTGCGGGTAGTTGGGCAGCCGAGAGAGATCTCGGATATCGGTAAGGAACTGCAAACGGCAGTCTCGCAGGAGCATCAGGCAGCACTGGATGCCCGGACGCAAGCATACAACAACCTGAAGGACCAGCGGGATGCGATAGTAAAGAGCAAGGAGCAAGCCGGGCAGACTGTAGAGCAGACTGAAGGGATGAAGGATCTGAAGAGCTATATCAAGGGGAAGGTAGATAGCAACGCATCCCCACGACAGACTACAGATCAGGGAACCCTTCGGGTGTATGGGCAGGTGAATGAGGCCCTGCAGAATCCGTCTTTTGAAGCACTGGATCAGGTGAGAAGGAAACTTGGCGATGTGCTCGGCGGTAGAGATGTGGAAGGATATTCGGCGGTGGGGAAGGATGTGGCTGGGAAGTTGTATGCGAAGATCAGCGACATTCAAAAGGAATTTGTAGGTAAGGATGCTGCGGGCACCAACCTTCAGCAAATGATGCAGGAGCAATATCATGATGCGTCGCTGGGACTTAGAAAGTTTGGCACGGGTGCGGGCGGCAAGGCAGCAGCGATTGACCGAGTTGACCCGGAGAGATTTGCCGCTGACCCAGCTGGTGTCCCCAAGCAGTTCTTCTCTAGCCAGCAATCAGTACGCGATCTCAAGGAACTCACCGGAGATTCGGGACTGGTGCAGAGAGCAGGGAGCTCTTACGTTAGTAGCCAATTACGAGGGATGTCAGCAAAGCAGGTCACCCAATTTGCTCAGAAGAATTCGGACTGGATTAGGGAAGTGCCTGGATTATCTAAATCGGTAGCTGACTATGCAACGAGACTTGGAAAAATTGAAGCGACAGCAGCAAAGGCTGGCGCGAGCGCGGAAGGACTGGCAAAACGGGCAGGAGCTATCCTACCGGAAGCGGAGGCAGGCGCAGCGAAGGAAAGGGCAGATGTCGTTAGCAGAGTCGGAAAAATGGGAGAAGGCTCGGTAGATACACAACAGAGAGTGCTGCAGGAAGGAGGGAAGGCAGCGGAACAGGCTACGAAAGCAGCGGCTGCGCCGGCAAGCAATCTGAAGGCTATTCTGAATGGCGGGGAACGGCCAGAGGCGGTGAGGGATCTGCTGTTGAATGGCAAGCCTGAGCAGACCCGGCTGGCAGCTAGGATCAGCTCGCAGACTCCTGAAGGAAGAAAAGCACTGGAAGGGAGCGTGCGGCAGATCACAGCTGATATGAAAGAAGGGGCGTTGCAGAAACAGTGGAATGAGCGGTTGAAACCTATGCTCACGGATGGGAAGATGCTAGATAGTAAGAGAATGGCTGCTCTCACTAAGGACGTGGAAGGGCTGCTGAAGGCCTACTCGGGGAAGCCTCCGGTCGGGCTGATGCAGAGGATGATTATGGGAGCGGTGTATTCGGCGGGGGGTAATTACGTGGGGCAGGATTCGAGGGAGTAATTAACCGCTATTACTATTTTGTAATCCCGGTCGATTAGTAACTGATTGGGAAAGAAGAGATTTTACGTGAAGTAGTGCAACGGCTACAACGGCTCGTGAATCGGGGGAGTACCTATCGAGCGGGGCATAGGCTCCGGGGGAGTGACGGTAGGATTCCGCGAGCCCATTTTGATCCCCAATCGATACGATCAGGCAAATTCTCCATGATATAATCCTCAGTATTCCATTAAGTCGAGGATCCTATGATTGCCAATCAACTTAGAAGAAAGACCCCAGCGGAGTTGGTGGATTTAATCAACCTCCCGGAAGATGTGGATCCTTGGGTAGCAGCTTTTGTAGCTGACATGAGAAACCTCCGTAACCAGCAGGGCGAATCTCTCTTCCTCTCCGTTAAGCAGATTATGAAAATTAGGGAGATTTTAGGTGATAAGGTTGCAAAGAAAGCGAACAAGATTGTGGCTAAACAAAAGAGATCTGGTAACTGACTCTACTAGGTAGAAACACCTATTGACAGGTTTGCTTGAAATCGATATAATAGAATCGTGGATTCGACGGGGGTGCTTCCGTCTGTAGCTAGGGGCAATTTCCGGTTTTTGTAACCCAGCAAACCGACCGGCATTTTTCTAGTAGTCTCCCCCCTCCCCCATTCAGTCTAGTTTTCGAGTTTCTCGCCGGGATTACTAATTAGTAATAGCGGTCGAAAACTCCCGGCGGTACGCCGTGCCCCTCCCGTCGCAACTCCACTCTCCTTATAAGTAAGAAGAACCGAGCTACTTGCTGCTATAGTAGCTCCCATCACGCGCGCACGTAAGAGTAACTGGTACTCTTAAGGGAAGTGGCGCACCACATTGTAGGGGGCACGGCCTCCGGCCGGGACTTACTAGTAATGAAGATCCTCCTAATTGATAGCTCCGCATTCTTTCTGGACTTCGCCATGCGCTGCGAGGCTCAGGGTCACGACGTGCGGATGTGGGTAGCTCCCGACGAAAAGACCTTCGAACGGGTTTCCATTGGCGACGGGCTAGTCAGAAAGGTCCCGACCTGGGAAGGGTCAATGTCATGGGCAGACCTCATTCTAGTAAGCGACAACTGCCGCTATATGAAGCGGCTGGAAGGCTACCGACAACGCGGGTTTCCTATATTCTCGGCGAATGTTGAAGGTACTTCCTGGGAAATGGACCGGTTGAGGGGACAGGAAGTGCTGGAGCAAGCCGGAATCGAGTGCTTGCCCTGCATTAAATTCTCTAATTGGGACGATGCGATCTCCCATCAGAAAGCCAATTTGGATGTCCGTTATGTCTGCAAGCCCTGCTCCGATGTGGATAAAGCTCTGTCCTACGTCAGCAAGTCAGCAAAAGACATGATCTTCATGCTCCAGCATTGGAAGCGGACGATTAAAAAGCCATGCCCGTTTATCTTTCAGGAATTCTGCCCTGGGATTGAAGTGGCTGTAGGTGGCTGGATGGGGCGGAATGGGTTCCTGGGCCATGTGCTGGAGAATTTCGAGCACAAAAAGCTCATGAATGATGAGAAGGGGCCGAACACAGGAGAGCAAGGAACGGTTATCAAATACGTTCCTATCGGCGAGTCGAAGCTGGCTCGTGAATTACTCTTACCTGTAGAAGCGGAATTGATCCGATCCGGCTACACTGGGTATATCGACGTGGCCGTGATGCTCGGAACAGAAGGTCCGCGTAAGGGCTTGCTAAATCCGCTCGAATTCACCTCCCGACATGGCTGGCCACTGTTCCTAATTCAGCAGGTCTTGCATCACGATGTGGTCAGCTGGATGAAGGACGCGGCCGATGGCTGGGATACCTTCCAGCCGTCTGATGAGATTGCTGTAGGTGTGTTCCTGTCGATGCCGGATTTTCCTTACCACCATCTTAAAGAGGAGCAGCTCTCCGGCTTCCCTGTCTGGGGCATCACTAAAGAGAACCGTTATTTCTTCCATCCCTTCAATATGAAGCTTGGAGAGGGGATTGATGATAAGGGAGCGACGGTCCCTATGATGGTGACGGCGGGGAATGCTATTGCGACCGTCACGGGTTGCGGTAGGACCGTACAGGCCGCGAAAAAGGACGCGTACGGGCATCTCGGGGAGTTGGAGATTCCGAATTCACCGATGTATAGAACCGATATCGGGGATCGACTTGAAGAGCAACTGCCCATCCTGCAGAAGTATGGCTACTGTACCAGCTGGAGGTTCTAATGTCAGGCCAGAATAACCTAGTCCTCCCCCCAGTTCCGCCCGCAGGTGCAGATGCGAAATGGCTGCAGCAGATTCAGGCAACAGTAGCATGGAATTTCAGTGGCAACTCTGTGACAGCTCTGCGGCCGAGTAATGCCGTCATAGGTCAGCACATGCTGGACACGACTCTGAATAAGCCGATTTGGTGCACTGCTGTGAATCCTCCGGTGTGGAGAGATGCAACGGGCACTGTAGTGTAGTTATTTACGAACTTTACTATTTGTTAATCCCGGTGAGAAACTAGTATGCCAGGTCCAGGAATCGCGGATTTCTATAAAAGTGGTCAGTGGAATTTCACTTGCGACCTTTGTGGGAAGAAGAATAAGTCTTCGATGGCAATGCTCACATGGAATGGGTTGTATGTCTGTCGGCATCACAAAGAGGTCCGCAACCCACAGGACTTTCTCCGTGGCGTGAAGGATGATCAGAGTGTGCCTTGGTCCCGGCCCTACCACCCCCCACGCTGTGACAACACGGAATTCCCCTACGTCGAATATTGCGTACTGCAGGGTAAGAACGCCATCCCAGGATTCGCCATTCCTGGTTGCTGCATCCCCTCCTATGTGAACACCGCTTTTTACTCTAGCATCATTCTATATCGTGGCTGGGCGATACAGGATACCTACGGTTGCCCGATTCTCGACACTAACGGCTACCCAATCTACCCTCCGGGCACTCCCTCATCCGTCAACCCACCCCGCCCTGGGGGCCCAGTCTACGAACTCGATACCAACTTCATTCTCAATGTGAGCACCCTAGGATGACACGCAAACTACTTTTACTTGCTGGCCTGCTCTGGTCCACTCTCGCCAGTGCACAATTCGCTCCATTCATACCTGGGCAGATCTTAACCGCAGCTGAACTGAATTCAGCTTTCGGCCTTTATGCTCCACTGACTGGGGCTACTTTCACGGGCCCGATCAGCGCAACTTCCTTGATGGGCACCCCCATTAGCGGCTCCACGGGCGCTTTCACGCAACTAGCTGCTACCAGTTCTGTGATTTTTCCTGCAGGCTCCCTCTCACTATCGGATTTGGCAACAGAATCTCCCAATACGATAGTCGCGAATGCAACAGGAAGTTCGGCAACTCCCACTGCTATTTCTGCTCCATCATGCGGCACGGCTTCCAGCGCTCTGCAATGGTTATCTGGCACGGGATTAGCCTGCAATACAGCAATTAATGCCTCCACTCTTGGCGGTATCACCGCAGCCTCCTATCTAACCAGTGCGACTGCCGCTTCTACCTACTCTCCAATCTCCTCCCCCACTTTCACAGGGACTACTACTGCAGCTAATTTAGCGGTAACTGGAAGTATCAGTGGGGCAGGGGCCGCAACCCTTCTCGCTCCTTATGCCCTACTAGCCTCCCCCACGTTTACCGGAACACCAGCGGCTCCTACAGCAGCTACGGGTACGAACACCACTCAATTAGCTACTACTGCTTTCGTGTCGGCTTCCCCTAAAATAACTACCCCTACTGTGGTTGGTGAAGCTACCGGAGTTGCCTCTCCTGCTGGAAGTTGGGGGGAGACCGTAACAGCTAGTGGAACTTCTATCTCTCTTACAAGTGGCTCTATAGCAAATTGTGCCACAATGCCTCTGACTGCTGGAAAATGGATGCTCTATGGAAGCATCTCTTTCAATCCCGCAGGATCGACTGTCATGTCAGGGGCTTCTGCTGGTATTAGTACAACCACTGGAGCAGTTCCTGCGGTCCCCTTATATTCATCTTGGTCGGGGACAGCCGCTGCAGGAAGTACTGAAATCTTTACTGTCCCCACTCAGATAGTAAATCCGAGTAGTTCTACGTCATATTTTCTGGTAGGAGCTGCTAATTTCACAGTCAGCACTGCTGCTATGACATGCCAGGTTTCCGCTCTGCGGATTCCCTAAAAGGAGTTTGCAATGGCAGAGCAAGGATCATACCCATTAAATGGGAGAGTAGTGCAAGGGACTGATACTTGTACTGGCGTGGTCACAGGGCAGACGGCAGATATTCCACTGTCTGTTATTGCTTCTTTTGTTCTGGCTGGGGTTCCCCAGTCTGGCCCGACCACCTCTCGACCTGTTCCGGTATTTGTTGGGCAGCCCTTTTTAGATACCACTTTGGGGATTATGATCTGGGCTCTGCAGATAATCCCTGCAATTTGGATCGATGCAGCTGGAGTTTCAGTATGAAAAAACTAATCACATTAATTGCGGGGCTGCTGTGGGTTGTTGCAGCCAGTTCGCAGACTTTTCCAGTTAACAATTTAGTTGTTAATGGGACGTCGCAATTCACGGGGCAGGGGAATTTTACTCTCTCACCAACAGCTCCGACGCCGACTGCTGGAGACAGTTCAACTAAATTAGCAACTACTGCTTTTGTCTCTGGAGCTGTGGCGACGGCTTCCCCAGCTGTCGCAAATAATACTGTGTTAGCAGCTACCTCTACGGTATTTGCTCCGACTGTTTGGCGTATGGGGTTTGTAGCCGCTGGGGATGCTCCACCCCTGCTTTATGTGGCAACTGCTCTGCCGTGTACATTGAACGCGGGGGCTGGGGATAATGGTTCCCAAGTCAAAGGTTCGAATGGGAATTGCTGGAATGCCAGCTTCGGTCCAGGGCCGGCTGACGTGCGTGAGTGGGGGGCTAAAGCGGACGGGTCGACTAATAATACGGCTGCTATGCAAGCAGCACATGCTACTGGTCGATTGATCTACTACCCGCAGGGGCAGTATAACTTCACGACTATCTCATTCTCCTCCGGTGGGATCATTGGGGATGGGTATTTTACGATCTTAAATACTACCGATACTGGTAGTACGGATGCAATTACATATACGGGAGGGGGATCGGGAAATGCCGCTCCTATTCCTACGTTTCAGAATTTTGCAGAGGTTGCTCAGAATACGCGTTCTGGTGGGGCTGGGTTACATTTTGCCCCCTCGGCAGGCAATCTGCAAAATTTGCATGTTAATAATATTTGGCAGTATGGCTTCTATCGAGGAATTCAACTTACAAATTGTGAGTATGGATCAATTGCAGAAGCGACTATTGTTAATTATTTTGACGTTGGTATTTACTACGAGTTCCCCCAAAATACTGGTGCAGGCGATTTTGTTATCGCCAACAGTCACTTAGCTACAGCCGAGACCACTGGAAGATTAATTGGTATTTATCAATTGAGTGGGGGAGGATTGCGGATCACAGGGGATAAGATCCTTGGAGGGCATTCTGGCTTCGTTTTAGCTTACACAGGGGCTATCACTTCTGGGCCACTTTTACTGACTGGAAATTCGATTGAGAATCAAGATCAGTTTAATATTTACCTTGGAGTAGCTAGTACTGGTGCTTTTGGTGGGATTGTCATAACCGGAAATGAGCTTGGTGTCAATAATGGTGCAAGTGGAACTGATCTCAGCACAGACACTAGTGGACTATTAAGCTATATTACTGTTTCTGGTAATTACATGCAATTCAATGGAGCTACTGGGACTGGGGTAGCGTTTACTGGGGTGCAGGGATTTACTTTTGGGTCGAATAGTATTATAGGAAATGGGCAATCTGGTAATGTGGGCATGCAGATTAATTCCAGTGGGGCAGGGAAAATTGCGGCGCAGAATTTTCTTAGTATCCCAACCAATGCTAACCATTATGTAGTTTCTTCATCCCCAACAGTCACTTATTACGGCGACACGGAAACTTTCACCACAGGGACAATTACCACTAGTACAGCTTACGGAAGTCTGTTTTCTGGGAGTATTTCTGTGACCTTTCCTAGGGCTTTCACAACTGTTCCGAATGTGACTTGTTCCAATAACAGTACGGCAAGTGGTGGAGTTGCTGTTTTTCCTCAATCGATCTCAGGGACTGGTTTTACTGCTGTAGGTATTAGCACAAACAGCGGTGGGTCCGCGATTGGGCAGTGTACAGCTAATGGAATTCTCTAGGAGTTGGTTATGACTAGCACTTTTTTCCAGGATTATAACCAAAATAATCCTATTACATCCAGCTGGCTGAATCCAGTGAACAATGCTGTGTATACGCCAGCGGGGGTGGCGAAGCTAGCTGTGCAGTCCGCGGCTGCCTTCGTCCGGTTTGCCGTGTCTGGTGGGGTGGTGACAATTCAGCAATCCGTGAATATCTCCACTGTGGTTAGAACATCTGTGGGGGTGTATGTTATTACGTACAATACTCCTCTGACTGGGGCATTGAATGCCTATGGTTTTTCAATGGATTTGCCTGGATTTGTGTTTCGCACAGCAGAGTCGGCTGCAGAGCTTACAATTGGAACTACCAATACAGCAAATACTTCATTTGACCCGGATTTTGTTAGCGTGTTGGTGTTTGGGGCAAACTGATTAGTTGGGTTTTCGACATACATTAACAAAAAGTAATCACGGTTAATTACGCACTTCGGGGACTTACCGGATGTCTATCATGGATGACACCACTAAAGATGTTGTTGTGAGTGCAGTGAAAGCCGCGCCGCCAGTGTCGATGGTGGGGATGCATTTTCTGGGGTATGGGATAGCGGATTGGCTGATTGCAGTTACGCTGGTTTATACGATACTGCAGGTGGTGGTGCTGCTGAGGGATAAGGTGTTTTATTCAGAGCTGAAGCGGCAGGAGGAAAAGCAGCACCGAGAGCGGACGAAACGGCATAGGGAGCCATTGTGACTACGGCTAAGTTCCAGACGTGTTGGAAGCTCCTGCTCCTCAATGAGGGGGGATTTGTAGTGGACAATGGTGGGGCAACTCGCTGGGGTGTCACTGCCCGCGTGGCCTACAAATGGGGCTATCGCGGGGCTATGCAAGAGTTGCCCGAGGCCACAGCCGAATCCATAGCGGAGCAGGAATATTGGGTCCCATTCGGTTGCGAGTTGTACGTGGCTCCGATTGCCTTTCAGATCCTCGATACCTCCTACAACGGGGGCCATCCGATCCAATGGCTACAGGAAATCGTCGGGGGCAAGCAACTCGGGCAGGATCTGGCTGATGTAATAGGCTTCATCGATCCCTGGGAGGTAGTCGCTCGGTTTAACTCCAAGCGTCTCCGCTATCTAGCCTCCTTAAAGCAGCCCACCTACGCTGATGGTAGGATGAACAGAATCGCAGGTAACCTCGACCAAGGAGCACTTCATGAATAAGGGTATTATCTATGTTCAGTGGATTGCGGCAGCAGCTCTCGTCGCGCTTTGGACTGCTCTGGTTTGGCAACAAGTCAAAGGAGCTGAAGAACTCATCGGCTGTATCAAAGCAGCCCTCGGAGCCTTTGGTCTCTACTGCTGGCATAATCAAGCCGTTACTCAGGGGGCTAATCTTGCCACAACTGGTGCAGCAGCAGCAAATGGGGGTGGGCCAGGTTCGGCTCAACCTTTTCAATAACCTCCGCAATGCCGCGGAATTGCAATCAGTAGTAAACCAAGGAGCTACACCCATGAGCACAGTAACCGCAACCCCGACGAACATCTTCGCACAATTGGCAGAGCTGGCAGCATCGGAAGCCTTCCCCCCGGTGTTGTCACTGATCACAGCTACTCTGTCGGATATCCAAACCAACCCGCAGGAGTGGGTCAACCCGGCTTCGGCAACGATCAAGGGTACGGCGTTCGTGGCGAATCTGGTGGCCACGCTCCCGACGATTGAGAATGCAGCTGTTCCCGCAGCAGCTCAACTGGTCTCCGCGATCTTCACCACGTTATCGGCTCGGCTGACGGCAGCTGCTGGTACGACCACGCCGTCGGCTGTCGGTGCGGAGATTGCCAACACCATCGTTTCGCGCACGTAAGAGACGGCAATGGGCACAATCAGCTTGCAGTTTGTAGAAGGGACGGGAGTAGGATCGGCCATGATCAAGTGGTTTGGTCATGGCAAGTTCTCTCATGTTGATTGTGTCCTGCCGGATGGGAGCTTGCTGGGAGCGCGGAGTGATGTGATTCAGGGGGTTCCGGCTGGAGTGCAGATCCGACCAGCTGGGTATATGACCTGCCCGGTGGAGAGGGTGGATATCCCCTGCACGCCGAAGCAGGAGCAGATGTTCTACAGCTACGGCCGGAGCCAGATTGGGCGTAAGTACAACCAACTGGGGATCGTAGCGTTCTTCTTCTCAACAGGCTGGACGAACGAGGAAGAGAGATTCTGCTCTGAGTTCGCTACGATGTGTTTGCAGGCGGCTGGTATGCTGGGGCAGCTGTCGGAGCCACCGAATAAGATCGACCCGGATAGTTTGAGGTTGATCTTGTCGGCAGTCTGGGGGAAGTAGTTATTCACCGGGATTAATGAAAAGTAATAGCGGTGAGAAACTAGCCCCTCGAAACTGAGGGGCTTTTCTTATTTTAGCGAAGGTCGATCGGGATTTGGAATAGTTTCCGTTCGTTCATGGGACTGCACAACTGCACGCCATCCACCAGTTTCTCCATCGTAGTAGCGAACTGCTACAGCATGTTGATTTCTATGTGTTAGAGTTTTAGAAGGGCTTACCAACTCATACACCACCCCATCATCCCCTAAGCCGTAGATCTGGCTCCCGATTGTTCCAGGGGATTCCCCATCGATTGCTGCTAGTAGTTGAATGATTTTCATTATCCGCACTGCCCCCATGATTTTTCACTGGATACCACGCCTACAGGAATGTAGAGCGGGTCCTCATACGGTATTGCTATAGAAGCTGCTTCCCGAATTAGTTTCAATGCCTCCTCCTTTCTGCTGCTAGGAAACGTACCTGCCAGGGAGTCATGCACCTGCAAAAGAATCTGTATCCAATCCCCGTGCAGGTCGTCAATTGCCACGTATGCCCTGTTAATCAGGCACGCAACAGAACTCTGCGGTATCCATGCAATGGCTTGATTAAAAATGGTCCCTTCGATCTTGTCGAAAAAGTAATTTCTGTAGCCGAATGCGTTCTCCACGTATCTACGACCAGACACTTGTTTTTTAATATCATTCTGCCATTGGGCAATTTCCGGACAAAGGCCAAAGTACCACTTTTGAATCCGATCAGTTTCATGTACGTTGAGCCCAATACGAGGTGCGATTCCCTCCGCTGTTCCGAGATAATTCGTGCCATGGCACAGAGACTTGAACATCGCATACTCGCGCGGGTGCGAATTTTTCGACATAGTTTGGTCATGATAGTATTCCTTCATTACTTCCACATAGGGCTTCCGGCCAGCCTTGAAATTCTCTTTCATCCACTCGCAACCGGATTCCCAGGTAACGATTCGGAGGTCAGCACTGTCAAGATCGATATCAAAGAAGGTCTGCCCTTCGTCCGGGATGAAGATGTTGCGGATATTCGGTAGGTCTAGTCCCGCGTCTTCAGTCTCCCCACCTTTGGGGATGTTCTGCATGTTCATTCCACTGCCGAATGCGTTCTTGCTGGATGAGAAGCGATAGGTTTCCGTACCGGCAATGTTGAAGGAGCACCGCATCCTGCGATCATTGTCGAGGGGAGCCAGAACGAAAGTGGAATGGAAGACACCCAGGGATCGTAGCTCAGAGATTTTCCTAATAACTGGCCAAAGGATAGGTTCCTTGGCACCCAAGGATTGTAGGGCAGCGTCATTGGTGGTGATGCCTCCCGTGGCTCGGTTAGTGATCGGTTTTAGCCCCATCTGCCGGTAGAAGAAATCCTGCATTTGCATTGGGGAGCGGTAGTTGATTTCATACCCAACTACCTCCCTCATCCAATGTTTCCGAGATTCCACCTCCCGCATGAGGGTGAGTGATAGATCAGAGCGCTTTTGTTGATCGACCCGCACCCCGCGAATCATTGACTTAAGGACCTTTGGGCGCAAGCGTTGCTGGAATTCATTGACCTTTTCCAGGTTCATGGCCTTGAGCACGGATTTGAGGGTGTGGTAGACAGCAAGGGTACGGCAGGAATCGGTAGCGCAATACTCCCAATATTTCATCTCATCCTCGCCATCCTCTCCTTCCTTCCAGTCCGTGCGGTCATCCTTCCAGTAGAGATGGTCTTCGCAGTACATGGAGGAGAGGAACCCGAGGTTTTTCGGGAGGTTGCTGAACGCAGAGTGCTGCATGAGCATTGTGTCAGCTACGTTCGTCGGGAGGATCCCCCAATGACGGAAGATATACTGGAGATCGTAGTTGAAGTTTTGTCCGACTAGGAGGACATTGGGATCGGTAAGAATACTGCAGATTCTCTGCGCAAGGATAGCCTCGCTCTCAGCATCCCAAAACCCTTCTGGATTACGGAGTGGGCAGAGTTGAATGCAAATACCTTCCGTAGGGGACCACGCGAAAGAGATGCAGGTGATGTGACCACCACGAGTTTCGATATCGCAGGAAAGTGGGGTGTCTTTGCAAGCTAGGTGTACGTCACTGATCCAGTCTAACTTTTCTACAATGGTGTCTAGCCACTGCTCCGAGTTATCAACCGCGATTAACAATTTGTAATCCCGGTGAAAAACTCCCGGAGTCAGTGAATTGGTTTTAACCCGCTTCAAATCGTGCAGCATCCAGGGGCGGCGAGCATATTGCGTGTGGATGATATCGCTCCGCAGGGTCGGGATGACCTTGTACCCCGGAGTGAGCACGCTATCCATGATGGACGAGCGGTAGTTGAAGCTGGAAGTTACCCCCGTGAGGGCGAATAGCGCCAAATCCCCAACCGTGCAGATGACGTTAGGCTTGACTAGCTCCACTTCCTCCCGCAGGGCCATGCACGCGTCATAAAGCTTCTGCGTGATGTAGTGTCCTTGGAAGAACACATGATTCGGCTGGCGGTCTTTCTTCTTGTCGATGATATTGAGTTCGTTCGGGTAGGTACGGCTCTTCAGGACGAGGGTCATGTAGCAGTCATCCCTGCGAATCCCCACGTCACTCAACATCTTCGTCAGCTCAAAACCGCCCCCACCGATAAATGGCTCTCCACGCCTGAGATCCATCTCATGTGCGTGGTCGCCCACAATCATTATCTTTGCATTACGGGGGCCAGAAGCCCTTACCGTCATTTGAGCCATTGCAATTCCTATATTAATTTTTCGCGGGGTAATCTATTACACAACACTTTTCCAGAGTCCGCTGGCAGAGGTTGCGTACTGCAATCAGTTGAAGCCGCAGCGTATCCGAGATATAAAAATCAGGCAGATCTGGATCCATCATCAGCGACTCCGGGTCGGTCGTAACCAGCACCAGCTTGGAGTTCCACTTACGCAGGCGATAGTCAGGATGATCCATCAAGCTACTCCTTCAGCTGGTTGAGTTCCGCCATCAGAGCCTTGCCTTGCTCCGCTGGGTCGACGTTGGTTAGTCCTTGGAGCCGTTGCAGGCAGATCCCATAGTAAGTTGAATTCTGCTCCAACCCAGTAGCCAAGCACTTAGCAGCATGAGCAGCGGGAAAAATAGTACCGCTCCCAGCGAAGCTATCAAGCACGCGATCACCAGGTCGCGCACTGCGCTTAAGAAGGTCAGAATAAAGAGCAACAGGCTTCTGCGCACCGTGGGTGGTGTTTGCGTCAGCAAAAGTCGTAACAACATCAGGGTAGATACCGGTCGTTTTCTTCTTGCCCTTAATGGCATATAAAATCATCTCCCATTGGCGTCGAGGCCCGTTATCAGGATGAGGCACGCGGCCGGAATTGGGTTTAGTACAGATGAAGGGGGTACGAGTAACCCACCACCCGGCTCCCTGCATGATCCTTTTAAGCTCATGAAAGTTATCAATATCGCAAAAAACGTAGGCATGGGCTTCGGGCTTGGCAACCCGGTAAGCCAGCGGTGCCCAGTCCTGCATAAGAGATCGCCAGGATTCGTAGTCATCCTTGTAATGGTGTTCGATACCTCCGAACTTACCAGCCCCATCACCGAATTCATCTGCTCCCATGCCGTAAGGCGGGTCTGTAAGAATAACATCAAATTGCTCCGGGTCTGTAGTGAGCATCCACGAGAGGCAATTGACGTTGAACGCCTTGTGGGATTCGTGGGAGAGAGTAGCACCTACGCGCTTGGCGAGGTCCGCGTATTTGCGGGTTTCCTCTTGCTTCTTCAGTATTTTGAATGCTTCGTCAGTGTTCTTGGCCTTTGCAATTTCCGGTATATGAAGGTACTGACTGACAATGATGTCCTTTCTAACCGTGTTTTGAAAATTCCCGTCCGAACGCCCCTTGACTTCGACGGCTGTATCAGCCACGGTGTGGACCCTTCCCTCCGCGTGTGCCTGTTTACTGCGTAGGTTGTGGAGCCTCGACAATGCCGCAGCACGTTCCTGCCATGTAAGGTCTTTTCTGTGTAAGTTTTCCTCAAGTTCTGCTTCTTCCGCTTCGAGCGGGGAGAGCTGACCAAGGGTGACGTAAGGTAAATAACCATCAGGAATTACCTCTCCGTTGTATTTGATCGTACCTCCGAGCATGCGCACCTCATCGATAGCGCGCATCCGACGCTCACCGGCTACGAGAACCATAGCGCCATCCCGTTCGCGGAGGACAATGGCATGCATGAGGCCTCGGGCACGGATACCGGCAGCTAGCTCCGCGAGTGCTTGGGATTCGAATTCTCTACGTTGGCGATTCAGGTCAATCTGGATGTCAGAGGTCTTAATTAGCTGTGCTGTCATTGCATTTTCCTGCTTGTTGGGGATTTTCAGCTAAAAAGGGAGCGCGAAGGCTCCTGGAGGTTGAGTAGGGGAATTTATGCCCCATGCAATGACGCGATGAAGGTAACGAAAAGGACTGCTATGAACGACCCCCACCACAGCCAATGGGCGCGGGATTCGGCCAGGAGAAAGACTGCGATGAAGAGGGCGAGCATGGCTAGGGTTTCCGGGAGGCTTCGAGTATAGGAAGACCGGCTTCGGTAGGAACATAGATAACCTGACCCTTACCTTCAGATGCCGAGAGATTTTGAATCCACAGATAACGAAGATAGCTTTCATTCCCTTTCAGAGATTCCCCAATGATAGCATTAGCTTTTGCTACTCCAGAGGCTCGAATAACTTCAGCATCTGCTAGAGATTTTGCACTTTCTTTCTTAGCCAGAGCATCCTGCACTTGAACTTGTTTTGCGTAATTCGCCTGAGCTAATTCAGCTTCTCCATTCATTTTGGCGTTATACACGCGGTAGGGTGGGTAGAGGTCACACCCAGAAAGACTTGCGGCTATGGTTAATCCGAGAATGATTTTAAACATGTCTGAGCCTTTGTAGATCTTCAGGAAGAACCGGCCCCTGAAGGCCGGCCCATTGCAACGAGTTTTGTTACTGGGGGTTGCTTAGCCCAGGCTGGTTACTGCATCAACTTGCGCGTAGACAATCTCCGGGTCGTTCTTGTCCGGGCGATGACCGACCTTGACCTTAGCCATGCGGCCAGGGAGCTGGTTGAACGAGAACTCGACTGACGGATCGTTGAGGCCGGTAGCTGCACGCAAGCGACCGAGGGCCACATTCTTTCCTTCCCCCATGTCGATAGCACCGTCGGGGGTGAGATCCAGCATGATGCCTTGGCGAGCGGTGACGACATCACGGCCAGTTGTGGCTTTGGCTTCGTCATCTTCGATTGCCCAGGTCACATCGAGGGCGACACCAGTTTTCGTGCCGTCGCCAGACTGCCATTGGCGTGCTGCGATCTTGTCGATGACGCCAGGGAATTCCCCCATGGGGCACGGAACGACTTTGGTGGAGTTGGAGCCGGTTACTGCGGAATTCAAAAAGCTATCTGCGTCAAACATGGAATGACCTCGGAGATTAAGAGAGTTTGTAACATTTGCCGGTGCTCGCACCGTAGAGAAACTATATTACCGATTGGGGCTAGTTAATAGCCAGTTTTGCTAGTATTTACGCACCTCCTGTCAGGGTTAGGGTAGTTATTACCCGCGATTACTATTTGTTAATCACGGTTGAAAACCCGGTTGGAGCTGATAATCATCTGCTACTACTTTATAATACCTAGAGCACTCTCCACGCTCATTGAGGACTCTATTAATAACTTCCACAATTTCTTTTCCCTGTTTTTCAGTCACCCAGCCCAGAATAAATTTCTCATCCGGGTAATCTCCAGCAAAGTTATCTGTGTCTACTATTCTCATCACTCCTCCGGGGGGCTATTCGCATCCCGCACGCCCTCAACAAACTTCCCACCACGCGACAGCCACGAAGTGAAGATCGGCTTGAAATCCGGGGGCAATCCAGCGGCAATTGCCAAGTTGCGGGTCTTGACGTCAGCCTGTGAGTTGGCTGTGTCCCATGTGAATTTGGAACCTTCGCGGACAGCGAGAATCACATCCGAAAACATTGCTGGCAACTTCGGGGCCAACTTATTCCCGAGAGTGCTGACCATCAGCTTGATACCACCGAGAACTTCATCCTTTTCCCGCTCGACGTGAGCAATGAGGATGAAATGGCACTTGCAAGCGTCCGTCCAGAGGTTGATGACCTTCTCGATCTGATCCTGGGCTATTCCCCAGTCGCTAATATTCTTGACAGGCTTATTTCCCACGACGAGGGACATTGCCATGCGAGCCAGACCGGCCATTCCGTCGATAACAAGGATTCGGTTCGGACCCCACTCATCAGCGCAGCCAAATTTCTTGCCTGTTCTGTCGTCAGGGAAATCGTTAAGGACTTCGAGGAGCTTGATAAATCGATTGTGTTTGGATCTGTTGGGATCATTTGTTTTCGCCAGTGTTTCCAATGACATCGTGTTAACTCGCTTCGCACCTTCCAGCATGTCCTTGAACGATGCCTTAGCTGCTTCGAGATAATGCCAATGGAGGTTAGGGGGTAGAGGTTTCCCCTTGCTCTTGTAGTAGCCGAGCAGGGTTTCCATCCCGGGTTCCAGACCGAGGTAAAACACTTCCAGATCGGGGTAGGCTTCGGCAATGGTTCCGATGGCGTGGGTTTTGCCTGTGCCTGATGGCCCCATCAGCATACAATTTACGCCCGGTAGTGCCGATAGTTCCATTCCTGGAAGATCAGCGGAGTCTCCTACTGCTGTACCTTGTTCGAGTGTCATTACATGTGATCCGCGTAGAGTTCCAGGTAAATTCCTGTGTATGTCGCTTTCCCTTTCATCAGGGATTCAGCGTAGTAGCGCTTTCCATCAGTGAAGTCGAATCTGGCTTTGTTGACGGGGAATATCTGCCCTTCCCAAAGGACCTTCACTGGTAAATGTTGAATCTCTGCCGGAAAGGATAGCAAGTATTCGGCTAGCTCCCCTATCGACATGTTGTCCTCTTCAGGCTCTTTCCAGCTTTCTGTCATTTTCCTTATCCCATAGTCGTAAGTGAAGGGCGAATTCCCTTTTGATAACTTCATCCGGCAAGATAGCGGTGAGTTCCGGTTCCCAATTCAGCATCAGGGAGCCTGCGATTGCATAGCGGGACTTCCCGTGCTTCTCGCAATACCCCCCGATGATCCGCCAATCCGCCATTGAGTTGAGCACCGGCATCCTCGCCCAAATCTCCCCACAGCACGGGCAGAACATCACGTAAGGGACAGGCTGTTGGGCTTCCCCGTGAATGAATCGGATGCGGTCTTCAGAAGAGCCGAGGTAGTTAGTTCCGATGTAGAAGTGGCGGAAGAATTGCATGTCACTTCTGATAAAAATACATCACTAAGGCACCTATTACTGCTCCGCAGAGAAATTCAAGTAAAGCCTGAAGAACTACTGTTGACGTTGTCATAATTACATCAGTCCTTTCAATTCTTCACCAAGCGCATGGCCGTCTCCAAGCAACAATCCAGGGAGTCCTGGGGCAGGAGGTGCTTCTTCTGGCCGGACGAAGCCCCACTTAGACTCGTAATCGGCAACACTAATCTCAGCACGCTCCAATGGGTCCCACACACGCTGCACGAAATGTGCTGGAAGCCATTCATCGGGGTTGCTGGATTTGCAGATTCGCTGAAACTGGCAACCACCATATTCCGTACACGCCCCGTCGATGTCATAATCCCAGTACCCCTCTTCCCAGCAAGCTATCATTCGTTTGATATCTCTGAGAGTTTGCTTCTCCCAGAGGGCGATTTCATGAGGGCTACGATAGGTCGGGACTTCCATCGTGTCGTACTTGGTCTTGAGGATGGAGATGCCACGGACGATAGTGCCCTGGGGTTTGATGCCTTGCTGGAGGAGAGCCCAGTTGTAGCCGGTGAACTGGCTGCGCATCTCCCACTGCCGGCCCCAAGTAGCCCCTAAGGAGCTGGTGGTTTTCTCGTCGTAGTTCCAGATCCCTGTACCATGACGATTGGCAACCATATCACTACGCCCAGTATAGAGAATAGGAACACCGGTAACAGGATGATTAATAGCAAGAGGCTCAGCAAAAGAGAACTCAATGCCCTTTCGACCCCCAGGCAGCGTAATCGGTTCGGCACCATCACCCCCTAATGGGTAGTTGAAAAGATAGAATTCGAAAGCCCCGAGCATGCGTTCCAGTGACTTGGCACTCTCTGGAGTACACTCGAAATCCCCGTACCCCTTGATAAGAGCAGTCATTCCGATTGCTTCTGAATCGCTGTTGGACTTTCCTTCGACGTAGAAGGCTTCCCGAGCGGCTTCGATTGCTGAGGCGAATGCGCCTCCGGCGACGAGATGGACGCTCTTGGTGGTGCTTTTCCAATGCTCTACGTAGCTCAGGAAAAACTTTTGGGGGCATGCCCGGAACGCGGCGATCAACGTGGAGTCGACTGCATTGGGGAACATTGGGCGGAATTTAAAAGGGGATGTCAAGATCATCTCCCTGTGGAGCTACCTGAAACTCGATCGCGGTCAGCTGGTTGATTTCGGCCTGGATTTGGGTGATGCGGTGGTTGAAGTCGGCCATGAGCCTAACCCGCTCCGCTTCAAGTGCCTGCAATTTCAGATCTTTCGCATTCAATCCATCAGGGACTTCAAAAGTAACTTCCTGAGAGGCGACAGCAGGGTCGGAATCTCCGTATTTGTCGTAGGGCCATACTGTGAAAGAGACACAATCTTCGTATTCGTAAGTCTCCTGATTGTAGTTCTGGCTTGGTCCTGCTATCAGATAAACCATTTGTGTTACTTGCATTTCGAGCCTCTGTAGTTGTACTACGGTTAGATGCCTAGTTCTTTCAGCAGATCGTCGGAGTTTACATCCTCCGGTTTGAGCTTCTTCGGCTTTGCTGCTGTGCCCGCTGCGGCACGCTTCTTCGGCTTGGGAGCTTCGAGATTGGCGCGCTCCTTGCGGATTGCCTCGATAGCGATTTTCATTTCATCAATCGACAATTGACCTAATGCTGCTCGGTTGCGCCAATCTTGAACCTGTTCGTTAATCAATTCACTTGCCATCGCTGAAAATCTCCGGGTCGTAGGCTTCCCAGTCATCACAAACCATTGCCCAATCGAATTCACCGGGAGAATAGCAAGGGTGACAAATACGAACAAGCTTGTCATGCAACTCTTCAGGGATCAGCACGAACTTCACCCCGTCGATGGTGGTTTCTTTAAGATGATGCATGTTATTTGTCCTGGTAAGTTTTTCGGTAATACCCGCCAGACTGCATACCGCGACAGGATGCATCATCCGGGACTGCCACAGTAACTCTCTTACGACGGCCACAGTTCACGTGAGAGCATTCCTGCTGGGTCTTTTTATGGCAAGCCGGGCAGAAGTCTAAGGGGTCGGGCACATTCAATTTAACTTTTCCCATTTCAGCCTCCGATTTAGTTTCTCACCGCGATTAATCAATAGTAATCCCGGTAAATAATAGATGCTAGTCAGATTTAACGGGTAACAACCCGTGATCTCGTTTAAACTTATACGCTTTTACTGTAATGCCATATTCAGCTGCAAGCTCGTATAAATTTTTTCCCCCTGTTTTTAAACAAACTCTACGATTGAGGGCCTGTTCTGAAGAGGTGGACCATTTACAATTACTTTTACAGTAATTGCCATCATTATCAATGCGATCTATCGAATGCTGTTTCGAGGGAGCTCCTCCCATATCCCGGAAAAAGGCGGAAAACTCTTCCCATTCCGGGGCATAAGTAATCCCCCGACCTCCGTACTGATCGTAATTCCGAACATTAGGGTTGTTACACCTGTCTTTTAAGTTTCTCCAGGCCAACCATTCCTTAGTTTCAGTTCTTCCGTGCTTAAATTTTTCAGGGTGAACTTCGGCCCAATTGCAGCCGCATCCTTTCGAAAGGCCCCTGCGAAGATTTCCCCCATAAACTTCTGCAAGTGTTCCGCAAACACACCGACAAACCCATACCGCTCTTGTCTGTCTATTGGGGGCTCTTTCCACAACTTCCCAGTTCCCGAACTTTTCCCCAACAATATCAACCGCTTCCATTTAGATTCTCCTTGCACTCCCCATGAGTACGCACAAACATCATATGCAAACTAGTTTAGGCAAGGTAAAGTCTTTTACTAGCACGAGAGCACGCTACATATAAACACTGAAAAGCCTCTCTACGGTTCCTGTTGTAAAGAGTATCCTGGAAATCTACGAATACATTGGTATACGTAGACCCCTGCGATCTATGCGCAGTGATTGCATAGGCAAATTTAATCTGATGGAACAAGTCCTTAAGGTCCCAAAAACGTCGCCAGAGTTTTGGATTCCCCCTGGCTTCATGGGCCAACAGTTCACAATCATTGTCGTGTTGTTGTTGACTAGCTGGATGAATGACTAAGAGGCGAATAATCTGGTTATCCTCCCTTCGGCATTTCAACTCCAGCGCGTGATACTTCGGCTCCAGCGGATGCTTGCACTCAATCACTCCTTCAACAATAGCCTCGTCGTCGGTGTGGAGGAGCAGGTCGTCATTCCGCTCACAAGGGCCAGCTGCCACAACTCGGTCTCCCACAAGAAAAAATCCTGGCTGCGCTTCTGCTCCAAAGATAGCGGCTCTGGCGATTTGGTTGTACTCGTCAACCTTGACATTTCGCCAGGAGATGACCTTAGTTGTTCGGCCATCAGCGAATTCACCTCGGGAGGCTGCTGCATAGATTTCTTTTTTGAAGTCTGGCTTGCTGAGCTTCCAGACACCCTCTCCGTTTCGGTTGTCAGATTTGATATTAATTGAAGGTGCCGGAGAGAATATAACTTCTCGAATCGAAGAGACGAGCGAGAGAATCTGGTTGTCATGGCGCATCACCTTAGTGAGTTGAATGCCCGTTTCACCCTGCAGGGCAAGGCTCTCTGATTCTTTCACAGGAGGTAGCTGCGCAGGGTCCCCCATGAAAACCACTTTGAGGTTGAATTTGTCCGCGATGTCGGAGAGCAGGTCGAAGAGGTGCGCATTCACCATCGAGGCTTCGTCTACAACAATAACATCCAGGTCTGACAGGTCAACAGGCTTACCGTGTGCGATTTGCTTAGTTTCTCCGTTCTTGTCAACTCGGAGGCCCAGCAAGGAATAGATGGTTGAGGCACTGCCCACGATCTCCCGCAGGACTTTTGCTGCCTTGTTTGTTGGAGCAGTGTAAGCAAATCTAGCATTCGACGACCCAACTCGTCTGGCGACCTCCCGCATGCAAGATGTTTTGCCGGTGCCAGCATAGCCACGGAAGCAGAAGTACCAGTCGGTGAGATAGGGGCTGGAGATGTAGTTGAGGAGTTCTTGGATCGCTTCGAGCTGGTCCGAGGTGAACTCGAATGGGGCTTCAGCTTGGTAGAGCGTCGCGTCCGCTTGGGATGCTGATAGTTCTTCATGATTCACAATTGAGCCTTTTAGCTGTCAGGGCTTGCCCTGGTGGTGGGGGTGAGTTACTTGTTCTCTTTATCGAGTACGGGGGAGTAGTAGATGATCAGTCCTAACATCTTGGCGATACGGTGTTCTTCCTTAGCGCCCTTGCTATTCTGCCAATCGGGGAGCATCAGCAAGCTGTCACAGAGGGGGATAGCAGCTACACAGTAATGCATCATGTACTGCCAGAGAGCTTCCCCCTCTAGCGGATCAATCGGCCAATCAATGTGGATTGGATTGAACACAGAGCAACCGGCTGAGAGCAGCATCCGTTGCGCGAGGAGGAACGAGGGCCGGTTGAATTCCTCGATACCGGTGACAGGGCCGGAGATGTAGCAGGTGGTATTCGGCTGCGGGAACTCTGTGGAGTTTCTGGCGAGATTCGGCCACAAGTCACACTGGGCGTAGTTCATCCCCCCATGCGGCATCTTGCCTAAGTCCGCTGGCTTCAACCAACACGCTGATGCTGCATCACGTCGTTCTGCTGGGATCATGCTTGCTACTCCTCTAGGCCCAAGAGCCAGTCTGTTGAACATTCAAGTACCTGAGCAATTTTGATCAGGTTATGCACGTGCGGGGCTGCTCCGCGATTCTCTATAGCAGTGATACTGTAAACAGACATGTTTACGGATTTGGCGAAGGCATTGAGATTGGTAAATCCCCTGCGATTGCGCTCTTTCTTGAGACGATCCCCCAGTGGGGTTGTTCCGTCAGATTTCCTGGCCCATCCCATTTTCTTTCTCCAGTGAGGTTTCGATTTCAGTGAGCTCTCCGTCAAGTGTTTCAAAATATTGACGTGTCAGACCTTCGAAGAACTTGCTCTTGTCACCATGCGGGACTCGATTTTCCACTTCGGACTTGAGGTGGGAGTCGAGTCGGTCGGCCAGATCCTGGGGCAGGGTGAAGCCAATGCGGACAGGTGGGGTGGTTTTGCGAGGACGGCCCATTAGGAAGACTCCTTTTCAATTAGATGAACAATGCGTCTGCGACTCACTTCAGTGCTTTCGTAGGCGTCTATCGACACATCAAGCCATGAGCCGTTGTGCTGTTCTATCTGGCAGATCACCACCGGTCGCGCATCTGCGCCCTGCGTGGGGGCGACGTCATCGGTATAGAACGTCTTGCCGTCGTCACTTTTTACTTTGGTAGGCCAGATCATTTCGATTCCTTTTCAGATTCTAGGGCTGAGGCAGCCAGCATTGACACTTGCAGGCCCAAGCCGATGGACAAGCGCGCGGCAAGTAACAAGCTGATCTTGTAGCCCTTGTGGTTCTCGACTTCCCAGATATAAGACTTCGAGCAACCGATGGCATCGGCTGTTTCTTCGAGCGTCAGGCCAAGCGCTTCACGGCGCGTACGGATCAATTCACCGAGCCTCATGGCTTATCTCCGCCCATAGACGCCGCAAGGAGGGCGCGAGCAAATGCTAATGCGTCATCCCAATACAGTTTGCTACCTTCAAGCGCATATCGGGCGTGAGAGTCAAAATGTTCTTTAATCTGCCCATCCGTCAGCACGCTCGCTACGGGGCTGGCAGGGGTGGCGTAGAGCGGAACATTTGAAGATCCAGCACCGTTAGGGTAATCAGATGCCCAGACGAACGACTCTTGACGGCGGCCGTCATTCGGATCGTAGAACGCTACCGGCTCGCTTCCAGTGGTCGGAGCGGTGGAGAGGAATGTGCGTGCCTTCAATATCAACTCCCGAAATCGGAAGCCGTCGCACGGTTCGCCATTCTCTTCGCATAGCAGCGTGATCGTTTCGAGCGTGCTCCGGATGTCATACGCGCCTGGATCGCGCTCGCCTGCCGCTTGAGAGATCGGTGAGGGGGTGGGAGATTTCATCTCAGCTACTCCTTCAAAGTAATAGGGGCATCCGACCAGCCCTGGGTTAAATAGCAATTCGGGCAGATCGGAGTGTAGAGAGGGCGGATTTCAATTTCCCTTGGAAGGTCTTTCAGGTCGAAAGCGTCCTTGGGCTGGAGATAGGAGATAGCACGTAGCCGGAGGTTTTCCTTCTTGATGAAGGTGCCCTCGACTCGCTGGTGTTCTGTATGGCAGGTAGTGCAGACCTGGGCGTGGATCAGGAGGATAGCTGCGAGAGGCTTCCAGCCTTCAGCGGTCTGCTTTATCTTGGCTACGTCCTTGTAATGCTCGGCTACTTCCGGCCCGGTCATCCATGCAGCTGTTTTGGGGAGGACTGCACCCTTGTTGGAAGCCTTTTTGGCAGATTTTTGCTCTCTGCGGGCCTTCTGGATGTCGACGGACTCTTCGAGGAGAGAGTCGAGGTCTAGTCCTACATCAATATCTATTGTCACGTGAGCCTCACAATGGAGAATAAGGGGGAATCTAGCTAGCTCGGGTCTGTATCCCCGCATCCTTCTCTAGTGCTAGCCCCGACTCCATAACTCTAATTATAGTTATTCACGCGGAAAACGCAACTCAGTTATCAAAAAGAGTTTTCGACGGGGATTACTATTTAGTAATCGCGGTGGGAAATGAATTCTACAAGAGAAAAGGGACCTCGACAGCCTTAACTGGAGGTCCCTTGAACCGTAAGGCACAACACAGGAGGCTCAGTTCTGTGTCTATTACGGCATGTTGAGACGGATACTTGGAAAGGTGGTCCGCTGATCCCAGTTTACTTCGAGGGACTGTTGGCCGTATCAGCTAACTTTAATCTCCAAATACCCTTATCGCGGGGGACTCATTAACAGTTTCATTCAGGTAGTCACTCCTGAACTAAGCTGAGGCGTGGACTAGACGCTGTGGTCACCCCTGATAAGGGTACTTAGGTGGAGCAGGAAGCATTTTGCATCCCGCAGGGTGTTGCCCCCTGCCCCAGTCTCCCCTCCTTTTGAATAGCTAGGGGCCGCTATTTGCTTCTCGCCTTGCTCAACCCTGGTGCGCTATACAACAGGTGCCCCCTTTCAAAGGCTCCCAAGCGTGGTTGTCGATTACTCCGCGCCCAGTTCCGACAGCAGATCTTCCGTATTCACACCGTTGTCCTTCGGCTTTTGCTTCTTCTTGCTTTCCAGCTCAGCAATCACCGGCTTCAACGTCGGATTGTCACGCAGCGCGAGCTTTTCCGTGTTGGTTTTGCTCTTCAGGAAGCTCTTGACAGCTTCAGCGGTCTTGCCGGAGACCTGCACCAGGGCCTTCGCGAGGACCGACAGCCCTGCCATCGCATTGCTTTCCCCGCGTGCACGCTCAGCACCCCATTCACCACCTTCCAGACGGGCGATCAGCTCTTCCTCTGCGATCACCATGTCTTCCACATCATCCAGACCGGCGACTTCATCACCGAGTTTCTGCAGCATGCCGTGGGCAGCGAACTTCGCGAAGAGGGGCTTGTTGGCTGCGAGGGACAACTGACGCGTTTCACCATTAACGAAATCCAAGGTGATGGTCACGTCGAAGTTGTCTTCCGAGATAGCTGCCGTTTTCAGCAACCGGCGCTTGCCAGCAAACTCCACTTCACGACCATCCGACATCACAACAGTCTTTACTTCCCGCACTGTCTTGACTTTTGCCGCCGTGCCCACTTCTACATGTTCCGTCATCTCTTGTTACTCCAGTTTGGTTGGTGTTCAGTAGGCGACTCGGTAGTTGGCGAGTCGTTAGAGAGACTATAGAGCAGCGCGGGGCGAGTGTCAACCGGCTATTTTTCGTTCTTTTTGAATAACGGATTGGCTCGTAGTTGGGCCAATTGCTCTAAATAGCCCGATAGTGCCGTGCTCGGAGCGGCAACCCCATGTGTGGTCGGTCCATCTGCGAATCCCTTTTCTAATCCCAAGGCATTACGAAGAGCTTCCGACTCCTTATCTTCCCCCTTCCGGTAGAAAACCAGCGCGGTCCCGGCGATGCGCATAGACAAGTTAGTGCACATCGCGGTTAGGTCCGGTCGGTCACCGCAGACCCGTAGGGCATTGAAATAGCTATAGATACGGAAGCGCAGCGCGTGGGCTAGCTTGTGCGTGGCGAAATCGATTGGGAATTCGTCGGCTCCCGCTAGGAAAGCCTTGTCAACTCGCAGGAGCATTTGCTGGAACTCAGGACCGAAATCGGATAACTCTTTACCTTTTGGCATGGCTGATTACCTGTTGAAGTAGTGCTGCATGAATGGTTAGTCTGGATTTGTCTGCCATTTTCCCCGGACAATCCCCAGACTACCGCCACTTCATTAAACCATAAAGGAAATCCCGCTCTATGGCGGGTGGGTTTCCATCGCACGCCGTAGACTACCAGCGCTTACTTTGCGTACCGTGGCGGGGCGGGGGCGAGGCCGAATCGATATGTTTGAGCACAAGGGTCATTGCCTCAACAAACCCTGTGTACCACGCCTCTCTAGAGGTGCGTAGCTCGGCTGGATGCAAGTAGCTGGGCAGGTATTTCCCAGGGCAGTCAATAGCGGTTTGCGCTAGTTCTCGCAGGGAGGCGTGTTTTGAGTTATGGCTCGCGCACATAGCAGCGAGGGTTTCGGTAACGGCAGAGATTTCACGTGGCATGCTGAGCCTCTAGTAAATGACCGGGATTACTAAATGTTAATCCCGGTTGAAAACCATCAATTCCCGCTGGATCCGCTCACCACGAAATCACCCCATTCCTCGGCAGTGATATCGAGCACCCTATGAGAAACCCCGATTCGGTAAGTCGGCTCCTCAAACCTAGATGCTATTAGGAGAACCAGAGCCACAGCACTATCATGCCCGGTTACCCATTCGGTAGCGAAGAGTCGCTTGTCTTTCGTTTCTACAGTCACTTGATATTGATGCATGATATGAGCCTCTATGAAGGTTAGAACTACGGGAAGTGCAAAGTCTCGTATTGTTCGGGCCTGGATAGTGTGATAGGCGAGTACCACGACATCCGTGCTGCTATTTAGTTAGTGGTGAGGGTAGTGAGTTGTTAGAAATAGCCATGCCGCAGCATCCACAAAAGGCCAGAGAAAAACATTGTTAGAGCTACTATGAATCGAATTAGGAACATCTAGCCCTCGCCATAGGCTATGTTATTACTGGCGTCTATGTAACCATCGAGCCATTCTATGTAATCGTTACTTCCGACGGGGTAGGGGTTGGCTCTTAAGGTTTCCCCACACTCCCTCGCGGCATATCCCCTTTCATACGGGTACATAGCTCTCTCCTACCACGGACGTTCATCGGATATCCCACGCAACCATAACCAAGTGCTGTAGCTGACGGGATAGGTAGCCTCAACTCCACAATGCCGTTTGTAGGTCATGTAGAGGAGGAATATTTCGGTTGTATGGTTCACGGGGTTGGCCCTCCCGGTACGGCAGGTTTATTTTAATGGATTGCGGACGGCTCGAATAGTCAGAGGTTGCCGCAATCCACTAGTTCTTTACTCGCCGGACGTGACGAGGCGCTTCTTGCTGGTGCGGGTATTGGGGATTTTCATGGCAACGGGGGGCAACGGCAGGTCAGCCTCAATTCCCGAACCGTCCCCCGCGTCGGTAGTGGCAGGCAGGTCCATTCCCAATTCACTCAACAGCTCATCCGTGTTGACCCCATTCACGACCGTAGCAGCCGACAACTCAGCCATAATTTGCACCACGCGCGGGTTCTTGCGGAGCGCGGCACGTTGCTCTTTTGTTTTGTTCCCCAGGTAGGCTTTGACGTACTCCATATCACGTCCGGTCATTTTCATGAGAGCACGGAGCAGGATGTTATTGACACCTGCGGTAGGTGACGGCTCGCTACCTGCCGCACGGCCCTCGTTCCACTTCGCCCCATCGGCGGTCAACCGATCGGCAATTTTGCGAACGGCATTGTATTTGTCATCCACGCTTGCCGATGCGCCCGTGTCGAGGTTGCGCGAGATTGCAGCCGCGTCAACGAGTTTCTGCTTCAGCCCGTGAAGGAGGGCCTGATTGCGGATTTCCTCCGACAACGTGTTCGCATCGATGACAATCTCCTTCCCGTTGATGAAGGTGAGAGTGAGTGTCATCTTCGGCAGGAACACGTCAGCCATGATCGTGGATTTTTTGCTGGTGCGGATTACGTTAGACATTGCGAGCCTCTATTTAGAGAATGATGGTATCGGACCATCTACCGTTTGCGAGGTACATTATCCCGTCGCATGTAGATACTATAGAACAGGAAACTGGAGAAAGCAACAACTATCTGCAACTAGCTACCATTTATTCGTGATTCGATACAACGCGAATGCTACCAGCCCGATCACAATCACATGCACGATAGCGAGGGCTAGCAGGTCTTTCCATAGTGGCGAGTCGAACTCGTTAGCCTCGCGCCATGAAATAGCATGTTGATGATGTTTCATAAGATGCTCCATACGAGTTTGATGAATACGACGAGAAAGGCAAGAACAAACAGGAATGACAGGACATTGCCGCAATCCCTGAGAAATTCCACATCACCCTCGCGGGAGAGTTCAAATTGCTCACGCCAATACTCTAACCATTCGTTCATGTCAGCCTCCTCAATGAGTTTTCAACCGCTATTACTAAATGTTAATCCCGGTGAATAACCCGGTCTAGTCAGCACCACACAACATTGTCATAGCTAACCCGGCGGATAAACCGGACTTTGTTCCATTGCTCATAACACCGCAAGAGCGGGGTGATATGGTGTGAGGCACGTGTGGGAGTTAGGTAGACTCCGAATTCGGCGTAGAACGTGGCCGCTACTCCTTATAACAAATCGAGTAGTGTGCCACATCGCAATAGCCAACTACCACGCTACCATTGCCGCCGGATTGCCCCGCGCCGCCACTACTCGCCGATGCGTTAGAGGCTCCTGATTTAGCTGCTTGTCCCGCTGCAGCCTGTCCACCAGCCGGGCCTAGCCCCGCACTACTATGATTGCCATGGGATGCTCCGACTACGGAGGCATGAGCAGTTGCGGCTGCGAGTAGTACGACGATTGCGATTAGTTGTTTCATTTTGATTCCCCGGCACGAGTTGCGATCAGTTTGACGAGCCTCATAAAATCCTGTGTGAGGTCATCACCTTTATGAATGCGGCAATGAAATAGCGTTTTGAGTTGTTCGTCCTGCGCCCACAAAAACCGGACGCCGATTCTAATAACGGCAACTCCGCATAAATCCTTAATGTAATTCGGTGCAACTATCAATGTATGTTCCACGTTCCCTCCGTTGGTCTCATCAGGGTACGCGTTACGTACCGACCGCACGAATGCGGTTTCGACCTTGCTACTCCCACTTCATTTCCGTCCCCGTGGCTTCCCACTTGGTAATAGTGATGGCATAGCCTTCCGCTTCAGGAAACTTTACTTTGAGGCAATCCCACACTCTCTTTGCCTCTTGGATGCATCCACAACTACGTGCTGCCGTAGCGAAGAGGTGGCGGCCATTGAGAGCTACATTCAACTCATAGTAATTTTGCATTTCAATCTCCTAGTTGTTTGTCATTCGCTAACCCATGACTAGATATTAGTCCACTCAGTCATCCATGTCAACACCTTTCTATCAACTATCTCAAACTATTTACATCACGCTACCATGCTACGTTGAGAACGAAACTGGCTCACGGGTAAAGGGAGCCGCTACCGACTACTAACACACAGCCTGATACATATAGGTAGTAGAAGTAGTGGGCACGTTAGAGAGCGAGCCATAGCATGCGTGACTAAACGCTAGCCCTACTCACCACTCGCCTCTCGTTAGCATAGCTCCCACACGTGCTCGCTCACCACTACTATATAGCATGGTGCGTGCGGTAGTACTGGTGGTCACGTCGATGCTACCAACCTAGCCAAACGTTGATAATTGGACGTTATGTCAAATTGGAAATTGGGGCGGGTGGAGGGGGAAAAGTTGGGCAGGGAGTGAAAATTTGCAAGGCACCATCCTATTTTTTCTGAAATTTTCTACTTTCTTCTCTTACTGGCTGTTCTACGCACCATGCTACTTAGCTGGTGGCCAGTTATTTTATTTTTTATTATTTTTCTACTTACCCGCGAGCCAGTTTCCGAGGAATTGTAGAGTGCTACATGCCCCTCTCCGACTGCAGATGAGTTTCTCACCGGGATTACTTTTTATTAATTTATGTTGATTATTCCCTGAAGCTGATCCGACCCTACCTGATTGGCTGGCTGACGGTAGCCGGCTTCGTACGCGGCGCGCGAATATGTTATCTTCACGTTAAATTAGCCACGGAGCAGCCACCATGAAACTTAAATACACGCACGAAGCCATGATTGACTTGATCTTGGCAGAGCCGACTGTCACGAATAAAGAGCTGGCAACCATCTTCGAGTACTCGGAGGCCTGGATCTCCCACATCCGTTGCAGCGACAGCTTCCAGTCTCGAATTGCGGAGCGGAAGTCCCTGCTAGTTGATCCAGCCATTCGCCGGTCAATTGAAGACCGCTTGGCCGGTGTCACGACCTCTGCGATCAACCGGCTCCAGGAAGTCCTCGATGGTCCTGATGCTTCGGCACAGTTCGCGCTGGATGCTCTTGGTGTGGCCACTACTGGTTTGAAGGGGTTGTAATGCAACTTACAGTTACCTTGCCAAAAGAATGCCAACGTGAAGGCTGTTCAAAGGATTTCTGTAATAGTACAGGTTTTGGATTGTCCTCTTGGGATTGTGAGCACCCCACAGTCAAGCTTATGAAGATTCCGGTTGAGTTCGTCTCAATTGACCCTCCTTTGAAGGGGTTGTAATGGATGACGATGCATTCCATGCCATTGCTCAGAGCATTGCTGACATGCTGGCTGTGCCAGAGAAGGTAGTGACCCTTGCCCCTTCAATCGGGCTAGCAAGAGCGAAACCAGAGGGGGGATTGCCGATGGCTCCTGGCGCAGCTCTTCGCTACTCCCCTGCCCTGTTCGTGGATCTCATCATCAACAACCCCGATTACAGCTCCAAACAACTCGGGGAGATCTTCGGTAAGCCCCAGTCATGGGTAGCTCAAGTCCTGGCATCGGCTAATTTCCAGTCTGCCCTTGACCCTCGACGGACTGAAGTCCTCAATCCCGAATACGCGATGACTCTTGAAGAGCGCTTCCGTGGGCTGACTATCCGATCCCTCAACATCCTTCAAGATAAAATGGAGGCTGGCAAGGCCCTCCCCGACATGACTGTGCTGAAGATAGCCGAACTCGGAATCAAGGCTCTTGGTATGGGGCAGAAGGCTGCGGAGAAAGCAGCTCCAGAGGAAGCTCCGAAGAACTCCAGTGAGATGGTGGCTGACCGGATCATGGCAGCTATGGCTAAGCGGAAGGAAGCGCAGCAAGGTGATGCTGTGGATGTCGTAGCTGTGGAAGTCCCGAATGGCTAATGCCCTCCAGACCTCACTGAAGAAAACAGTCCTCAATGCCGAATTGATTGAGGGCTTTGCTGTCACCTATCTCTATTCCGGTTTTGACGAAGCCAAGCCCACTCCGCAGTTTCATCGGGAAGGTTGGGAGTTGTACTCTGGCCCCTCCTTGCAAGCCTGTGTGATCGCCCCACGGGGCCATGCCAAATCCTCAGCCCTGACTCACGTATTCATCCTCGCCACGGTCCTATTCCGGGTTGAGTCCTACGTAATCCTCATCTCCACTAATGAAGAACTCGCCATTGAGCATTTGGGCGATATCTCACGGGAACTTACAGAAAATGAAGACCTCATTGCCGACTTCGGGATCAAGTCCTTTGTCACCAACAGCAAAACTGAAATCATCGTTGAATTCAATGATGGGCATCAGTTCCGTATACTTGCTCGGGGATCTGGACAGAAACTTCGAGGACGAAAGTGGCGAGGCATGCGTCCCGGACTTATCGTGTGTGACGACCTTGAGGATGATGAGCAGGTCGAGAATAAGGAACGCAGAGAAAAGTTTCGAAAGTGGTTCAACCGTGCTGCAATGCCGGCGCTGCGGAGAGGTGGCAAGATTCGGGTCCATGGAACCATCCTGCATGAGGATTCGCTTCTGGCTCGCTTCCATAAGCAGACCCGCGAAAAGAAATCCTGGGTAGTTCTCTTCTACAAGGCCCACAAGGCCTATGACGACTTCACCGAAATCCTCTGGCCGGAGCAGTTCACCTGCACTGACCTCCAGGCAATCCGTCAGCGCTACATCGATGACAACGACTCCTCTGGATACTCTCAAGAATACCTCAACGACCCTTACGACAACACTGATGGCTATCTCAAGAAAGAATACTTCCAGCAAATGGAAGATGATGATCTCGACGCTGACGTGCAGATCTGCGCTGGAGTTGACTTCGCTATCAGCAAGGCTGCCAAGGCCAATCGTAGTTCTTTTACTTTTGCTGGTCGTACTACTAACAACACTCTGAATTTCTTCCAGCAAGACAAAGGCCGCTGGGGGACTGATGAGATTATCGAAAAGATGATTGAGTACGAGAAGCAGATCCATCCTGATGTGTGGTTTGTAGAAGATGGGGTGATCTGGAAGGCGATTGAGCCGATTCTTCTGGCTGATATGCGAGCAGCCAACGTGTTCCTCAACATCGTCCCGCTCTCTTCTGTAAAGGACAAGGCAACCCGTGGCCGTTCCTGGCAGAAGCGCATGAAATCCCTAACGTGTAAATTCGATAAGCAAGCCGAATGGTATGCTGACTACGAGCACGAATGCCTGCGGTTCACTGGCTACTCCGACTCGATCCTTGATGACCAATTCGACAGCTCTGCTATCTTGTCTCGTGGATTCGACACCCTGCCGATGATGACTGAAGAAGACTTCATGTCGGAAGAAGAGATCGAATCCCTGCGCACTGACGCTCCGAATCATCACGGCCGCAACGCAACTACAGGATATTGAAAATTATGGCAGCCTACATCTCACAGCAGGATTCGGTCAGTGCGCCGCCAGAGCCGGAAATCAAAAAGAAGTTTGATCTGGATAAGATTCTAAACAGCCCGAATCTGGCTGAAGACCTCGACCCGGACCTGCGCAATGCCATCGGCAAGTGGGTTGTTGGTGGGTACGTGAAAGACATGTCCAGCCGCACTCAATGGGCCGAACGACATGCGGCAGCTATGAAGCTGGCTCTGCAGGTGAAGGAAGCAAAAACCTTTCCGTGGACCGGAGCTAGCAATGTGAAGTTTCCGCTGATTACTGTCGGGGCATTGCAATTCCTCGCTCGGATTTCCATTCTGACTAAGGGCAACCATCTGGCCAGCTTCCGCATTCAAGGAGCCGACCCAGAAGGGAAGAAAATCGCCAAGGCTAAACGGGTCAGCACCCACATCAACATGCAGCTAGTTGATGATGATCCGGGCTGGGCAGACATGGATGAGAGTTGCAAGTTTGCTGCTAGCCTGCTCGGGTCATCCTTTAAGAAGACCAGCTACGATGCTGTGTCGGGGATCAACTGCAGCGAATTCGTCCCTGCGCAGCATTTCATTGTGGATTACAACTGCAAGAATCTGGCTACGGCGTCTCGCTATACCCATGTGATCAGCATGGATGAGAATAAAATCACGGAACGAGTCAAGCGGAAGATCTTCATCAAGGAAGAGCAATCTGCCAACTCCAGCCCGGATCAGGTACTCACCAACCTGTTGGAGCGTGCTGCTGTTGAAGTGGCTGGCCTCTCACCGAATTCTGAAAGCGAGGATAAGAGAATACTGGAGCAGTACTGCTGGCTGGATCTGGATGGGGATGGGTATAAAGAGCCCTATGTGGTGTCGGTTCGTGAAGACACTGGCCATCTGTATCGGATCGTAGCTCGGTTCTATGATGATGGCAGTGTGCATCGCCGATTCGACGCCCGGCAGCGGCAATTCGAGAATCTAGCTAACCTAACCACTGACCCGAAGCAGAAGAGCTTGTTCGAGCAGCGGGCAATGGCTACCCGTAACGCCAAGGACAACTCAATTGTCCGCATCGACCCGGTGAATTTCTTCACCAAGTATACCTTCGTGCCTTCTCCAGATGGTGGATTCTACGGATTGGGGCTTGGCTCTCTGCTCGGTCCTGTCAACGAGGCCGTCTCTACCCTCATCAACCAGCTAATCGATGCTGGCACAATGCAGACTACAGCTGGCGGCTGGATGGCGCGCGGTGCTCGGATGAAGGCCGGGAAAACCAGCTTTGACCCGTTTGAATGGAAGCATGTGGATTCGACTGGGGACGATCTGAGAAAGTCCATCATGCCTCTGCCAGTGAACGCTCCGAGTGATGTGCTGTTTCAGTTGCTAGGGGTGCTGATTCAATATGGAGAGAAGATCAGCTCCGCTACCGATATTATGACTGGCGTTTCTCCGGGACAGAATACTCCTGCTACTACTTCCCAGGTGACTGTCGAGCAGGGCATGATGCTGTTCTCTGGCATTTACAACCGGATGTATCGTAGCTTCCGACATGAACTGACCATCCACTATCAACTCAATCGGACATTCTTCCAGCATTCGCCCCGCTATTGGGAACTCACTCAGGGACCTGATGCGATTCTGCAAGAGGATGACTACCAGCAGAGCAGCTTCCGGGTGTTCCCTTCAGCCGACCCGTCTGTCTTGAGCATGTCGCAGAAAAAGGAAAAGGCCAGCCAACTCGTGCAGGCCGCGCTCACCCCAATTGGAGCTCAGTGGGATAAGGCAGTGGTCTCTCGTAAGTGGCTGGAAGCTAACGAATGGGACGTCGAAGAGATCTTCCCTGATCCTGCAGGTCCACGTGCTATCAAACCGCCGGTTGATCCGAAGTCTGCCATTGCTCAGGCCAAGCTCCAGCAAGAGCAGCAGGAACATCATGACGACATGATGCTGAAGGTTGCCGAATTGAAGGGCAAGCTGCAACTCAACAATGCTGAAATCGAGAAGTTGAAAGCAGAAGCGGAGAAGCTGAGTGCACAAGCGGATTCGGAACCAGTGAAAACACAGATTGCTGCTATCGATGCACAGATCGGGGCCAGGAAATCACATAACGACACCATTTTGCAGGCTGCTGACATGATGCTCAAGGGCCACAAGACACGTAACGACATCGAGGGCGGTCATCACAAGATGCTGATGGACGTGCAGGATCGGATACTTGAGAAAGAGTCGGCTGCGCGGGAAAATCTGGCGGCAGATCAGGGCGGCGCAGGGCAAACTACTCCTTCCACAACTAACCCCTAATGGAGAATCAAATGGATAATCAGCACAAGCAAATCAAGGGCTATCGTGACCTTTCACAGCATGAGATCGATCTTATGAATCGAGTTAAGAACGAGGCCGCTGCGGTGGGAATTCTCTTTGATGGCCTGGAAGGAGCTGAAGGGATTGACCAACGTTGGCTTGCTATTGCCAAAACGGACCTTCAAAAAGGCTTTATGGCTCTGGTTCGTAGCATTGCACAACCTACTTCTTTCTAGGAGCCTGCTCCGTGCAACTCCCCCAAGACTACGGCCCAGAGGATTTCCTGGGCTGGTTTCACAACCCAATCACCGAGAGTTTTCTGCATAGCCTACGAGAGGACAAGCAGGAGATAATGGAAGCGTGGGCGAGGCGTGCCTACACAGGTGAAAACGAGGGGCAGACTCTGCAGCTGAACGCTGTGGGGCTTGCTCAGATCAAGACTATTAACGAGTTGCTGCAGAATCTGGAAGATAGTGCTGAGTCGGCACGTGGTCAGATCGCAGAAAAGAATAGGAGTAAGTGATGGATGAGGGGACAGTTAGACTCCGAGAGCAGGCTCTTAAGATCGCAGAGAAGAATGGGCTTATTCGGGGGGTGGATGGGGTAACTGGAAAGCTTGTAGACGGTGTTAATAACATCTACCCTTTTGTCGCCTGGACAAGTGCCGGAATCAAACCGGAAGGGCAGCCAGCTAAGTGTTGTGACACCCCAGAAGAAGCTCTGCTTGCCTATCTTCATGATTTTGATTCCAGAACTTCTCAATTGAATGAAGGTACTCATATCTATTGGAGAGAGTTGCCTTCGCTGGAACATGAGATTGATTTCGATAAGTGGTATGTTTATTCCCGCTATCTTATTGGCCCTGCAGGACTGATGAATGTGGATGATTCCAAAATTTGGGAACTGAAAAATATGCCGAAGACAGACTACCTCCAACCTGGCTGGCGTTCTGAGAACAAAGGCCCCAATCCAGCCAATAACTCCGGATTCCGCGCCACAGGACATCGCATCCTGCTCATCACAGAGGAAGTGGAAGAAGTAACTTCCGGTGGGATTGTGCTGGTAGCGAAGACAGTTGTGGCTGAAGCCAACCGCGCACAGGTTTGTACTGTCCTGGAGATTGGTCCGGATGCGTGGGCAGATAAATCAACAGACTACTGTGAGCTTGGGGATCGGGTGCTCATCGGACAGTACGTGGGCAAGATGCATGAATCTCCGGTGGATGGAAAGACCTATCGGTTTGTAAGTGATCTGGACATCATCAGCCCGTTGCCCCCGAAGGAAGCCAAATGAGAACTCTCTTTATAGGGGTACTGCTGGCTGCTTTTGTTAGCTGGCTGTTCAGTAACCAACTTGTTGTTGTTTTCTTTGTCTGCCTAGCCGGGGCATGTGCCCCAACCTTCTATGGCATTGCTCTTGCTGAAGCTAATCGGCCCGGACGATGAGCACTCAAGTCAACTTTGCTGTCCATATTTTCGACATGGAGCTGGAGATGGTACCGGAACTGGAAGATGAACTGCGAGAAGCCCTCTCCAAGGCAATCCAGCAAGTCCTTTCCACCCGCGACACCTCCGGTTATTCCCTAACTGTCCGTGGTCCGGAGATTGTCAGTTTGTTTAATTAGTTTTCAACCGTTATTACTATTTAGTAATCCCGGTAAATAACCGTAGTTCCCTAACTGGAGTTCCCATGAAACAACCTATTTCCTTTTCAGATGCTTTAGCCGCCCTCAAGGCAGGTGAACGTGTTCACAGGGCTGGATGGAATGGTAAAGGAATGTTTGTTTATCTGGTCCCTGCGGCCTCCTACCCAGTGCAGACTGGTGCCGCGAAAATTCATTTTGGAGAAGGTTCTTTAGTCCCTTACAATGCGTATCTTGCAATCAAAAATGCAAACGAAACCGTCAGTACTTGGGTTCCCAGCGTTAATGATTGCCTGTCCGAAGACTGGTTTGTCCTGTAATTTTATAAATTCGTAGTTCCATAACTGGAGTTATAGCAATGCCAATTTTGATGCAGCGATTACTGAACCGAGTGTTCCTCCAAGAGCAATCAGGTGAAGGTGGGGAGGGTGGCGGGGGCCATGATGAAAACATCCAACGGGAGCAGGAACTCGAAGCCTCTCGTCGGGGCTGGATACCCAAGCACAAGTACACCGGCGAGGAAGGCAAGTGGAAGGATGCAGCTACCTTCCTGGCTGATGGGGCCAAGTACAATCGCAATCTGCAGAGTGAGTTGGCAGCGGTAAAGAAGCAGCTGTCTGAGTTCCAAGGCACTGCTAAGGAATTCGCAGCCTTTCAGCAGCGACAGATCGAAGCACGCGACTCCCAAATTGGTGAGTTGGTACGTGATCTCAAGCGCCAGCAACGTGAAGCCATTCGTGACGGCAATGACGACATGGCGGATTCGATCGAGGACCGGCTCGACATCCTGAATGACGAGCGCGCGAACGTCAAACAGCAGATTGAGAAGCAAAAGCAGACTCCTGCCCCCACCGATCGCCCTCCTGTCATCGATGAGAATGGCAACACCTCCGATCCTGTCGTACGTGCGTGGATCGACAACGGCAATCAGTGGTTCAATGAGAGCAAGCCGATGCGTGACTATTGCTTTGCACTTGCCAACGAAGCCATCGCAGCAGGTGAAACGAAGCGTGGTCTTCCCTTCCTGAACCTGATGCGGGAGAAGATGGAAGAAGCCTTCCCGATGAAGTTCAAGAAAGCTGGCGATCCGACCGCTCGTGGCAGCATGACCGAAGCTGGGGGTGGGGGCAGCGGGGATGGTCGTAGCCATTCGGTGAATGACCTGCCTGAAGCAGATCGTGAGTTGATGAAAACTGGCATTCGGCAAGGTTGGACCTCCGAAGCGACCTTCCTGAAGAATTACTTCTCGGATGAGCCTCATATCCATCGCACTGCTCCGAAGAAGAAGTAACTTTTTCTTCCCAGCATTTCCCCTTTCCCTAACTCGGAAGCATAATCATGCCTACAGAACAAAAGACAGCAGCCGGTTCATTTCAACGTGCCCCGGATGCCGATTCCAACCGGTTACTCTCTGCTCGTCGCCAAGGACGTGCCCTTCGAGAAGCACGCGAAGATGGTACAGCTCCACGCGAACGAGAAAATGATTTAGGGGGGCTCTCCCTCCAGCTCGACGTCCACGGCGAGATCCCAGACCATAAGCTTTCCTGGGTTAACGACGAGAACGGTGCAATCGAAGGCAAGCTGCAACAGGGCTTTGACTTCGTCACCCAGGACGAGTTATATGCAAAACAGGCCAAGATTGTTCCTGATGAAGAGATTAGCAACGTGATCTCGCGATTCGTTAAGGGCACTCGTTCGGATGGCCAAGCGCTCCGCGCATACTTATTGAAGTGCCCCAACGACGTTTGGGCTGAAATCGAATCGCGCCGGTATCGGGCTGCAGACAAATGGGACGCGGACATCCGTAGGCAAGCAGAATCCCCGGAGCAAGGTTCCGGCATGCGCAGCCTTCGTAATATGCGAACCGAAATCGACACTGGCTACAAGAAGGAATACCAGCTAGGAGAAGGCGCAAAGCAACGCGGCAACTCTGGCGAGTAATCTGCAACTTGGGGCTGGGTCGGCCCCTCTCAACAAACCCTTATCTTAGGGAGACCCACAATGGCAAACTTTGTCCAGCCCCGTGGCTTCGTTCCCGCTCGCTATATGAATGGCGCAGCGTGGAGCGGAGGCGCGAATATGTATTACATCCCCTCGACGGATACCAACCAGTACAATCCTGGTGATGTGGTGCTGACTGCAGCAGTCGGCGCAGACGCGAACGGTATCCCAGCAGTCACGAAGAACACCACCGGTACTGGTGTGGTGCGCGGTGTGGTGATCGGTTGCCTGTTGGCAGTTCCGAACCAAGTCTCCCTCGTGGGTACGAATCTGGACCTCACGGTGCAGAACATCCCTGCGACGAAGACCCGCAACTACTATGTGCTGGTAGTGGACGACCCCAAGGTGATCTTTCAGATCCAGGACGACGGTATCACTACCGCCAACTTGGTAGCTGCGAGTGTTGGCCTCAACGCCAGCTTCACCGTGACCAACCCGACTGCCCCCGCGCAGAACTCGGCTACGGTTCTGCTCTCGTCCTCGTTTGCAGTGACTGCCGGCCTGACCGTCAAGCTCTTCGGCCTGTCCCAGATTCCGAACAACGCGTTCGGTGCTAATGCAACCTGGGATGTTATTTTCAACCAACACGAATTCCAGGGCAATACCGCCGGGGTTTAATAATTTGGGCTTCGGCCCTTAGAGGAGAATTACCATGCCAGGTATTGTCAATACAGGCTCCTACCCCAAGGGACTATGGGAAGGGGTTAAGAGCTGGTGGGATTCGGCAGCTCCGGGTGCACCCGAGTTTGCCCCCATGATGTTCAAAAAGTACGATTCGGAGAAGAACTACGAAGAGTACGTTCAGTCGGTTGGTCTGGGGCTGGCAGTGTTCAAGCCGGAAGCACAACCGATCAGCTACGACACGATGCAACAGGGTTTCATCACCCGTGGCACCAACGTGGCATATGGCCTGGGGATTATCGTCACCCACGAAGAGCTGAAGGATAACCTCTACGTGAAGCTGACCCAGGGTCGTGTTGAACGCCTCCGTCGCGCCTTCCGTGAAACGAAGAACATCAACGCGACGAACGTTTTCAACCGGGCCTTCAACGCCACGTATGCCGGCGGTGATGGGGTCAGCTTGCTCAACACGGTTCACCCGAACTTTTCTTCAGGCACGTGGCAGAACAAGATGGCGATCGACGCGGCGCTGTCCCAGGCCGCTGTCGAGGACATGTTGATCCTGATGATGCAAGCCAAGGACGATCGCGGCTACATCGAACCGTTGACGGGGGACAAGCTGATCGTCCATCCGAACAACATCATGAATGCTGACCGGATTTTGAAGACGGGGAAGGCCGTTGGTAATAACAACAACGACATCAACCCAATTGAGACGGAAGGTTATCTGATGGGTGGTCGCGTTAGCAACCCCTACCTCACGGCGGCCGATCCCTGGTTCATTACCACCGGTATTCAAGATGGTATGATCTGGCAAGAGCGCGAACCATTGGAAATCTGGGAAGACAATGACGCCGATACACGCAACTACAAAGTTGGCGCTTACGAACGCTACACGTTCTTGTGGGCCAACCCGCGCGGCTTGTACGGTTCCAACGCGGCGTAATTGATCAGTGAGTAATTGACCGTTATTACTATTTAGTAATCCCGGTTGAAAACGTCCTCACAAGAGGCGAGTTATAGAAGGGTGATAATGTACACTCTTTTTAACTCGCCTTTTCTTCATCTAATTCAGGAGCAACAAAATGCCAGCCAAGCTTTCCCGGACCAGCCGTAGCCCTTACGGTATCACCAATGCAGCTCCCCGCCAGACGATGGGCAATTCGGGCGTACCTGATCCAACCTGGGCACGGATGATTGCACTCGAATATATCAACAACAACGATCTGACCGCTCTTACAGCCAACGGTTCGGCAGCTATGGCTACCGCAGCTGGTGTAGGGGGCTCTGCAACTCTCACCACGGGAGCCGCAGCCAACACTCTCGGAGCTGAAGCAACCGCACAGGCAGTCTTCCAAGTTCCGACTGTCGCGAACAACCTCGGCCGGATGTTCTTCAAGTGGCAAGGGCAAATCGACTCCCTCTTGGGCACTTTGCAGGTCGGTTTCGTAGCCTCTGCAGCCTCCGCCCCTCAGGGCATCTTCATCCAGTCGACTGTTACCACAGGCGCGCTCAGCTTGATCGTTCGAAATGGTACGGGCACTAGCACGTTCCCCTTCCCAACCGGTCTCGCTCTCGTTGCTGCTACTCAAGTGGAACTCGGCATCGAAGTCGACACCCTGGGCAACGTATTCGCCTATTTCAACCCCACCACTGGTGCAGAGCCGATCACGGGCACGGTCCCATCAACCCCCATCGGCACGGTTGCCAACGGTCCTGTCGTTGCTGCCTACAACCAGCTCAACGGCTCCCTGCAAGGTCTCAACTTGCCGACCGGTGCCCTCTTCGCCTCTCAAGGTGCCATCCCCACGACCGCCGTGGCTCGCGTCCTGACAGTCAATTTCTTCGTGGCTGTGCAAGAAGTGACTCCCAACTAAATAAGGGGCCATCATGGCAAATGCAGTAACTATTCAAACTATCATCGATGGCCCTCGAAATGCTGTTGTGAAGATCACGGGGATTCTCGATACGTCAGATGTGGCTGCTGTTCAGGTAGCCATTCCTGCGAATATGTTTCATGTGGCGCAGACCTTGCCTTTCCCGTTGCTGAAGCTCGACTACATCGACTATTCAATGGGGGGCAATCTAGAGGTGATCTTGTCCTGGGGTCTGGCAGCTGGTGCTGGTCCAGGTGCTCCGATCTTGCCAATTGCTGCTCGTGGTCGGATGGCTTTCGACTGCTTCGGCGGCCTTACCAACAACCAAGCTGGATCTGACGGTAGCATCTGGCTGCAGACCACTGGCTGGGCGGCGACTCCCGACGCAGTGACCGTCTTTACAGTTGTGCTGGAGTTGATTAAAACTGGTGGGATTGGGGTAGGGGTACGATAATGGAAAAGAAGAAAATTGGCCGGGCTAAGGGACACACAGTCACCCGTTCTGAGGTCAAAAAGGGCGTAGCTGCCATGTCCCAAGCCATGACCACGCGGGTAGGGGCAAAACCCAAAACAGCATCCCGCATGAAGATGAAATCGTAACTCCCCGGAGCAGCTATGCCAACCTACAGCGGTACTTATAACTTCTCGCTCACCGCTCAACAGTTGGTGACTTCGGCAATAGTGCGGACAGGAGCTTTTGACCAGTATCAGCCTATCCCCCCGGCCGATCTGGCCAGCGTACTACAGTCTCTAGAGATTATGTGCAAGGAAATGGCCTTGAATGGGATGCCTTTGTGGTGCATTCAGGACATCGCCTTCCCGACTGTCGCTGGGCAAGCAGTCTACAATCTCTCCACAATCACGGGGTCAACTCTCCCCCTGCGGGTGCTCGATCAGTATATTGTCGATAGCCAAGGCAATTCTGTCACCATGCAGATGACCTCTCGGTATGACTGGGACACCCTTGGGCAGAAAGCCCAGAAAAGTATCCCCAATCAAGTCTGGTATGATCCACAGCTTGGTGCAGGTAACTTGACCCTTTACAACGTCCCTATCGACAGCACCCACACGATTCACGTCGTGGTGCAGATGCAGATGCAGGATGTCGGGGCACTTACCAACAACATCGCATTTCCCCAGGAAGCCTACCGTATGCTGGATTGGAATTTGACTGATGAAATCGCTCTCATGTACCGCATGCCTCCAGATGAACGACTCGAAGTCAACCAGAAAGCCACTGCCTTCCGAGATAAATTCTTCGATGCGGAATTCGGGCAGGAACAGGCCTCCATCTTCCTCACCCCCTCCGAGCGGAGAATGTAATGGCAGCACCAGATAAGGACGTAACTATCTCCTGGGCACACCCAATCGGCACGCGAGATGGTACGTTGACCAAAGATGCGAAAATGGTTAACTGCTTTGCGGAGAAGACTGAAAACGGGGTAGCTATCGTCAAACGCCCTGGAACCAGCTATGCTTCCGTAGGAAACACAGGAACTGCTCAAGGGCAATTTGCTTCTTTTGGTGCTCAGT
>Ga0302315_10000463_pt1 | contig 46245 bp, 30 predicted proteins | sample III_Palsa_N3_1_FD_200532 | JGI IMG/M metagenome (GOLD analysis project Ga0302315, IMG submission 200532) | Peat permafrost microbial communities from Stordalen Mire near Abisko, Sweden - III_Palsa_N3_1 | ecosystem: Environmental > Terrestrial > Soil > Palsa > Peat permafrost | place: Sweden...
CCATGTGTATTCCTTTTACCAGCAGCTGGTATAAAAACGTATTTACCCTCGATTGGCTCCATCCGCATTACCGCGATATTTATGACATAGCGCGCTTTCAGCCCAGCTTCAGGCAGTTCTTTGGCGGCCGGGGAGATTATGAAGATGGTGACGCTGCCGGTGGAAATGATAATACCCCGGGCGGCGGCAAAAATGGCCGTAATCGTGGTTCGGGTAACAGCGCCAACAATAACGGTAATAGTTCAGATTCTTCAAATATCAATGGTAACGGTTTCGGGAGGCATCATCACCATCATGGTGGTGACTCCACTCAAAACAACGGAAATGGTGGAGGAAGGGAATTTGGCGACGGTCACGGGCATCATAAACATAACGGTAATGATTCTACAGGCGGCGGAAGTAATGGCGGCAAGGCCTGGGCTACGGGCGGTTTCAGGCACCATCATGGTGCCGACTCTACTTTAGCCAGTAATGGCGAATCTGGTTCTGGCAGGCATCATCACCATCATGGCGGAGATTCGACAGGCGTTGCCGGGAATGGCGATAAGATTGCAGGAGGACAAGGGCAATTCAGGCACCACCATCATCATGGAGGTGATTCTACAAATGTTGCTGGCAATGGCGATAAGATTGCAGGAGCACAAGGTCAATTCAGGCATCATCATCACTATGGCGGCGATTCAACTAAAACTGATGACGGTGAAAAAAGATTTGCCCGGGGACACGGGTTCAGGCATCATCGTATCGGTGGCGATTCTTCAAAAACCGATAATAGGCTTGCCGGTGCCGATAGTAGTTCTGGCCGGCATCACCACCGGGATACGGTAAGCGGGGCCGATTCTACCAGGCTTGCTTCATTAGCTGTAGGCAAGCATAAAGATGACGGAAATGGAGGAAATAATTCAGGCTTACCGCCAAAAAGAAGCTTTTTAGCTGATTATACCGATTGGGGCATCGCCTTTTTAATTGGAATAGTGGGAGGCCTGATATGGACATTGTTGGATCGCAAAAGCAAATCATATAACCTGTTGTATTACTGGATACGTGTAGTGGTAAGATACAGGGCCGGTATAGGCATTATAGGCTTCGGCTTTACCAAGTTATTTCCTACACAAATGCCTTTCCCTTCATTGGGATTGCTGAATAGCAATTTTGGTGATTTCACAGCACAAAAGATTTACTGGATGTCTGTTGGGATAGTGCCCTGGTACCAGGTATTCGGCGGGATTATAGAAATTGCTGCCGGCACCATGCTCTTCTTCAGAAAAACAACCACATTTGGGGCAATTCTTTTAGCCGGGGCATTAGGGGATATCACCTATGTAAATTATGCTTATGATGGCGGTGTGCATGTGTATGCGTTTTATTTTGTTTTCCTGGCTTTATTCCTCATTGCGGATGATGTTCCCAAGCTTTATAATTTACTGATATTAGAACGTTATACAGTTCCTGTAAGGTATTATCCCGATTTCAGGAAAGCCTGGCTCAAATACTCACGTGTTGGATTAAAAGTACTGGTATTCCTTATTTTCTTTGTTATACTAACCTATACCGAAGTAATTAACTTCAAATATGATCCCTATAAACAGCCTTCAACCGCCGGGCTTAAACAATTAAGGGGCAATTATCATGTTACCGAATTTAAGATCAATGGCCAGGAAATTCCATACAGCCCTTTAGATTCTGTGCGCTGGCAACAGGCGACATTTGAAAACTGGACTACTTTAACATTTAAAGTAAACCGCCCGGTAATTATCGATCCGTCAAACGGTGGCGGCAGCCCGATGAAGGACATTCAAAGAACATTCGAAATAACCGGAGTAGCTGGTGGGGAGCGCGCTTTCCATTATTATGCTGACACTATCGACAAAGTTTTATACCTCGAAGATAAGAATGCAATGGCTTTAAGAGGCGGCAGACGAGGTGGCGGCGGAAGAGGTAATCATGGCAGTAATGCTAAAAAGCAACCGGATAACTGGATCAGCAGTGTAGCATGGCAACATATTGGCAGTGAAAAGGAAATGATCGATCCGCATGCCTGGTCTACCCGAAGGGACAGGGAATTTGCAGCTAAAACACCTGAACCAAAAAGGAGCAGGATGATACTTAAATATAGCACAGTTGATGGCTCAAGGGTAATTCTTTCAGGTATTAATGAAAGCCGGGATTCCATATATGTGGTATTAGATCGTTACGATAGGAAATATACTTTACCTGCCAGCACATTAAGTGCGGGCAAATACTAAACATGGGCAAAAAATTGGATGCGCGGGAGTACGATGCAGTAGTGGTCGGTTCAGGCCCTAACGGTCTGGCCGCCGCTATTCTGCTGCAACAAAACGGGCTTTCAGTTTTATTATTGGAAGGAAAGGATAAAATAGGAGGCGGCTTAAGTACAGAAGAATTAACGCTGCCCGGTTATTTGCACGATGTATGTTCTGCGGTTCATCCAATGGCGGCGGCATCGCCATTTTTTAATGCGCTGCCGTTACAAGAACATGGTTTGGAATACATCTATCCTGAGGTTGCTGCAGCTCATCCTTTTGACGATGGCAGCGCTGCTTTACTCAAACAATCTGTTGAGGAAACAGCCGCTTTATTGGGCAAAGATAGGGATGCATACTTAAAGCTGATAAAGCCACTGGTAAAAAGCTGGCCGGCAATTGCGGGGGATGCTTTGGGGCCGCTGCATTTTCCAAAGCATCCGCTTGCGATGGCTGCTTTTGGGTTGAATGCGTTAATGCCTGCTACATCGCTTGCCAAACGGTTTAAAACAGAAAAGGCGAAAGCTTTATTCGCTGGTATGGCCGCCCACAGTATACAACCACTAACAAATATCGCCACTTCTGCCATCGCACTGGTTTTGATGGCTAATGGCCATATTAAAGGCTGGCCGATACCCAAAGGCGGCTCTGCGAAAATTGCCGAAGCCCTGGCATCCTATTTTATTGCTATCGGGGGTAAAATAGAAACGGGCAGGTATATTTCATCATTAGATCAGCTGCCATCTGCGCATGCCGTATTATTTGATGTTACCCCAAAACAATTGTTGACCATAGCCGGGCATCGCTTTTCATCTATTTATAAATGGCAGCTGGAACGCTACCGTTACGGCATGGGGGTTTTTAAGGTGGATTGGGCGCTTGACGGGCCTATCCCTTTTAAAGCAGAAGAGGTAAATAAAGCAGGCACTGTGCATATTGGCGGCTCTTTAAAGGAGATCGTTTTAAGCGAACACAGAACTTCGAGCGGCCAGTACCCTGATGATCCTTTCGTGTTACTCGCACAACCCAGTTTGTTTGATAGAACACGCGCACCCGCCGGTAAGCACACTGCCTGGGCATATTGCCATGTGCCAAACGGCTCCTGCAAAGATATGACAAGGATCATTGAACAGCAGGTAGAACGTTTTGCCCCAGGGTTTCGTGACCGCATACTGGCACGGAGCACCATGAATACCCGGCAGTTGGAGAACTATAATCCCAATTGCATAGGTGGGGATATCAACGGAGGGATTATTGACATAGGCCAGCTTTTTACCCGGCCGGTTTTGCGCAGGTCACCGTACCGTACATCAGCAAAGGGAATATATATATGTTCCTCATCAACCCCTCCGGGCGGCGGCGTACATGGCATGTGCGGTTATCATGCAGCCAAACGCGCATTAAAGGATGTGTTCGATATTAAAGTAAATTCTAATTGACCATGTACAAACGTTAAATGAAAACCGGTAAAAAAATAAAACTGGCAAATATGCCCGGTCGCCTTTGCGTAGTGATAGCTGCAGGGCTGATGCTGATCGGCTTAATGGCGGCTAATAATGGTGTGCTAAATAGCAAAAATCAGCCCTTATTGAAGGATACCACGCAATGGCCTGCAACATTTGGGTTTGGCCGTACCGCAACCGTTGATGAAATAGCGAAATGGGATATCTCCATAAGGCCGGATGGAAAAGGCTTGCCGGCAGGGGATGGGGATGCAACTAAAGGCGCGACTATTTACGCATTGAAATGTGCCCCTTGTCATGGTGTTGACGGTAAAGAAATACCCGGTATTAAATTGCCTGCACCTGCTTTAGTAAGTGACACAGCAGCTAAAAGCAAACCCAAAACTATTGGTAATTATTGGCCTTATGCCACCACATTGTTTGATTATGTTCGGCGTGCCATGCCCTACAATCTTCCCGGATCGCTCACCGATAATGAAGTTTATAGCGTAACCGCGTATTTGCTGAGTGCTAATAAAATTATTCAACCGGGTGCGGTGTTAAACGCACAAAGCCTGCCAAAAATAATAATGCCTGCCAAAAAATTATTTGTAGTTGATGACCGCAAGGGTGGTGCCGAAGTTAAATGATGATACACAATGGAAAAAGAGCAGAAACATCATAAGGAAAAATCAACTGGTAATATAAGCCGCCGAACAATGATCGGAGGTGCTGTTACAGCTGCTATCATACCCGTGATATCTTCATTTACCAAATATATACAGGCAGGTGTACCGATACCTTCTCCGGCAATTGATGACCCGACAAAAAAGATCGGCCCGGGGCCAGGTAAATTGGGAAAGCGTTCAACTTTTGAGCAACCGGTAAAAAAACCGTCGGATATATCATCCCGTTCGCCTTTACAGGATTTTTACAGCACCATCACGCCATCTGATCTTCATTATGAAAGGCATCATGCAGGCATACCATTTATTGATCCAAGTCAATATGAATTACTGATACACGGTATGGTTGAACGCCCAATGAAATTTAACCTGGCCGACCTGAAGAGATTTCCATCCTTTACACGTATCTGCTTTCTGGAATGTTCCGGAAATTTTAGAACGGGCAAGGAAGAACTGACACCGCAAGACATACTTGGCCTGACCAGTCAAAGCGAATGGACAGGTGTACTGCTTTCAACACTTTTGAGAGAGGTAGGCGTGAGCGATAAAGCAAGCTGGTTGATAGCAGAAGGCTCTGATGCGGCTGTTATGACGCGCAGCATACCCATTAAAAAAGCGCTGGATGATGCCATAATTGCTTATGGCCAAAATGGAGAAGCCATCCGCCCGGAACAAGGGTATCCTGCAAGGTTATTATTACCAGGCTGGGAAGGCAATACATCCGTGAAATGGATCAGGCGGATAGAAATAACAGATCAGCCCTATATGACACGTGAAGAAACGGCTAAATATACCTACCCTGTTAACGGTAAGATCAGGATGTTCAGCTTCGAAATGGATGCCCGGTCTATTATCACTTTTCCTTCTTATCCTCAAAAAGTGGAAAAAGGGTGGATTGAAATAAGAGGGATCGCCTGGACAGGCCGGGGAAAGATCATTAAAGTGGAGGTGAGTACCGATGCCGGCAAAACATGGAATGCAGCTAAATTACAGGAACCCGTGCTGGATAAGGCGCATACTTATTTCAAGTACCTATGGCAATGGAAAGGCGATGCTACAGAAATATTAAGCAGGGCTGTTGACGAAACTGGTTATACGCAACCCCGCCTGAAGCAACTAGTGGATGCCCGTGGAACAGACCTGGGCGGCTATCATTTAAACCCTGTTACCGCCTGGCAAATAAAAAACGACGGGAGTGTATTGTTTAAACCGGAGGCCTGGAAATAATGAAAATAATCATTAAAACAAATATCAAGTAATTAATAAATAGCAAATTTTAAAAACAAACATTATGGCACAAAACGTAAACTCTGTAACTGCGCTGGCAGAAGCTAAGGCAGAAAAAGCTCCGGCTAAAACCCCTTTTTTCAATTCGCTCACCGAATACTGGTGGACATTAGTGGAGAAAATTAATAAAGCTGGTTTGCTGACCGATAGGTCTAAATCGAATGTAATTTCTATTAAATCAAAAAAGACTACTAATTTGGTAGATTAAGTATATTTACTTATTTTCGCTTGTCAACCTCAATAAAATCTTAAAACAAAAACAAACAATATGACAACAAATAATACTGAAACAACTGATATAAAACCCTCCATCTGGCAGGAATTCTGGTCAAAGGAAGACTGGTGGGCAGTTTGGCTTGGGCTTGGCATTGTTGCCCTGGCCTATATCTTTTACCTCTCTGGCTCCAGCATTTCATGGATTGCCGTGGCCCCGGCCAAATGGTCAACCTTGTCACAACTTGGTGCACAATTTTCAAAGAATGGTATTAAGTATCTCGCCTTGCTCGGCGCTTTCCTGGCTCTTTTCACCGTCGTGGTTTCATTCATCGGGCAAAAGCCCAAAGCATTTATTCTATCTTTCATTTTCATCTTTGTACTTTCAACAATCATCTATGCCGTAGGCAGCTGGGATCAAGCGAATCGCTATAACCTGGAACCACCACTGCTGGCCCTTGCGCTCGGACTGATTATTTCAAATGTGATCGGACTGCCACGTTGGCTCGATGCCGGTTTCCGGGTCGAGTTTTATATTAAACTTGGCATTGTACTATTAGGGGCCACTTTGCCTTTCACATTAATTATATGGGCCGGGCCGGTGGCTATTTTACAGGCTTCAATAGTTTCCCTGGTTACGTTTTTGGTTATCTTTTTCACTGCGCGAAAGTTGGGTTTAGATCACCGGTTGGCGGCAGTATTAGGGGCGGGTGGCGCTGTGTGTGGCGTTTCAGCATCAATTGCAGTTGCCGGTGCTGTACGGGCCAAGAAAGAGCATCCGCCAATTGCTATAAGCCTGGTGGTATTTTACGCTATTATCCTTATTTTTCTTTTGCCGCTGGTTTCACGCGCGATCCACTTGCCGACTGGTGTAGCTGGCGCCTGGATCGGGACATCGGAATTTGCAGACGCTGCCGGCCTGGCCGCTGCTCAATCTTATGGTGGATTGGCTGGTGCACATGTGGGCATTTCAGGAACGGCAGAACAGGCACTTGCAGCTTATACCCTGATCAAAGTTATCGGGCGCGATATTTGGATCGGTATCTGGTCGTTTGTATTGGCACTTATTTCAGTAACAATTTGGGAGCGTTCGGAACGTTCCGAAACCAACTCAAAAGTTCAGATCGGCCAGATATGGTGGCGCTTTCCCAAATTCGTAATTGGGTTCCTCATCGCTTCGATAGTTACAACACTGCTTGTACATGGGCATAGTTTGGCCGAGTACAATAAGTTAGTGAAACCCTCCCTCATCCTGCCTATCACAGCGTTGCGCACCTGGGTGTTTACATTTAGTTTCTTAAGCATCGGGCTTACAACGCGGTTCCGTGAATTGGCTGCTGCCGGTATCAGGCCGTTTGCCGCATTTACTTTCGGGGTTGTTGTAAACGTAGCTTTGGGATACTTCCTGTCGGTAATTGTTTTCGGCCATTACTGGTCTTCTATAGTTACACATTAACGCATGAAAATATTTAATTCAATTCAACTGAAAAGTAATTCCGGGCCGATGTGCCAAAAGTGCGCATATTTCCAAAACGACCCGGGCCTCATTGAAGAAGTATACCCTGGACTCACTACCATGAGTTCGGGGTTTGCATCAGTGCGCGACCGCGACGGTTTATGTAATTACAATCAAATTTATCTTTCCGCACGCGACAGTTGCCCGCACTTTACGCCGTACGCGCCTGAGCTTAATCAAGAGGCGGCGGGGTGAGGATAGTAACGATGCAATAGTTAAATAAGGGTATGTTGGGTTATATTAATTGCTGGTGTGACAGGATGAATTTTATTAGATTATTGCGATTACGGCTAATCTTTAAACTCCAGCTGTTTTTTTAAAACCACATCATCAGCAGAGCGGGCAATCATCACATCAAAGGTGCCGGGTTCGCTAACTAATTTCATCTTTCGGTTCCATATGGCAATATCGCTTGCATCTATTGTGAAATTTACCGTTTTAACTTCACCAGGTGCAAGTGTTATTTTACTAAATCTTCTTAGTGCCATAACAGGCGTGCTTACTGAATTGACCTTATTTCCCAAATAGAGCTGAACTACTTCTTTTCCCGACATGGTTCCACTATTTTTCACATCAACTGAAACCGTTACCTGGCCATTTTTACCAAACACCGTTTTAGAAACCCTGAGGTTATTGTATTGAAAAGTTGTATAGCTTAAGCCATAGCCAAAAGAGAATAATGGATCGGTAGAAGAATAAACGTAATCTTGCCCTGGGTTTTCAATCGTTCCGGGCCTGCGGTTTATACCCTTTGCAGAGTTTACATAATTATAAAATACAGGTATGTGGCCGGTTGATTGTGGAATTGACATATTTAATCTTCCTGATGGGTTTACCTGCCCGAATAAGATATTAGCTATAGCAATACCACCTTTTTCTCCGGGATACCATGCCTCTAAAATTGCCGGGATATTTTCTTTTTCCCAACTAATGCTCCAGGGCCTGCCCTGAACCAAAACTAAAATCACCGGCTTCCCTGTTTTGTAAATTGCCTGAAGCAACTCGCGTTGTACACCTTGTGGGTTAATATCGGTAACATCATAACCTTCCCCGCATGTAAAAGGATCTTTGGGTTCGCTATCGGGTGCATGGCCATTCCAGCCTATGCCCGAAAATACCACGCTTGTAGTGCCAAGCACTACCACAACCGCATCGCTTGATTCAGCGGTTTTTACAGCATCGTCAAACCCGCTTTTATCCAGGCCCGAAAGTTCACAGCCTTTTGCGTAATTAACTTTTATTTTATCCCCTGCAAATTGCTTAATACCATCTAACACGGTAACACCTGAGCGGTTATCACGCGTTGAACTATAATCGCCGTATTGAACCTTGTTGGCATTGGGGCCAATTACAGCCAGCGTTTTAATATTATTGATATTTAATGGTAGCAAATTTTTATCATTTTTTAATAAAATAATAGATTCCTCGGCTATTTCTTGTGACAGCCTCACGTGTTCAGGCGTGTGGAGGCGCTCATGTAACTTTAGCGTATCGGCTAATGGTTTTTCAAACAACCCGTCTTTAAATTTTACGGTTAATATTCTTGCTACAGCACTGTCAATTTGAGATTCTTTAATTTTTCCTGCTTTTACCAACTCAACAAGATGGGAATATACATCGGGCCGGGAAGCCTCAAGATCAACCCCAGCCGTTATCCCCATTATAGCTGCATCCGCCGGGGTTTTAGCAACATGATGAAAATTGTATAACTGGCTTAACCCGCCGTAATCAGAAAAAATGTAGCCTTTGAAGCCCCATTCTTCTCTTAAAATCTGTTTGAGCAAAAACTCATTACTATGCGCCGGGATGCCGTCAATTTCATTATAAGAGGGCATTACCGCGTAAATATTCGCATTTTGAACAGCCTCTTTAAAGGGTGGTAAAAACATGGAACGCAATTCTCTTTCGCCTATATCCGCAGGCGCTAAATTAATGCCAGCCAAAGGTTTACTGTAAGCGGCAAAATGCTTAGCGGTACACATTACGCTGTTGGCAGGTATACCAATCCTGGTTTGCATAGGATCACCTTGCATCCCTCTTACAAATGCCGAGCCCATTTGACCAACCAGGTAAGGGTCTTCGGCAAAGCATTCTTCAACGCGGCCATACCGGGCATCTCTTATCAGGTCAAATAAAGGAGAAAGCGCCTGGTCAACACCCGAAGAGGATGCTTCGTAGGCTATCACTTTCCCCATTTGCTCAATTAGTGCCGGGTTCCAGGTACTTCCCTGTGCAATTGCCTGGGGAAATATGGTTGCGCCGGCAGCGAGCTGGCCATGTAAACATTCGCCGATTTGTATGGGCGGGATGCCCAGCCTGGTATGGTAGCGGGCATATTTTTTTGCGATAATAGATTGAGCAGCAACTTCATCCGCACTTATAAACGGACTTTCTAAAACGCCATATGCAATAGGACTATTGATAGACTCGCTTAACGAGGACATGCTCATCTGACCAACTTTTTCCTCAAGCGTCATCCGTTTCAACAGGTCGGCAACCCTGTCTTTTATAGTAGCCTTAGGATTTTTATATAATTGGGCTTCAACGCTGAAAGCTGATGATATGAGCAGGATTAAAATGGCTGTTTTTCGAAAGATCATTTGATGAATTGTTGCTGTAAAATTATAAAATAAAGTTTAGCTTAAATGGCAATGGAATTGTTAAAGACATTTCCACAAATTTTAGGCAAATAAGATCCGGTTTCTGATTCAGAAACCGGATCTTTCCCCTTTTACAATTTTTTCAGCCGATGAATTACGTCGCAATTTAATTCAGGTACCTGTACTCGCTTGGCGATTTTCCTGTCTTTGATTTGAATATCTTTGTAAAGTGCGAGGGGTGTTCAAAACCAAGCCCATACGCGATCTCACTAATAGAATTATTCGTGCCCCACAATAATGATTTGGCTTTGTCTATCAGTTCCAGGTGGATATGTTCCAGCGTGGTTTTACCTGTAAATTTGTTTAAAAGGTCTGATAAATAATTAGGCGACAGGTTAAGCCGGGAAGCAAAATATTTAACATTTGGCAGGCCTGCTTCAATGAGGGTTTCTTGCGAAAAGTAATCTTTTAATAATTTTTCAAACTGTTGCACCACATCCGAATTAACTTTTGCCCTGGTATAAAATTGCCGGTCGTAAAAACGGTTGCAGTAATTCAGCAGGAGTTCGATATTGCTGACGATGAGGCCCTGCGAGTGCTTGTCTATATTTTGGGAGTACTCCTTTTCAATCTTTGCTATACAATCTTTAATGATCAGTTTCTCGTCCTCCGAAATATGCAGCGCCTCATTAGCCTCATAATTAAAAAAGGTATACTGGTGTATCTTCCTGCCCAGGTCGGTGCCATGGATCAGGTCGGGATGAATAAACAGTGCCCAACCTTCATCAACTATAATATCCGGCCCCGGCGCTATCACTTGTCCGGGTGCTGTGAACATCAGGGAACCTTCATTAAAGTCGTAATATCCTTTACCATATTTTAGCAACCCCTCGAATTTTTTGCAGGATATGGTATAAAAACCAAAACGATAAAAAGCATCCTCCTTAGGGCGCAATTTATAAAAGTCTCTATGATCTATCACGCTTACCAAAGGATGCTTGGGAGCTGCATATTTAACCATCCTATGCAGATCGCTGATAGACTGAAGATCGATGTATTTATCGGGCATATTTTTACTTTGTTATAAAGTTACCATAAAAATCAATGGCTGCCCAAATACGGGCAGCCATTGATTTTTAGATACCTGTTTGTGCGGCTATCATTTTTTTAAATTCTGCATCATCCGTTTGCTTCCTGGTTTCTATCAATTGTACAGCATCATGGCCTACCGGGTAGCGCAATTTTTCAGTGCCATCGGTAGCAGCTTCGTAAATAGCATCGGCTACCTCGGCAATATTTTCAGACATTGGCCATTGCTCTAATGTAGTGATGAACTTGTCAAATGCAGGTTGATAATCATCCATCCCATCCGCACCGAAAAGATCCATCGAGCGCCCGGCAAACTCGGTCTTATAACCACCTGGCTCTACTATTTTCAAGCTGATGCCAAGCGGGTTTAATTCGTACTGCAGAGATTCCGTGAGCCCTTCAACCGCAAATTTGGTTGCATGATAAAGTGAGCAGAACGGAAACGTAAGCCTTCCGCCTACCGAAGAAATGTTGATGATAGTGCCGGATCTTTGTTGCCGCATACCAGGCAATACCGCTTTTGTTACTTCTATCAACCCAAATAAATTCACATCGAACTGTTGTTTAACCTGCTCTTCAGTTGATGCCTCCAATGCACCCATCGCACCGTAGCCTGCATTGTTCACCAACACATCAATGTTGCCAAATTTTTCAATGCCGGCTGCCACCGTATTTTGTATGCTTAGCTTATCGGTTACATCCAATTTGCTGATAAAAACATTGCTAAGTGTAGATAGTTCTGTTTCTTTTTCGGGTGAACGCATGGTAGCGATCACATTCCAGTTGTTGGTATGAAATAGTTTAACGGCCGCTTTTCCAAACCCGGACGAAGCACCTGTGATCAATACTGTCTTTTTCATTGCTTTATATTTTTAATTTCTAAAGCAAATCTCCGGTTAAGGCTGTTGCCCGGTTTATATGTTTCAACTAATCCCTTATACATTTCAGGGAGAGACAAAAAATATTATAAGCGGTTAATTTATTGAAGTATCCGGCGGCTTTAAATATTACGACCCTGGTTAAAAATATTTTATTAGGCATTTAAACACTATTTGCTTAATTGCTTAAAAACATATATTTTGTGGACTTTACAATAATCAAAATATGCCCACCACTATTAAAGACGAGGAGATCCAGGAACAAATCTTGCAGGCAGCAAAGCAATTATTCCAGCTTCACGGCTTTCGCAGGGTGACCATCGACGACATTGCCAAAGCGATAGGCAAGGCCAGGAGCTCCCTTTATTATTATTATAAGACCAAGGAGGAAATTTTAGATGCCGTGATCGCAGGTGAGATCAGGGAATTGATGACCGCCATCGATGAAGCAATAAACCAGGCGGCATCTGCCGAAGAAAAAATAAAGGCTTTCTTTTTGACCAAGCTGCAAACCGTATTTGTAAAACGAGGGTTCTTTAATGCGCTGGATGAAGGCATGGATGCCGGTGAGCTATCCGGCTATCAGAAAGCCAAACTCGCCATCCATCAGCAGGTGTGGCAACAGGAAGGGGCCTTGCTCAACCAACTGATTACGGAAGGTACCCGGCGCGGGGAATTGACCAGGCTGAGTCAAAAGGAGCAGCAGGATTTAGTGTTTGTATTGCTGAGCAGCCTGCACGGCATCAAGCGCGAAATGGTGATCCGAAACGATTTCAGCAATATTGAATCATCGGTTCATATCCTGGTTCGTTTTATGATCCATGGATTAAAACAATAAAAAAATTTGCCCTGATTTCGACATTTAGGCACAATTTGACGATAAGCTTACGATAAGAAAAGGCCGAAGGAATTAAAAGAGAAAATCATTAATTATTTAACTACATAATCTATTTCATTATGCAATGGTATCATTATTTCAGCGGTTTCTGGGCGGGTATGTTCCTGGCCAACTTTGTTCCGCATTTTATTAAAGGCATCGCGGGCGATCCCTTTCCTACACCTTTTGCCAAGCCGCCTGGCAAAGGCTTGTCTTCGTCGCTGGTGAACGTATTATGGGCGCTGTTCAACTTAGCGGTGGGCTACCTGCTTTTCCGCTTCGGTAAAGTATCTGCTGATGATACACTGTCTATCATTATCTGCTTTATTGGCATTATCTGTATCAGCATCATGGGTGCCAAAAACTTTGTCAACAAGGATAAAATTTAACCGGAAAGATTAATAGAACCATCATTAAAAAAGAAATGGAAGACAACTCAACAAACACTGCACTGCTGGTGATGGATATGCAGCAGGGCATCCTGGGCGGGTACCCGGCTGCTGCGCCCTTGCTGGCTAAGGTAGCTACAGCCATAGCCGGCGCCCGCGCGCAGCACATACCGGTGATCTATGCCGTCATCGGTTTCCGGAAAGGGGCGCCAGAAGTGAGCCCCAACAATAAAGGCCTGAGTGCGAGAAAAGGAAGCTTTGACGCGATAGATATGGCGGACTTTATGAAAGTCCACCCGGAGATCGCGCCGCAGGAAGGGGATATTACCGTGATCAAACGCCGCGTTAGCGCCTTTACCGGCAGCGACCTGGAAGTGATCTTAAGGTCGCTAAACGTACAGCACCTGGTACTTACTGGTATCGCCACCGGGGGTGTGGTTTTAGCCACGCTTATTGAAGCGGCGGATAAGGATTACCGCTTAACAGTACTCTCTGACTGCTGCGGCGACCCGGAAGAAGATATGCACCAGTTGCTGGTTACGAAGATATTCAGCAAACGGGCCAGTATACTGACGGTGGAAGAATGGTATATGGTATGAGGTATTTGTAATTGCTTGTTAATTTAAATTACACGAGTACGGTCACGGTAATCAGTAGGATTAAAACCAGTTTTTTCCTTGAACATTTTAGAAAAATAAAGAGTCGAATCAAAATTAAGTTCGATAGAAATTTCTTTGATCCGCATATTGCTGTTGGTCAATAAATCTTTGGCCTTTTCAATTTTTAACTGGAGATAATATTGGCCTGGTGATAAGCCGGTATAGCTTTTAAACCGTTTTCGGAACCATGAGTAGCCCACGTTAAGTTCCTTCGCAGCCTGTTCGGGCGAATAAGCATTATTAATGTTTGACCGGAATAGCAAGCGTGCCCTGTCTATAATTACCTCTTCTTCACTATTCTCAACAATGCTTTGTTTGATAATTGAGTGGCAATTGCCTATCAAGTGAAGCACTATGCCCGAAATGAACGGCTGGTAGCCTGATCTTTCCTGTTTCGTTTTTTCGATGATCAAATTATAGAGGCTAATGATGCCGTCGTTAAATCCAATATAATGGCACGGGTTATCCGGGGATAAATAACCTGCACTTAATAAATTATCAATAATGACACCTTTAATGCCCACCCAGTATTCATCCCAACCGGTATTGCTGTCGGGCTTGTAACGGTGCTTCTCGTTAGGAAAAAGAATTATCAAAGTACCGGCTTTCACCTTTGCCTGCGAAAAACTTTCCGATTCAAAAATCCCCTGGCCATTTGTAATATAAATAACCTGGTATTCTTCTAACCTGCGCCAGCTCTTCCAGTTAAAGTTATGATGCGAGGGATGGTTTTTATAAGGGTAATCACGGGCAGCTTCAATACGCGTGCATCCCGTGTTTAATACCGTAAGTCCCCAGCTTTCATCTTCTTTACTTACTGGCAGATATTTATAAAAATTGTTCATGATTGGTCATCACTATATTCGTCAAAAATAATGCTCTTTAATTGGATATTCAGTCAATTTCTTGTTACTACTTCCTGGCATTAATAACTGTGTTCTACATAAATCAAAATTTACATATTTTTTGTCAAATCCAACATTTATCCGGGGCATCAATTGGATACATTTGGTTGATCAATCATAACAAACATGTTTTTGCTACAAGCCTTGTCATAAATTGCTAAAACGTTATCTTTAACCATCTAATTGATCATAACCATGTCAAAAATTTTTTTCAGCCTGATTTTAATGCTGGGTATTTCTACGGATCTTTTTGCCGGCGCTGTCGCTACCAAACAGCCTGTACTTGCCAACGGCGGATTTGAAAATAATCTTAACGGGTGGCAAACGGCTGCTAACAATGGCAGCAGTGCAACCTTTAGCCTTACTAATGATGCGCTGTATAGGCATAGCGGTGCACAAGGCCTGATCGTAAATGTTATGCGTAACGGTACTGTTAAAAATTCAGTAACGCTTTCGGCCTTAACTGTAAAATTGGATAAAAAAGGCTACTACCTGTTACGTTTTTGGGCGCTCGCCAAACAGCGAAATGCATTGCTTGACATTAACTTGAAGGAGGGAAATACAGATAATACGTGCCATTTCCAGATCTGGAACCGTAAAGATACCACCCGCAACCAATGGCAAATGTATCAATATGCGTTCAAAGCAACCGAACGCAATACTACGCTTCAGCTTAATTTTAACACCGCAACTACCTACTACCTTGATGATGTGGAAATTGTAAATGATGAAACAAATCCGGAACTCGATGTGAGAGCCCAGTACGACTGGCAGAATAATTTTAATGAAACTTATGGATGGCTATCGGGCGATAACAACAACCCGGTGCTGCTGCCGGATAACCGTGTCGCATGGGTTTATAACGATTCATTCATGGGACCCGAAGATCCGCATTCCAATGTGTTGCACTCGCCGAAAATGATCAATAACCTGGTGGTGGTACAAAAAGGCGACAGCTTAATTTCAAGATATGGCGGCACCGCGAGCCGGCCTTTATCTTTATTCGTACCGGATAGTAATAAAAGCGAATTTTGGGAAAGCGGCGGTGTGATAGAGAACGGTATGTTAAAAATAGTATTAATAGAGATAAACAGGAGAGGGACAACTTTTGCGGGGCATACCTGGATAGGATCTTTATCATTGCCGGATCTGGCTGTAATATCCCTTCACCGTTTACCGGCCACGATCAACACATCGCCCAACTGTGTTATCCAAGACGGTGACTATGATTATCTTTATTTTGATGTCCGCCACTCAACAATAGCAGGCCGTGTACCAAAGGGCCAGCTGGATTCACAAACGGCCTGGGAGTTTTATACACGCAATGGCAACTGGAGTACCGATTTCACGCAGGCTGCACAATTGCTTGAAGGGGTTCCAGCAGGAAACGTGATCAAAATAGGGCCGGATAATTATGCCATGTCAGGTATACCGTATTTGTCGGGCCAGGTGGCTGTATGGTTTGCACAATCGCCCATAGGGCCGTGGGTAAACAAAAAGGTCATTTATCATATCCCGCAGGAAGAAGGTTTGCTTGCCTATGAAGGGCATGTGAACCCGCTTGGCAACAAAGGCGTTTATACGTTCACCTATTCGCTTTATCCTTTCGTTCAAAACCCTGTTGCTATGCAGCTTGCCGATAAAACCACCTATGTACCCGGCTTTGTTAAAGCCAATTTGCTGGAGTTATCGCCATTTACCCATAAAACAACTAAATAGTTTTTGGCGCAACTATGCAAGTTTGCTCTATCGTATCATGGGCTACCGCTATAATTGTCAAAACAAAGCACATAGTATAATCATCAATGACAAAGCCCTTTAATTGAACGTTTAGTCAATTTCTTGTTACTGCTTCCCGGCATTAATGAGTGTGTGCTGCATAAATCAAAATTTACATACTTTTTGTCAAATCCCACATTTGTACGGGCCGTGAATTGGATACATTTGATTGATCAATTTTAATAACCATTTCTAAACCAGGGTAGTTGTTTGGCATATAAACCATAAAGGTATGCTGGCCGACCCTAAAAATATTTATTAGCTAATTATCATGAGAAAACTTACCCTTGTTGCCGTACTTTCTTTAGGCTGGCATATTTGTTCAGCACAAAATCTTGCACTTAACGTGCAATGGAATAATGTCACTATGGTATCCAAATCGACACCAACATTACAAGTAGTTAGTAACCCAATGCTCTCCAGGACAGGTTCCATGCACGACGGCTCCTTTAGCGCACTAAAAGATATGGGGGCCGATTATGTGCGTTATGTGCCCTGGCATGTTTATCCCAAACTGGTTGTTGCCGAACTTGAAGCCCCAACTGCAACAACCACTTCGTGGGATTTTAGCCTGATCGATCCCATGACCATCGATTTTTTGAATGCTACCAAAGGCCATTCGGTTATTTTAAATTTCAGCACCATACCGCAATGGATGTTTAGAACGGAAAAACCAGTGCCTTATCCCGCCGACCCGAATAAAGTGGACTGGGGTTACGGCGGCATCGGTTTCGAATTAAGAGATTCCACCATGGCAGAAGTAACGGGCTATTATACACGACTAATCAGTTGGTATACAAAAGGCGGCTTTACCGATGAATTAGGAAAATATCATAAATCAGGTTACCACTATGATATCCCTTATTGGGAAGTATTAAATGAGGTGGAATTTGAGCATTATATGTCGCCGCAGTATTACACAAAGATATATGACGCGATAGTCACCGCTATCCATAAAATATCCCCAAATACTAAATTTATGGGAATGGCGCTGGCAAATGTTGATACAAACCCGGATTGGTTTGAATATTTTTTAAACCCGGCAAACCACAAGCCGGGCGTACCTTTAGATTTTATATCCTATCACTGTTACGCTTCTGCAAATCCTGAACAAGGGTACGACGCCTATCAATATCCAATATTTGAAAAGATTGATGTTTTTTCAAACACCATTACTTATATCGAATCCATTCGTAAAAGGCTATCTCCAAATACTAAAACTGATGCTAATGAATTAGGAACATTCGTTAGTGATCAAATGCGCGATCAGCCTATTCCGGATATCTATTGGAATATTTCAGGAGCGGCATATGCCTATTTTTATATAACCTTAACAAAACGGAATATTGATGTGATAGGCGAATCGCAGTTGGTAGGGTTTCCCAGCCAATACCCGGATGTGACCATGATCAACTACAAGAATAATAAGCCCAATGCCCGTTACTGGGTGCTTAAACTAATAAAAGATAATATTAAAGCTGGCGATAAGTTGGTACAAACAGATATTAATGGGGATTATGGCGCTGATCTGGCGGCTCAGGGGTTTATCACCGGTTCGGGCAAAAAAGTGCTTATTATCAATAAACGAAACAAAACTATAATGGTAAAACTGCCGGCAGAATTTAAAGGTGGCGAACTGAGTACTGTTGATGAAGACTCAGGTGATAATGCTCCCATTACATCTGTAATTACCGGCGACTCTATACAAATGAAACCATTTGCGGTAAGTTTGATAAAGGTGAATAACCCTAACTAGTCTCTAATTGTTAAATAAATAAATTGAAAGGTTGGCGAAACAGCCCATAACAGTTTAATAAAAGCCACTTATTAAATTTGGAAACAATAAACCAAATTCTAATAAATAAAAAATGCAACAAAAAAATTATCGGCTTCCAATCATTTACCTGAGTTTAATAAATATTGCTTGTTTTGGGCAATCACAATCGTTTAGGATCAATAAGAACCAGGAAGAACTGCGTATAGATAAAATCTTAAAGCAACTTACTTTACAGGAAAAGATAACAATGTGTTCAGGTGCATTTCCCGAGTTTGGGCTTAGCGGAGTGAAAAGACTCAATATCCCTAACGTTCACTGCACCGATGGGCCCCGGGGCCCAAACCAAAATGGCTTTTCTACAGCTTTTCCCTGCGGCTTGGCTTTTGGTGCCTCCTGGGATCCGGAACTGATTGAACAGGCAGGAAAGGTAATGGGCAACGAAACCCGGGCTAAAAAACTCAGCGTTTTGTTTGGCCCGGCAATTAACATTTTAAGAGATCCGCTCAATGGCCGTTTTTTTGAATACTATACCGAAGATCCCTTTTTGAACAGCGCAATAACTGTAGCCGATATAAAAGGCATTCAAAGTGAAGGAGTTGCTGCTTGTCTTAAACATTATGCCTGCAATAATCGTGAGAACAACCGCAACTTCTATATGTCGATGGTGGATGACCGCACGCTAAATGAAATATACTTGCCGGCTTTCAAAGCGGGGGTACAAAAAGGTAAAGTTTGGACTATCATGACATCAGCAAATGGCGTTAACGGCGAATTTGTGAGCGACAGCAAAAAAATGCTGACCGACATTTTAAAAAATAAATGGGGATTTGATGGGTTAGTAATGACAGACTTTTTGCAAACCCGCTCTACCGAAAAAGCAGCTTTAGCAGGTTTAGATGTATCTATGCCGGGCGGCAGTTTTTGCGGCTTTGGCAATGCCTTACTGGAAGCAGTAAAAGCGGGCCGTGTACCCGAAACTGTTATTGATGAAAAAGTTCGTCGTATTTTAAGGATCTATGATAGGTTAGGTGTCCTCGACGGTAAGGATATGAGTATTGGTGCTACCGAAAATACTGCCCAACATCAGGCAGTAGCTCAAAAAGTGGCCGAAGAAAGTATGGTATTATTAAAAAATGATCGTAAGCTACTACCATTAAATCCTGATCAGATGAATAATATTGTAGTGATTGGCCCCAATGCAGATAAAAAGTTTTGTTTAGGCGGTATGGGCGGCGGAAGCTCTACCATTGTCCCTCCGTATGAAATAACTGCCCTCCAGGGCCTTAGAAATATGTTGGGCAACAATAAGGTAAACTATATCCCTTCTAACGAATTGGGCGGCTTCCAATCCATCCCTCCATCTGCTATCGTTGCGCCGGATGGCACCCCAGGCTTTAAAAGTTCTTATTTTGGTACCGACCAGGAGCATCCTGCAGTAAACCGGAAGGATTCTGTTTTAAGTTTTATGTGGGAAATGAAATCGCCCGATCCACGCATCAAACCGCAGGATTTCACCCACGCGCATTTCGAAGGAAAACTTATTGCGCCAATGGATGGCCGGTATACGCTAAAGTTAACTGCTGATGGTGTAGCAAAAATGTATCACGGCTTTTCCAATGGCGCCCAGATCGCTTTTGCCGACAGGAACCAGCTGCTTTCGCCGGCATTTGCCTCTGTAGAGTTAAAAAAGGGAGAACCTTATGAGCTGTCGATAGATTATATTAAACAACCCGGCGATGCCGGTATCCGGCTGGAATGGGAGCTGCCTCAAATCTCTGATGATAAATGGTCGAAAATTACAGATGCTGTTAAAAAAGCCGATGCGGTAATATTTGTAGGCGGTTTAGATTACACCTCGGATACCGAAGGCCGCGACCGGAACGACCTCGTTTTCCCCGGCGCCCAGGAAAATTTAATCAATAAGTTATCGGCCATCAACAAAAATGTTGTGGCCGTTTTGATCAATGGTTCACCCTTGGAGTTAGGCGGTTGGCTCAAAAACGTACCCGCCGTATTAGAGGCATGGTATCCGGGTATGAGCTGCGGAACAGCTATTTCAAATATTCTGTTCGGTAAAACGGTTCCATCTGGTAAACTACCATTCTCATGGCCAAAGAAACTGGCAGACTGTCCCTCGCAAGTGCTCGGAACTGAAAATAACGATGTAGTAAATTATACAGACAGCTTACTGGTAGGTTACCGTTATTATGATAGCAAGAATGTAGAACCCCAATTTCCGTTTGGTTATGGATTGAGCTATACAACTTTTAAATATTATAACCTGCACATCCATACGATCAGAAATACTGTTAGCGGATCTTTTTCAATAAAAAATACCGGCAATTATAATGGTGCTGAAGTTGCCGAACTTTATGTTAAGCCGTTGCATCCAAATGTATACCGGCCGGTACACGAATTGAAATATTTTAAGAGGATCACTGTCAATAAAAGTGAATCGGGGAAAGTTGATTTTAAGTTAGATGCTGATGCATTTTCCTATTATAATGTAAAGACTGGCAATTGGCAATTAGATCCGGGCGAATATGAGATACAGATTGGTTCGTCCTCACGAGACATACGATTGAAAGCTATAGTACAAGTTCGAAATTAAAAAGTTGATAATAAGATAAAATTGCGTGAAGAAGGTAGCGTTTAAAATGAAATTGAAACCCGGTTTTAAAGAAGAATACCGGCGAAGGCACAATGAGTTGTGGCCGGAAGTGATAAAATTACTTAGGGATAACGGGATAAGCGATTATAGCATTTTTTTTGATGAAGAAACAAATAGCTTGTTTGCTGTTGAAAAAATTGACGACAATGTTGCCTGGAAGGATCTGAGTAAGGAACTGGCCATTAAAAAATGGTGGGATCATTTGGCTGATATTATGGATGTTAATCCGGATAACTCGCCTGTTATCTCAAAACTGGAAATGGTTTTTCATTTAGAATAACAGGCTACAACATAAACTTTAAATTAATGAGTAATTATTTTAATAAGATATCGGCAGGCCTTCTCTTGGCATTTACTTTATGCACAATAAATTGTTTCGGCCAAAACACCCGCGTACTCGATCTCTCTCCTGCAAAATGGATCTGGTATCCATCGGATCGTGTGTTGCAAAATACCTTTGTTTTATTTCGGAAAGAGTTCAATTTAAACAGCGTGCCTGATTCTGCCACCGGCTGGATTTTAGCCGATAGCCGTTATCAACTTTTCGTTAACGGGCAAAGGGTACAATGGGGGCCCGCGCCTTTCGACCCCAGGTGGCCGGAAGCCGACCCTGTTAATATAACCCGGTATTTGCATCCCGGAAAGAATGTGATAGCCTGCCAGGTATTGTTTTATGGCGCGGGTGATGGTACCTCACCAATTGGCAAAGCTGGCTTATTGTGTAAACTTAAAATAGGGAACAATTACATGGTATCAGATTCCACCTGGCAAAGTTGCCTGCCCAAAAGCTGGCCGGCGGGGCAATATAAGCGATTCTTCTTGAGATCCTTGCAGGAAGAATTTGATGCCCGGCTGTTCCCTTATGGATGGAACAAGGAAAGCTTTGCTGTAACCGATGATTGGTTATCATCCCACGAATCAGAAACTTCAGCGGCAAAGCCATCGATCTCTACAGATATTCCGGATTATCAATGGCAGGTTTACGGCGTTAACGGGAATATCCGGGAGCGCAGCATACCGATGATGGTTGAAAACGAAGTGCCGGTAAAGCAATTGACCGAATCGGCATGGATCACCTGGAAAAGGCCAGCTGAAGAATATTTTGATGTAATGACTAAAAACGCTTATACAGCAGAGCGTGCAAATATTGCCCATAATGATGGTGCTAATTCATGGACGGTACCCTCGAACGGAAATAAAGCGGCTGTTTTAACTTTTGAATTCAAAGAGCAATGTGTAGGCTGGCCGCATTTTACCATCGAAGCCCCGGCAGGGACAATCGTAGAAATGCTGGTGCATGAAGCGCACCAGCCGGGTAAAGATGTGCTGATTAACACTCATTTTCAATCATGGACAAGGTTCGTTTGCAAAACGGGTGTTAATACCTTCGAGCCGTTTGATTTTGAAAGCCTACGCTGGGTACAGCTTCATATCCACAATTACTCCGGCAACATAAAAATAAGCGATATTGGTATACGCAGAAGGCAATATCCGTTTCCGGCAAAACCTCAGATCGCACTTTCAGATACAACGTTGCAGCGTTTAATCAATGCAGCAGAAAATACGCTTTATAACTCTGCACAGGAAACAGTTGTAGATGGCATGGCACGTGAACGCCAGCAATACAGCGGCGACGGAAGCCATCAATTACACGTTGTATACCAGACAATGGGTGATAGCCGGTTGCCAGCCCGCTTTATTAAGACATTTAGTCAGGGCCAAACAACGGATGGCTACTTCATGGATAGTTGGCCAGCCTTTGACCGACTGGCGAGAATTATGGAACGGCAGGTAGATCTGACAAGCTGGGGCCCCATCCTTGACCACAGCGTTGGTTTTTGTTTCGATAATTATTATTACTACATGTACACCGGGGATACTGTAGGATTGCACGAATCTTTTCCACGATTATTAAAGTTTTTTGAATACCTGAAAAAAACGCGGGCAGCCGATAACCTATTACCAGTTGAAAACCTGGGCATACCCTCAGTTTGGATGGATCATGTAGCATATCAACAGCAGCGCCACAAACAATGCGCATTCAATCTTTATACATCGGCCATGTGCATTAACGCGCTGGCGCCCTTATGCCGTGCTTTTAATCAAAATGAAAAAGCGGCAGAGATTGAACAATTCGGCAAGGAATTGCTTGAGGCAACTATAAAAAAATATTGGAGCACACAGGAACAAACCTTTGTTGTTAACTTGCCCTGGTTAGCCCAGGAAGGCGGCCCAAGATACTGCGACCGTTCCCTGTCGACTGCCATTCTATTTAATCAATGCCCTGGCGGAAATATCACCAGGAGCCTGGAACTTCTTGTAAATCGCCCGCCTCAATTGGGTATATCCTATCCTTGTAATGCCATATGGCCTGCGTGGGCTTTATCTTCTTCGGGTCGAATGGACATCGTTTTAAAAGATTTGCGGACGAAGTGGGCTGGTATGGCATCGGTGCGCCTTAATAATACTTTACAGGAAGATTGGATTTGCTACCCGGATGGCCCATCTCAATGGAGTCATTGCGCCCAGACACCACTTATTATGATGCACCAGGGTATTGCAGGGATTAAACCAATCACAGCAGGATATAAAACCTTTCAAATTTATCCCCAGTTAGTAGATCTTAACGCGGTAGATATTACCACTAACACCATTGCAGGCCCCATAGTTTTTAAAAGCAGTGGTTTATTGGGAAGCCGGAAGCTCAGTTTGGGAATACCAATTGGTACCACCGCAGAATTAATTGTAGATGAGCGGGAACGGCTTAGCCTGACGAAGGCCGATGTTTCGCTAATACCGGGTAAAACCACCTATATTATAAAGGGCGGTACAAAATTGACAGTGTTGCTTAGACACACTTAAACACATTTTAGTAATGACAAACAAGACAGATTTAAAGATCGGCTTATTCGGCATAGGGCTTGAGGCCTATTGGGAGCAGTTTGACGGGTTAAAACCCCGCCTGGAAAATTACATTTCCGTAGTTCAACAAAAGCTCGAAGGATTTAATGCTGAAATAGTTAATCTGGGATTAATAGATACCCCGGAAAAGGCTTTTGAAGCGGGAAGTACACTTCGTAAAGCGGATGTCGATCTTATTTTTTTATATGTAACCACCTATGCGCTGTCTTCAACGGTTTTACCTGTTGTGCAGCGGGCAAAAGTGCCGGTAATTATCTTAAACCTCGCGCCTGAACAGTCAATAGATTATGCAGCCTTTAACAGTATGAATGACCGCACAAACATGACCGGCGAATGGTTGGCATATTGTTCAGCCTGCCCTGTTCCGGAAATTGCGAATGTTTTTAACCGGACGGGAATAAAATTTCACCAGGTCACCGGGATGTTAAATGATGACCCGGAATGCTGGCAAGAGGTAGAAGAATGGGTTGAAGCAGCAAAAGTGGCCCATATTATGGCTTATAACCGTATGGGGTGCATGGGGCACTATTACAGCGGAATGCTCGATATTTACACAGACCTTACGACTCAATATGCCAGTTTTGGAGGGCATATTGAATTGATCGAGGTAGATGAGCTTGCCGATATTCGCCGCACGGTAACATCTGACCAAATAAACCATCGGATAGCTGAATTTTACGAGAAATTCGAAATCCAGGATGATTGCCCGGCTAATGAAATTGAACGTGCTGCTAAAACTTCCGTCGCATTAGATATTCTTGTCGATAAGCATAAGCTCGGCTCTATTGCGTATTTTTATAAAGGCACCGGCAATTCTGATAACGAAGATACCATCAGCTCAATAATCCTTGGAAATTCATTACTAACCGCCCGGAATATCCCGGTTGCCGGTGAGTATGAAATAAAAAATGCTCAGGCTATGAAGATATTGGACAGCTTTGGTGCCGGAGGTTCATTTACAGAGTATTATGCTATGGATTTTAAGGATGATGTAATACTTATGGGGCACGATGGCCCAGGCCATATCGCCATTGCCGAAGGCAAAACCAAAGTTCGGCCGTTAAAGGTGTATCATGGCAAGGTAGGGAATGGTTTATCGGTAGAGATGTCTGTAAAACATGGCCCCGTTACCTTGTTATCGGTAGTAGAACAAGCAGGTGGAAAGTTAATGTTACTTGTTGCTGAAGGCAATTCTGTGAGCGGCCCCATCTTACAAATCGGAAATACAAACAGTCGTTATAAGTTTCCATGCGGTGCGCGGAATTTTGTTAATAGCTGGAACAGCTATGGGCCGGCCCATCATTGCGCTGTTGGGGTTGGTAAAATAAGTTCGAAAATTAAAAAATTAGGCATGCTGCTTAATTTGGATGTTGTTCAGGTGTGTTAGTTCAAATTATGTCGGCTGATCGTTACATTAAAATTGTCTACATATGAAAGCATTTATAATCTGCTTTACACCGTTGCTGGCATTCATATTTAGTTGCATTCAAATGCACAATTAACAACCACATTGAACTACTTCTAAGAAAGGGCGTTTTTAATGATCCCATAGGAAGACTTTCGAACTTTTATTAGCAGATTTGAGCTAATTAGGTGCTTAAGAACAAAAAGATAGACTGATTGTAACCAATTTAAACTGGGGTTACCTGATTTATACTCCTAAAAAAAATATCGTCACAATGCAGATTTTCCGCAAATAAATTTACCTTTGCTCTTATACTATTCTATTCCATTATTGACAGAATCGCAATACATAGAAAGATGTCAAAGCATGATAAAAATACGTTAGATGAGAGATATCTATGATCAGATACATGAGCTTGAGGGCATACCAAGGCTAACCAAACACGAACAGTTTGTGCAGGGCATTATTAATGCGGTTGATAATAAAGTAGTCGCGGTAGGCGATCTGCTGCCGTCAGTCAACAAGTTGATGAATGAGCTAGGCTTTGCCCGTGAAACTATCATGAAGGGCTACAAGGATCTCATCAAGCGTGGTATTGTAGAATCACGTAACCGTATGGGCTTTTTCATTGCCAGTGCAGATACAGGCCAAAGCCTGCGGGTAGCGCTGGTGCTTTACGCGTTTGATACTTTTCAGGAGACGTTCTACAAAACATTTAAGAAGCACCTTGATCCGGAGGTACACCTTGATGTATTTTTCCACCATAACAATATCGATATCCTTGATACCATTATCACCAACATACGCGGCAAGTATGGTATGTATGTGGTAGCTCCCATCCCTAATCCGCGCACCGGGGATATTCTAAAAAGTATTCCCCCGGATAAATTCCTGATGATCGATCGTTTTGAGCAGATGGACGGCGACTTCTCTTACGTTACACAGGAGTTTGAACAAGCGACTTACAAAGTTTTTTGCGAATTGAAAGACGTAATAACACGCTACGATGAATTTGTTTTCTATTACCGCCCATCTACAGATACCCCGATTGAAATTTTACGATCCTTTAAAAGATTTATTAAAGAATACGGCATAAAAGGAACCATACAAACGGAATACGCCCCAGGCGCGATCACTGGTGGAAAGGTATATTTCACTATCAATAATACAGAATTATGGGCCATGCTGAAGGACTGCATAAATAAAAACCTCGATCCGGGTACCGACGTAGGCATCCTGTCGCACAATGATGATATGGTAAAAGAGATCATCTGCGGTGGTATTACCACTTATTCTACCGATTTCAGGTTGATGGCAGAAGAAGCGGCCGCATTTGTAATGTCAGGCAAAGCGATCAAAAAGATCATCCCCACAACACTAATCAGGCGCAAATCATTGTAGCGTCAATAAGTAGGGTGTATATCTGTATTCTAATCAATTTATTATACTGCAATTTAGTTTGCTATGCTGCTTAGTTTTATCATTTGTACCGGATTTGTAGCCTTGATTTCCTGGCTCAAAACAAGGCGGACACGTCTTAAAACGGTGAATGATTATTTTTTAAGCAATCGCAGCCTTGGTTTTGTGCTGGTTGGCTCCTCTATTTTTTTGACCAACCTGAGCTGCAACCTGCTCATCGGCGAGAACGAGTCGGTGTATACCAATAACATGTCTGTTATGGCCTGGGGGATGACATCTATCATGGCCATGCTCGTTGTTTCGGAATTTTTGCTGCCGGTTTATCTGCGTATAGGCGCCATCACTACCCCGGATTTTTTAGAACACCGTTTTGACGCAGTTACCAAGAAGATAGTATCTATTGTTTTTCTGGCCAGTTATGCGATCAATCTTATCCCCACCATTTTATACGGCGGCGCCCTGGCGATGAATGGCATATTCCACGTCAGCGAGCGCACGGGGTTGGATTCAACCACCACCTGCTGCGTGCTTATTGTGATCATCGGTATTTCGGGTAGTTTTTACTCTATCCTTGGCGGCTTGCGGGCCATGAGCATTTCCGATACGTTATTGGGCTTTGGTATGATGACGGGCTGCCTGCTCATATCTTATTACGGGTTTAAATGTCTCGGCCATGGCAATTTACTAAATGGAGCGAAGGTGATATTACACCAAAAAAAGGAGCATCTCAACGCGATCGGCTCAGCCACAGATGCAGTGCCCTTTAGCACAATTTTTACCGGCATGCTGCTCATGAACCTGTATTACTGGGGCATGGAGCAATTTATAGTGCAACAGGCGCTCGCTTCTAAAAACCTGAAAGAATGCCAGAAAGGTATAGCACTGGCCTGCGTGGGCAAGTTACTCTCTCCGTTAATTTTGAATTTGCCGGGGCTGATCGCCGTGCATCTGTATCCCCATCTTGATAATACCCGTGAGGTGTTCCCGAGGCTGATCTCGGATATTCTGCCCGGTGTTTACCAGGGGTTTATGGCATCTATCGTTTTAGGGGCAGTTTTCAGCACTTTTAACGCTGGTCTCAACAGTTCAGGAACGTTATTTATCATGAACATTTACAAGCCCTGGTTTGATAAAACCGGCAAGCAGAAAAGCGACGAGCAATTGGTGCGGGGCAGTAAGATCTTCCAGGTGCTGCTTACGCTGATGGGATGTTGTATAGCGCCGTTCATTATGTTGTTTAAAGGCGGTTTTTATACCTATATCCAAATGCTGTCCGGCTTTTTTAGTGTACCCATTTTCTCTGTTTTGCTTGTGGGCTTTCTGACCCGCAAAGTACCGCCAGTGGCTGCAAAAATCGGACTGGCCTTTTTTATATTGACCTATGCCAGCGTTATCCTGATATTTCATCCGCCAATGCATTACCTGCATGTGCTGGCTATCCTGTTTGCAGTAACCGTTGGTATCATGTTGCTGATAGGGCGGCTGTTTCCGCTCAAGGTGCCCTATCAGCCAGAAAAACATCCGGTAGTAGATATCCAGCCCTGGCGTTACCGGCATTGGGTAAGCGCGCTGCTTATTACCCTTATGGTGCTTGCCTTTGTCTTATTCTCATCGATAGGCATTGCCGGTGGCTAGCTACTCCTGTTGATAGATTTTCATCTGTACTATTCTATACTTTATTTAAAAATTCATTTTCAGGTTTTGTTGATTCTTTTCTGAAACACAGTTGGTGATAGGCTTATCCAGGATAATTATAAAAATAAAATTGGTATCGGTTAAAGAATATCGTAAATAATTTTTCACTTTCAATTATATGATTAATAACGATTTAGCTTGAGAAAAATTAGTTTATTGCAGTAATCTCAATGAAAAATGACTACCACCCTCACACAAAAAATTCAATATTAAATAGGCAGCGTTATGAAAAATGTAACAAAAAACTTGCATAAGTCGTTTTATATTTTCACATTTGAATTATAGTATAGTATAGAATAGACAAACAACTTATACTATTATACCAATTATCAACCAGTTGCTTAAAGATTAGTGTTTTCCATTATAATGTGCTGGTAACAGCACATGGTACAAATGGATATTTGATGTGTAGCCATAATCAATTATTTACTGCGAAGTAAATTTTTCATTGTGCGGCTGGTGACAGGAAACTACAGGCAAGTAAACAACCCAATTTTAAACCATATAACTCACCTTACATGAACAGAAAAAACCAGCTACCGAACGGAAACCTAAGGCCACTATGCTTATAATGCAGCATTAATTCATTTTACAGTGTCTTTTACCATTTCATATTAAACGAAAACCAATTTAACTTAAATTATGAAAATATTTACTCATTCCATTTTAAAGGATCGCGATATGAGGCAAGCCCTTTCCGGTGGTTGCCCCAAAAGGCGGCTTACGTCCGGTAAGTATAAGCTTGCTTTGTTTCTCCTCATCATTTTACCCTTATTCTCCCTGAGCGCCTACGCGCAAACCATTACAGTAAGCGGTACGGTATCTGATAAGAACGGGACATTGCCGGGCGTTACCGTCAACATTAAAGGAACAAATATCGGGATCGGTACGGACGTTAAGGGGCAGTACACGCTTAAGGTGCCCGGAAATGCTGTGCTGGAATTTAAACTGCTCGGCTATCAAACAAAAATGATCGATGTCAATAATCAACAAACTATTAACATTAAACTGGAAGTTGACAACAAATCACTCGATGAAGTGGTGGTAGTTGGTTACGGTTCCCAGAAGAAGGTTAATCTTACAGGATCAGTTTCGACCATATCCGGCGATGAGATGACCCAAAGACCGGTGGTAAATGTAACTACCATGCTGGAAGGCCTGGCGCCTGGCGTAGCGGTAAACCAGGGCAGCGGCGAACCGGGAAATGAAAATGCTTCCATTTTAATCAGGGGTGTAGGCACATTTAGCGGCGCCGGCACCTCTCCGTTGGTGTTAATCGATGACGTGCCCGGTAATTTGGATGATGTTAACCCCAGCGATATCGAAAGCGTATCTATTCTGAAGGATGCCTCTTCAGCTGCAATATATGGCTCAAGGGCTGCTAACGGTGTTATCCTGGTGACTACAAAAAAGGGAAAGGCAGGAAAACTGAAGGTTGAATATGACGTGAATTACGGTATAGCAAAAGCTACAAAACTTTTCCAGGTGGTAACCAATTCTGTACAGTATATGGAAATGTACAATCAGGCGCGGATCAATTCCGGCTTACCGGATACCTCACAGATGTATAGCCAGGCAGATATCAACGCCTATGCAAGTCATCCCAATAGTTCTTTGTATCCCAACACGAATTGGCTGAATTATATTTTCAGAACGGCGCCTACTCAAACCCATAATCTTACATTTAGCGGGGGGGACGATAAGACTACCTACGACGTCAATCTGGGTTACTCCGACGAGCAAGGTATTATGCAAGGGTTTGACTACAAAAAGTATAACATCCGGACTAATATCCAATCCAAAATTAATGATCATATTACTTTTGGTTCAAATATCCTGTTAAAATCAGGGGTTAGGGATGGCACTTCTAACGGATCAGAGGATATGTTCTTGTCAGCATTATCCCAGGCGCCCACTTACGGCCCTTATACAACCGATGGCAGTGGGCATTATACCTTTAAAACTTACCCATTTGAGTACAATAATAAAAATCCGGTAGCGGTATTGAACAGCGGCCTGTACAACGATGTGAATGATTATGTAACAGACATTCAGGGCTGGTTAAATGTAAATTTTACCAAAGATTTTTCATGGTACACTAAAGCAGCATTCAACGGTACGTTTACTCATTATAAAACTTTTGGTGAAAATATTCAGGAGTATTATTACACCACTGATCAGCCCGGAGAATTATTCGATGTAAATCAGGGGCTGGAAAGTCAGGATTTCACTACATTTTATAATAATGTATATAGTTACTTAAAATACCAGCATTCGTTTGGTGGTCATAACCTGATGGTTCAGGGCGGATGGAGCCTGGAACAAAATACAGACGAAAATCTGCAGGCTTCCCGGCTAAACTATGTAGATAATGATTTACAGGAGATCAATGCCGGAAGCACATCGGTCGAATCGAACGGAGGAGACAGCGACCAATGGGCACTGGAATCCTGGTTCGGCCGCGTAGACTACAATTATAAAGAGCGTTATCTGTTGGAAAGCAACCTCCGCGTTGACGGTAGCTCGAAATTTGCTCCCGGCCACCAATGGGGTACTTTTCCATCCGCTTCTGCTGGTTGGAGACTTACAGAGGAGCCGTTCTTTAAAGATTTACACTTAAACTGGGTTGACAATATAAAATTCAGGGGTTCATGGGGGCAGGTTGGTAATCAAAACATCAATGGAAGTAATTACCCTTATCAGGCTGTGTTAGGTTTAACCGGGGCCTACTCATTTGATAACCAAAACCTGACTACTGGTGTTGCACAAACACAGTTAAATAATTTGTTGTTGCAATGGGAAACAACAACCATGACCGATGTAGGCGCCGACATTGAATTATTTAATCATTTCAATGTTACATTCGATTGGTACAACAGGGTAACATCTAATATTTTACGCCAGTCGCAAATTACAGCGGTAGTTGGCCTAAGCGCACCTTATGTAAACGACGGAACCGTTGATAATAGGGGCGTTGAACTTGCTTTGAACTATGCGAATGCTGTAAAAGGGGGAACCTTCGAAGGGCTTTCCTACAGCTTCGGGCTAAACCTGGATCATAACAGTAACGAACTCGTTAAATATGGTGCGCCTGATATTTACGGTAATACGATCAATGAGCAGGGTTATCCCATCGGTTCTTTTTATATGTTGAAAGTGGCCGGCATTTTTCAGAACGCCGCCGAAGTTAGCAGTTCACCAAAACAATACGGCGACAATACACAGCCGGGCGATCTGAAATATGTTGATGCGAACGGAGACGGTAAAATCGACGACAATGACAGGGTAATTATACCAGGGGTTGTTCCAAAGCTGAATTATTCATTTAATATCAATACCAGCTTTAAAGGTTTTGATCTGCGTATATTCTTCCAGGGGGTATATGGCGTAAAATATTTTGTAGACAGCTGGGGTACTATACCATTTGTTCAGGGAGCGGTTCCGACAACTAACTGGCTTAATGCCTGGACGCCCACTAACCCATCCACCACGATGCCGCGTATCTACTGGGGCTCTGATGCGCCTCAGTCAATTACCAGGCCTTCAACCTTTTTCTTACAGGACGGTTCGTACCTCAGGTTAAAAAACCTGGTTTTCGGGTACACGCTGCCTGCAAGTATGACAAAGCATATTGGAGTTGACCGTGTAAGGGTTTATTTTTCGGGGGATAACCTGTTTACAGATACCAAATACCCGGGTCTTGACCCAGAACGTGGCGGTAGCGGGGATTACCTGACTTATCCACAAAACAAAGTATATTCTTTCGGTCTCAATGTTACCTTTTAACAGTTATAGTCATGAACACAAAAAAATATATTCTATTATTTGCAGCCCTCTTATTAGTATTTGATTCCTGCAAGAAAGATCCGCTGAATCTCAATCCGCCCGATCAGATCGCTACAACGACATTTTTTAAACAAAAAAGTGATTTTGATGAGGCTCTTGCCGCGGTTTACGCTTCAATGCAAACAGAAGAATTTTCCTACGGTATGGGCTTCCGGGATTGCCTGACGGATGATGCATACAATCAATTCAACTCAGGGAACGTAACCAGTATTGACCAGGGTGACCTGAGCGCAACAATCGGCGGCTATCAACAGGCAATATATGATGATGCGTATACCGGCATTGCACGTGTAAATAATTTTCTACAGCAATTGGCTGCTTACAAAAATGCAGATATTACCGATGCCATCCGGAAACAATATACGGGGGAGGTAATGTTTGTAAGGGCATTCATGTACTATCAGCTGTATACCATTTATGGTGATGTGCCGCTGGTTACCCAAACGCTTACACTTGCCACAGAGAAGCAGCCGAAAGTGCCGGCGGCACAAATACTGGCGCAAATTGAGAGTGACTTGAATTATGGTATCACTAACTTAAGCCCTCAACCCTACATCTCTAACTATGGCCATGCTTGTGCATCTTCGGCACAGGCACTGCTGGCCAGGGTGTTGATTTTTGCTGCCTACCAGGGTACAGGCACCGTTGATCCAACGATGATGACACAGGTAAGGGATCTGTGTAAGGCCGTTGTTCCGCAATATTCTTTGGATCCAACGTATATCAATGTATTCCGTGATGCTACACAAGCAACCAGCAAGGAAGTGATCTTTACCATAAATTTCCTTGCACCTAATAACACCGCACCATGGGATTTATACTACGGTAATTATGATGCCTGTGCGCCTTATGAAAATATGGTTGACGATTATGAATGTACCGACGGTTTGCCATGGGGAACCTCTCCGTTAACAGACAAAGTGAACACCTTTAACAATCGTGATCCCCGTTTATCTGTGAGTATTTTTAAAGGATTTGTTGACTGGGGAAATGGAAATACTTATGTTCCGGCCAACCCGGTTCCTACGGGCTATGGAACAAAAAAATTCCTTGAACCGAAGAATATACCCTACAGCTTTTCAACGCTTAGCCAGCAGGATGCTGTAATCTTACGCGAGGCAGAGGTTATGTTAATGTATGCTGAAGCGGAAAACGAAATATCCGGGCCGGACGCTACCGTATATCAGCTGACCACAGCCATCCGTGCCAGGTCGGGCATGCCGGCTTATCCGGCAGGCCTTTCACAAGATCAAATGCGTCAGCGTATCCGTCATGAACGTAGGATTGAACTGGCGTTTGAAGGGCTTCGGCATTTTGACCTCATCCGTTGGCATATCGCAGGCCCGACTTTAAACGGACTAAATACCGGGGTGATTACTTTTAACTGGCAGGATAAATTTTACGAATGGCCATTGCCGCAAACAGAGATTGATAAGAGCGGTGGTGTATTGGTGCAAAATCCTAGTTACAAATAAAACTGCGTTATTTAGTTTATATGGTTAATGAATGTAATAAAGTCCAGCAATGGACTTTATTTATAATTTAAGCATAAGGGAAAAACGATTATGTTCATTGTCCGGATGAAGACCGGGCTATTACCATGCGATGTTATAGCGAAAGAAAGTGCAGCAGAGTAAGGGTAATATTATTTAAGGATTTAAAAGCATCATACAATTGAAAGTAATAGATATATATACAAAGGGCAAATATATTATACTGGGTTTAGCAACAATTGCCTGCTGCGGGCATGCTAAAGCGCAGCAGGTAACGATACCAATAGAAACAGAGCAGACGGCTGTGGTTTTACAAACGGATACCGCCGGGCATTTAAATACGATTTACATAGGGAAAAAGCTGGAGAATACGGCTGAATATAAATTGGTTACCGGTGAATATAAACAGGCAGTTGATTATAGCGGGATGTATAATTCCGCTTACACACCGGCTGGCTCACGGAATTTGCTGGAACCAGCCATTGCAGTTACGCATGCCGATGGCAATAATTCACTTGATCTGCAATATATCAGCCATAAGCAAACTAAAATTAGCAGCGACATCTCACTTTTAACGGTGCTGCTGAAAGACCCTGCCTATGATTTCCGGGTTACCTTGTATTATAAATCTTATTACAAAGAAAATGTACTTGAACAGTGGAGCGCCATACAGCACCATGAAAAAGGAAATATCGTGCTGCAAAAGTTTGCGTCTGCTAACCTCAATTTGTCGGCAGGCAGCTATTGGCTTCGGCAATATCACGGCGACTGGGCCAGGGAGATGCAGCCCGAGGAAACCTTGTTGACGCATGGCATCAAAACGCTGGATTCGAAACTGGGGACGAGGGCCAACCTTTTTATGCCGTCGGTATTTATGGTTTCACTCGATGAGCCGGCGACCGAGGATCATGGCAGTGTATTGTTTGGCGGCCTGGAATGGAGCGGGAACTTCAAAACGGATTTTGAAATTGATCCACAAGATAACCTCCGGATCATATCGGGGATCAATAATTATGCATCACCTTACCAGCTTAAACCGGGTGAAGTGTTTGAAACCCCACCATTTTTATATACGTTCTCTACTCAGGGTAAAGGCAAAGCAAGCCGCGACCTGCAATCCTGGGCCCGTAACTATAAACTGGTTGACGGCAAAGGGTCAAGGCTGACCCTGCTCAATAACTGGGAATCTACCTATTTTAATTTTAATGAGGCCAAACTCAACGAATTGTTAAAAGATACCAGGAAACTCGGTGTCGATCTTTTCCTGCTGGACGATGGCTGGTATGGTAACCAGTTTCCCCGGAATGATGATGATGCCGGCCTGGGCGATTGGCAGGAGAACCGTAAAAAATTGCCGAATGGAATTGCGGCCATCGCGAAGGAGGCACAAAGCGAAGGAGTTAAGTTTGGGATCTGGATAGAACCGGAAATGGTTAATCCCAAGAGCAACTTATACCATCAGCATCCCGATTGGGTAATTAAACAACCAAATAGGGAAGAATATTACTTTCGAAATCAGTTGGTACTTGACCTGAGTAATCCACAGGTACAGGACTTTGTATACCATATTGTAGATTCCTTATTTATCAAGGATCCGGCGCTGGCCTATGTAAAATGGGATTGTAACGCCGCTATTTATAATGCTTACGCTGTCCATCTGCACCAAAACCAGTCGCAGTTTTATGTTGATTATGTCAGGGGCTTATATAAGATACTACAGCGGATCCGGGCCAAATACTCGGAGGTGCCGATGATGTTGTGTTCAGGCGGCGGCGGTCGTGTCGACTATGGGGCCCTGCAATATTTTACAGAGTTTTGGCCGAGCGACAATACCGACCCCATTGAGCGGATATTTATTCAGTGGGAAAATTCCTACTTCTACCCGGCCATGGCAAGCGCTAACCATGTAACCGATTGGGGTAAAGAACCCTTAAAGTTTCGGGTCGATGTCGCTATGATGGGCAAACTCGGATTCGATATTGCGGTCAACAAACTCAGCGGTGAAGATCTTAAGTTTTGCCAGGATGCAGTGGCAACCTATAATGAGATCAAGCCGGTGATATGGCAAGGCGACCAGTATCGGCTGTCAGACCCGCGAAAGGAGAATACTGCTTCGCTACTTTATGTAAATGTTGATAAGTCGACTGCGGTTATGTTTACCTACCTGGTTAATTACCGTTATGACGAAGGAAGTAAAAGACCAATTCTGCTGAGTGGATTAGACCCTGAAAAGAAATACCGTATCAAAGAGATTAATTTATACCCGGGCACATCGCCGGTTACCAACCATGAAAGGGTTTACACAGGGGATTTTTTAATGAAGATCGGTTTGAATCCTGAAGTAAATGCTGACAGGGCCAGCGTAGTAATTGAATTGAATGAAATGAGATAATTTGGCGTTATAAGATAACTGAGATGACGAAAGCGGGAATAAAAAAAACTTTTATCCAAATTCACTCCAACGATAACGTGCTGGTTGCGCTTACTGATTTAAAGCGGGGAACAGTTATGCCAGGCTATTTTTCAGGGCTCATTAAGCCATGTTTTAAATTCACATTGATAATGCTTTTTGCTTGTGCATGCTTATTTGCAAAAGGGCAGGATAAACCTGTGATAATTAATACGGGCTTGCCTTACAGCAACTATTATACACTTGCCAATAAACTAAACAATTTTAAGCATATAATCGCTACCTGGAAAAACGTTACCGTAACATTCCTTGGGGGCTCCATCACCTACAATCCGGGCTGGCGGCAAATGGTTTGTAAATATCTTACAGATAAATTCCCGAACACTGATTTTCGTTTTATTGCTGCAGGTATACCATCATTAGGAAGCCTGCCGCACGCATTCAGGTTGCAGCGCGATGTGCTTGATTCAGGGAAAACCGACCTGATGTTTATTGAAGCCGCCGTAAATGACAGGGTAAACCATACCGATAGTATAACACAGGTACGAGCTTTAGAAGGGATAGTGAGGCATGCCAAAAGAAGTAATCCGGATATGGATCTCATCATGATGGCCTTTGCTGATCCCTACAAAACGAGCGACTATAACAAAAGCCTTATTCCGCCCGAAATAGCGAATCATCAAATGGTTGCTGAACATTATAACCTGCCATTTATAAACCTGGCTAAAGAAGTTCGTGATAAAATAAATAACAAAGAATTTAGCTGGGAAGGTGATTTCAAGGATATACACCCTGCACCTTTTGGCCAGCGATTATATTTTGAAAACATAAAAAGCCTGCTTAACGCTTGTTTTGATAGTAAGGCCAAAAAAATAATTAAATCACCTTTGCCTATACCGCTGGATAAGGCAAATTTTGAGCATGGAAGTTACTATAACATCAGGAACGCCCGCTATAATTCCGGCTGGGCAATTGATAACAACTGGAAACCAACTGATGGCCCCGGTACGAGAGAGGGTTTTGTGAATGTGCCGGTATTAAGTTGTGTAACACCGGGCTCAACATTGTCATTACCTTTTAACGGAACTGCGGCAGGCATAGCCATTGTTTCCGGCCCGGATGCAGGCATTATTTTATACCGGGTAGATAATGGCCCCGAAAACACTGTTGATTTGTATACCGAATGGAGCAGCATGCTGCACTTGCCGTGGTACCTGTTGCTGGGTAGCGATTTAAAACCCGGAAATCACACGTTAACTATCACCATAAGCCAGCTAAAAAATAAAAATAGTAAAGGCAATGCCTGCCGTATAGTTAACTTTTTGGTAAATAAATAATAGCATCACAACCCATATAACATAAGTATGATCCGTAAGATTTCTCTATTCACAATACTTGGCATTGTAATCATTAATACTTGTTTCGGGCAGCAGCCTTTAAAATTATGGTATGACAAGCCTGCACAGGTTTGGGAAGAAACCCTGCCTTTAGGCAATGGCCGTTTAGGCATGATGCCCGACGGTGGTGTAACAAACGAAAATATTGTACTGAATGATATTACCCTATGGTCGGGTGCACCGCAGGACGCTAATAACTACAATACCTATAAAGTTTTACCGCAAATAAGAAAGCTGCTTGTCGAAGGTAAGAATGACGAGGCACAGGATTTGATCAATAAGGATTTTGTGTGTACCGGCAAAGGTGGTGGCAGTGTGCCGTTCGGTTGCTACCAGGTGCTTGGCAATCTCAGCATAAAATATAAATACAATGGCGCCGATAGCACCGGCAGCCAGTTCACCAATTATGAGCGCGAACTATCATTAAACAAAGCCATTGCAAAAAGCACATTTAAGGTAAATGATGTTACTTATACAAGGGAATATTTTACCAGTTTTAATAATGATATCTGCATTATAAGGCTTACTGCTGATAAACCGGGACAACTAAGTTGCAGCATAGGCATTAGCCGCCCGGAGCGGGGGAATATGGCTATAAATGATGGCGAACTGCAATTAAGTGGTCAGTTGGATAATGGTATTGATGGTAAAGGCATGCAATACCTGGCGCGTGTAAAAGCCAAATTGCAGGGAGGCACCATGAGCCTTGTAAACAATAGGCTGATCATCAAAAATGCTACCGAAGCTATAATTTATGTATCAGCCGCAACCGATTTCAGAGGCGCAGCCTTCAAAAAGAATACCGAGGCTATACTCACTGCCGCTGTAAATACGCCTTATACTATCGAGAGGCAAAAGCACATCAGCAATTACCAAAAGCTGTTTAACAGGGTAATTGTTAATTTAGGCAATGCCAGTAATACTAAGGAAACAACTGATAAAAGGCTGATATCTTTTCATAAAGACCCGGCATCCGATAATGGCCTGCCAGTTTTATTTTACCAGTATGGCCGATACCTGAGCATTTGCAGCACGAGGGTAGGATTACTGCCGCCGAACTTGCAGGGCTTATGGGCAAACCAAATACAAACGCCATGGAACGGCGATTATCACCTGGATATTAATGTGCAAATGAATCATTGGCCGCTGGAAGTATCAAACCTGTCGGAACTTAACTTGCCATTGGTTGAGCTGGTACGCGAAATGATCCCGCATGGCGAAAAAACAGCAAAAGCTTATTATAATGCCGATGGTTGGGTAGCACATGTAATAACCAATCCGTGGCATTTTACTGAGCCGGGAGAAAGTGCATCATGGGGTGTAACCAAGGCAGGTTCGGGCTGGTTATGTAATAACATTTGGGAGCATTATACTTTTACCAATGATAAAAAATACCTGGCCAGCATCTACCCGATATTACGTGGCTCTGCACTGTTTTACAACAGTATATTGGTTAAGGATCCTAAAACTGGCTGGCAGGTAACCTCGCCGTCGTCGTCGCCCGAGAACTCATTTTACTTACCGAACGGTAAAACCGCCAGTATATGCATGGGCGCAACTATTGACAACCAGATCATCAGGGAGTTATTTAATAATGTGATTACTGCTTCAAAGATATTGGGTAAGGATGAAACTTTTAGGGCACAGCTAAGCGCTAAATTAAAGGAACTGCCGCCTCCGGGCGTTATATCTAAAGATGGTCGTATACAGGAGTGGCTGGAAGATTATAAGGAAACTGACCTGCACCATCGCCATGTTTCACATCTTTACGGTTTGTTCCCGGCATCATTAATAACGCCTGATGCTACACCTGAACTTGCCGAAGCCGCTAAAAAAACGCTTAATGTGCGTGGAGATGATGGGCCAAGCTGGTCTATAGCCTACAAAATATTGTGGTGGGCAAGGCTGCACGATGGCGACCGCGCTTTTAAGCTATACTGCGAATTAATGAAGCCAACTTTACGCACCGATATGAATTATGGTTCGGGGGGTGGCATTTATCCTAACCTGCTTTCAGCCGGGCCGCCATTTCAGATCGATGGCAACTTTGGTGCAACAGCAGGCATTGCCGAAATGCTGATACAAAGCCACGCCGGTTATATCGAACTGATACCAGCCATACCCAATGAGTGGAAAGCAACCGGAGAGGTGGCAGGCTTAAGGGCACGTGGTAACTTTACCCTTGATTTTAAATGGAAGGATGGTAAAGTAATTTATTACCACATCACATCAGCACAACCGCGAATGGTTAAAGTGAAAATAAACGGTGTTATTAAAAATATAATGGCATCAAAAGCCTGATCAATCACAAAAACATGCATCATCTTACAAAAAATACTCAACGCTTGTTGTTATTACTGATCGGTTTACTGCCATTCGGTGTTTTAGGTTCAACATATATTAAACCTGTTAGCGCTGCAGATCCAAAAGTTAACATGCCGTATGCAAATGGCAGGGTGGTATATAACTTAAAAACAGGGATGTATAATGTTTACAGTCACGATAAATTGATATTTTCAAACATTGTTGCTACCTGTAAGGTAAATGGAAAAATTTTGAGTTCGGCAGATTTCCCCGAACGGAAATATAATCAAATCAGCATCAGCGATAAATTCGGAAGCGGGTCAAAGCATACGGTCACACTTAAGGGCAATGGCGGCGTTGAAATGAAGCAGGTATTTTACATATATAATAACCGGCCATATTTTATTACCCAGCTTGAACTAACCGGGGGCTATTTAAAAAGCAATTACATGTCGCCTTTTAAAGGAAGTTTTGCCGGTATTAACGGTGATGTGCGCACGGTATTCTTTCCTTTCGATAACGATACTTTCATCAGCTATAATTCAAAACCATTTATTGCACCGGCTGCTAACACCAGTTCCGAAACAGGCGTAGTATTTGATAATACATCGCGCAAGGGTTTTGTATTCGGCTCGATAGAGCACGAGGTTTGGAAAACAGGTGTAAGTACAAGCACTACAAAGGATAGCGGCAATATGGTTAACGTTTTTGGGGGATATAGTGATTTAAGCGTTACCCGTGATAACATCCCGCATGGTGAAATTGGTGGTGCCACAATTAAATCGCCAAAAGTATTTGTAGGTTATTTTGATGACTGGCGTACCGGGCTGGAAGAATATGGCAAAGCAAACCGCATGGCTGAGCCACCATTTATTTTTAACTGGACAAACCCAACACCCGTGGGTTGGAATAGTTGGGGCGTATTGCAGGATAAGATAACGTATGATGAAGTGATAAAAGTTGCCGGGTTTATTGCCGATAGCCTGCCCGGTTTCAGAACAGGTAATACTGCCTATGTTGATCTGGATGCGTTTTGGGATAACATGCTGAAAGGTGGGAGTGAAGGTGATTACAGCAAGTTGAAGGAGTTTGCAGATTATTGTAAGTCGAGAGGATTACAACCGGGTGTTTACTGGGCGCCATTTACCGACTGGGGCTGGAAAAGCGGCCCTAACAGAAAAGTGGAAGGCAGCCAATATACCTGGGGCGATATATGGACTAAAGTAGGCAACGGCTATCATGAAATTGACGGCGCACGTGCTATCGATCCAACCCATCCTGGTACGCAGCAGCGCATTGCATATATAATTGGCAAACTAAAGGCATGCGGTTTTAAAATGATAAAGATTGATTTTCTGGGGCATGGCACGGCGGAATCGACGCATTTTTATGATACCACAGTTACCACCGGCATGCAGGCCTACCGTAAGGGAATGGAATATTTAATTAAACAACTTGATGGGCAAATGCTGGTTTATGCTGCAATATCGCCTAATTTGGCCACCGCGCGTTACGTACATACACGCCGCATTGCTTGCGATGGCTTTAAAAGTATGCATGACACTCAGTACACTTTAAACAGTGTTAATTACGGCTGGTGGCTAACCTATATGTACAATTTTATTGATGCCGACCAATTGGTATTAGGTACAGAAACGCCGGGTGTAAACAGGGCGAGGGTACTGTCAGGTATAATTACCGGTACTTTTTTTACGGGGGATGATTTTTCAACCACAGGGCAATGGACTGGGGTGGCTAAAAAGCTGTATCAAAATAAAGCATTGCTTAAGGTGATTAAAAATGGTAAAGCATTCAGGCCGGTTGAGGGTAATACGGGCGACAAAACAACTGAAATGTTTACCCAATGGATTGGCAACGATTTTTATCTTGCCGTATTTAATTACAGTAATGACGCTAAGGAATATAAAATAAGCAGGCAACGCCTTGGCTTGTCGCTAAATCAAAAGTATACTATTGAAAACCTGCTACCGGGTGATGCACCAGTTTCGTTAACGCAATTGCCATCAATAAGCAAACTGCCTGCGAATGATGCAGCCTTGTATAAGTTCAGTAAAGAATAGTGTGATAATTTACCGGCCGGGTGAAAAAGCTCAAATTAGCGTTGCCCCACTTTTTCTGAACAGAATTGGTGAGATGTCATAGGCCGATTTGAACAGGCGGCAAAACGAACTGACATTTTCAAAACCGGATGCCCATACTATTTCCTGCAAAGAGAGAGAATTGTTTTTGAGCAGGCCGGCTGCATGCTTTAAACGAATTACAGTGAGATACTGATGCGGGGTAGCATGGAATACGGTTTTAAAGTTTCGTACCAATTGTGGTACCGACATGCAGGCTGTGTTACCGATGAGTTCAAGTGTTGGCTCGTCCATAAACGAAGAGTGCAGTACATCCTTGGCTATGCAAAGGCGCCTGTATAATTCTGACTTAGTAGCTGCCTTAACTGCATTTATGTTATTGGCCCTGATACGATCGGATTTTTGAACGGAGATCAGGTAACGCAAAATAAAAACAAGATATTCATCCTCAGTATTACTGCTGTAACCTGGTTTATTCAGAGTATTTAAAAGACTGACCAACAACGTTCGGAAAGTATCCGAAATAGGATTGAGGGTCTGAAAAAATTCGGGTAATTTTTCAGCCATTGAGAAAGGCTCGTCCAGCATCATTTCCTCGTCGCAGGTCAAATCTCTAAGAACTTCGGAAGCAAAGCTGTTTTTAAAGAAAACAGATAAGGTGTGCACCGGCTTTTCGGAATTGATCTCACAAGAATAAGATTGCTGGTCGTTTAAAATAAGAAATTGCCCTGGCCTTACCGCCACCTTATGGCTATTGATGCCATACCATTCTTCTCCGCTTAATACAGTCTTGATGGAAAGGCACCCTACGTGTCGCCTGCAATAGCTGTGTGTTGATTTGGCGGAAAATATAATATTATGGTTTTTAAACTTCCTGTAATGCAGTTCCTCATTAAATCCGGGTTGTTTTGGGTCAGGCAAACTGGTAAAATACATATTATCTTATTTTGGGCTTAATGTGTTACTTTATATGTCACAGAAAACTGAGCATTTCCGCACATTTCTTTCGACGCTGAAAGTATAGTTTTGTTACTTTATAACATACTTCATTAAAATAATTCATGAAATACCTGGCTACCTTAAGCTTGCTTTTATTATTACTTACGAGTAAAACATTTTCGCAAAATCAGGCACAAACAGAAACCTACATTATAAACGCCAATATTATTGATGTTGAAAAACAAAGGATATTAACCGGTTTAAGCGTAGCGATAAAGGGAAATACCATAACATCAATTGGTAAAATAAAGGTGCCGAACAACGCTAAAATCATAGACGCAAGGGGCAAATATTTGATGCCGGGAATGACAGATGCACATGTACACTTTTTTCAAAGCGGAGGTTTATATACAAGGCCCGATATAATTGACCTGCGTAAGGATTATGCTTACGAAAAAGAAATAAAGTGGACACATGATAACATGGAGGATCAATTGCGCAGATACCTGCAAAATGGTATTACTACAGTATATGATGTAGGCGCTACCAATAATTTTTTGCAGCAAAGAAATGATTTTGCGAACAAAAGCTACGCCCCTGTTATTTATATGACCGGATCATTGATAACCAGTTTTCTGCCGGATGAATTTAAAAATTTAAAAAACGATGGAGCCTTTAACCTTGTAAAAACACCTGAAGAAGCCAGAGAAATGGTAAGGGCAGAACTTCCTTATAAACCTGATTTTATAAAAATTTGGTACCTGGCTGATCTTGGGAACAAAAAAAGTACAGAAGAAAATGCCCGCAACTTTCTGCCATGTGTAAATGCCATTATAGACGAGGCTCATAAAAATAATTTAAAAGTGGCCGTACATGCTACTGAGGGCATTACCGCACAACTTGCAGTTGAAGCCGGTGCAGATTACCTGGTTCATAGCGTAGATGATGAAATTATTGACGATAATTTTATTGAACTGCTTAAAAAGAAAAAAACGGTTTTATGCCCCACGCTTGTGGTAGAAGATGGTTATGAAAATACATTTGGGCAAACACTCCGGTTTAGCAGTTACGAAATAGCAAGATCCAACCCTTTTCAATTAGGTAGTTTGTACGATTTAAAGCATTTGGCTGATACCGGCAAGATTGCATTTTATAAAAAAGTTTCAAAGCGTGTGAAAGCTAAAACAGATACAAGGGATAGCATCAGAATGGTTAATCTTAAAAAGCTTGCTGATGCAGGGGTGATTATTGTTACAGGTACCGATGCTGGAAATATAGGAACATTGCACGCTACCAGTTATTTTAACGAATTAAAAAAGATGCAGCAAAGCGGTATGAGCAACTGGCAGGTCATAGAGGCCTCAACGATCAACGGTGCAAAAATTCTAAACAAGCAAAATGATTTCGGTAGTATTTCAGTTGGGAAAAAAGCAAATATGATCCTGCTAAATGAAAACCCTGTCACCAATATTGATAATCTTCAAAAAATACAATTGGTTATTAATAAGGGGGTGGTTATTAATCCCGATACACTTGTTCATATACCACCTGATGCGCTGGTGCAGCAGCAATTAAATGCCTATAATGCACACAACCTGGAAGCATTTCTCGCAACCTACTCCGATGATATACAACTATATGATTTTCCTGATAAACAGGTATGTAAAGGCAAGGAGCAAATGAGAAAAATATTCAGCTTTTTGAATAATAGCCCCAACTTACATGCTGAAATAAAAAAACGCATCGTTCAGGGAAATAATGTAATCGACGAAGAAATTGATACCGGGGTTGATGACCTTAGTAAAGTCACTGCTGTTTATCAGGTAGAGAATGGAAAAATAAGAAGAGTATATTTTTTGCATTAATGTTTTGCAATACACAAAATGTTTTATAATAAATTAAACTTGTTTATCATTAATAATTGTACTTAGTAGTCATGAAAAAAACATTGATAATCCTGATTCTGGCATCTATTTTTCAATTATCTTTTGCCCAGGAAAAGCCTATTCCGCTGTATGACAAAGAAATCCCGAATTCAAAAAAAGCGCCTGCTAATTATGTAGAAAAAACAGATACCTCCGGCTGGATATTTAATGTAACTGAACCAACCCTAACACCTTATTTTCCTGAAAAGGGCAAGGCAAACGGTACAGCTGTTATTATTTGTCCGGGTGGTGGTTATATCGTTGAGGTTTCGGTGGAACAAGGTTCGGATATTGCAAAGGCTTTTAATAAAATAGGCGTTACCGCTTTTGTTTTAAAATACCGCCTGCCAAGCGATAGCACGATGGTTGATAAAACCATTGGCCCGCTGCAGGATGCACAAATGGCTATGCTGCTGGTACGTAAGCGGGCCGCCGAATGGGGTATCAATCCTGATAAAATAGGCATAGCGGGCTTTTCGGCAGGCGGCCATCTTGCCTCTACCGAGGGAACTCATTTCGACAAGCCTGTAATTGAAAATAAAGAGAATATAAGCCTTCGCCCTGATTTTATGATACTCATATATCCTGCAATTACCTTTGGCCCCCTTGCGAATACCGATACCCGCGAAAATCTGATAGGTAAAACACCATCGGCAGAATTGATAGCACTTTACAGTAACGAAAAACATGTAACCGCCAATACACCACCCACATTTTTAATGCAAGCCGAAGATGATGATGTCGTACCGGTTGAAAACAGCCTGATGTTTTACGATGCCCTGCTGAAAGCGAAAGTGAAAGCTGAAATGCACATTTTCCAGGGGGGCGGCCATGGATTTGGTTTGAATAACCCTAAAAGTAAGGATAGATGGTTTGATTGGTGCAGTAACTGGCTGAATGAGAATGGGTTTTAGCCCCGTTTATAAACCACCATCTAATGCAACGATTGCTTCCGCAAGTGTTAATACAGGTAAAGTACTTTTTTTGAAATCTTTGGTATTGCGTGTAATAATTTGTCCAAACAGATCACTACCACTTTAGTTATATCAAAATAAACAGGCGGATAAGCTTTTAATAAGCTGCAGTAGACGAAATTGTTACAATATGACCTGAGAGTTATTGATTGATACTATCGCTATATCAAATTATTCTTTCACCCGGTCGCTTTCTTCACCTGCACCTGTTTGATTGTGCTCACGCTGATCTTTCACGGATTTTCCAAATCGCATGCTCAAAGTAAGCAGTGCGGCACGTGAGTCTTTCAGCGTGCGAAAGCTGGCATTTGTTTGATACAGATTGTTTATAACTCCCTGGTTAATGTTCGTATTTAAAAGGTCATTGATACTCAGCTTTAATGTA